>Ga0315338_1004247_pt1 | contig 11554 bp, 5 predicted proteins | sample ASW8metaG_FD_204518 | JGI IMG/M metagenome (GOLD analysis project Ga0315338, IMG submission 204518) | Ammonia-oxidizing marine archaeal communities from Monterey Bay, California, United States - ASW #8 | ecosystem: Environmental > Aquatic > Marine > Coastal | place: USA: California | collected...
GATCGATGATCACGCGTTGGGACTCGCCTTCGTGGGCAGCCCACACCGTCACGTGTGACAGAGGGGTGCCGCTCCGATTCAGTTGTCGAGGACCGATATCCAGTCTCATCTGGATCGTCATCCAGTCTTCGCTCTCGAGGTACCAGCAATCCGGCCCGGTATATCCCCATCCGCGCCTCTGGTTCTTCTCCGTATCCGGGATCCACCAACATCGGGGCGACTCGTTCGCGTTCGGCTGGTAGGTCTTTTGCTTGCTGCCGAAAAAGCGTGGACCGGTGTTCTCCTGGAAGCCTCGGTACCAGCCGCACGCGTGGTATCCGGCCAGGTAGTGGTCCGGGCCGTGATCCAAGACGATCTGAAGCGCGTCGCACGCGTTCGATGACTCGGCACCCAGCACCTGATCGCCGCCGGCGATAATCGCGTGCTTGAAGATGGTGGTGCCTCCGTTGATGCTCCTCAAAAAGCGCCGCTCCGTCTTGTAGGTCGGGCTGTTCGGGTCACAATCGAAGTAGAGGAAGTCGCAGTTGACGCGATAACGATACTGAACGTAGAAGGTGTCGCCTTCGCCAAATTGCTGGGAGAGGTCATCGGAGAAATTCGTGGCGAACTCTCCCGCACCGGCCGGCCCGGAACGTCCCGGATACTCGAACTTGAGCGCGCCGCTTCCGGAAGCCTTGACGGTCGTGTCGAGGCCACCGAGCTTGTTGCCGTATCGTTGATCGACTCCGCGCCAGTTCCGCCACCACTTCGTCTTCGGGATTCCCTGCGAGCCGTCGGGATTCGGCATGAGCCTTCGCTGCCCGGAGGCATCCACGCCCCACGGCCCTTCCGTATCGAGCGGATCGCAAAAGATCACACCCGCGGCGTTGCAACGTTCGTCGAAGCTCGCCGAGCCGGCAGGCGGCGGGTCCGGTGCCGGCCGTGGCCCGATCTCGGGCTCAGGCTCAGGCTCAGGCTCAGGCTCAGGCTCAGGCTCAGGCTCAGGCTCAGGCTCGGGCTCGGGCTCGGGCTCAGGCTGCGGGGTCGGCGCAGTCTCCGGCGCAGTCTCCGGCGCGGGAGTCGGCGCCGGAGTCGGCTGCACGGGTACAGGTGTCGCGCCTCCGGCCTCAGGAAGGCGGTACATCCACACGCCGTCGCGCGCGTCTGCGATCCCCAAAAAGGCGTCGAGAGACTCGACATAGACCCACTTCGAGTAAACACGATTCTTGTACTCGGCCGGGCCCGGCAATTGACCTCCGGCCGTGAGCACTTCTCTCGCTCCCGAGTCCGGACGCGTCCTGAGGACGGTGCCGCCCCCCTCCCACTGAATGAGATCGCCCGTCGGTGCGTGGATCGCAAGCGACAGGAGCTGCAGCTCCGTGCGTGGGTCGTCTTTCCATGGAACGAGCGACTCGAAACCCCCACGGTTCCCCTCCGCATCGATCGGCATTCGATACACACCGTCGCGATAGCTCGTCCAGTAGAGAACGCGACGGTCCTGGTCGAACTCGGCCGAGCCTTGGGAGCTATAGCGCAGGTTGGTGTCTTGCACGTGCGCGAAGTCGTTGGTCGGGTCGTACTCGTAGAATTTTCCGCGTGAGACGTTGTAGGCGCGATCTCTCGCGTCGTCGTATACGAGCTTCGGATACGCGACGTTCACGACGTGGTCGAGCTGACGCCAGCTGCCATCGTCGACCGACCACACCCATCCGTGGTGCCCATGGACCATGTGGTCGGTGCAAAAGCCCGATCGCCCGACGACGAGCACTTCGTTCGTCGCGGGGACGTAGAGGACTCCGTCATAAGTGTGATGGGCCGACGGGCCGGACAAAGGCGCGCGGCACACTTCATTTATCCCGTCGCCATCCAGATCACGTAAAAACGGACCCGTCAATGGAGCCGGATCGGTCACACGGTTCCAGCGGTTCACTCCGAACTCGAATAGATAGACCTCGTTGCCGCCGTAGTCGCGATGCCCGCCGCCAGCCGGGTTCCACCAGCGGCCGCGATCCTTGTCGAACGCCATTCCGGTCCATACTTGGAACGCGAACGCTGCACGCGAACATCGGATATCGCGGCAAAAAGGAAAGTCGCCGTCCTTCACCAGCGCGTCACCGATGGAGCTACCCGGGATTTGAACGAACTCTCCGGCCGCGGGAAGCTTATCGACCAGCCCTGCATAGAGGCTCCCCGGAGCCGGTGGCGGCGGGGGCGAATAGGGTCGAGGTGGAAGAGGAGCCGTCTGCGTCTCCGGCACTGGCGTTTCCGTCGGCGGGGGTGAGGAGCTAGAGGGGGGCGGCACGAGGGACGGCGCCGGCGACTCGACCGGCGACGCGTGGCTACTCGTCGCATGCGCCAACCGTGTCACTCGAGCCGCGGCATCGCTCGACGCCTCCCATGAGTCACAAAGCAGAACGAGCTCACGGCCCATCGCCTGTACCTCGGGCTCGAACGCAGAGCCCGACAGCGCATCGCCTTTTTGTGTGCAAATCTTGGCAAAGGAGCTCACGAGTCCACTGCCTTTGAAAAGAGCACGCCCGGAGCCGGAGACACCGGCGACGAGCCTCTCGGCAACCGCGAGCTGCGCCACGATACGGCCCTCGCGATCACCGTTCGATAGTACGGCCTCCACCTCTGCCTGCACGCCCGGATGCTCCGCACCTACGACGAGGCCGAACGCATAGCCGACGTCGACGAGCATCGAGAGATATTCGCGACTCGTCTCGGAGTCGGTTACGGACATCTGGCTGCTCTCGTTCCATGCGCGGCGCACTCCGCTCTCCGCCCACACGACGCCGTCCACTAGAAATGGATAGCTAGCCTCCGAAGGGGTGCCATCGGACAGGAACGCGTATCGCGGGCGTTTGAACAGCAGGCCGCGATTGAACCGCTCGTGGAGAGCGCGCGATTGCTCGAGCTGAGCGAGCGCCCGACCGACCGAGGCACAGTTCTGAGGGCAACCGGCAGCGATCATCACGAGCGACTGTTCCGCCGTCGAGTAGTGGGCATAGGCGGCGTCGAACGCGCGGTACGCACGTGTCCGGCGCTCTTGAGAGGAGAGTCCCGTGCCGGACCGAGCCCCACTCGGGTTGGCACCGACGAGCCAGCTCAACCCTTCGAATTGCTTCGCCCTCGCGGAGGCGTTTCCGGTCAGTGCAGAGATCGCCCGTCGCGCTTGCTTCGCCGTCGACCGGTGCGATTCCATATAATCGATCATTTCCTCGGCCGACTCCACGAGCAGGCTCATCGCTTGAATCTCGTTCACGACTTGCTGCTTCTCTGACTGTGAGAGCTCTGCGTGGATCGGCGACGCGCCAAGTATCATGACGCTGAGCGCGAGGCATGCGCGGACCTGTAAGGGCACTTCTGTTCCTTTCGCGAGGGGGGGTACAACTAGACGATATGTGACGGTGCCATGGTGAGCAGTGACCCTAGTAGGGTGTTATTGCCCACGTCAAATCGTGGGCATTTCCCCACGCCGATCATTTTCCTCCCCTCGAACAGCCGTTTTCGGTCGCGCGCAGCCGTGGAATGACCACTCCCTGAGGGGATCTCCCGCCGCGGGTAGAGACGATCGGACGCGGTAGGCGTTTCGCGATTCGCCACGTATAATCGAAAGAAGGGGGCCGTCATTGCGCGCGATGGGACGAGACGCTCTCGGTGATACTTACGAGATTGGCTCGCAAGTCGACGATGGAGTGGCAGACGGTCGATACGACGACCTTTGGTTCTCGAAGCAAGAGAGTGTACGGACGCGAAGATGGATAGCGGGGGGGCTCCGATCGAACCGTTCTATTTCGGAGCGGAGCCACACCTCCTGTTCGGATGTCACCATCTACCGAAGGGAGAATCCGCGCGTGGAACCGGAGTCGTTCTATGCAGCCCGGTGGGAAGCGAGTACTACCGCAGCCACCGGACGATGCAACGTCTCGCGCGCCAACTCAGCCGTGCGAACTTTCATGTGTTGAGATTCGACTATGCGGGATGTGGCGACTCGAGCGGCGAGCCGCAGGACGCCGGAATCGCGCAATGGAAGCGAGACATCGGTAACGCCGTCGAGACGTTACGCGAACGCTCGACGTGCGAGCGTGTCGCCTTGGTCGGCCTGCGACTGGGCGCAACTCTAGCTTTGAGCGTCGCTGCGGATCGCGACGACGTCGATACCGTCGCGCTATCGGATCCGGTGTTGAGCGGCCGTGACTACTTGAGTGAGATCCAAGCGTTGCACGAACAAGACTACGGAAGCATCGGGTCGAACGGGGACGGCGAGATCTTGGGCTTTCCCTACGCCCCCGCGTTGCGGGCGGAGCTGGACGGGATCGATCTGGCGAGCCAAGCCGCGCCGGCGCTGGACGTTCTAGTCATCGACTCATCGGATACGTCCTCGGAGTCCTCCGAGGCAACGAGCAAAGCCTTGGCCGCGAACGTTGACTTCCGCAACATACCGGGTCCTCGTTTCTGGATCCAAGATCCTGACGAAGCGATGGTCCCCGCGGAAGCCCTCCGACAGCTCGTCGCCTGGATTCGACAACGATGCGCTTAGAGGAACGCGCGATCGTCTTCGGCCGTGAGTCGAATCTGATCGGTGTGCTTACCAAGCCCACTGCGGAGCGGGAAGCGGGTGCGAACGTCGCAGTCATCGTACTCAATGCCGGCCTGCTCCATCACGTCGGTCCGAATCGAATCTCCGTTGCGATCGCACGGCGACTCGCGGAGCTCGGTTTCCCCGTCCTGCGGTTCGACTTCTCCGGGATCGGCGACAGTAGCCCCCGCTCGGATCGCTCGCCATTCGCGGAGAGCGCCATGACGGACGTGAGCGAGGCGATGGAGTGGCTTCAGGCCGAGACCCGAGCGGAGCGTTTCATCCTGACCGGTATCTGCTCCGGAGCCGACATTTCTTTTAGAGCCGCCATCGCAGACGAGCGCGTCGCGGGCGTGGCGCTCATGAACGCCCAAGGATACGAGCTCGATACGAGCGACGAGGTCCACGCGGACGTCAAGCAGCGCAAAGATCTTCGGTACTACTTGACGGACGCGTTGTTCAATCCCCGGAGCTGGAAGAAAGTTCTCACCGGCAAGTCCGACTATCTCGATATCGGAAGACTCGTCGGCGGTCGCCTACGCTCCAAGTTGGCGGGGGAATCGCTCCCTGAATCGGAACGCTTGGTCGGCGAGCTTCGCTCCTTGCTCGACCGCGGCACGAGGCTCCTCATCCTCTACAGCGAAGGCGATACCGGCCTCGACTACCTTCGAACCAATGTCGGGTCACAGTTGCCCCAACTCCAGGCGCATCCGGGAATGGAGCTGGATGTGTTGCGTCACACCGACCACGTGTTCACGCCTCGAAAGACCCGCAACGAGCTTCTGGAACGGGTTATCAAATGGATGGAATTTCTCGATTGGCGGGCAGGAGACGATTCGTCCGAGCTGCCCGCAGCCGCCGAGATCCTCGCGAATGGACGCACTCGGTAGTATGGAAGAGGAGGGTCGCAGCCGATCACGTTTGCGACGCGATTGAATATGGGAACCGACGTCGAGCAGGCTCGTATCGAGCAGTGGATCACTGATATTTGGCAAGACAAGCTGGGGATCGATGACGTAGAAGTGGACGATAACTTCTTCGATCTCGGCGGAAACTCACTCCTGAGCTTGGAAGTCATCGAGCTCATCGAGGCGGAGTTCGGAGTCCGCCTCACGGACCGGGATTTCATGTTTCAGACCTTGGGGCAGCTCGCATCGATCTGCGAGACGCGGGCCAAGGAGTCCGCAGCGAAGGCCCCGAGTGGGATCGCTCAAAGGTTCATGAAGACGATCCGGCGTACGTGATCGCGACGACGCGCTCGACGCCGTAGCCTCCCGCGTGACTTTTCGGCGGCGCTTGGTACACTGATCTCTACGGAAATATCCACTCAGCGACTTCGTTTTCGTCTTCCTCCGCCCCGAACGGCTCGTCAATCGTCACGGTCGCCCGGCTCGAAGAGGTGACATCGACCGACGCGTTCAACGGACACCACCATCTCGAGGGACATAATGAAATCAATCAGCGGCAAACCTCCTTTTTTCGTGTTGGGCTCGCAGCGCTCGGGCACGACTTTGCTGCGCTTGATGCTCAACAGCCACTCTCAGCTCGCGATCCCGTATGAAACGGGCTTCATCACGGCGTTCACGCATGACACGAATTTCAGAACGCCGTTTCTCAACAAAGTGGCGGAGTACGGGGACCTTTCGGACCCGGCCAACATGTCCGGATTGCTGGACGAGATCTCACGTTTCTCCATGGTGCGTTTGGGCGAGCTCATCAGCAGCAAGAGCGCGATTCTCGCGCGTGACGTCAAGACCTATCCCGAGTTGGTCGACGCGATCATGCACGAATATGCCCTGGAGCACGGCAAGTCTCGCTGGGGCGACAAGACGCCGGAATATACGGACGACATCGACATCCTGTGTCGCCTCTTCCCGGGCTGCAAGATCATCCACCTCGTCCGCGACGGACGCGGCGTCGCGCTGAGCCAGCTACGGATCAAGAAAGCGGGTTGGTTCGCCAAGAGCCTGCCGCTCCTCGCGGAACGGTGGCGATGGAAGACGACGATTTGCCACCGTGTCGGCTCCGTTCTCGGCGCGGACCGCTACCTAGAGCTTCACTACGAAGATCTGATCATGGACTCCGAACGCGAGCTACGCGCGATTTGCGATTTCCTCGAAGAGCCGTTCGAGCCGGCGATGCTCGACTACTACAAGACCGCAGAGGCAACGCTGCCGTCGCACGCGCACTCGGTCCATGTGAAGTCGTTCCGTCCACCGGATCCAAGCAACACGGACCTCTGGAAGCGAGAACTTCCTCAGGCGGACCGCATCATCTTCGAGCAGATCGCAGGAACGACCCTGGAGCTGTTCGGCTATGAGCTCGAAGGGCTCCCGAGCACGCTATCCAGCAAGCTCAAGAGCTTGTACTACACGAATTTCCTACGATGGTGACGAATATCGCCTACGGATGACCGCTTGACTCCCCTTCGACCAAGCCGTTATCGAAGATGACGTCCGCTATCGTCTGCGCCAGAGTCGCAGCGCCGAGCGGCGTGTAGTGCACCTCGTCGCGAAAATATTCCAAGTTCTTCGGAACCCGCGGCGCGGCATCCGCGAGGAGCACCGGATGAGACTCGGCGACGCGACGCGTCGTTTCGTTGAACGCCGCCATGGCCCGCGCGAGCGACTCGGTGCTCGCACGATCTTCCGTAAGAAATCCTCCAACCTCCTTGAACTCGCGATGCCCGTATAACGTCTTCAGCTCGGCCGCCGGCATCTCGGCTTTGTACATGAACGGTTGAGTGACGAAGATGATAGTCGGATCATCCACGGAGACATAGCGTGCGAGCCGCCCCAAATTCGCGCGGAATTGCTCGTGGGACCGGTAGAAGTCCAAGGGAAAATCGACGTGTTTGATTCTGAGCTCGGAGAACCAAGAGCCCAAGAGCCTCACCCCGAGACCTCTGGCGACATATTGTTCGAAAGTAATGCTGTGTGCCGCATCGCGGGCTTGTGCATAGTGATGGGTCCAGCGCTCGTTGAACTCCCCAATCGCGAACGCGGGATGTGAGAACGATTTTCCGAGGTCATTGATCGCGTGCATGACGACGACGACGTCCGGCTCCCACTGCTCGGCATAAGTCATGTAGTTGATGAGCGAGTGTTTCGTCGCCCACCAGTTCTGTCCCGCGTTCAACACCTGAACCTCGACCCCCGGATAGCGCTCCGCGAGCAGATCTTCCAACACCGCGCTGTAACGCTTGTCCGCCGGCAACATGGCGTTTCTCGTGGTGGACCCTCCTAGTGCGAGAACGCGGAACGCGTTCGCGGGCCGCTGTATTCCATATTGCTCTTCGAGCGCTTGAGTCGGAGCCTGAAGGTAGGGATCGAACGGATATTCACGCGTGTAGTCGAAGAAGTAGTGAGCGACGACATAGGCCAACCCACAGAGCACCACCGCCGGCGTGAGCGCGAGCAACATCTTCTTGGTGCCGGCCCGCCGTCGCACGAAGGCGAGCGCCGTCGGGACGAGAAACGGAAGCAATGCCATCACCAGCGCGATGCAGTAGTTTCGCGAATACCAGAAGATCGTGGGCTCGTCGGAGCGATGGAACAAAAAGCCTACATAGACGACAGCGTACGCTGCGTAGAAAGCGACCCTAAGGACGCTCAAAACCGTATTCATAGTTCTCCTCGTGGACGGGTGACTCGTATGATTACAGTGTACGTGATCGAAAATCCGGAAGCGGGGCGACATCACCCATTTCGGCGTGGCGAGCCCGAACCGAAGGCAGGACGACGTTGCTCTCTCCGCCACAAATGTTACGATGTATGCATCCCTTGAATTTCCGGTGAAGACGTCCCCCCCCACCGGAGGTACGTTTGTCCTGATGTCGTTCAGAGGCTTCTATAAATGACCCAGAGCACGAAACTGGCGGTGACAGCATCCTTCACCGCCGACCCGGTAAAGGAGTCGCTCGACTTCTGGATGGAGGAGATCGGCGTCTCGCTAGACGTCGAGCTAGCGCCGTTCGACCAGATTTTTCAGCAGCTGCTCGATCCGACGAGCCTCGTGGGCAGCAATGAACGAGGGATCAACGTCTTGATCGTCCGCGCTCTCGAGCTCCGCGCGAGCCCGGAAGAGCTCGTCGCCGCGGTGCGGACGTCGGCCGGCCGCGCACGTACACCGCACCTCGTGTGCTTCTGTCCGGCGGCACCGGCCGAGCCAAGGGCAGCCGAGGCGAAAGCGATCGAGACAGAGCTGAACGAAGCGCTCGACGCAATCGAGGGCGTTCACACGACGCGCTCAGCGGAATTGCTACAAGGGCTTCCGCAAGACGGCTGGTACGACGAGGCCGCGGACACGATCGGCAAAATTCCTTTCACCCCGCTCTTCTTCGCGGCTCTCGGCACTCGGATCGCGCGGCAAGTCTTCGCTCTCCAGCCGAAGACTTGGAAGGTCGTCGCTCTCGATTGCGATCAGACACTTTGGAGCGGCGTTTGCGGCGAGGACGGACCGTCCGGCATCGTCATCGACGATGCGCGACGACGCCTCCAAGAGCGCATGGTCGCCCTGCACGATGCCGGCACCCTCTTGTGCTTGTGCAGCAAGAACAGCGAGGCGGACGTCAAAGCCGTTTTCGAGCTGCGCGACGATATGCCGCTTCGCCTCGAGCACATCGCCGCACAACGCGTGAACTGGAGCCCCAAATCCGACAACCTCTCGGAGCTTGCCGACGAGCTCGGGCTCGGACTCGACAGCTTCGTGTTCGTGGACGACAACCCTGTCGAGTGCGCCGAGGTCAGAGACCGCTGTCCTTCGGTGCTGACGTTGCAGCTGCCGACCGACGGCGATGGGATCAACGCGTTGCTCGACAATGCCTGGGCGTTCGACCGTCTCCAGGTCACCCAAGAAGATCGGAACCGCACCGCACTCTATCGGCAGAACAAAGAGCGAGAAGACTTTCGCGAGAAGACGCTCGGCCTCTCGGGCTTCATCGAAGGATTGAAGCTCGACATTCGTATCGATCCAATAGAGCCCGACCAGCTGGCGCGGGTCGCACAGCTGTCCCAGCGCACGAATCAGTTCAACGCGAACGTCGTTCGCCGCACCGAGCAAGAGGTCGAGGAAACGCTCGCTCCCGACGCGCACGAATGTCTGACGGTCCGGGTGAGCGATCGTTTCGGAGACTACGGGCTCGTCGGCACCATTTTCACGGAATCGCACAAGGACCACCTCGAGGTGGACACGTTCTTGCTCAGCTGCCGGGTTCTCGGGCGCGGAGTCGAGCATCGCATGGTGGCGCGACTCGGAGAGATCGCGTCTGCGGCCGATTGCCGAAGCCTGCATATCCTTTTTCGGGAGACACCTCGGAACGAGCCCGTGCGCACGTTCCTCGACACGCTCGACGCCGAGGTCGCAAACGGTGGCGATGGCAAGCGCGTCTATGAAATCGCAGCACCGGCGGCCGCAGCTCTCGTCTATGCACCCTCGGAGGCGGCGAGCGACGGAGCGCATGGCAATGCGGCGGGTTCGAGTCAGGCCAAACCGGCCGCTCCCGCGTCTGTAGCCAACAACGCCCTCGTGAGCCGGGTCGTGACGGAGCTTTCCGATCCCGAGGCCGTCCTCACCTGCGTAAAGAAGTACAGCCAACGGCCGCGCCCTGATCTGGCGACCGCCTACGAGCGACCCGCGACACCGACCGAGCGAACCCTAGCGGCCATCTGGGCCGATGTCCTTCGGCTCGACCGCGTCGGCTCGGTCGACAACTTCCTCGACCTCGGCGGAGACTCCTTGCACTTCGTCCTGACGCATGCCGAGGTCCGCGCCGCCTTCGGCCTCGAGCTGTCGCTCACGACCGCATTCGCCTACCCGACCGTGCGCGCTCTCGCGGCGCACATCGATGGCGAGGAGAGCCCGTCTCGAGATACGGCGAGCTCGTCACATGCCTCCGTCTCCGATGAGCCCGACGTGAGCGGCGACATCGCGATCATAGGTATGGCCGGGCGGTTCCCCAAGGCGGGTAACGTCGACGAGTTCTGGGAGAATCTGACCGCGGGCCGCGACTGCATCACTCACCTCACGGAGGAGGAGCTCGCCGCGGCCGGCCACGACATCGAGGTCATCCGCGCGAACTCGAACTTCGTCGCAGCCGGCGGAATCCTCGAAGATGCCGAGTGTTTCGACGCGGCATTTTTCGGGATCACGCCTCGTGAGGCCGAGCTGACCGACCCTCAGCACCGCGTGATGATCGAGTGCGCCTGGAACGCGTTCGAACATGCCGGCTACGACCCAAGCACGGTCGAGGGTGCCGTCGGCGTCTTCACGGGAAAAGCGCGCAACTACTATTACGCACACAACCTCGTCCCCAACCGGCTCCAGATACCCGCGGTGGACGGGCTCGTCACGGAGCTCGCGAACGAGGGCGACTACCTGCCCACTCGTATTTCCTACTTGCTCGATCTCAAAGGGCCCTCGCTCACCATCCAGACCGCGTGCTCGACGTCACTCGTCGCCATCTTCCACGCTTGCCAGAGTCTTCTGAACCGCCAGAGCGACATGGCGCTCGCAGGTGGCGCCTGTGTCCTCGTCCCGCAAAAGAGCGGCCACTGGTTTCATGAAGGACACTTCGCCACACCGGACGGGCGGACGAGAACCTACGACGCGAAAGCCGAGGGGACGCTCTTCTCGAACGGTGTCGGGCTCGTCGTGCTCAAACGCGTCGAGGATGCGGTCGCCGACGGCGATCACATCTGGGGTGTGATCAAGGGCATCGCCATCAACAATGACGGCGCCAACAAGGTCGGCTACATGGCTCCCAGCGTCGACGGCCAAGCCGAAGTCATCTCGACCGCCCAGCGCCGAGCAGATATCGACCCCCGCACCATCTCTTACGTGGAAGGCCACGGCACCGCCACGCCGCTGGGCGATCCGATCGAGGTCGCGGGACTGACCAAGGCGTTTCGTAGGGCAACGGAAGATCGACAGTTTTGCGCCCTCGGATCCGTGAAGTCCAATATCGGTCACCTGGACGCAGCTGCCGGCGCCGCC
>Ga0315338_1004248_pt1 | contig 11554 bp, 8 predicted proteins | sample ASW8metaG_FD_204518 | JGI IMG/M metagenome (GOLD analysis project Ga0315338, IMG submission 204518) | Ammonia-oxidizing marine archaeal communities from Monterey Bay, California, United States - ASW #8 | ecosystem: Environmental > Aquatic > Marine > Coastal | place: USA: California | collected...
ACGTTCCCGATGAAGTAGCCGCCGACACCCCAGACATCACAGGGTCCCGCCGCGGCAAGCCCCCCGGTAAGATTGATCGATGTGCCGCCCGGAACCTCGGGCCCCTCGACCTGAGCCCAGGAGACGCCGTCCCAATGGTAGTAGTAGGAATCGGGCCAGCCGACGGCCCAGACATCGTCTGAAGCCACTGCAGCGAGGCCGTAGATCACTTCCGTTCCGGGGCTCTCGACAACCGTCCAGGACGACCCATTCCAATGCATGAACAGGGTTTCTCCGAGGACTTCACCCGCTGCCCAGACGTCGTCGGATGCGACGGCGACGACATCATATAGAAACGTCCAGAGGAGGCTCTCCGCGGGGTTCTGAACGTGGCTCCACTCGCTTCCATCCCAATGAAACGTGAGTGCCTTGCGACCGCCAGGGCCGCCGTCACCGTACCCGACCGCCCAGACATCGTCGGTAGCAATGGCGGCGACGGCTTCGAACTGCTGATCACCGCTCGTCGGAGGGACGTTGACCTCGGTCCAATCAGAACCATCCCAATGCAGGGCGAGACAGGGAGAGGATCCGCCGTCCCCGTTTCCGGTCGCGATCCCCACGGCCCACACGTCGTTTTCAGAGACGCCGTCTATATCCGCCGGCGATCCGCTTCTTGGATTGAAAGGCCACACGGTTTGTGGACTCAGCACGACCGTATCTACGCGGTCCCATTCGTTCCCGTCCCACCGAAGCAGCAGAACATTGGAGTAGTAGGGATAGCCCTGGCCGCTGCTGATAATGCCCGCAGTCCACATCTGTCCGTTCTCTTCGATGGAGCCGATCGCGCGCAGGTCGAATCCGAGCTCCTCCGGATCAGCGTCCGGCAACGCGAAGTCCGCCCAGACGGAGCCATTCCAATGCATCAGATAGTGACCGCCGAGCGCCCAGACGTTGTTCGGCGTAAGCGCGGCCACGCCTGTGAGCCCGGCTCCGCGTCCGCTCGAACCGCTCTCGACGAGATCCCACCCTCCACAGATGGTCTGTGCCAGCGCTGGTTCCGAGGGCGTCCCGAGAAAGGCAATGCCCACCAACGCCAGGAAGAGGCCCCATCCATCTCGTATCTGACTTGATCGTTTCATGTCATACGTTCCCCTTTTCGCTCCCTTGGAGTTGCGCTGCTGCCTTTGGCGGGGCATTGCCCCAACGTCCGCCGGTGGGAGCCCGGTGGGCGATATTGTTCCCTGAGGAGAGGTGGCGTCGCGGCGTCGCGTTGATACGACGTTTCGATCCTGGGCCCACGTATTCGCCGTTTTGGGCAGGTTTTTGCGGAGTGGTCCGAAGTTGTCCTGGCGCGATCACCGACCTTTGACGAAAAAACGGTGTAGGAGGACACGGGCAGCTTTCGGTGGTTGGAGAGGCTTTGTCGGCGGAATCGCCTGCCCCTGGACTGGATCGGTTACACCCAACGTTTTGACTTCTCCCAAATCCTTTGCTATCGTTCGGGTGAGGCCGTAAGTCGTTGGCACTAAGGGTACTTCGATGCTAGACAATCCGACCCTGGTTCTAAATCGCCACTGGATCCCGATCGGAACAGTTTCGGTCCGGTCCGCCCTTTGCCTTATTTATCGAGAGGCAGCGCGGGCGATCCTTCCTAATGACTACAGTGTCCACGACTTCGATTCCTGGTCAGCGCTATCGGTCGAGTCGGATGAGCCGGCCATTCACACGGTCAGTCTCTCGCTAAAGGTTCCTGAGGTCGTCCTTTTGACCCGCTACGGTGCCTTTCCCCGACGTCGAGTGATGTTTTCGCGTAAGAATCTGTATCGCAGGGACTTATACACTTGTCAGTACTGCGGTGGAAAGCCGCCGATGCAGGATCTTTCCGTCGATCACATTGTTCCACGATCGCGAGGTGGAAGATCGACCTGGGAAAATTGCGTGCTTGCCTGTCTGCGGTGCAATCGACGGAAAGCCAACCGAACTCTGCGCGAGTCCGGCCTTCGACTCCTCCGGGAGCCCAGCGTTCCCAAGTGGTCGCCTTTCGTCACGATTCCGGTCGCTCAACGAAGGACGTCCTGGGAGCAGTTCATCTCCCACGAATACTGGAATGTGGAGCTCGAGGACTGATACACGAACCGGCCGCCCCTTCTCGTGGACGCCTGGTCCGCGCCGACGGAGTCGAATTCGCCCAATCCCTTCCGGAAGCCTCCGTCGATCTCGTTTACCTGGATCCACCCTTTGGAACGGGTGCGGGACGCAAACTGTTGCGGGGACGCGACGACCGATTTGGCCTCGGTCGGGGCGAGGCCTACGCTGACCCGAAAAGCACGTCTGCCCAAGGTCTTCCGGAGTGGCTCGGGGAGCTCTGCCGTCAGTCTCATCGCGTGCTCTCGGACCGCGGCATGTTCTTTCTCCACCTCGATTGGCGACTCGCTCACCACGCACGCATCTTTCTCGACGAGACGTTCGGCCCCGACCGGTTCCTCAACGAAATCATCTGGCATTATGCGACGGGAGGGATACCGACTCGCTGGCTGGCGCGAAAGCACGATACGATTCTCTTCTACGCGAAGGGGCCGAAGCACAACTTCCATCGGCTTCAGGAGAAGAAGTACCTGGCCCACAAGATGTCCCGTAAGGGAGTCCCGGAATACAAGGACGAGCGAGGCTGGTACCGGTTTCGTTATCTGGACGATGTCTGGGAGATTCCCTGGCTGACGCCCGACTCGAAGGAACGAACGGGCTATCCCACCCAGAAGCCGCTCAGACTCTTGGAGCGGATCTTCGAAATTAGCACTGATCCGGGCGATACGGTGGCGGATTTCTGCTGTGGATCGGGAACTGTAGCCGTGGCGGCGGCCAAATCAGGTCGAAACTGGCTCTGTTCGGATCGTTCTGAACTGGCCGTCGACGTAGTGCGGGATCGGCTCCTGGCCGAGGACGTCGATTTCGTGAGTCCGGAAGATAGTAAACGAGGAAGCAGTTCGGATCGGTCTTCTGCAGTCCGATCGTTTAGTATCGAGGACTGGCTCTCGGGACCTGAGAGCAGGGTGGCAGATGTCTGATAAGGGGGAGTGGTGACGATCGGCAACGAAGTGGTGATTCCGACGAAGGCGCAGACTTTGCGCGACGTGTACGCAGTGAAGGGACTTTCGCAGATCCCGCGGCTCCTGTCGCTTCAGGACCGAAACGAATTCAGCCGGACCTACGGCTGTTTCAATCGGGAGTTTTGGCTCTGTCGGACGACGGATTTTCCGTCCTCGATCGCGCAGTTTGGAACCCATGGCCTTGCCCTCGCCTACGCCACGCCATTTCCGGACAATCCGTATTACAAAACGCCGAAGATGCTGGCCTGGACTCTGGCTGGGATCGACTACTGGATGAGGATCCAAAAGAGCGACGGATCATTCGATGAGTTCTACCCGAACGAACGCGGATGGGCCGGACCTACCGGCTTCCTTCTCTACGTCATGTGCGATAGCTACCGTCTGCTCGGGGACGACTTCCCCGAAGCGATGCGCCCGAAATTCTTGGATGTAGTGGCCAAGGCCGGCCGTTTCCTCGCGAAATACGATGAGCCTGGAGTTCTCGCCAACCATCACGCGATGGCGATTCTGCCGATCTACGAGGCCTATCATCTGATTGGAGAGAAGAAACTTCTCGACGGTTTCCATCTCCGTCTCGATGACTTCCTCGACCAGACTCGCTCCGAAGGTTGGTGTCTGGAGTACGACGGTGCCGACCTGGGCTATCTCTCCGCCACGGTCAGCTTTCTCTCGAAGCTCCACCGGTTGTACAAGGACGAGCGGACCGAGGCGGTCTGCGAGCGGGCGATCGAGTTCGCCTCCTACTTCGCCTATCCAAACAAACACTATGCCGGTTCGATGGGAAGTCGGCAGACGCTGCATTTTTACCCACACGGTTTCGAGATCTACGGCGGGAAAGGAAACGCTCTCGCTTCTGCGGTCGCCGAGCGAATGCTGCAAGGACTGGCCGAAGGCGCCTTGGTTCCACCGGAGATTCAAGAGGATAGATATTTCCTCTATCGGCTTCCTGAACTTCTCGAATCCTGGATCGACTATTCGGAACGGCCGGACCCGCTTCCGCCTCTTCCTGACCAGCGCGAGCCGTTTCAAAAGTACTGGCCGGGGGCAAAAATCTACGCGCGTAAGACCGTCGATACGAAGGGTCGTGATTCGTACACTCTTGTCAATCTGGCCAAGGGTGGTGTGATCAAACACTTCCGCCTCGATACCGGAGTGTCGGTGGAGAACGACTGCGGTCTGCTTGCTTCATTCGACAATGGCAAAGTCGTCACTTCCCAGTGGATCAGTGAAACGAACCAGAGCTTCGGCCCTGGTGAGTGTGCACAGAGCGCGGACGGAGGCGGAGGAGACGGCGCCACAAACGTTACAAGTGAAGGCCTGCCGATCATGGGCTCATTTACTGGCGGAACATCGAACGACCTCGATCGTGTCTGTGTCAAAACGCAGGCCCACTACATGGTCATGAAGCTTTTCAATCCCTTCACCTTTATCGGATTCCGGGTCTTCATGCTTGCAGTCGGTTGGAACACGAGGCTTGCTTACGAAATCAAGGGCTGGATTCGTAAGCTTCTCATGACGAAGAGTGGCGCCACGTCGCTGGGATGGTCTCGAACTGTCGAGTTCGGCGAAAGCAGCTTCGTCATTCGTGACCGGATCGAACGAGGACAGGAAGGGAACCTGACCAAGGCGCTGATCGGCGACGAGTTTCACGTGCGCTACGTTCCTCAGAGCCGCTACTTTCAACCTCAGGAGCTGGCTATGTCAGCCCAGGCTCTGACCGAGGACGAACTGCGCCAACTCAACACAAGTGGCTCCATTGTCGTGGAACGCGAGATCGATTACATCGAGGGGCAGATTCGCCGCGAGATCGTGGCCGGTTGAATTCTCCACACGGCCATCCACCAGGGGGCGGGGCGGCGGGAGATCCGGCCAGCAGCGATCTGGAAGCACGCCTTCGTGGTTCGAGGTCGGGCTGGATTCGTTGGATCTTTCTGGCCGGGCTCACGGCTCTCGTCTTTTGGTTCGTTTTTCAACGGCTCGATATGGCGGCGGTCCAGGACACCTTTCGACGGGCGGACCTTCGTTGGGTTGCACTCGCCGGGCTCATCACCGTAACGTTTCCTGCTTTCTCTGCCCTGCGCTGGGGCCGCATGCTCGCGGCCCTCGGGCATCCGATTCGATTCAGCGAAGCATTTGAGATGATCATGGCCGCCTGGCCGATGGGTACGATTACTCCGTCGAAGGCTGGCGACGTCGTCAAAGCCTACTACCTCAAGGATCGCGTTCCGGTCCGGGTGGTACTAGGATCTGTTCTGGCCGAGCGCGCTGTCGATGTGCTCGTCTTGCTCGCCCTCGCGCTCTTTGGCTGTCTCGCCTTTGGTCGAACGGAGCTTGCCCTGCTCTCCGGCGCCGGGCTCTTCGCCGGCATCGCCGGCATTTTCGTGGCGCTGAAGGTTCGACTGCCCCTTCCGCCCAAGATTGCCGAGAAGATCGAGGGCGTTCTTCTCTCTCTCCGTACGCTCGGACAATCGCCCTCGCTGCTCGGGAGCGTGGTGCTTCTGACCATCCTCAACTGGATGGCGAGCGTTGTGCAGGTCGTCTTTTGCTACAAGGCCTTCGGGGTCGACATCTCCCTGCTCTTTGCGACCGGTGCTCTTCCGCTGGCCATCTTCGTCGGTCTGCTTCCCGTAACCTTGAGCGGGATGGGGACGCGTGACTCCGCGCTCATCGCCCTCTTTGCGGCCTTCGCCGAACCTGAGGTCTCTCTCGGAGTCGGTCTTCTCTACACGCTGTTCGGTTATGGCGTTCCAGGTATCGCCGGCCTTCCGTTCATGCGTCGCGTTCTCGGTCGAATGAGATCCTAGGCTGATCCCGGTTCTACCAGAGTAGGGCGGAGGTCGGGGCCGAGCGGCGGAGGCTCGGTGGCGATCACATAGCGAAACTGCCGATCAAACTCCTCCACACTGACTCCGCAGGTGTCGGCGAACTTCGCCAATTTGTGGGGAGCGGCGAAGTCGTCTCTCCGCAGCCGGATCATGTATCGGCGGGCGATGGCGTAGGAAGTAGAGTGGGTATCGACGAGCCGCACCCGCATCCGTCCGGTCGCTGGATCCATGATTTCGTCGTACGGAATCGGGACGAACTGTCCTGCCTGCATCGAAATGAGCGCTTCGGTGCCCCCGTTGAGGATGTATTTCGCAGCGCAGTACCCGAGATCGCGTGTGTATTCCATGTCGAAGGGGACCGGATCGGCGCAGCGAAGCTCGTAACCGATGTTCTTTGCCACCACGGTCGCTGAGATCTTGAACTCCGCAAGTCGGCGTTGGACGGCTCTCTTCAGGATGTCCCCGATGTTCACCTCAGCGATTCGAACGTGCCCGTGCTCGTCGCGCTCCACGTCTTCGAGGCCATCGAGATCTGCGGGGTCGATATCGAGGACCACTCCCTCGGCGATGATGGCGACCCCGTGGTGGCGCCCCTCCGTCATTCGTTTGATGATGGCGCCAGCCAGCATATCGACGATCGTGCGAAGCTTGAGAGGTGGCTTTCCGAACTCCTCTGGAATCAGAGTGAGGGTAGCCCCAGCTGCTTTCCCCATTCCGAGAGCGAGATGCCCGGCTTTTCGTCCCATCGAAATGATGAGGTACCAGCGATTGGTCGTCTGCGCGTCCACCATGATGTTCTGGACGATTTCCGCTCCGACGTGACGCGCGGTTTGGTAGCCGAAGGTCGAGATGGAGGCGGGAAGATCCAGGTCGTTGTCGATAGTCTTGGGAACGTGGACAACCCGCAGACGTCCGGCCGCTCTTTCAGCGAGTTTTTTCGAAGAGAAACAGGTGTCATCACCACCGATTGTGATGAGCTTGTCGACTCCCAATCGAAGAAGAGACTCGACCGCATTTTCGAGATGTTCGGGGTTCTTCGTGGGATTGGCCCGGGCGATTCCGAGATAAGAACCGCCGCGAAAGTGAATCCGGCTCACCTTCTCCAAGGTGAGCGGCTCCACATGATCGATGTCTCGCTCCATGATCCATTGGAACCCCTCGCGGAGACCGACGACCTCGACATCTTCGAGGATTCCACGAATGGTGGCGGCTCCAATAACACTGTTGATTCCTGGGGCGGGACCGCCCCCGACGAGGATGGCGAGCTTCTTCGACTGACTCACTGGGGCTCCAATCGCTTGGGGTACGGCATGCGCCGGGAAGGTAGCAAATCCATTGTCAGAATGTTGCGAGTTGCCTCTAATTCAACTACCGCTTTGAGTTAGCAGGAGTGAGGCTGGGTCACAAACATTGCTTGACCGAGAGCTCGAATTTGAGAAAACTAGTAGTAGTTAGAGCTAATACTATTTCCGTTCGGACTCGAGCGGACTCTAAGGGAAGATCATGAAACTGATGCCACACGACCGAACTTTCGGGCCCATTACCCTGGCGATCCTTCTCATCCTTGCGGCGGCTGGCCCGGGAGCGGCAAACGAACAAAAGTTGACCTCACTTGTTGATCGGCATCTCGACTGGTTGGGGGGAGAGTCGGCCTGGCGGGATGTAGAAACACTGGAGTTGCGCGGCGTTCTTCGGGCTGTGGGATTGGAAGGGCCGATGGAGTTCAAGCTACAACGCGAGCCGGTGGCGTTGCATTTCGAGTATGACCTCGGTGTCGTTACGGGTTTCGAGTTGATTACGTCGGGCGGAGCGTGGACTCGGAATCAGAGCGGGCAGATCGAAGCGATGGGCGCCGCGTCGGAGGGACGGCAGCGGCGTCAGATCGCAATGGCGTTTCAGTTGCCCTTTCTCGACGAAGAGGGAGGCTCACTGTCGTATGGCGGTTCCGAAGAGAGAGATGGTGTCACCTACGAGATCATCCGTCTGTCCTACCCCAATGGCGATGTTTCGGATGTTCTAATTCACCCGAGTGATGGGAGCAATCGTTGGACCCGGAGCACGGTCGATCTGAAGACGCACTGGGTTGAAGCGGTCGAATGGAAGACTTACGACGGTGTGCGGATCCCAACCGAGACACGAGAGATTCACGAAAACAGCGCAGAGGACGTGGGCATTTCCTGGACTGCCGTCCTCATCAACCCTCATTTCCCCGCGACCCTTTTCGACCCTCCTGCGTCTCAGGCCAAGACCTTGTTTGCGGACGGATCTAACTCGACCGGCTGGACAGAGATGGAACTGATGGCCGGTCGGTGGATTTTCCTTCGGGGAACCGTGGCTGGTTACGAGACAGACATCGTGCTCGACTCCGGTGCTGGGATCACCGTTATCGACAAGTCATTCGCCGATCGAATTGGGCTCGTCGGCGCCGGCGCGATTCCGGCTCGGGGCGTCGGCGGAGAACGCGAAGCGACCATCGTCCAGGGTGTGGACCTTCGGATCGGGTCAGCTCAGCTTCCCGCCGTTACCGCGGCCATCATCGACTTGGAGGAAGTCCGTCAAATGCTCGGACGCCCCATGCCTGTCATTTTGGGGAAGGAAATGTTTCATCAGTTCGTCGTCGACATCGACTATCCCAAAGAACGAATCGCCTTTCACTCTCCCGAGAAATACACCTACGACGGAGGCGGAGCCGAGATCGCTCTGATACCGTCGGACGACGGTCACAAGGGGTTGCATGTCTCGGTCGAGGACGGGCCAGAAGTCCTGGTCAAACTCGACACCGGATCGGGAGGGACTCTCACCCTCTTCGAGTCCTATACGAATGAGGCAAAGCTGTTGGAAGGACGAAGCCCTCTCTCGGACCAACTCACTGGTGGTGTCGGTGGTCAGGTCGTTTCCGGTCGCGGAACTCTGAGGCGGCTCTCCATTGCCGGATTCGAATTGCAGAGTGTCCCGGTTGGGTTTCATACCGAAGACAGGGGTTCGTTCCATACGGCGGAGGCCGCGGGGAATCTTGGTTCCCTCGTTCTGGGCCGCTTCCGCAACACCTACGATTACTCTCGCGAGCGGCTCTTCCTCGAACCGGGCGAGGATTGGGATCGTGCTTTCGAAAAGGACCGTCTCGGCGCGTCCCTGCAGAGAATTGGCGAAGTCATCGAAATCGTCCATGTCGGAAGAGGTTCGCCGGCGGAAGAGGCCGGTCTGAAGGTGGGGGACCAAGTCGTGGCGGCCGATGGTACTCCCCTCGCAGAGGAGTTCCGTCAGGCGTGGTCTGTTGCAACTCGTCGTCCGGCCGGCACTGTCATGACGATCCACAATGCTGACGGAAAACAAACAAAGGTCGTTCTGCGCGACTTCTACTAGGGTTGAGGCATGATCCAGTACCAGACGACTCTGAGCGGGTGGTCAGCGGATTCGTTGACCGGTTTTTTTGTCGGGTGGCCGACCCCGCCGAGCGCAGAGACTTTACAGAAGATCCTGGAATCGAGTTACTCGTTCGTCATCGCATTCGATGAGGATGCCGGGCGGATCGTAGGATTCATCTACGCCATGTCCGACGGCATCCTCGCCGCCTCTATTCCTCTTCTCGAGGTGCTTCCGTCACATCAACGTCGCGGAATTGGGACCGAGCTCGTCCGGCGGTTGCTGACTTCACTCGAGCCCTGCTACATGATCGATCTCGTTTGCGATCCCGAGATGGAACGGTTCTATCGAGGTCTTGGGTTCGGATCGGCCACGGCCATGATCCGCCGAAACTACCTCGCGCAGTCTGGAGGGCCGGAGTAGTACTCGAGCTTTTCGAACACGGGGCGAAAGCCGACTTTCTCATAGAGCTTCGACGCCGCGGTGTTCCCCGACCGATGGGTCACCTTGATGCTCCGGGCACCCAGTTCGGCCAGGCGTCTGAGCCCTTCCGTCATGAGGCGGACTCCCAAGCCCCGACGGTAGAAGGTTTCCTCTGTTCGAACGGGTTCGAACAGACCGATCCGATTGCGGGGATCGAACCAGCACAGGCAGTAGGCGGCGGTTTCTCCGGTTTTGGTTTTCATGACAAGGTCCAGATCCGCCCGGTACAGCGAGCACTCCTGAAGACGAGCCGCGACGTCTTTCCCGTTTCGCTGGCACAGATGGTGTGGGACTCCCTCCGGGCGGGTGCGATCGTCGAGGATCTTGAATTCCGAGAGCGAAGAGTCTGGCGGCGTTTTAAGCGACGGCCCGATCTCGATCGGTGGCCTAATAGTTTGAACCATCTGGATCATCGATGTTTCGGATCGTACCAGACCCAGTTCCTCCAGCGCCGTCGCCCACTCCTCGTCTCTTTCGTCGACCGTGATCTTTACGCTCAACCCGCGCGCTGCCAGTTCTCGGAGTCTTGCTCGTGCCGCGGGCCAAACCGAGTGGATCACTTGGGGCCGTGCGCTCGATAACCAGAAGCAGTCACACTCAGCGGTCTTTCCGTCTTCGTAAGTGAGGAAGGCAGCGACGGGCGCTCCCGCCGCATCGAACCAGAATATCTGGTTCCTGGGATCGTCCACTTCTCCTTCGCGCCACCACCATTGGAGGTCGGCCGCTTCATAGATGCCAGCGTTGTCGTCTTCGCTGCGAGCGGTAAGAAGGAGCTCGGTGATGCTTTCGAGGTAGGCGAAATTCGTCAGTCCGAGGGATGTGATCGTCATGTGGGTCCTACCCATTCTCTATCTGGGCACTGTCCTGTGCAATCCCGCCATCTAGTGCAGGCCCGCGATGAGGACAGCTCGGTCGTCCTCCTCGGCTCCGCTTTCGAACTCGGCCAGGTCAGACTCCAGACTATCGATCGACCCCGCGATTGTCGAAGCGTCGAGTGCGCGCTCGACGGCTCGAAGGAACGGAGTCTCCTGCGTCGAACCGCCCTCGGGCCAGGGCTCGTCGAAGAGTTGACCGCCTTTTCCAGTCGCCTCGGAGTATCCATCGGTGTGTAAGAGGATACGACTTCCGGGGACGCGCTCGATTTCCGTCGACTGTCGCTCGACGACGCCGTAGACGGTATTGAGGGGAAGTCCATCTGAATGCAGTTGGACGATCTCTCCATCCGGGCCGGGTCGAAGGCGAGCCGACGGGTGTCCGGCCCCGGCATACTGCAGTACTCCCCGCTCCGGTCGATCGAAGACGAGAAAGGTAGTCAGGAATCCACGAATCTGATGGCGGGAAAAATCATCTTCGAGCGCAGAAAGTACGGCTCCGGGGGCCTCGATGTTTTCCGTCAACCTCTGCACCTGGCTCTTGATCATGCCCGTCGCCATCGCGGCGGAGGGGCCGTGTCCCATTACATCAGCGATGAGAAGGGCGGTTCCACCGTCGGGTAGAGCCCAGCAATCGAGAAAGTCTCCACTCAAGCGATCGGAGGCGACATAACGCGACCCGACCTCGATGCGGTTTCCGGTCCAGTTCTCGGGCGGTAGGAGTCGCTTCTGAAAGATGCGGGCGGCTTCGAGATCTTTCTGGAGTGTTTTGATCTGGTCGTCGAGTTGCTCCGAGAGCTCCTGGTTCTGCACGATGCGGTCAGCGAGAGTTTCCAGGACCGTCATTGGGAACGGCTTGCGCAGGAAAAAGAACGCTTTTCTCCGAATGGCATCCTCGAGGGCCTCATCGGGGTCAGATGCACTT
>Ga0315338_1004249_pt1 | contig 11553 bp, 8 predicted proteins | sample ASW8metaG_FD_204518 | JGI IMG/M metagenome (GOLD analysis project Ga0315338, IMG submission 204518) | Ammonia-oxidizing marine archaeal communities from Monterey Bay, California, United States - ASW #8 | ecosystem: Environmental > Aquatic > Marine > Coastal | place: USA: California | collected...
TGCCTATCAAAAATTGATGCAATAGGTCTTTAACTTGCTCACACACAGAGGAAGGTAGAGGGAGTACCGGTCGTGGTTCATTTTTGCTCAGCGTTACGGCGAGTCCAACATTTTCGCTAAAGGGTTGATTCTGAATAACCACTAATTGATACACCGAAATGGTTTCTTGCAGCAATCTTGATCTAAAAGTATCTTCCTTTGTGGTCGCATATCGATGGTCATGTACAACATTTAACTAAGCTAATCTCCGTGTCTTAATTACTCTGCACTTTGTACGTAGATCCACCCTATACAAATGTGTTTTTTACAAAGTATTGACGTGGTTATGTATGTGCAGTATACTCTGCACAACAAAAGGAGTGAGCCATGCCAAAATTTACACCCGGCGAACTTGCTGTGATGCGAATCCTGTGGGAGCACGGCGAGCTGAAGCCGAGCGATGTGCAAGAACAGTTTCCTGAGCCGATAAAAAATCCGGCTCTCCGTTCCTATCTAAAAATACTGTTAGAAAAAGGCCATGTTTCCCGACGGAAAGTCGGTAAAGCGTACTTCTACAAGGCGACCACGCGGCAGCAGACCGCCTTTCGTTCCACGCTGCGTGAATTAGTCGATGGGTATTGCGACGGTTCAGCCAAAAGTCTTGTGCTGAACCTTATCCGTAATGAAAAACTCAGCGAGAAAGATCTCCTCGAACTCAAGCGGTTGGCTGACGGTAAGCAATCTGACTAGAGAGGGAAGCGAAAATGAATCTGTTCGATGCGTTTGCTACAAATTCGGGGTCAAACATAGCCCTCTTCATGACAAAGATCACCATGATCCTGGCCACCGTCTGGCTCTCGCATCGAGTGCTTCGTCACAGCAATCCTCGGTGGCGAATACTGGGGTGGAGAATTTCGGTTGTTGGTTTGATGTGTGTTGCGATATTTAGCATTACAACGCCGTTGTTCAACCTGCCACTTCTTCCCGCGGTATCGACAGAAATAGTTTCGAGGAAATCCCTCGAACCACCCATAATAGCTAATTCCTCAACTGATGTTGCTGCTAGTCGCTCGCCGTCTGCGGGGCCGGGTCGAGAGAGTGGCGAGTTACTGACGGAGCGAATTCATCACGACGCAGTTCTTCCCGCCACGGCAGTTGATGCAAAAACTGAGCAATCAACGGTGATTCCGTTAATCGAGGGCAAGTCCGCGCCACCTGACGTGGTCTCTCCCGCCATGCAAAATCCCTTACTGCCTGATTGGAGTACATCAACGTGTTTTTTGGCTGTGTGGTCCATTGGTGCTTTGCTCGGCATAGCCAAGATATTGGCTGGATTCGCCCGAGTGAAAATTCTGCAAAAATCTGCAAGCCAAGTTCCCGAGAGAGTCGAGTCCGTGATGGCTTGTATAGCTGCTCGTGTTCGATATTCTGGACGATTATCGGTCAAGCAGAGTGATGCGGTTGCATCTCCGTGCAGCGTGGGACTATTGCACAATACGATTTTGTTACCAAGAGCGATGTGTGAAAAAAGCCGGTCAACTGAGCTACGGGCTGTACTGGCTCACGAGATAGCACATTTTGCTGGTAACGACCTGCGCTGGAACTATCTGTTGCATGTCGTCTCTGCGCTGCTTTGGTTCCATCCCCTGGTGTGGCGTATTCGCTTGGCTCGAAAACTCAGTTGCCCTTATTGAAGATAGTACATTTATTAACAATTCAGCGTCTCAAGCGGGTGGGCTATTCTTCTTAGATTCGAACGCAACGATTCGAAATTTGCTAATCACGGCTAATAACGCCGGCTCGTATGGCGGGGGTATTAGCATCGAGGGTTCTAACTTAGATATCTTCGACACTTCTATTGTGGACAACATCTCAGGTCGTGCAGCAGGTATTACTACTGCAAATTTTCGTGGCAATTATCTGGTCACTATGTCCAATACTCTAGTTGCTCGAAATATTTCAGACAATGATGGCGGCGGCATGCGGTTAACAGGGGGGGAGTTTTTCATCAGTAACAGCACAATTACGCAGAATCAATCTGGCGGATCAGATGGTGGAATTCAATTAGTCGGCGCCACTCTCACGCTGGCTCATTCAACAGTTACAGGAAATACTTCCCATCTATCCGGGCCACAAGGCTCAGGTGGCGGCATCAGTATGCAATATCTGAGTAGCACGGGTTTGCCTAATATTTTGTACTTAGATCATTCAATCATCGCCGGAAACACAGACCTCAGCAACGCTGCACCCGATATCGCATTCACGACGCTCTCACCATCACCAGCCCCAACGAAGTTAATAACTTCCATTTACAGTCTCATTGGCGACAGCACAGGTACCGATCTCGTCGAAGCACCATTAGGCTCCCCCGATGCCAACGGTAACCTTATCGGGGGACCAATTAACGGGATCATAGACCCTTTGCTTGACCTGCTGGCCGACAATGGTGGGCCTACCCTCACGCATGCCCTCCAAGTTGGCAGTCCAGCAGTAGACGCCGGTGACCTTAGCCTGCAACAAGGCGATCCAAGTTTGTCAGAATTTGACCAGCGAGGTGCTGCGTTCGCTCGTGTAACGGGAGGGCGAATTGATATGGGGGCATACGAATCGCAGTCTCCAGGTGGTAGCCTCATTGCTGATTTTGACAGTGATGGCGACACTGATGGATTTGATTTTTTAACTTGGCAGCGCAGCTTTGGTACAACTAGCGGAGCAACTTTGGCCAATGGTGATGCCACAGCCGATGGCGACGTGGATAGCAACGACGCAGCAGTCTGGGAAGTAACCTTCGGCGCGATGTTACCAGCCCCCATTACCATTAGTCTCGAATCAGAGGTTAATGCATCTAAGATTGTAGAAACTCAGTCTGCAGAAGCAGCCACGGAATCGGTAATTTCTGATGCGATGACCAAAAAACTTATGAGTATCAATATTCCAGCCAACTCCGTCTTGCACCGTGATGGGGCTCGAACAGGCCAATTCGCCCGAAGTGACCTGCAAGATGTTGATATTCCTATTGCCGTTGGTAATGGCGAACTAGTCGATCGTGCATTTGCCGCGGAATTTGGCTCGTTAACATTTCGTAACAGCAAGAGGATAGAATGGGTGAAAGATCTTGCATCAGACGGAAAACATGAACGTCCCAGTGGGCATGTTCGGGCTGCTGACAGGCTATTCACAATGTTGGAAGAGGATGATTTGCTGAGGCTGTTTTGAACCTTTTTTCATTAAGATGTAAGACACTCGCCGTCGCCGGGCAGAGAGACTTGGAGAGTTTAGTTAGCCCAAGATTGTTTTCGGCTGCGTTTGCTAATTTAATCACCACTTTGAGCGACGGAGAAAATAATCGAATTGTTGGCTTAAGCAGGTTTATCAGCGACTCCCCATGCAAAAAACAGATTTCGCACTTGTCTACCAGTCAAATGACCGGGTTGCAATAAAAGTGCAAACTCTGCTCTCCCCAGATAATGTTACCTCCCCACCTGAAACCCTTCGTTATGAAGGCATACTACTCAAACGCCACGTGTGGTAATAAGAATAATGTTGGGAAGCAGCATCTCTAGGGACTTGCTTCTACACGGCCAGGGGGAACTACCAACACCGGGCATGTCGACTTGCGAACTACTCCTTCGCAAACGCTACCCACTAGTACTTCGTAGATGGGGCCGTGGCCGTGCGAGCCGATGACGATAAAGTCGGCTTCGAGTTGCTGGGATTTTTGTAGAATGGTTTCTACGGATGCGCCTTCGATAAACAACGAATTCGCATCGACACCGCGTTCTTTGAGTTGGGCCGCACGCTGGTTGAGGTCGGCATGCTCGGCGCGGAGTTCTTTGGCGCGGGCATCGCGAACGGTCTGAGGGCCTGCTTCGTAGCCTATAAATTCTGGATTCGCAGGGGCGACATGGATTAGCGTGACCGGGCAATCCAAGGCTCTGGCGAGATGTTCTGCCTGTTGAATGACTGGGTCAGCCAAATCCGAAAAATCAACGGCGGCTAGGATGTGACTCATCGCAACGATCCTCCAAGGAACCTCAGGTTCTACCCTCAGTTTATCAAGTTGCCAGAGAAATTGCAAAATAGTCGCGGCCCATCACAACTCTTGTTACAATTCGCAAATCTGTTTTGACGTCTTAGTCCAATCGCAGTGGATGCCGTGCGAATCACCTCCTCATGAGGCTTCCTGCCATGAAGCCCGATCTCAAAAAATTTCTTACCGACCATAAAAACATCACGCGGAGGTTCTTCCTCGGCTGCGGTACCGGAGGAGCAGCTGCGCTGCCGCTATTTGCCATAGGTGCCGAACAACCGCCAGAGTTGCGAGAAACACTCAAGAACTTAGAAACTTGGCTAACCCGACAAGACGATTTTCAGGATGTTTCGCGCGGTAACCCACTGCCGCATACCCTTGACGAGGCGAAGCGCAAAGAAGTCGGTTTAACACGCGATACCTGGAAACTGGAAGTCGTCGACGATCCAGAAAACCCTTGCAAAATACGTAAGCCGTTAACCAAAGCGGACAATACCGCTTTCACCTTCGACGATCTGATAATGCTGGCCTCGAAGCATGCGGTCCGCTTTCCTAAAGTGATGACCTGTTTGAATCTTGGTTGTCCGTTGGGCAACGGCATCTGGGAAGGGGTGCCACTGCGCGAAGTGATTTGGCTGACGCAACCCAACGCAGCGCTGCGCAGGGTTTTTTATTATGGGTACCACAACGACGATCCCGAGCAAATGTTCCGTAGTTCGCTACCAATCGGTCGGGTATTCGAGGACATGTACGGTCTGCCTCCGGTGATTCTCTGCTACAAACTCAACGGTGATTGGCTCACGCCCGAGCGAGGTGCTCCGGTGCGGGTCGTCGTGCCAGAGGCATACGGATTTAAAAATATCAAATGGCTGACGCATATGGTGTTGTCGAATAGGTGGAAATCTAACGATACCTACGGCGAGAAGAACAATGATGTCGATAGCCCGCTGAAGACTTTCTGCGAAACGCTCTCGATGCCTTTCATAGCAAAGCCCGACCAGCCGATTCCCGTCACTGGTTATGTCCAAGTGGGCATTTCGGGACTTAAGAAGGTGCAGGTTTGGATTCAGAACAGAGACAAAAAAACACTGGCCGACGATAAGTACTTCACCAAAGCACCGTGGCGTGATGCTGAAATTCTTCCGCCGCCAGAGGATTGGGGTGGCGACATTCCTGAGAATCGAATTCCCGCGTCGACCTACGGGTTCAACGACCAGGGACAACCACAGTCTTGGCCGATTCGACTGGCTAAAGCTCACTGGGCTGCATTGTTACCCGGCTTGCCCGTGGGCAAATACATCCTGCGCTGCCGCACAATCGACGAAAATGGCACTGCTCAGCCGATGCCCCGACCGTTCCGTAAGTCGGGCCGGGCGGCAATAGCTGAGGTGAAGTTTTCTGTGGAAGTTTGATGGCAAAGACGCAAGCCAGTCAGCAGAGGTTAGCTAAACAACTCAGCAATTGGCCGACCGCCATCAGTAATGGGCACGGGGCGGTCGTCTGTGGTGTAGAGTTCCTCGGTGGGATCGATTCCCAAGCAGGCGTGAATGGTCGCGTGTAGGTCGGGTACCGAAACGGGGCGCGAGACGATCTCCATCGCTAGTTCGTCGGTTTCGCCAATCGTCTTGCCGTTCTGCAAACCGCCGCCGGCGAGTACGACGCTAAAGCATTTGCCGTAGTGACCGCGACCGCCGCCGGAGTCGAACTGGGCCGGGCGGCCGAATTCAGAAGCGACCACGATCAGCGTTTTGTCGAGCAGTTTTTTATTTTCTAGGTCGGTAACCAACGTCGACAAGGCAGAATCAAGTTCTTGGATCAGAAGATGCTGCTTCAGTTGCCCGTCGTTATGGGTGTCCCAACCGGTGCCGTTGATGAAATTCAGATTGTGCGAGACTTCGATAAATCGCACGCCCGACTGAATCAAACGTCGAGAGAGCAGACAGCGCTGACCAAACTCGCCGCCGTAAGCGTTGCGTAGGTCGGCCGGTTCGCGGTCCAGGTCGAATACATTCATAAACTGCGGCCCCGACAATCGGAGTGCCTTCTCGACCGAGGCGTCGTAATCGGAAATCGTCTGCCCGCCCAATTGCTGCTGCCGAAAGTCTGCTCGCAGCTTCGCCAGCAATTGCTCACGACGATCTTGCCGCGAAGGCGTGATGTCCGCCGCCCGCGTAAAACCTGCGGGGCCGGTCTTGGTGTCGGTCAGATAAATGTAACCAGCCTCAGCACCTAAGAACCCAGGACCGCGGGTTACATTGGGATACCCGATCAACACATACGCCGGCGCCTGAGGATTGACCGGCCCGCGTTGCGACGCCACGATTGAACCAACCGACGGATAAGTAATCGTTCCCGAGGTGACTCGTCCTGTGTGCATCCGATTGGTCGCACGGGCGTGCTCGTCGATGACATCGTGATGCACGCTGCGAATGATATTGAACCGATCCAAAATCTCCGCACACCGCGGCAAGTGCAAGCAAACTTGGGTGCCAGGAATTGCCGAGTCGATCGATTGATAATAGGCGCCCGCCTTCTTAGCCCGAGCATCGCCCATCGCCTTGGGATCCCAGGTATCAATCTGAGCCGACCCGCCGCCGAGCCAGATCATAATGCAGTGCTCAGCTTTACCCTGGGGGATTTCAACAGCTTCGTGCTCATTTGCACGAGCCAAATTGACGAGCCCCGAGCCGCCAAGAGCCAGACCGGTTGCCGCAGATTGCTTAATGAATTGCCGGCGGGTTGTGTTGGTAATGTTCAGCATAGGTTTTTTATATTGAGAGGTTTCTGTCTTTGGCTCACTAGGGAATAAACAAAAATTCCGGCGAGTTCAGCAACGCCCAGAGCATGTCTTCGTAACGCTCGCGCCAGTCTGGTACGAGGCGCTCAGTAGGCAAATCGCCACGTTCTACAGCATCCTGTAATTCTACTTTTATCTCATTCGCCCGCGAACTCAGGTGGTTCGACCAGGAAACCATGGTCCGTGGCAGGCGAGCTGGTTCTTTCTCGCTCGCCTCAGACACGAGACGCGAATTATAGCCAGGCTCAAGTAACTCGGTGAACAATGTTTCTTCTGCTGCGGTAGGTTTGCGGCTCAAAATGGTTAACGCTATTGCATCGACCAACTCCCCAATCGATTGCTCTGCCAACGCCAGACGAGTAAACGTGCTATCGTCGCTACAACGCACAAACCGACGACTCAACAAGCCGTTTTGCACGACTGCTGGGCGACCCGCCGTCGATTCCCGCTCCCGCTCGGTGATTGGGTCTTGTCGTGTGTCTCGCCAGCCAAAGGTTTGCAAGAAACTGACAAACGGTTGGGCAAACGGCAACGACAGGCTCGGACGGTCGCGTTCGTTCGACAGCGAAGTGAACTCCCAAGCCCGTTGCGGAAATCCTAAATCAAACCCGGTACTCGGGTTCATCGCCCCATCGATATCGAGCGTAATTTGCCCGGCGTTAAAATCTTTGCCGCAGGCGGCAAACATCGAATCAACAATTTGCTCGGCACGCATCTGACGCAACACAGGCGACTCGAAGCGGAATTTCGACCCAGCCACCGTAGCCGTATGCCAATCCACTACTGCTCGGCGTTGGTACAGGTCCGAGGCAAAGATCATACGCTCAAGAGCCTGCAGGTCGTACCCGTTGTCGACGAACTGGTATGCCAAATAATCGAGTAACTCTGGAAGCAGTACCGCTTGGCCATTCCAGTCGTCCACCGGTTCGGAGAATCCCATGCCCAAGTGAAGTTTCCAGAGGCGATTGACAATCACTTTGGAAAAGCGTGGATTGTCTGGGCTAACAATCAACTCAGCCAAAGCTGCCCGCGAGTCGCCGTCGTTGTGGGCTATCCGTTCTACCAGCGAATCAAATGGCCAAACAGGTTCAACCACTTCGCCGGGTTTGAGCGTTACTTCAACAATCAGCGAGTTGTTCTCAAAATCGAATCCAGGAATCGAACTTGAGGCAGGCACTTTCAGCGGAGCACGCTTGAGCATGGCGGCCACATTAAACAGATCACGCTGCAAATAATCGTGAGCCGGTGCATCATGGCAGCGGGCACATTTTAGATTCACTCCTAAAAATGCTTGCCCCAGCACATACGCTTTAGCCGCCATTGGAGCGTCGTTTTGCGTTGCTTTGGCAAAACCTGCGGGACCGCCATAATCTTGGCTGCCTTCCATCCGTACCAACTCGGTAGCAAAACGGTCGAACGGTTTGTTGTCGTAAAACGATTCATGAATCCAAGTGCGAAATGGCCCTGTATTGTTGAGCGTTGGTTTGATGATATTCGGGTTTTCGGCCAACACGTCTTGCCAGTACCCGACCCAATTGTCGGCACGCCCAGGAAAAGCCAAGAATCGGTCGATCGCCAGACTGCGACGCTCTGCGGACGAGTCTGCAAGAAAGGTTTCGATTTGCTGAAGCGTCGGTGCTGTCCCCACTGTGTCAAGCGAAAGCTTCCGCAAGAACATCAAGTCTGTGAGCGGCGCCGATTGTGTAAGCTCCGTGGCAGTTAGTTCTGCATTCACAAAATGGTCGATTGCGTTGTTTGCTCGCATGCCCTCGGTTGCTGCGGGAACTGCGGGAGCATTAGTCTCTTGCAAAATCTTACGAGCCAAGGAGTGCCGCTCTTGCCAGTACTCGTCCTCTTCTACAGATGCCAGTCTTCTTCGTTTGGCATTTGCAGTGGTTAAGAAATCACGGTTGCCGTTGCGAAGCTCTCGCCAGCCGCGATCGGTCAGTGGGAAAGTAGTATTTTCATTGCAGCAGATGATCTCAAAGTTGTCTTTTCCGTCGGCTTTGGCAATCGCAATGGAAGTCTCGCCAAGATCGTGCCGGTGGCCACGTCCGCCGACGATCATTTCGAAACGCAGGTTGTGGAGTTTGCCATCGCCCTCGACTTCTACGACCGCCTGCTTGTCACCGCGATGCAAAGGACGAACGTGCTCGTCAAACGTACGGTCGACTTCGAACACCTTGCCGTGGGCACTGCTCGAAATGCTATGGAATTTCGTTTCAGCAACTTGCTGGCCATCTAAAAATAGTCGTGAGCCGTTTCTTGCACGGACTAGTAGCTTGTGTTTTCCCTCAGGGATATGCAGACGCGTCAGGGCTCGCATTAAGAAGGGATTGCTACGGTCGGCGATGACTCCTCGGTCGTTGTACTTGTACGGTATGCCAGGAAACGCTAGCCAGGGTGTGCGGAACGTATCGCTGAGATCAGCACGACGAAATTGCCATGACTTTTCGTTATGAATGTTCTCAAAGAGCCGCACTGTTACGTCTTCTTCAGTAACGCCGTCCCAGTTAACGGCAATTTCTGGCAGTACCATTGCGAAGTGTGATTTAATCTGCTCGGCAGAAAGAGCCTGCCTGTATATGGCAACCTCATCCATGTCTCCACGGAACGAGCTGGCGGGTGCCTGTTGCATCGAGGTTCCCAGCCAGACAGGATCGTCGCTTAAGTAGGGGGGCTGGTCTGTTTCGCCACCTTTGTCCCACTTGCCGGGAGTAGGTTTGCCATCGATGTAGCCGCGGATACTTTTGGGTTTGCCGAACTCGTAAGTCAGCACGACATGATGCCACCCGTCGCCCATTGTAAAAAAATCTCGTGACGACCAGCGATGCCAATCGCCGCCTTCACCACGTGTATGAAATAGAAAGCTCAAAGCGGCCCGTTTTTGCGAGCCGGTCGTCTTTAGCCGCATCGCGAAATTCTGATTGATTGCTTTCTCGCCCGACTGAGCTGTGCGTCCTTTGCCAATCAAGTAGACGAGCCCATTGGCCGCCGCTTCGGTCGAGGGACTTACCCAAGCTTCCATCGTGATGGCATCGCCATTGTCGAAGTCCAGGGCACTCGCCTCACCAGGATCGGTAATTTCAATCCAGCCTTTTCCCGCTTGAAAGGTTAACGCTGCGTTGGGGGTATTCCCAAACAATGGAAACATCGGCGCTCGCGGTCCAGTCGTTACCGGCAAGGCTTCGCCTGCAAAGTTCCCAACGAGGTCATCCCCCGCCAAGTTTCCCACCGCTTGCAGCTTAGCAGAATGCACCTCATCAAACGCCCAATACCCAACCGGTTTATCACGTAACACAAGTTCGCGATAAGCATTGGTTTGGCTCTCCGTCGCTTCCTCAGCCAAGCAGCAATTCCCCACCAACATGGCAAGCAATACAACCCAGCATCCCCAACTGTTATTGAAAGTCGTCAACCGAATCATCACACGCCAAACCGGTAGTAGGTAGTGGTCAAGAGAAGGCCCGATTATAACACGCCTTTGGCTGTGTGGAAATCATGCTATAAAATCCATGACAAACAACACTAGCCCGATGCGCTAGCGAGGATTTCACCCATGAACGCAAGAAACAAGGCTTTCGTCACCTGGACAATCGCCGTTACGATTGGCGTCGAAGCAATTACCTGCTACCTGCGTTTCGGCACGGGGGCTTCGGCAACGGAGTTCAACAAGAGTGCTCCGCTGTTGCTGCAGATTCACCATATGTTTTGGAGTGTACCGATCTTTGTTGCGTTGCCATTCTGTTGGCAGCATGCCCGGCTCAGTGGGGTGCTGTTAGGCATTGCGTTCGGTTTTATTATCAGCGATTTGATGCACCACTTTTTAGTATTGCCACTGACGGTCGGCAATACGGGTTGGCACTGGCCGTGAGAATTCGTACCGCTTGTGTGTGAGTTTGCCTGTGAAAATACAACGGTCGTAGCGGCTGTAGGTGCACATGGGTTGCTGCTTGGTTGAGTACTCTGTTGATGTCGATTTCAGTTGGACAGGCCTTCTCATGATGGAGTGGGCATTCATCGCTATGTCCGATCTACTGGTAGGATGCAACGTGGCAATTATTGACCGTTGGCTAAAGGAATTAGCTTTCGCAGTGGTTGGATGTCTCTTGGCGTCCAGCTCCTACGCCGAACCGTGGCTGGAGTTCTGCGATGATTTCAGCAAGCCAGTCCATTGTCAGCGAGATGCCTACGAAGAACGTATCGAAACCGAGCGGCACGATTTCACCCAGTCGGCCGTTACTGTAGGACGAGGGGCGTTGCAAATCGAAGGCGGCTACTCCTATTTCTATAAAGATAGTGAAGGAGAAATCGAGTCTTCGCATACTGGCCCCGAGTTAATGCTGCGTTATGGCATCAGCGAGGACATCGAAGTACGCCTTCGCTGGAATTATGCCTGGCAGTTCCCCGAGGCGGAGCCAAGCGAAAACGGTTCAGAAGATCTACGCTATTCAGTCAAGTTGCAGATGACACGGCAGCATGAAGGCGGTTTTATGCCTACCAGCGCCCTGGAACTGCGTGGCTCGGCCCCGACTGGCGGCGAGGCCTATTCAACCGATCGGGTTGAGGTGGGGTTCGATTACATCTATCTGTGGGAACTTACTGAATATATAACAGTAGCCGGTTCAACCGGCTATGGAACCGATGGTTTCGGGGATTTCGGTTTAGTATCCGACGATCCGGTCAATGATCGGTTTAGCTTCTTATCGCAGTCCGCAGTTTTAGGCTTGGAACTGAGCGAATCGAA
>Ga0315338_1004250_pt1 | contig 11553 bp, 8 predicted proteins | sample ASW8metaG_FD_204518 | JGI IMG/M metagenome (GOLD analysis project Ga0315338, IMG submission 204518) | Ammonia-oxidizing marine archaeal communities from Monterey Bay, California, United States - ASW #8 | ecosystem: Environmental > Aquatic > Marine > Coastal | place: USA: California | collected...
GGATTCGGAGCTGCGATCGGCGCCTCAGGCTCGTATTGGGCGAACCGCAGGGTTCGCCAGATCGTCGATCGCTACGCGCCAGAAGTGGTGCGTCACCGCGTCGAAGACCGTGTGCGATCCGCCAGTGGTCATGTCAGGACTGCTGTGAGCGACGGTCGCGCTGCAATGCGGGAACGCGAAGCTCAGCTCAAGGGGCGCGTGTAGCGGCTAAACCCACCTGGGTCAGCTGCGCCGTGCCGGTAGCCTTGGCCGGATGAAAGCCGACGATCTTCGAACTGCGTTCACTGATTTCTGGGTGTCGAAGGATCATCAGGCGCGAGCGTCAGCCAGCCTCATTCCTCACGAGAAGAGCTTGCTCTTCACCGTGGCAGGGATGGTGCCATTCATGCCGTACTTCCTCGGCGAAGAAGCCCCACCGAGCAGCCGCATCACCACCATCCAGAAGTGCGTGAGAGCCGGCGGCAAACACAACGACCTGGACGACATCGGTCGAACGAACCGTCACTGGACGTTCTTCGAGATGATGGGCAACTTCAGCTTCGGCGACTATTTCAAGGCCGAAGCGATCCCGTGGGCATGGGAGTTCATCACCGGCACCCTCGATATCGACCCCGACAAACTCTGGGTCACTGTCCACGACAGCGACGACGAGGCCGAAGAGATGTGGAAGACCCTCGTTGGCGTGCCAGCCGACAGGATTCAGCGACTCGGCAAGGACAACTGGTGGGCCGCCGGCGATACGGGTCCGTGCGGACCCTGCTCAGAGATCTTCTACGACATCGGCCCCGAGCACGGTCCAGACGGCGGCCCAGCCCACGGCGGCGAGGAACGCTTCGTCGAGATCTGGAACCTCGTGTTCATGCAGTACACGAGGGGCGAGGACGGCGAGCTGACGCCATTGCCGGAGCCCGGCATTGACACAGGTGCCGGCCTCGAGCGGATCCTGATGGTGCTTCAGGGTGTCGAGACCGGCTGGGACATCGACATCTTCCAGACACTGCTCGGCGAGGCATCTCGCATCACGGGCGTTGCCGCCGGCGAGGACGATGAGCTCGATGTGAGCCTCCGAATCTTCGCCGACCACGCCAGGACAGTTGCGTTTCTCATCAGCGACGGCGTGTTCCCATCGAATGAAGACCGCGGCTACGTGCTGCGGCGAATCATCCGCAGGGCTGTCCGGCACGCCTATGTGCTTGGCGTGACCGACTCCGTGATGACACGACTCGTCGATGCCGTCATCGATGTGATGGGTGCCGCCTACCCCGACCTCGTCAAGAATCAGAGCTTCATCGGCGACGTTGTTCGCAACGAAGAAGAGCGGTTTCGTCGCACGCTTGCCACCGGCTCGAACATTCTCGACGCCGCTCTCGAGAACGTCGCAGAGGGAGGCGAGCTTCCGGGGTCGGTGGCATTCCAGCTGCATGACACCTACGGCTTCCCGGTCGAGTTGACCGAGGAGATTCTGACCGAACGCGGGTTCAGCATCGATCGTGAAGGCTTCGATGCCGAGATGGATGTTCAGCGCACACGCGCACGCGAGGCGAGAACCGCGGTGACGGGCGCCTCGACTGAGGCCTATCGGGCCGTGCTCGACGAACACGGAGCAACCGACTTCGTCAGGGATGCCGACAGCACAGAGGGGTCGGTTCTCGCCGTGCTCGAGATGGCAAACCTCGACGATTCGCCAGCCCAGATCGAGATCATTCTCGACCGCACGACCTTCTACGCAGAGGGCGGCGGTCAGGTCGGCGACGTCGGCACGATTTCGACAGCGAACGGCACGGCAACCGTGACCGACACGACCTCAGCGATTGCCGGTCTGACCCGGCACACCGCAACGGTCGAAGAAGGTTCGATCGAGGTCGGCGCAACCGCAACGGCTCAGGTCGATTGGAATCGCCGCTCTGCAATTCGGCGCAACCACACTGGCACGCACATCCTCCACTGGGCTCTGCGTGAGGTCCTCGGCGATCATGTTCAGCAGGCCGGCTCTCACGTCGACGACGAGCGGCTCCGGTTCGACTTCTCACATTTCGAGGCAGTGACGCCGGAACAGCTTCAGCGAATCGAGAACCTCGTGAACGAGGAAGTTCTCGGCAACGAGGGATGCAAGCACTACGAAACCTCGATGGAGCACGCACAATCAGTCGGCGCGATTGCCTTCTTCGGTGACAAGTACGGTGACACCGTTCGGGTGCTCGAGGCAGGTTCCAAGAGCATCGAACTCTGCGGTGGCACTCACGTGAGGGCACTCGGCGATATCGGGCACATGCGAGTCATCAGCGAGTCGTCCATTGGCTCGAACCTGCGAAGGATCGAAGCCGTCACCGGCACCGCAACCGTCGAGCGCTTGCAGTCGGCCGAGGGTCAGCTGGCCGAGCTGGCCGAGCTGCTCGGCACAGCAACCGACGATCTCGCAGGGGCAGTCGAACGGCGCCTCGCAGAGACGAAAGCACTCCGAGCCGAGTTGAAATCGTTGCAGCAGCAGGCCGCATCGGGGGCAGCCGGCGACCTCGTGTCGCTTGCGGTCGAAGGAGTCATCGTGCATCGGCTCGACGGAATCGAGCGCGACACGCTGAGGGACATGGCGCTCGCGGCGCGCGATCAAGATGGCGTCGACGCCGTCGTCATCGCGGGGGCTCCCGAAGGTGGGGGAGTAGTCCTCATCGCCGCCGTTGTTCCAGACGGTCGCTTCATCGCAGCTGACCTCATCACCGATTCGGCAAAAACTGTGCAGGGTGGGTTCGGCCGAAAGGGCGACCCGCCGTTCATCATGGCCGGCGGTCGAAACGTCGACGGCATCGATGAAGCCCTCGACCAGGCGCGAGTTGCGGCAGGGATCGCCGCGTCTTCGTGAGAGCGGTCGGGCTCGATCTCGGATCGAAGCGGGTCGGCGTTGCGCTGTCGAACTCCGATGGCACTCTCGCAACGCCATACGACACGGTCGAAAGAAGCGGTGACACTGGCCGCGATCATCGAGCCATCAAGGCTCTCGTCGACGAAGCTGAGGCCGAGATCGTGGTGATCGGTTTGCCACTCTCGCTCGACGGCAACGAAGGACCGATGGCGAAGAAGTACCGGGCCGAGTCGGTCCTCATCGAACGCGCGGTCGGCGTAGCCGTGGTGTTGTGGGACGAGCGCTTCACCACCCTCACTGCCGAGCAGTCGCTGATGCGTCAAGATCTTGATGGCAAGAAGCGCCGCAAGATCATCGACAAGGTGGCAGCAACCGTGATGCTCCAAGGGTGGCTCGACGCCCAACATTTTGATCACGGCCGAGCCGGGAGCGACCTGTGACGGCGCCAACAAACCCCGGCGCTCCCGCGCCAGGGCCGACCTCACCTGGACAGCCGCGCGGGCGACAATGGGAGTCGATGACGCCTATCGCTCCACAGCAACCGCTCGGTCATTCCAGCGACCGCGAAGCCAAAGAGCACCACGATTTCGAGTACATCAAAGTCCGCGGCGACAAAGGCAGCTGGCTGGCGCTCGGCGTGCTCTTGGCCGTTGTCGGAAGCTTCATCGCCGTTGCCTTGTATGCCATCAACTGGATTCGCGGCGAACTCGACCCACCGGGCCCGCCGGGTACCGAGGTGCTGGTAGCGCTCGGAGCGGGCGACACGAGTGCCAACATCGGTGGCGCGCTCGAGGATCTCGGCATCATCGAGAACGCAACGGTCTACAGCTGGTACGTCAGGCTCAAGGGCGGGGCCGAGTTCCAGGCCGGTGAGTTCACATTCCAGGAGAACTCGAGCGCGGCAGAGGTGATCGACGTACTCGAAGGAGGCCCGACTCGGGTCGCGCTTGCATCAACGCTGTCGATCACGCTCCCGGAGGGCCTGACTGTTGAGCAGATCGCGGCAGTTGTCGACGATCTCGCTGGGGTCGATTTCACCGGTGAGGATTTCCTCGAAGAGCTCCGACGTGGGCGGTATGCCTCGAAGTATGGGCCAGCGCCAGGGACACTCGGCCCGGAGTTCGAGCAGTTCGAAGGTCTGTTGTTCCCTGACACCTACTCGGTTCTGGCCGACTCCGATCCAGCAACCTTGATCGACCAGCTGATCGAGACCACCGATGCTGTCGGCGACCGCCTCGGTCTGTTCCAGTCGGATCGTGTTGTCGGACTCACTCCCTACGAGGTGTTGATTGTCGCGAGCCTCATCGAAGAGGAAGCAAAGGTGCAAGAGGACCGGGCAAAGATCGCGAGAGTCATCTACAACCGTCTCGAACGTGACATGCCACTGGGAATCGACGCGACCATCGCGTACTTCACCGGCGACAACGTTCTCACCAGGACCGACCTCGACACAGAATCGCCATACAACACCCGACTCGTGCGCGGCTTGCCGCCGACGCCGATCGCTGCACCTGGCGAAGCATCGATTCGTGCTGCGCTCAACCCTGCATCTGGCGATTGGATCTTCTACGTCCTGACCAATCCCGACGGCATTCACAGTTTCAGCGAGACCGAAGAACAGTTCCTTCTCGACAAACAAGTCTGCCAAGACCTCGGGCTCTGTGGTTGATGTGACTGTGGTTGATGTGAGACATGGCTGAGGCGATCGCCATCACCGGACGAACCCAACTCGTCGGCGTGATGGGTGACCCCATCGGTCATTCGAAGTCGCCGACGTTGTTGAATGCCGCGTTCGCAGCATCGGGGCTCGATTTCAGAATGGTGGCTCTTCCAGTGCCGGAAGGTCGCGGGGCCGATGCGGTCGCAGCGTTGGGCGTCCTCGGTTTCCACGGTTGTTCGGTGACGATGCCTCACAAGAACGCAGTCATCGCTCGCCTCGACAGCGTCTCGGACTCGGCGAAGAGACTCGACGCTGTCAACTGCATTCGTCGAGACGGCACGACGCTGATCGGCGAGAACACCGACGGCGAGGGGTTCATTCGTGGGCTTGCCGAAGACACCGGATTCGACCCTGCTGGCGCCCGGTGCGTTGTGGTGGGTGCTGGCGGAGCTGCACGAGCGGTGATTCTCGCTCTCGCGAACGCTGGTGCCACCCGAATCGATGTGATCAATCGGACACGATCGTTTGCCGAAGCAGCTGTTGCGCTCGCCGGCGCAACTGGGCACATCGGCGAACCCGGCGACGTCGCTCAGGCTGACCTGGTGGTCCAGGCAACATCGGTCGGTATGTCGGAGACGGATCCGAGTGCTATCGATCCCACCCACCTGGGCGAAGGACAGATCGTCGCCGACCTCATCTACCACCCGTCCGTCACGCCGACCATGCGCGCGGGAACGCAGGCAGGAGCCACTGTTTCCAACGGCCTCTCGATGTTGCTGCATCAGGCTGCTGTCGCTTTCGAGCACTGGACTGGTGTCACCGCGCCGATCGAAGCAATGAGGTCAGCCCTCAGCTGACGTCGCTCGGACGTGGTCGGACCCCGAAGCAGGTCAGCCCACGCTTTACCCCGAAGGCCACACGGCCGACAAGGGATCCATGGTCCAGAGTTCATCGCGCCAACTCGGCGAGCTTCTGCTCGAACGAAAAGTCCTCTCTCGAGACGTACTCGAAGTCGTGCTCGACCGGGAGAGCCGCGAAGGCACACCCATGTCAGCGCTGCTCGTTCAGGAGGGCATCGTCGGTGAGAAGGACATCATCGCCGCCGTCGCGCAACAGGTGGACGTGGCGTTCATCGACCTCGCGGTTCATCCCGTCAGGCCCGATCTCGACGGATTGCTGAGCGAGGAAGTCGCCCGCCGGCTTCATGCCATCGTCGTCGACAAGGACCAAAACGGCTACCTCGTCGCCATGGAGAACCCTGGCGACACCGAGTCGATCGACGAGCTCGAACAGCTGCTCGAAGACGACGTCAACGCGTGCATCGCCGTTCGTAGCGAGATCGTCGAACACCTCGACGCCATGTACGGCCTGCTCGACTCGGACGATCCCACAACCAACACCCACCTCAACGAGCTCTTGGAGCGTGTCCTCGACCTCGGCGGATCGGACCTCCACCTGAGCACGGGCCTACACCCCGCTGTCCGCGTCAACGGCGAGATCAAGCACCTCACCGAATTCCAGATGCTGAACCCATCAGAGATTCGAAGGATGCTCTACGACGTCCTCACGCAGAAACAGCGAGAGCGTTTCGAAGAGAACCTCGAACTCGACACGAGCCACTCCATCCCCGGCCGCGGTCGATTCCGCGTCAACGTGTTCTTCCAGCGCAACAGCATGGGCGCAGTTCTACGAACCATCCCGGAGAACATTGTTCCGCTCGCAAGCCTCGGACTGCCAGAGGCCGTCCACCAGTTCACGACGATGCATCGAGGCATGGTGCTCGTCACAGGACCAACCGGCTCAGGCAAGAGCACGAGCCTCGCCTCGATGATCGACATCATCAACTCGACCCGCGCCGGCCACATCATGACCGTCGAGGACCCGATCGAGTTCCTGCATCGCCACAAGAAGTGCATCGTCAACCAACGTGAGGTCGGAGAAGACACCCAGTCGTTCTCGCTGGCACTCAAGCACGTCCTGCGCCAGGATCCCGACGTCATTCTCGTCGGCGAAATGCGTGACCTCGAAACAATTCACACTGCGCTGACAGCTGCTGAGACCGGCCACCTCGTGTTCGGCACACTGCACACTCAGGACGCGCCGCAGGCCGTTGACCGCGTCATCGACGTGTTCCCGGCCCACCAGCAACAGCAAGTCAGAGTGCAGCTCGCATCATCACTCATGGGTGTCGTCACTCAGCAACTCGTGCCGACCGTTGACGGTCGGGGAAGAGCCGTCGCCTGCGAAGTGATGGTCGTGACTCCCGCCATCAGAAACCTCATTCGCGAAGGCAAAACCCACCAGATCTATTCGGCTCTGCAATCCGGCGGGTCATACGGAATGCAGACCATGGACCAGTCGCTCGCCAAGCTCGTCCGCCTCGGTCAGATCAACCTCCAAGACGCCGTCGACCGCTGCACAAACGAAGCCGACCTCAAGCGCATGATCGCTCAGGGCTGAGCGGAAAAGGCACGAGGAAGAACCGATGGCCAACAGCACCTACGCCTACAAGGTCCGCGACGGAGAAGGTCAAGTCGTCGAAGGCCAGATCGAAGCAGCAAGCCCGGCACTCGTCGCCAACAGGCTGCGCGAGATGGGGTTCGCTCTCATCTCGATCGAACAGGAAAAGGAGTCGAGCCTCAAGAAGGAGGTGAAGATTCCTGGCTTCGGCGACAAGGTCAAGCTGAAGGACATCTCGATCTTCAGCCGCCAGTTCGCGACGATGATCAACTCCGGCCTCTCGCTGCTGAGAGCGCTGAACATCCTCGGCGAACAGACCGAGAACAAGAAGCTCGCCGAGATCGTCAGCGAAGTCTCCGACGACGTCGAAAAGGGCTCCTCGCTCTCCGACGCCATCGCCAAACACCCAAAGGTGTTCGATCGCCTCTACGTCGCCATGGTCCGCGCCGGCGAAACCGGCGGCGTGCTCGACATGGTGCTCATGCAGCTCGCAGACACAATCGAAAAGCAGGTTGAACTCCGCGCCAGAGTGAAATCGGCCATGACCTACCCGGTCGCCGTGATGGTGCTCGTCCTGCTGATCCTCGTCGGCATGCTGCTGTTCGTTGTCCCGATGTTCGAGAACATGTACTCCGAACTCGGCGGAACGCTGCCACTCCCGACCCGGATCCTCCTCGGCGCGTCGACCCTCGTCACCAAGTTCGTCGTGCCACTGCTCATCGTGATCGCGATCGGCGCCTTCGCGTTCAAACGATGGATCACCACCGACAAAGGCAGAGCGGCCTTCGACCGGATCCAACTCAAGCTTCCGGTCTTCGGAGGGCTCGTCCACAAGACCGCCATCACCCGCTTCGCCAGAACAATGGAATCGCTGCTCCGAGCGGGCGTACCGATTCTCGAAGCACTCGAAATCACATCAGAAACTGTCGGCAACAGCGTCATGGAACACGCCGTCCTCGACATCCAATCACGCGTCAAGCAAGGCGAATCACTCGCAGCACCCATGCTCGACCACGAGATCTTCCCAGCCATGGTGTCCCAGATGATCGCCGTCGGAGAAGAAACCGGCGCCGTCGACACCATGCTCGAACGAGTCGGCCACTTCTACGAAAAAGAAGTCGAAGCGACCGTCGACGCCCTCACATCGCTGCTCGAACCACTGCTCATCGTCGTACTCGGCCTCACCGTCGGCGGCATGGTCGTTGCTCTGTATATGCCGATGTTCAACATCGTGAATCTGATCGAGTAAGTCGCCCTCGAACCCGGGCCCGGCGGTCTCTTGACTCGCCTCGACCCCGCTGAGTGTGGGTTGGGGGTAGCGCGGCTGCCTTGGCGCGGCATGCCCTCCCAGAGGGACAACACAACACCCGGCACAGGTATCTCGAGTGACGTTGGGTTCATCTATGAAATCTCAGGTGATTCTTCTCAACCTCGCTCATGAACGCACCGATGGGGTGGCGTGGGCGAAATCCTCGCCTGCGCATTATTGACATATTCAGGAGAGATCCATGCTCAAAAAGCTGCAGGAGCGGCGCGAGAGCGACGAAGGCTTCACGCTCATCGAGCTGATGGTCGTTGTGCTCATCATCGCCATTCTCATTGCCATTGCGGTTCCCACATTCCTCGGTGCGCGTGAGCGTGCCCAGGACAGGGCCGCGCAGTCGAACCTTCGTAACTCGCTGACCGCCTCCAAGGTGCTCTACGCGGACGACGGCGACTACTCGGGCGTGACCAGCGCTGCACTCATCGGCGTCGAGCCGGCCATCGGCTTCATTGACGGCGACGCGGCATCAACCGCAGCCACTGCGGTCAGCAACAACGTCACCGGCAGCGATCTTGTCGTGACCCTTGCTGCCCTTTCGGACTCGGGTGACTGCTTCTACATCCAGGACAACATCGGCGACACGGTCGGCACGCTCGGCACGCAATTCGCCACGCGCGCTCAGGGTGTTGCGGGTGCATGTCAGGCAGACAACACAACCGGACTCACGTTCGGCGCTGCTTGGTAGATCCGACTCCTTCAACTGACTCGAGGCTCGCCCGCAAGGAGCAGCCGCAGAGAAGTTGATCGAGCAGGCGGACTCCTGACGGGAAGCTGTCAGAGCCGCAAGCAGAAAATGACGAAGGGCCCGCTCCGCAAGGAGCGGGTCCTTCGCTTTTTGCCCGTTGCTGCGTGAACGCGAATGCGGAGCGCATCGCGGCCGACGACAACCGATGTGGTCGTTCCCATCATCTCCGGTCTCTACGGACTGCTGTTCGGTTCATTCCTGAACGTGGTCATACACCGAGTTCCGCTCGGACAATCGGTGACCAAGCCTCGCTCGCGCTGCCCGCAGTGCGAGTCAGAGCTCGCTTGGCACGACAATGTCCCCGTGCTGAGTTGGCTCGTCTTGCGAGGCAGCTGCCGCACCTGCGCAGAACCCATCTCGGCGCGCTATCCGCTCGTCGAGCTGATCACCGCCGTCGGTTTCGTTGCCGTGTCGCTCAGCGTTGGTGCCAACTGGGTGCTGCCGAGCTACTTGATGTTCGTCGCTGTGCTCGTTGCCCTCAGCGGTATCGACATCGACACACGCACGATCCCGAACAAACTCCTGTATCCAGCAGGATTCGCCGGCGCAGCACTGCTGGTCGGCGGATCGCTGCTCGACGGCAGCGCTGAAGACTTGATCTGGGCCGCGGCAGGTGCCGCGCTCGGTTTCGCAGTGTTGTTCGCCATCTGGTTCGTTGCACCTGGTGGCATGGGGTACGGCGACGTCCGCCTGTCTGCCTACCTCGGCATGTATCTCGGCTATCAGTCACTCGGCCACGTCGCTGTCGGAATCTTCATCGGATTCCTACTCGGAGCGCTGTCGGGCATTGCCTTGATGGTTGTCGGTGGCAGAGGCCGCAAGTCGAAGCTGCCGTTCGGACCATTTCTCGCCCTCGGCGCCATGACATCGCTGCTTGCTGGGCAAGTGATCATCGACGCGTACCTCGGGATCTGAGGTCGCAGTGATGCCAGAACGACACCAGTCACCGCTGTTGGCCTGCAGAAGTGCGCCATTCACCTTTGTCTGGCCGCTTAACGCAGGCCGGTGGGAGACGACGAGATGGTTGTGAAACACCGCCAGACCGGGCTGCGCGCCCAGACAGGATTCCTCACGATGAGGTTCGAGTCATGAGCCAGCGCGTCATCGGACTCGACGTGGGAAGCCACGCTGTCACCGCGACCGAGCTCAAGCTCGGTAAGGACGGTGCCGTCACGGTCGTGAAGTTCGGGCAGATCGCATTGCGGCCCGGCGCGGTGACCGGCGGCGAAGTCGTCGACATCGCCGAGGTTTCGGCTGCGCTGAAGCGCCTCTGGCGAGAAACCGGCTTCAGCTCGAAGAAAGTCGTCGTCGGTGTTGGCAACCAGCGCGTCATCGTGCGACCCGCCGACATGCCGGCAATGCCGGAGAAGGATTTGCAGTCTGCGGTCGAGTTCCAGGCACAGGAACTGATCCCCATTCCGCTCGAAGACGCAATCCTCGACTACCAAGTGCTCGAGCGCTACATGGGCGATGAGGGCACTGAGATGCTCAAGGTCCTCATCGTCGCTGCACAGCGCGAGATGGTCTCGCGGTTGCTTGTTGCTCTCGATGAAGCAGGTCTCACAGCTTCCATTGTCGACCTCGTGCCGTTCGCGCTCCTTCGCTCGCTGGCCGATGCGACTGGTTTCGGTGACATCGACGGAGAAGACGTCGGCGCGGAAGCAATCGTTTCGATTGGTTCAGGCTTGACGACGATGATCGTCCACGAATACGGCATCCCGAAGTTCATCAGAACAATCATGCTCGGCTCCCACGACATCACCCAGGTGATCGCCGAGGAGCTGAACATCACCACAGACGAGGCCGAGGGCATCAAGCGCCAGGTCACAGCTGGCGTCAAGGACGGCGGCGTGGTCGACAAGGCCCGCGTTGCCGTGAAGCGTCGCACCGCCCCGTTCGTCGACGAGATCACAGGAAGCCTCGACTTCCACACGAACCAGGTCGGCAACGCCGACATCAAGCGCATCATCGTCACCGGTGGTGGCCGCAGGGTGCCAGGCATCGCAGAGCGACTGTCTGAGGCGCTCGATGCTCCGGTCACCGCGGGCCTTCCGTTCTCGCGGTTCGAGCTCGGCCGCCTCGACCTCACCGAACACCAGCTCCGCGACGCCGAAGATCTCGCAGCCGTGGCCCTTGGGCTCGGTCTCGCGGGTCGACCAGTCGAAAAGGGTGCGAGGCGGCTCTCGCTCATGCCGCCAGAAGTTGGCGAGCGCAAGGAGCAGCAGAAGCAGTTCGCGCTTGTAGCCGCAGGACTCGTCCTCTTCGCCGGCGGACTGTTCTACGTCTGGCAAGGCAAAGCGAACAGCGCTGACGAAGCCCAGGTTCGCGCCGACCAGGAAGAAGCCCGGTTGGCGAGGCTTCAGTCAGACGTCGCAGAACTTCGACCAGTCGCCGAATTCGAACGTGTTGTCGATGGTCGTCAACAGCTCGTTCAATCGGCGCTCGGGACTGACATCTCCTGGAGCAAGGTGATCCAAGAGGTCGCCACCGTCATGCCAGATGACATC
>Ga0315338_1004252_pt1 | contig 11547 bp, 7 predicted proteins | sample ASW8metaG_FD_204518 | JGI IMG/M metagenome (GOLD analysis project Ga0315338, IMG submission 204518) | Ammonia-oxidizing marine archaeal communities from Monterey Bay, California, United States - ASW #8 | ecosystem: Environmental > Aquatic > Marine > Coastal | place: USA: California | collected...
CGGTCGTGATTCGGGAAGTCGCTCGATGTGATCTCCAGACGAATGCGGTGGCCTGCCTCGAGGCGGCATGCGGTGGGACCCAGCTCTATACGCAGCTCCACCGTCTCTCCCGGGGGCACCAGGTCGTCCCGGTCCAGCCCGTTGCGATGTCGCAGCCGGACCATCCCGTAACACATCTCTGGCGCGGGTCCATCTTCCTCCTCGTCGATGAGACGCGCAAAGAAATCCGTATCGGCCGCCGTCGACGCCACGTGGAGGATGGCATGAGGGTAACCGGCGATCTCGACAACCTCCGTTAGCGGCGCCGACCGATAGCAGAGAATGTCCGACCGGTGCTCGAGCTTGCGGCGGTCTCCCGGTCCGGTGAACCAGGCTTTCCCCCACAGCGTGGGTGTGGGGTTGGTGGGGTCGTAGTCAAAGTGATCCGTCGGGGCTGCCTGCCGCTGTTCTTCGGCGCTGCCGAGCCGACCGGTGCCGCCGTCATGGCGCGCGGCGCCGTCGCTTGCCAGGTGCAGCTCCTTCGCTCTCGTGTCCGGAGGTGGCCAGGTAGAGCTCGTGCGCCACGTGCCTTCGCCGCCCATGACGAAGTAGCGCACGGCGGGTTCCGCCTCGGTCCCGTTGTCGATCCCCTTCAGCCAGTGGTCGAACCAGCGGATAATGATGTCCGGCAAATCCAGCTCTGCCTGCGGACCAAAGTCGACATTGTCGATCTGACGCTGGCCGAGGCCCGGGTGGTTCCACGGCCCGCAGACGAGCTTTGTCGCTCGCCGCGCCGTCTCGCTGCGGGCGTTGCGCTGCATGAGCTGCAGGTGCCGCATGGAGTCGTTGCAGTGGTCGTACCAGCCGCTGAAGTCGAGGTTGGGTACGTCCACCTCCTGGTGGACCTCGTCGAAACGCCAGGGTCTCCGGCTGGGCTCGGCCAGCCAGCTCTCACAGTACTGCCGCAGACCGGGAGGCAGGTGGCGCGGAAAGTCCTGCCACGGCAGATAGCCGATCCAGTGCCCTTCGCCCTCGTCCCAGAGCCGTCGCGCTTCGTCGACGGTATGCGGCGGCGGCCAGCCCGCCCGTCGCCGCAGATCCGGCGCCATACTCGTCAGCCACCACTTGATGCGGCGCCCCGGTCGAAAGCCCCCCGGCCAGTCGACGGCGGTCAGCTCCAGCGGGATGGTATAGGCACACATCGCTCGCAGGTGGGGTGGGCGTAGCTTCGCCAGTTGCCACTGCATCCAGGCGTCGTACGAGGCTCCCAGAGTACCGACCTTGCCGTCGCACCATGGCTGCACCGCAAGCCACTCGACAGCATCATAGCCGTCCTGGCCGTCCCCGGTGTCGGGCTCCGTGAAGGGGACGTAGTCGCCGTCGGAGGCATGACGCCCACGCGAGTCCTGTGTGACCACGGCGTAACCGGCACGTACGTAACGTTCGTATCCAGCCTCCGGCTTGCCGTACGGCGTGCGCGACAGGATGCCGGGAAAGGCGCCGGTGCTGTCCGGGCGAAATACGTGAGACCGCATCACGACACCGTCGCGCATGGGCACGGCCACATCGCGCTCGGTGAGGATACCGAAAGTGTTCATCGCACCGGCTCGGTGACTAAGCCGCCGAGGGGCACGTCGAGCAGATCCTGCCCGAAGATGACCTGGCCGTCGAAGACTTCAGCCACCTCGTGCATTGCTCGCTCGCGCACGCCGGGGGTCTCCAGCTGTTCGGTGAGATGTACCAGCACGAGGGTGCGTACGCCGGCATCGCGTGCCGTGCGTGCGGCATCCAGGTGGCCGGAACAGCACGACGTGAGCCGCTCGTCAGAGACGACGCCATTGATGAAGTGGCACATGTGCAGCAATACATCGGCGCGGTGTGCCAGCTGAGTAAGCCGGGCGACGGGTGCCGAGTCGCCACCGAAAACGATTGTCCCTTCCCCCGTCGTCAGCCGGTACGCCAGGCAGGTGAGCTGGGGCTGCACGTGAGCTACCTCTGCCACTTCCAGCGTCCAGCCCGCCGACTCGACGCGGCTGCCATCCTCGACCTCGGTCACCTGCGGCTTTGGGGGACGGCGGGGCATGATGCCGCCACGAGCCTCGTAGATGAAATGGCTGCCCGGGTGTTCGGTCCGTGCCTCGAGATCCGGACCGAAGGCCCCGTCGGCGGCGAACAGTCGCGTCGACATGCGGTCCAGAGGGGCCGGACCGTACACGGGTAACTCCGGAATGCAACCCACGCCCTGATCCCATCGGGTCAGCACCAGGTACGGGAGGTCGACGCAGTGATCGTAGTGCAGGTGGGTGAGAAACAGGTGATCGACATCGGCCGGGCTGACGCCGGCCTCAAGCAGACGCCGGACACTGCCAGGACCACAGTCGAAGAGCAGCGACTCGTCGCCGATCTGCACCAGATAGCTGGAGCCGGCGCGGTGGGCCAGCGGTGCGGGCGTGCCGGTGCCCAGCAGGAGGAGTCTCGTCATCGCCGAAAGGTAGTTCTTTACCGCCACGGGCGGCTGGCGTACGTTGACGGACCGACCTGCTCCCCGTCCGAACCAGACCATCGTTGATCAACCTCCGAGCCTACCTCGATCTGCTGCGCCGCGAGGGTGAGATCGTCGAGATCGACACCCCCGTCAGCGCCGACCTCGAAGTCGCCGAAATCCACCGCCGCGTCATCGCCGCGGGTGGTCCGGCGCTGTTGTTCCGCCACGTTGAGGGCGCCGACTTCCCATGTGTAACGAACCTTTTTGGCACACCGAAGAGAGTGGATCTGGCCTTTGGACCTCGACCCGGCCGCTTCATTCGTGAGCTGGTGACGCTGGCACAGGACCTCCCCTCCCTGTCGCCGGAAAAGCTGTGGGGGCATCGCGGCCTGGCGCGCGAAGCGCTGCGCGTCGGCATGAAGACCGTATCGGGAGCTCCGGTGACCGCATGCCGGCAGACGGACCCGGACCTGACGCGCCTGCCGCTTCTGAAGACCTGGCCCGAGGACGGCGGTCACTTTGTCACGCTGCCGCTGGTCTACACTGAACACCCCGACACGGGCCATCACAACCTCGGCATGTACCGCATTCAGCGGTACGATGCGCAGACCCTGGGTGTACACTGGCAGATCCAGAAGGGCGGCGGCTTCCACTACGACGTCTCCGAGCGTCGCGGCGAGGCCCTGCCGTTGACACTAATGGTCGGCGGCCCGCCAGCGCTCATGTTGGCCGCCATCGGCCCACTGCCGGAAGACATGCCAGAGCTCGTGCTGGCGTCGCTGCTGCAGGGCCGACGTCTGCGGCGCACCCTCGTGGAAGGCCACCCGCACGCGATCGTCGCCGAGGCCGAGTTCGCCATCCAGGGCGTCGTCCCACCCCACGAACGGCGACCGGAGGGGCCCTTCGGTGACCATTTCGGCTACTACTCGCTGCAGCACGACTATCCGTACCTGCAGGTGCAACGCGTCTTTCACCGCAAGGACGCCGTGTTCCCTGCCACCGTCGTTGGCAAGCCACCGCAGGAGGACCTGTGGCTCGGCAACTACATCCAGGAGCTGATGGCGCCGCTGAGCAAGCTTGTCATGCCATCTATCCACTCCATTTGGAGCTACGGGGAGACCGGCTACCATTCGTTGTCCTCCATCGTCGTACGCGAACGCTACCGTCGGGAGTCGATGAAATTCGCTTTCCGCATCCTCGGCGAGGACGGAGGTCAACTGGCGCTGACGAAGTTCCTCGTCGTTTTCGACGATCCCTCTATCGATCAGCGAGACTTCCGCAAGGTCCTGCCCTACGTGTTGGCCCGGTGCCATTTTGAGACAGACTTGTTCGTGCTGGCCAACCTCGCCATGGACACCCTCGACTATACGGGTCCCGCCGTGAACGAGGGTAGCAAGGGGGTCCTGCTCGGTGTCGGCGACCCAATACGCGACTTGCTCCACGAGTTCCAGGGCGAGCTGCCCGGGGGCGCCCGGGATGCTGCCGCCTACTGCGCCGGGGCCCTCGCTGTGGCCGGTCCGACCTACTCCCAGGACGAGGGCTACGCGCAGACTTTAGCCGGGGATGCCCGCATCGCCGGCTGGCCCCTCGTCTTCCTCGTCGATGACACGGACGTCGTCGAGCGGACTATCTCCTTTCTGTGGAGCACCTTCACCCGCTTTGAACCGGCTGGTGACATTCACGCCGCCGGATCGCGCACACATCGCCACCACGAGGTACTCGAAGCGCCCATCGTGTTCGATTGTCGCATGAAACCTGGGTACCCCGATGAGCTGTTTGCCGATGACGACACCGTGAATAAGGTGAGCCGTCGGTGGACGGAATATTTCCCCGAGGGCAACGTCGAGGGTGAGGCAGACCCCCTCGGGTATGTCGGCTTCCAGCGCATGAGATAGATGATTTGAAACTCTCTCTGTCGACTCGAGTTGCCGAGAACTTCCGCAACAAGCGGGAGACGACGGTCGAACTGGATGACCTGGCGCAGATCGCCGCCCGCGAAGGCTACTACGCTCTGTGCATGCGGGCATCCCAGGTGGGCGTCGACGATAATCGTGAGCGCATTCGCAGCGCCCGGGGGACCCTGGAATCACGGGACCTGACGGTGTCGATGGTGACGGGGGACTTCGCCATTCCGGAAAACTCGGAGCAAGGTCCGGGTGCGCTGCGCAACATCGAACCGTACCTCGACGTGGCCGACGATCTCGGTTGTGACCTGCTGCGTATCTGCATGAAAACCGCCGACGACATCCAGTGGGCCCGCGACGCCGCCGATGCGGCGCAGGAACGCGGTCTGCGATTGGCGCATCAGTGTCACACACGCTCTCTGTTCGAGACGGTGCACGAGACGCTGGAGGTGTTACGCAGCGTCGGTCGCTCGAACTTCGGCCTTATCTATGAACCGGCGAACCTGGAGCTGTGCGGTCAGCCGTACGCGGGCGAGACGCTGGAAGTGCTGTATCCGTGGATCTTCAACGTCTACCTGCAGAACCAGCGCCTTCACGCCGGCGGAGCTGATGAACTCGAAACCTGGACGCGAGGTCCGGTCCGCTTTGATCAGTGCCCTCTCTGGGAGGAAGGTGGCCTCGACGTGACCCGCATCGTCGACGAACTGGACAGACAAGATTACAGCGGCTACATCACCGTACACCAAGCTTCGGCCGGTCTCGGCGGCGCCGAAGAGGCGGCGCGACGCTCCTCAGGATACCTGCGCGACATCGGTCCGTTCGAAGACAGGAGGCTTCCCCGATGAACCACGAAGACCTCGCCTTCACCCCCCTCCATGAGCAGGCGCGCCTCATCACGCACGGCGACGTGTCCCCGGTGGAGCTCACCGAGATCTATCTCGATCGTATCAGCGATTACGATGAGGCCCTCGGTGCCTATCTCGCCGTCACCGCTGATCGGGCGCTGGCCATGGCCCAGGCGGCCGAGACGACCCTGGTCGCCGGCAGCCGCCGCGGACCGCTGCACGGCATTCCGCTGGTTCTCAAGGACCTGTTCGACGTGGGGGGTATGGCGACGACGGGTGGTTCGGTGGTGCTGGCGGACAACATCGCCAAACGGGACGCCACCGTGGCGCGGCACCTGTTCGAGACCGGCGCCGTACTGCTGGGCAAAGCGCATATGGTGGAGTTCGCCTTCGGTGGGGCCGGCATCAATCACCACTATGGCACGCCATGGAACCCGTGGGACCCCGTTGTTCACCGCCTGCCCGGGGGCTCGAGCAGTGGTTCCGCCGTCGCCGTTGCCAGCGCTATGGCCTCCGTCGCCCTGGGCAGCGACACGGGTGGCTCGGTGCGCATCCCCGCCTCGTTCTGTGGACTGGTGGGACTAAAACCGACCTTCGGTCGTGTGAGCAACGCCGGCGTTCTGCCTCTCGATCCGACCCTCGATTCCGTCGGTCCCATAGGGCGCTGTGTCACCGATGTGGCTCTTGTGTACAACATCATCGCCGGCGGCGATCCCTTCGACGGCGACACGCTGTCGGCGCCCCCCTTCGTACCCGTCAAGGACGTCGAGGGCGAAATCAGCGGTACACGGTTGTGTATCCCACGGCAGTACTTCTGGGACGACATGGAGACCGACGTGGAAGCCGCCGTACGGGCTACGACACGCGTCTTCGCCGATCTGGACGCCGTCGTGGACGAAGTTTCGTTGGAAGAACTGGACCGACTCTCAGAGATGCGCTCCCGCAAAAACCTGACCGCCGTGGAGACATGTCTGAGTTACGGATCGCTGCTGGAGGAGCGCAGTCAGGAATTCGACCCCATCGTGCGCGAGCGTATGGTCGACGGCTTTGACGTGTCCGCCGTCGAATACCTGGAAGCCCGACGGTTTCGTAATTCCCTGCAGCGCGACACCGCCGCCGCCATGACCGATATCGACGCTCTGCTCGTGCCGACGACGCCCTTCGCGGCGCCGGTGCTGGAGGACTGTGACGACCTGGGCCCGGAGTATTGGCGCGTCAACGGCATGTGTCTGCGCAATACGGCGGCGGCCAACCTGCTCGGGCTTTGCTCGATCTCGCTGCCTTGCGGTTTCACCGACGAGGGGCTGCCGATCGGGCTCATGCTCATCGGACGGCCCTATGAGGAGGCGCGACTGCTGCGCCTGGCCCGGGCCTACGAAGCAGCCACCGATTGGCACGCTCGACGTCCGGATCTGTCGGCTTTCGCCTAATGTCCTGTTATCACCCGCCAGAGTACGCAGTCGCCGTCCTGGTAAGCGACTTCGAGGAACGACCCCAGCTGCCGCGCGACACTTGCATCTACCCGTCCCTTCAGTGGTGGTAGTTGCGGCGCTGTCTGCCGGCGCCAACGGTCGTTCAGCGGCCCCTTCCAGGCGAGGATGTAGTCGAGTTTGAATTCGCGCAGACGATCCGCAAGGGACGCCTGAATCGGTACGCCTAGCTGGTCTAGGATGCCGCAGTAGAGAGCGAAGTAAACTGACTTGCGGTACTCACGCTCGTAGGAATCAGCGACCAATCCGTAGGGATTGTAGTACACTTTGGCCGGTGAGTAGAGCGGCGCATAGTCGTACAGACCGTAATCGGGCGGCAGTGTCATCACGACCTCCCCCGGGACGGCATTCTCCGCCAGCCATGTATGTGCCCCGAAGAAGGGCACGGAATCGTTCGCCTGCTGTTGGTGCGGAGGCCAGGTAACGAAGCACAGGCAGACAAAGATGCCACACCCTAGCGGTCCCCCCATGGTGTGGGAGAGTCTGCTTAGGGCTGTACGCCGGACGAGCCACACGAGAACAAGAAGCAAGGGCAACAGCTGCAGCAGGAGCAGGCTGTTGTCGTACGGCGCGTTCGTCGGCTGCGCTCGAGGCAGCAGACGTAGGAAGTTTGTCGCCGGCGCGCTCACCATCCACAGAACGGAGGCCGTACACGCGGCGACGACGGGGACCTCCCAGCGATACAGGCGCCCACCGGGAGGCCTGACAGGAATCGTGTCAGCCAGCCAGCCGAGAACGGCGAGCACCTCGAAAACCAGGTAATAGTAGCGGTGAACCTCGAAGCCGAAGCCCCGTCCCATAACAAGGTGGACGTTGGCGGCGAGGGGCTCGATGCCGAAGACGCAAAGCAGAACCACGTCGGCTCGAGCGATATCGCGGCGCCGATGACGCCCTACGACAGCTGCGATGGCGACGCCCAGTAGCAGAATCGACGCAGCATTGACGCCCACCAGGTCACCGTCATGGTGGCCGAGGGCCGCGCTCATCCACTGGTTCTCCACCGTGGGTCCCATTGTGTACAGCAATAGGACGAAGCCGAAGGCGGAAGCCAGGCATGCCATCGTCAGAACCCGACGCGACATGGGGTCTGTCCGAATCCGGCGGCTCCACAACCAGGCGCACCAGGTCGTGATCGTGCAGAAAACGGCAAGGAAGGGGGACGCCAACAGGACGACAGCGACGGCGATTCCCGTTCCCAACGCGGTTCGACCGCGTAGGGCTCCCGGGTTTAGGGCGCAGGAGAGCCACAGAGCCGCCGGGGCCAACATGTCTACGGGTCGGGAAAACCGCAGCAACAAGTGTTGCGCGCTGCCGTGCATGAGCAGCGTCCCGGCCAGCACGCAGAGACTGATTGCCGCCGACGGCCCCTCCCGGAAGCCCCAGATGCGGGACAGGCAGAGCCAGATCGCCAACCACGCCAGGAAAGGCGCACCCACTTTCCACACCGGGAACAACGTCAACACCGGCACATCGAACCAACCGCTGAGGGTGCCGATAATTGCGACTGTGGGGTAGGAGAGGATCGGGTTGGTGAGGCCGGCGTGCTCGGCGTAGAACGGGTTGGCGTCGGATCGAGGCGACTGCGCGAAACCGTCGGCGATCACCCAGAAGGCGTAATCGTCGTCGTGAGTGATCGTGTAACGCCATGAGCCGGACTGCTCGGCCACCCGTCCGTGGAGCAGCAGGAAGCCGGCGGCAAACAGCATCAGCCCTGCCAGAGCGATGCGATATGTTCCGGAGAATCGACCCATTGGTTGGCAAGATAGGTTTGGGCCGGCTGTCTTGCGCATGTACGGAGACGCCGATAGATTCGTCTGTCCTACGAAGGCTCCCATCGTCTAACGGTTAGGATACCAGGTTTTCATCCTGGCGACCGGGGTTCGACTCCCCGTGGGAGTACCATTTTGTAATCCCATGTGTAACCATGCGTACTGGGAATTACGATATTGAAGGCTCCTTGATTGGGGCCTTCTGTCGTTCTGTGTGCCCGGCTCGGCCGACAGGAAAATGGCCACATCCAGTCGCCCAGGAGAGGCACTACGCAGACTGTCTTTGACTCGGCCCAGGGTTGCGGGTGTGATCGCCGTTGAAGTCTTGGGGTCCATAGTCCGACCGCGCGGATGATAGTAAGAGATCTCAGTGATGATCCAGATCGCTTGTAGTTCATCTTCTTCCCTGGGGCCGCAAATCATCACATAGTCTGAGTTCTCTCCAGAAATGGAACCGGTTAATGGATGAATGATTCCCCAGCCCTTGTCGAGGGCAACTGTGGAGAACTCCGAGGGAAGCAGCATTTGCATGGTACCATCGGAAGGCCGGTGCAGGTGGGCAAACTCGAGGCTTCCCAAGATGAGGGCACCGTCCGGTCCCAGCGTGAATACCAAGGCAGTCGAAAAAGCGCAACTGAGAGCACACTCCGACAAGCCCTCTGTACATACAAGAGTGGGCCGGCCCCCTTTTCAGGGAGCCGGCCCTCGAACAGCCGGAGGTGTAAGGCGGGACGTCAGGCGCCGATCTTAACCTCGATCTGCTTCGGTTTTGCCTCCTCGGCCTTCGCCACCGTGACGGTGAGCACGCCGTTACGATAGGTAGCCCCGATGCCATCTGCCTTCACTTCGCTGGGGAGTTCGAAGGAACGGGTGAAAGTGCCGTAGACCCGCTCGACGCGGCGCGCCGGGCCAGACAGCGAATCACCGTTCTGGCGCCGCTCGCCGCGGAGTGTCAGTCGACCCTCGGCGACGGTGACGTTCAGATCGTCTCGATCAATTCCGGGAAGATCGGCGGTGACGACGTACTCATCGTTGGTCTCGGCGATGTCGACGGACGGTCGGAAGGCCGCCTCATGTGGGGCTTCACCGTTTCCGTTGTCCAAGAAGCTGTCGAACAGCTGGTTTGTGCTCAGGTCGAAGATGTTGGCGGGCTGCCAGCGAACGAGTGCCATGGTGGATCCCTTCTGTGGAGGATTGATGGCTAGGTCTACGCCCGATCCTCTGGCAAAAGCCGTGCCAACCCGTTGCTCAGGGGAGACCGGAATGGAAATGAGAAGGCACCTGTCATAATGGCACTTAATGTTGCCCAATTACGTCCCTTTTGAATGGCGACTGTCATAACGGCAGTTATTTTCTGGGGCGACCGCGTTTCTCCATAGACTGCTGTCGACGGTGGTGGGCAAGCTCTCTCATGTCGACGGCCGGGTCGAATTCATCGACGATCTCGATGCCTATAATCTCCTCGAGCACATCTTCGAGGGTCACCAGGCCTGCCAGGCCGCCGTATTCGTCGATGACCAGCACGAGATGCTGACCGGTTTCCAGAAGGCGGCGAAGAAGCCGATTGACGCTAAGTGTCTCGGCAATGAAGTCGACGGGGCGCATGAACTCCTCGAGCCGGCGATCGAACTTGTCTTCAGCCATGGCAGTCAGAACATCGCGACGCAGGACCATTCCGACTACATCGTCTGCATCCATGTCGAAGACGGGTACACGGCTGTGGTCGAAGACGCCGGTCAGCTTATGAGAGTCCTTCAGTTCGCCTAGCGTCAGCGACGCGCTCAGCGAAGACATGACCGTGCGTGGCGTCATGATGTCACGCACGTCCCGCTCGTCGAGGGAGAGGATATTCTCGATGACGGCTGCTTTGCCCGCGTCGAGGGTGCCCGCCTGCAGACCGAGCTTCGCCAGCACGGTGATCTCCTCGACGGACACGTCGGGCTGGGTGCTGCCCCGGGTCATCAGTGCCGTCAACTGGCTGGTAAACCAGATGATGGGGCGAAAGATCCACACCAGCGCCAGCAGCGGTCGGGCGACGGGACTGGCCAGCGGGCGAGCGTAAACGACGCCGAGCGTCTTGGGAATCACCTCTGAGAGGACGAGTATCGCCAGCGTGAAGAAAACGGAGAACCAGACGAGTCTGTCATCGCCGAAGACCTCGACGGCGGCGGCGCCGGCGATGGCCGCACCGGCCGTGTTGGCGATGGTGTTCAGCGACAGGATCGCGGCGATGGGCCGGTCCACCCTGTCGCGCAGGGCTTTCAGGATCCGCCCCGAGGTCCGGCCCGACTCGGCCAACGCTTCGATGTGGCCGACCGGAACGGAGTAGAGCACAGCCTCGAACAAAGAACACATGGCCGAGATGCTAACGGCCAGGCCGACAGCGACGACGAGTTCGATCATCTGACGCCGTCCTTGCGGTTGCCGCTCTTGCGGCCCATCATCGCGACCTCCTGAGATATGTGCGGGACGCCAGTCTGAGGTTGCCGACCAGCGAATGGCAGGGCTACAATATTGAAACGCGCGCACACCCACAATTCGGCTAGGGACACCCGGGGTTCGTATTATTGGGGCGATGAAGATCGCTGCTTTTGCCGACGAGATCGATCGGACGAACCCGGTTCGAGCCATGCAGCTGGCGGCTCGTTGGGGTTTGAGAGCCGTGGAAATCCGCACCCTGCCCGGCGGCCGCTTTCCACGGGTTGCCGATGATGAACTGGGAGACCTGGGTCGTATCGTTGCCGACGCCGGTCTCACCGTCTCGGGCGTGTCACCGGGTCTGTTCAAGTGCGCAATCACCGACGCCGCTGTGGAAACGGGTATCACCGAATTGCTGCCGCGCTCCTGTGACTGGGCCCGCGCCTGGGGCACACAGCGCGTGTCCATCTTCGGTTTCGCGCGCGGCGACGATCCCCATGGCTCCGGGAACTTCCCTTCTCGTGTCGTCGACACCCTGGGACGCATGTGCGATGTCGCCGTTGCCGCCGGTTGCCATCTCGTGCTCGAGAACGAGGCCGTCTGCTGGGGCGACACAGGTAGGTCTGCCGCCGCACTGATCCGCGCCGTGGGCACAGA
>Ga0315338_1004253_pt1 | contig 11547 bp, 12 predicted proteins | sample ASW8metaG_FD_204518 | JGI IMG/M metagenome (GOLD analysis project Ga0315338, IMG submission 204518) | Ammonia-oxidizing marine archaeal communities from Monterey Bay, California, United States - ASW #8 | ecosystem: Environmental > Aquatic > Marine > Coastal | place: USA: California | collected...
TATGGGCCCCGGTGGCGGTATGGGCCCCGGTGGCGGCATGGGCCCCGGTGGCGGTATGGGCCCCGGTGGCGGCATGGGTCCCGGTGGCGGTATGGGTCCCGGTGGCGGTATGGGCCCCGGTGGCGGTATGGGTCCCGGTGGCGGTATGGGCCCCGGTGGCGGCATGGGCCCCGGTGGCGGTATGGGTCCCGGTGGCGGTATGGGCCCCGGTGGCGGTATGGGCCCCGGTGGCGGTATGGGCCCCGGTGGCGGTATGGGCCCCGGTGGCGGTATGGGTCCCGGTGGCGGTATGGGCCCCGGTGGCGGCATGGGCGACGGTGGCGACGACGCAGGTAACTGATCTATAGCTTACAAATAACTCAAAATGTCCCCCTGTGATCTGGTACGAATATTTGTTGCGATTGCATGAGGGGGCTTTGGTCGGCAGTAGCCTCCCATTCGACCCGCATGATTCGACCGGTAACAGGATGTACTAACTCAGGCGATAGTTCGGCCAGAGGGCGTAAGACGAATGCGTAACGCAACACGTCGCTCCGCGGTAACCCGAGGTCAGGATCTACAACCGAACCATAGAGCAGGAGATCTAGATCCAAAGTTCTAGACATTATCTCTTCCGCTGCCGTGGACAAACTAGTTCGCTGCCGTCCGCTAGCCTGTTCAATCTCTGACAAATTTTTCTCCAGTGCAACTGGGCCACCCGCGCACTGCAGCCGAATCACCAAATTTAGGAAATCATTCCCAGTGAAACCTACCGCCGCATTCCGGTATACCGGAGATATCTCGACCAACATCAAACGATCTTGGATCTTTTCAAGCGCAACGTTTAGGTGATGTTCGGGGTCGATGTTGCTGCCGAGCCCGACGAAGGCTTCAGTCAACATAGTCTTCTGGAGTACGCTCAATAGTGATTCCTACCTCTTGACTCCCTCTGATAGCCTCTGGCTTTGCGACCGACACCTTGACCCATGGCACTCCGAATTCCTCAATAATTACCTGCGCAACCGCCTCAGCCAATGACTCTAAAAGTTGGTATTCAGAAGCGCCCACGAAGGTGAGTAATCGCTTGGCAACATCCTTATAGCTAAGAGTTTTCTCCATAGAATCTTCAACAGCAGCGGCCCTTACATCTGTACCTATCTCTAAGTCGATCCTAACGGTTTGCTTAACGCGGCGTTCCCACTCCCAAATACCGATAACCGCATCTACTTTCAGTTGGCGAAGAAAAATTTTATCCATTCAATTTCACTCAACGCATCGGCGTCAGTTCACTAAGGGACCAGCGCGGTCGTGCGATTATCGTTGGTACCGACAGCGCCTGCTCTCGGCGACACCATCCTGCAAACGCAATCATCGCTCCATTATCTGTGCATAAAGCGGGTCTGGGATAATGCACACACACCTCGCGTTTAGCGCATGACGCCCTCAATTGCTCGCGAAGTCGCTGATTAGCGCCAACTCCTCCAGCTACAACCAATCGCTTAAGCCCCGTGACATCCAATGCACGGATACACTTTTCCACTAAAGAGTCGACTGCCGCAGCTTGAAAAGAAGCTGCAACATTCTCACGTACGCCTTCCTCTAGCTCACCGTCAGAGTTTTTTGTTTTTTCTAAAGCGAGCCTGACCGCTGTTTTTAATCCGCTGAAGCTGAAATCGAGTCCCTTGTTCCTCATGGGGCGCGGAAACTTAAACGCCGCCGGGTCTCCTTGCTCGGCTAGTGCAGCCAGCGCGGGTCCACCAGGGTAGGGTAAAGACAGAAGGCGGGCAATTTTATCGAACGCCTCGCCGACCGCATCATCCAAGGTCTCGCCTATGATGCGATACTGGCCCAGCACTTGTGCTTCGACGAGAAGTGTATGACCCCCCGATACAAGCAGCCCGATGAAGGGAAGTTCTGGAGGATCGTCTTCAAGTAATGCGGCCAGCAGATGAGCTTCCATATGGTGAACTGGAATGATCGGGATTCCAAGGCCTAGTGCTAAACCGGTTGCCAGCGAACCTCCTACCATAAGGGCCCCCACCAGTCCTGGTCCGGCGGTGTAAGCAATAGCGCTGAGGTCGGTTAGTCGAAGATCCGCCTCGGAAAGTACACCGCAAATCATCGGGGCGAGCTTCGCAATGTGATCTCGGGAGGCGAGTTCAGGAACAACTCCCCCGAATTGGGCATGAAGCTCCGTCTGGCTGAAAAGCGCTTCCGCAAGTAGACCGACACCAGGCGCGTAAACAGCCACGCCCGTCTCATCACAACTCGTCTCTATACCCAAAACTTTCACTGCAAACATCCTAACCATTCTTTACAGAGCGCAATCCTAAGGGATATCATCCGCCGATTCAGCGCCGGCATGTGCCGGCCTATTATTTTAGCCGCGCAGCTGACAACAGCTCAGCCGACTGAGAGAACTCAATGCCAAGTGTACGTATAAGGGAAAGTGAACACTTTGACGCAGCTCTGCGGCGCTTTAAGCGCGCCTGTGAAAAAGCTGGAGTACTCACGGAATTGCGTCGACGCGAATACTACGAAAAACCGACACAGGAGCGCAAAAGAAAAAAAGCTGCGGCTGTAAAACGTCACGTAAAACGTCAGTCGAGGCAACTATCAAAGCGTCGACGCCTATACTGACCCAGTCAAGATCCCCTAAGAATCCCCCCACAGCTCTGGGGGTCTAAGGGTCATGTCCACAAACACCCTTATCACTCTCAAAAAACGTCTCCAGGAGGACGTCAAGGCTGCCCTTCGCGCCAGTGATAAGGCTAGTGTGAGCGTTCTACGCATGGCATTGGCAGCTATCCAGCAACGGGAAGTGGACTCTCGCGAAACATTAGATGAGAGTGCAGTGCAAACGGTCCTTGAGAAAATGGTCAAACAGCGGTATGAAGCCGCCGAACTGTTCCAGAAAGGGAAGAGGCTCGATCTAGTAGATAAGGAAAATGCGGAGATCGCCGTATTAAAAACCTACCTGCCGGAACCCATGAGCGAGGAAGAGACTATTTCGCTGGTCGACGAAGTGATCACAGCTTTATCCGCCACCTCTCCACAGGATATGGGGCAAGTCATGGAGGAAATCAAAAAACGTGGAAATGGTAGAGTAGATCTTGGAAAGATCTCCGGTCGGGTTCGCTCTCGACTCCAGCCATCCTAACATCAGCCAATAGAAAGCTTAGCGCTAGTCTCTCGCGTACAGGTTATGCTAGGGAACTCCATGAGCGGACGGATTCCTCAATCTTTTATCGACGAGTTAATCGCACGGGCCGACGTGGTCGAAGTAATTGGCGAACGGATCACGCTTAAAAAAGCGGGCAGGGAATACAAGGCTGTCTGCCCATTCCACGACGAAAAAACCCCCTCCTTCACGGTGAGCCCTCAGAAAGGGTTTTACCATTGCTTCGGATGCGGCGCGCACGGAACTTCTATCGGGTTCCTGATGAATTACGAAAACCTCAGCTTTATTGACGCCGTTGAAGCACTCGCGGAGATGCTCGGACTTGAAGTCCCGAGCGACGGACCCGAGCGCACCATCAGCCACGAAACTGCTCTCTACAATGTCCTCGCTGAGGCAGATCAAATCTATAGAGCGGCGCTCCGTGATAGCCCAGCAGCTATCGAATACCTAAAGCAAAGAGGTATTGATGGGGCAACGGCGAATCGCTTCACAATGGGTTATGCCCCAGATTCATGGGATACGTTGCTCAAGGCCCTAGGAGGTAATGACGCTCAGATAAAAACCCTTCTCGAAGCGGGTTTGATCATAAAAAACGAGCAAGGACGACAGTATGATCGGTTTCGGGATCGAATCATGTTTCCAATACGAGACCCGCGGGGAAGAATCATCGGCTTCGGCGGCCGGGTGCTCGGCGACGGGGAACCCAAGTATCTGAACTCACCGGAAACTCCTGTTTTTCACAAGAGCCAAGCGCTCTATGGCATCCATGAGGCAAGACACGTCGGTATAAAAGAGGGCCACCCCAATATTGCCTTAGTGGTTGAAGGCTATCTCGATGTAGCAAGTCTTTCTCAACATGGGATTGTGCCAGCACTAGCAACCCTGGGTACGGCGACTACGACGGATCACATACGCCGATTGACTCGTATAGCGGACTGCATAATTTTTTGTTTCGACGGTGACCGAGCGGGCAGAGCCGCTGCCTGGAAGGCACTGGAAACCGCCCTTCCACACGCCGGCGACCAAGTAGAAATCAAGTTTCTGATTCTACCCGAGGGGGAAGATCCGGATTCCTTGGTTCGGGCCCGCGGGGCAAAAGTTTTCCGTGAACTCATCGATCATGCCGAACCACTGTCCGATTTTCTACTTGGTGAGCTTGAAACCCGCGTCGATTTATCCAGTGCAGACGGTCGGTCACGGCTTGCGACTCTAACCCAACCACTGCTCGCGCGGCTGCCCATCGGCGTGTATAGAGAGTTGCTGATTAACAAACTAGCGGAGCGCATTGGTCTCAAAGCTGAACGCCTAGAAACCCTTATCATGGTGCCGGAAGCTTCACCTCCTCGCATGTCCCATCGGCCACGTGCCAGGGATACGGGCAACGCCTCAGGAGTGGTATCAGAACACCGCAGCATTCTCATTCGTAAGGCAATTACGTTGATTCTGCACCACCCCGCTGCCGGAATCGGCCTTCTAGAGGGTGTTCCTGGGTTAATTGGAGTCCGACAACCGGGAGCCCAGCTATTACAGCAGCTTCTTGAAGCTATACACGAGAACCCAAAGATAACTATGGCGGGGTTGCTAGAACGCTTTCGTGATGATCCGGAAGGGCGCCATCTCGGTCGCCTGGCGAGCGATACCCCGCTAGACGGCGGAGAGATGGTCCCACAGGTACTGCGGGATAATCTCGAGCGCATCGTCAGTGGCTACCGCAAAGAACGCATGGGAGCCCTACTGGCCAGGGGCCAGGGGGACCTGAACCCCCAGGAACAAAAGGAGTTAGAGAGGCTTTTGAGAAAATTTCCCAATACCCCTGGAAAATCCTGATATCAAGTAAAAACTAACTTGGTTCTATCAAGTATCCGTTTATTGGGGTACCCTAGATTGTTTGCTTTCATCGAGGGATAGATGAGCACACCTGATCCAGTACAACCCCCGCAGACCGACAGACAATCCCAGCTGAAACTACTCATTGCCAAGGGCAAGGAGCAGGGCTATCTGACTTATGGTGAGGTCAATGACCATCTACCTAGTGAGATTGTTGACCCTGAGCAGATTGAAGATATCGTCAACATGATCAACGATATGGGTATCACGGTGTATGAGAAGGCGCCCGACGCCGAATCGTTGCTCCTCACTGATTCTGCGGTCGCAAACGATGATGACACTGACGAAGCGGCCGCAGCGCTCGCCACCGTGGATAGCGAATTTGGGCGCACCACAGATCCTGTGCGTATGTATATGCGGGAAATGGGTACGGTTGAATTGCTCACCCGCGAAGGTGAAATCCGAATTGCTAAACGCATCGAGGAAGGTCTCGATCAGGTGCGGGCTGCGTTACTGCAATTTCCACCAACCGTGGGTCTTCTGATCGATATGCACGACCTAGTGGTAGACGGAAGCTCCCGCCTACAGGACGTCATCGTTGCTTTTATCGACCCCAATGCGCAAATTGCGGATCCCAACGCACCGAAGGCTGATGATGATGATGATGAGCCTGCTGATACGGGACCAGACCCGAAAGAAGTAACCGCACGAATGAAAAAAGTGCGCAGGCTTTATAAGCGCTACATGGATAGGCTGGAGAAACATGGTATCGCACATGCCTCCGTTCAGAAAACGGTCAAAACCCTCACCCCTGAGTTTATGGAACTAAAACTCGCGCCGAAACTGTTCGAGTTGATGGTCGCGCAGCTTAGAGACACGGTAAACGGAATCAGGAGTCAGGAACGTCAAGTGATGACACTATGTGTTCGAGATGCACGCATGCCCCGTAAGGATTTCATCGGAAGTTTCCCGAGCAATCAAACCAATTTGAATTGGGTCGATAAGCATATTCGCGCAAAGCGCAAACATTCCTCTCAACTAACTCGGCTCAAAGATGATATCCAGCGGTGTCAAAAACGCTTGATTAGGATTGAGCACGGAACCTTCCTTTCCATCAGCGAAATTAAAGATATCAATCGCGAGATTTCTATGGGCGAGGCTCAAGCACGTAGAGCCAAAAAAGAAATGGTTGAAGCCAATCTTCGCCTAGTTATTTCCATTGCAAAAAAATACACCAATCGCGGTTTGCAATTCCTTGACCTTATCCAGGAAGGCAATATCGGCCTCATGAAAGCTGTAGATAAGTTCGAATATCGTCGCGGTTATAAATTCTCAACGTATGCAACTTGGTGGATACGACAGGCAATTACCCGCTCAATCGCCGACCAGGCTCGGACCATTCGTATCCCGGTTCACATGATCGAAACCATCAATAAACTCAACCGAATCTCCCGCCAAATGCTACAGGAAATGGGTCGAGAACCTACCCCCGATGAACTCTCCGAGCGCATGGAGATGCCAGAAGATAAGGTAAGAAAGGTGCTTAAGATTGCAAAAGAGCCAATCTCTACGGAAACGCCCATCGGCGACGATGAAGACTCTCACCTTGGAGATTTCATCGAAGACGTTATGGTGCACTCACCTGTGGATTCGGCAACTTCGGAAGGCTTAAAAGAAACGACGCATGCGGTGCTGGCCGGACTAACTCCTCGTGAAGCAAAGGTCCTAAGAATGCGTTTCGGAATTGATATGAATACCGATCACACTCTCGAGGAAGTTGGAAAACAATTCGACGTCACGCGAGAAAGAATCCGTCAGATTGAAGCTAAGGCGCTACGCAAGCTTCGCCACCCGACTAGATCTGATCAACTGAAAAGTTTCCTTCTGGAAGACTAAACCAGGACCAAAAAGATTCTCAGATGAATCCCAGAAGCAGCGCGATCTATAACCATTGAGGTGTTTGGTGAAAATCCTCTTTGGCGCCCTCCTGCTATTAAATTACCTTCCAGCATTTGGGGAGGTTCTTACTGGTCAGGTTGTGAGCGTAGCTGACGGAGATACCTTCACTCTTAAGGTTGGCTCTGAGCAATACCGCATTCGATTATCAGAAATTGATACCCCAGAAAAAAACCAACCTTGGGGGAATCAGGCTGAACAAGCCCTCTCTTCAAAAATTTCTCAAAAAACAGTTACTGTCAGTTTCGAGGATATAGATCAGTATGGTCGAGTCGTGGGCAAGGTGTGGCTTGGAAGTATTGATATTAACCGCGCAATGGTCCGTGAAGGACACGCATGGGTATATCGTCAGTATATGAGTGATACCTCTCTTCTCAACGATGAAACAATGGCAAAACAAGAAAGTCTTGGTTTATGGGGCATGGATAACCCCATAGGTCCTTGGGAATGGCGGAGAAGGCCACTGGGAGAAGAAAATTCTGAAATACCCCAAAGCTCACATTAACCGCATATTTTATACTTCTCTTCAGCACTCCTTAACTTTCTTAACCGATGTCAAGCTTAACTATCATTTCACAGTCTGTGAATGTTGAATCGACATTGTCAAATACCAATCCATTTACATAACGCCGCACAGCGCCCATTAAATTTACAGGCGCTGTATCAGACTCTAGATCCTGTAGAACTGGGCTTCCATCCTGATCAATATCAAATTTAACAGTGACATCATGCGCCCCTGTAACCGTTGATCGTTCCATTGCTCTTCGTAACCGTGGAAGTTGCTCGTCCCTATTCAAGGCAGCCTGAGGACAAGGCTCTGAATAAGCAAAAGCTTCAAAACCCTCTCTTTCTCCTTCTGCAACAGAGCTAGAGGATAAAAAATCGCCAGTAGAAGGGGTCAATCTTGATCGAAGCTCCTGAAGGTCATCTCTCAATTGCCCTAAGGGCTCTACGATCGAAGAAACTTCGCCTTCCAATCCCTTGATCCTTGATTCAAAACTATTGGCCTGAGCCATCACATCTATAATGAGCTTAGAAGAACCTTCCTGCTCCGATTTTATTGTTATCAATTCTGTATTAATCATCTCATTAGATGCTGCAGCAGATTCTTGCACCATGTTCAATCTGCCCGCATAAGAATTAACTAAATTATTAGTTCTTTGTATTAGATTTTTAATATTTTCATCTGCGCTTGTAAAATTTTCCACAATGCTTCTTGATTGTGCTGAAGCCCTTCTTTCAGCAGAATTTATATCTCCACTGACAAAATAATGTGTCCCTACATTAGTAACTAGTGCTACCACTGTGGCTATTAAAATTAATCGAAACATGTGCTTTCTCCTAAACGCTAAATGGTTTAAATAGATTGATCAAAATAGATCGTAATAGGCACCTGGATATTCAGATTTAATTCTCTTTAAAAGAGCAAATGCTTCAGCATTTCCAGGGCTGACTGCTAGTGATCTTTCAGCTAATTTTTTTGCCTGAAGATATTCTCCAATATCAGCAAATGCCGCACTTCGCGTGTTGAGCAACGGAACATGTGTTGTTCTTGAATATGGTTCTGTCCATTGAAGCGCCTCTTCAGATTTACCCAGTTTTCGAAATAAATTGCTCACCCGGGCTGCTACTCCAACTTTAAAATTAGCTAATTCATAAGCCCGTCGAGCCAGCACTAAAGCTCTTATGAAATCTCTACGTTTTTCTGCTATTTCAGAAGCCTTTATTACATCAGCGACATCGGAAAGGCTTTCTTCTTCTTCAAGTAAATCATCCTTGGCTGCTCTATTTAAATCATCTTGAACAAGTTGGGGCGCTTTTTTATACCCTGTAAACCATATTCCATCCTGCAAACGATATTCTGTTCCATTAAAAGTGATGTGCATAAAACTCACGCTCCTGACAAAGACTGTAAAAATTTCAGTGAGACTAAAGAATGCCAACGGCAGAGCTGTGATGAAATCAGGCCATCAAGATATAAAAAATGATGGAATATGGCGTTTCGCAAAGTCGTTAAAATGCCTAGTAGCTGCTATAGTAAGTACAATAAAAACATTAACTTATATGAGCTATTCGAGGGGCGCGCCTCACCACCTAGTCAGGGGGAAAATATGCGTGCACTAACACTTTTCGTAATTTTGCTTGCGCTGTTCCCATGGGGAATCTCACTTGCTCAGAGTTGGATAAAGTATGTAAACGAGGCGGACCAGTTCATCATCAACTTTCCGCACGAGCCCGAGGTACGGGAGATAAGCTACGTGTCGGAACACGGCGCGATAATTCCCACGCGCGTCTACACCGTTGAAGACTCACCAGCTTACTATTCTGTGACTGTAGTTGACTATTCTGATTTAGAGGGTGCAAACGAGGAGTTATCTGAACGAACCGGATCCAACTATAACCCTCTCAGAGTCCGAGCTGAGCTAAGTGGCACAATCGCGTATGCAGCATGGAATATTCGTAGGAGGGGTGGCGAAATCACCTACGACGCTTGGTCATCAATGGATGGCGTTCCAGGCCACCAACTACAAATAACAAATGAGGATCAATCGCGTACCTTCGTCGCAATCCATCAGCTCGACAGGCTGCTATACATTCTAGAAGGTACCGTGCCTGAGGATTCGATACCGCCTATACATTTTCAGCAGTCCCTAGGGTTCCTGGACGAACAAGGAAAACGCGTCAGTGTTGAATACGACGAACAAGGGCAAAGAACACGTGTGGAGACCTCCTACGAATGGATTGGTACCGAAGACCCGGAGACTGGTGAGGTTCAGCCTGAAGGAGAATGAGCAATCGCACACCTTCACTACGATCTTTTGGCCTAACGGACTACTGATATTTTGGAGATTCACGTGATCACGGATGGAAAGTTGAGAATATTGCTGCGTTTCCTTGTTGTTCTAGTAGGCGTCGTCTGTGGCGTACAAGGAATCACGATGGCAGACGAATCACACAACGTGCGGCTCGTCGGTTACAACGGTATGCAGGGTCGTCAGGCGTTGCAGGTGACAACGAAATCGGATTCTGCCAACGGAAATTGGGTCTACGTCGGTCACGTTCCGAACACGCGAACACGCGACGCGACGTTCAATCCCATCACCGGTAATAACGAGTGGAATGGTACGTCTATTCTTGAAATATCCGATCCCACCAATCCGGAACTGATTTGGCATATCCCAAATGATATGAACTCGAACTCACGCTCTGTGTCGGTTGTCTATGATTATGAATTTAACTCAGAACCTCCAGGGCGAGATTATCTGATTCGCAATTCCGAAGCTGGTGAGGATTTGAAGTTTCAGATTTTTGATATCACCTCTCGAAGTACTGATCCTTCACAAATTGATTTGGTCGCCGAAATCAACATGACACCGGAGGGCTCATGTGGATCTGGGTGTGGTGGAGCATTGAGAAACCGTGCGCATAAAGGCCACTGGTCGCAGGAAACCGGCCTTTTCTACAGTGCCTCCGGCGAACCGGGTTTTCGAACAACCCTGATCCATATCTGGGACCTCAAGGACCCGAAAACCCCTAAGTTTGTCGGCAGAGCCTGGTTACCCGGTCAAAAAGATGGAGAAGAGGGATTCGAGGGACAGTACGTCCATCATCCTATCGTCGATGAGGCGAACAATAGAATGTATGCGGGATTCCGCATCGGTAGCGGCCATATTGCCTCCTGGGATATTTCCGAACCAACTGATCCAAAGTTGGTTTGGTCCTATGACACTTCGCCCCCGGGCCGGGGGCCACACACCGTCTCGCCGATCCTTTACGACACAGTGCCAAATATCACAGCAGCTGACGGTGAGCTCCCCAGAACATATGCGTTGGTCACGGATGAGTACGACGGATTGGAATGTCCGCATGGTCTTAAAAGCCGGGTTTACATGTTCGACATTACTCATGAGAGCCATCCGATGCCGCTATCGACCTGGCAGGTGCCTATCGGAAACTTCTGCGATATCGGGGGTAATTTCGGTCCTCATCAGCATGCTGAAACGGTTAATGGATACCTCAACCGGTTTGAAGACAAGCTCGTGTGGATTGCTTACCTGAATGCAGGTGTGAGGGTTCTCGACATCTCGGATCCTCAGAACCTGAGAGAAATCGGATACTACATTCCAAAAACTAATGCGAGTCCACAACCTTCACTGGCCCGACCGGCACCGATCCAACTCACCGACGTGGATATTGACCACCGTGGGCTTGTTTACGCTTCCGACCGCTCCGGCGAGTCCTGCGTTGGACAGAGCCCCTCCTGCGTTGGAACAGGGCTTTTTGTCTTTGAGTACACGGACAGTAACAAAGCGGATTAATCATGAAATATACGGTCGCTTTAGCTGTGCTCTTCGGTCTAGCTTCGCCCGTTTCGTCTCACCATAGCGATGCTGGCATGAACATGGATTCTGTGGTGACCTTTGAAGGTACAGTCACTCAGTTCAACTGGCGAAATCCCCACGTTTATTTCACCGTTGAGACTACCGCCCCGGATGGCAGTACAGTTGAGTGGACATTACAAACAGATTCAACAAATCTTCGAACGCGCAGAGGCTGGACGCGAACGACGCTATCGAGCGGCGATCGCGTCATGGTTCAGGGAA
>Ga0315338_1004255_pt1 | contig 11543 bp, 8 predicted proteins | sample ASW8metaG_FD_204518 | JGI IMG/M metagenome (GOLD analysis project Ga0315338, IMG submission 204518) | Ammonia-oxidizing marine archaeal communities from Monterey Bay, California, United States - ASW #8 | ecosystem: Environmental > Aquatic > Marine > Coastal | place: USA: California | collected...
TTTTCATTCGTCTAATGATACCTAGAGATAAATAATAGATAATATGAAATACAAAAATTTAACCGATGAACTTCTTATCGCTTTCCTTGAAGGAAATTTATCTGATAGTGAAAAAAAGGAAGTCCAAAATTTGATTAATCAAAGTGACGCTAATTTTGTTTGGTATAGCCGATTTTATACTAGTTACAAGCAAATGCATGAAACGGAATTCGAAGTGGCGCCTGATCAGTTAATTGAAAGAGCAAATAAAGAATTTGGACTAGAAGCAAAAAAAGAGCCTATAAGTGATCCTGCCATTGATGGCTTTGATTTTTCCAAGTTGCTTAAATGGGTAACTAAACCTCAGACTTTGGCATATGCTACTTTAGCTGCATCAGTTGCTATACTTATTACAACTCAAGATGCAATGATAGAAAGCCCCGAAGATGGTAGAAGACCTGTGATTGTTAGGTCGTTGAAAAAAACAAATATAGCAACATCAGGATTAGCTGATAATAAGATTGAAGGGTTAAATATTTTTATTCAAAATGATACAATTTTTGTAGAACAAACTTTCAAGTTCAATAGAACTCTCATAGTCTTATCAGGTGGAAAGAAGGATATTTTATTTAAAAGTGACTTTACTGATATGTACGAATCATTTCAGTTCCCTGATTTGATTAAAAGTGATTCTGTTTATATTATTATTGAGACTTTAGGGGAAGAGGTTTATAAAAATATCTTTTATATGAATGATTAGTTTGATCATTAATTAAACTTTCAAATTTAACGCAAACATAAAGCCCTGCACCGTCGGGGCTTTTTTATTTTTATAAAATTAGAATTTTCATTCGTCTTTTTGGATGTAGAAACAAAAACGGAAAGGAAATCCAAAAATGAAACAACAAATAATAAAACAAATCAAACTGAATGGATACAGAGTAGAAGAACAAAATGATCTAATCTTTGCCTATAGAGATAATGCACCAGGAATGCTCATAAAAATAGATGATTCAAAAATCATCATTAATAGTCATTTTAATGGAAATCAGTTGGCAAAAGCGGACGTTAATGGACTCAAATCATATATCAATGATTTAAATGGTGCTTCTGGTGTCACATGTTTTTATACGGGTGAAAGTTGCAATCTAGAATTTGCAGCTTACTATTTCGGAACATATGATGAATATACATTTGCCCAATTCATCCGCTTCTGGGAATTCGATACAATTAACGTATTAGATAACCATTCTGATTCATTCAAGTATTTAGGATCAGATGAAGAAGTCGCAATGACTTTCAAAGATGAATACGAATCGATTGATACACATTACGCAATAGCATAAGAAAGTGGAATAAAACCAAAACAGGTAATTGTAAAATGAAAAATAAACAAAAAAGGAAGAGAATCAATATTTCAAGACATGCGATCGAAAGAGCGATGGGACGAGGAATCAATCATGAACAAATACGAATCTGCGTCCTGTATGGTGAAAAAATATATCGTACTGGTAGAGTCTTTTATTTCATGTCTGCAAAATGCCTGAGAAAAGTTAGAAAGATCTTTGGTGCCTACCTGGATCGATTGGAAGGCCTAGTTGTACTTGCAAACCATACACCTAGGACAATTGACGTAGTCACGGTATACAAGGATAAACAAGCAATACGAGTAATCAAGAAAAAGAAAAACTACAAACAAAAGGAGAAAACCTTATGCAAGGTATAAACATTGAACGATTGAAAAGTGATGCTGCAAGGCTGGGCTATCATAAAAAACCAATGGGTGATCTAATAAAATTCATCCAAACAAGCATTAAAGATTGGTTTCAGAATTATGAGGGCCAATTGAGCATCAATAAAGAAAAATACCAAAAAAAGATAGAAGTATTAAAAAAGAGAAAAGAAGAAATCAAAAAGAAGGTGGGTGAAACATTGATTGTACCTGAGACCTTACTTTTAGGTATCTCTGGAATTTTTCTCATCTCATTACTCTATTACGTTGGTTCATTTGAGGATACAGTAACTGCCCTTTTGTATTTAGGCCTGGGTGCTGTAGGCGCGATCATAGTGTACCTAAAGCCGGTAGTTAGTGATTTTTGGAAGCCAATATTGTTTTCGCTTCTTTCACTGCTGGTGGTTGTCATGCAGTCAATTTTACTCTATGATAGGGGTTATGGCTATGGTCAGGCAATTATTTTCTCAATACCATTGGGTATTTTGACTTATTTGCTCAATGAGAATCTTTTTAACAGTGCATTCGCATTTATGGATCAATCAAAAGCTATTTGGCATCGTATTCGGTTATTTATCAATCGAATTCAAAGATCGATCAATCACAGCTTGAAAATCAAGAGTGAGAAGAAAATGGAAGCACTATTAAAGAGAAAGGATTTGATGGCTGAAAAAATTGTAAATCAAATGAGTTATGAATATGGTATTGGTGACCTGGCATCTGATATTAAGAAAAAAGATGTAACCATATCACCTTTACGAATAAATGGAAAGGAGCATAAATATGCAAACTAATAACGCTGTTATTGGTCAGGAATTGGATTCTTTCTCATCGAAAGGATCAACAGACGCAAAACTAAGACAAGAAGTAAATGTAGATAAAGGTGTCATAAAGCCAGCGGCGCGCACGATCTATAATAAAATAAAGGCAAAGTATGCTGGAGCTGCTGAAAAGGCAAAAATGCAATACGAACAAACAGAAAGTCGGATTAATGATCTTTTAACCGAGCTTAATACAGTAAAAGAAAACCTGAGTGGTCGAAAAATAATGAGTTTTTTAAGACTCACTTTTTATTACACCTTACCAGGATGGCTCTATGTCATTGGAGATGTAATGTTTTCCATGGAACTTATCGTAAAAGGTTGGGGCCTTGGCCAACAAAACGCTATTGAAAGATACTCTCTTGCAATTGCAATTGGTCTTGCACCATTTTTTGTGAAGCATATCATTGACCGATTCTTTGAACCAAGTCTTGAAAAAGGATCTCCGCAGTTAAAAAAGTTGATGACTGCAGTCTATATCGGTCTGGGTGTGTTAATGGTGTTTTCATTCTGTCAGATCGCATATGTAAGGAATATCTTTTTCAGATACATGAAAACAGACTCTGGTGCTGTAGATAATGTTTATGACATTCTGTTCGCTAATCATGGAGCCACGGTAGCTTGGTCTTTCATTCTGGTTGCATTGATGTTTGTCATTGGAGGCGGTTTTTTACTAAGCATTTCGGCGAGAGAGTTCTCGAAAAGAGGAGCTTATAAGAAACTTGTTAAACTTGAAAATAATCTAAAAATAGAAATAGAAACTGAAAAAGAAAAACTCGCAGAATTAAAATGCGAACATGTTGAAGCAAAAGAGATGTTTTCTGAATGGTCAAATAAAGAAGAATCTATAGAACAAATAGAAAACGAATTGAAATATGCATATTTAAATGGTTTTCAAGAAGAACTAAGTAAAATGAATGATGATAGTTCAAGCAAGTTTTCTATTGATGAAATCGTTGGTGGTGTGAACAACTTTCATGATTTTGCAAGACAGTTAGTCGATCACCACTCAGTGAATAAGAAAGGAAGTAAATACAATGCATAAAGTAATAATGATATTAATGGCTAGTTCACTATTGGTAACATCTTGTAAGGATGAATCAACTGTCCATGCTCTCTTTGTAGACACGACAGGCAGCACAGCTACGCTTGAATCAGGTAACCCTGAAAAAATAATGCAATTTGTAAGGGATATATGGAATCAGGATGTAAAAAGCGGTGAAATGTTGGTAATATATCCAATACATAGACAGACAGCTACTGCTACTCCAATTGGTAAGTGGATCAAACCAGCACCGAGTGGAGATCTTAACGCAAAAAATAAAGCAAAAAGAGCTACAAAAAAGATGATTTTAGAGGTTGAAAATGCTCTTTTTAATAATCCAAAAATAACCCCAATTGTAAGAAGTGAAACGAACCTTTTTCCAATATTTGATAAAGTGAAGCGGTTGTCAAATAAAGGAAATGTTAGAGTAACGATAATTAGTGATATGATACAAGATACGCCTAGCCTAAGCTTTGTTTCATACTTCGACAAAATGAATAAAGTGCAAATCAAAAAGTTTGCTACACAAAAGTATAATCAATTCAAGGATGAAATATTGATTAGCGGAGTAGAGCTAGAAGTATTATATCCTGGGACTACAAAAGGCAATCCTATTTATGAAACGTTAATGCGCAAAGTGAATATTTTTTGGGAAACGTTTTTTGATCAAGCTGGAGCTAATGCATATTTTAGTGATTTATCGTAATAATAAACGGTAAGGTACTTAACCTATTTAGCCGTTTATTTTTGATCTCTTTAATTGCTATATAACCGTCCGGTGATATAACGGCTAAAACGTTAAAAAAGCATCATCATTCAGATTGTTACTACTTTAAGTAGGATTACAATCTGAATGATTGAAGCAAATAATAGGGTTTATAGCCCATGTTCAGTTTGTTTTAGATAAATATTTTATGCTATAGATAAAATCTTTTTTATTATCTCTAAAATATGCAGATTCCAGAGAATGTCTGAGAATGTCTGCTTTACTCATATTTATAAAAATGACACTAATAAACATAGTGATCTTATTTGTTTGAAAAATATTTTGCGATTTAAGAGAATTAGTTTAGTTGCTATTTTATTTTTTTTCAGTTTAATACTTGCACAAAATTCTGATATTGAAATTTATATAGAAAAAGGATATGAATATTTTGAAAGCGATAATTTTGAAACCGCAATTTCGTTTTTCTCTAAAGCATATGATTTAGATGAAAATATAAAAGAGGTTAATTCCATGTTGGGATTATCATATTTATATAATCGTAATGTGGATGCAGCCGAAATATATTTTCTAAATGCAGTAGAAATAGATTCTACTGTCAATAATGATTATTACAATTTGGCATGTATTTATGCACTACGATCAAATAATGACTCATCAATAGAATATCTACAAAAAGCATTATACTGGGGTTTTATAGATTATAAACATTTAGTCAATGATAGTGATTTAGATTTTATTCGTAAGGATAAAAAATATAAAGATTTAATTAAAGGATACTTCTCTAATGATAAAAGGGAAAGAAACCAATTATTATTAGAGGCTGAAGAAAGCGTTGAGAATGAAAATTATAATGTTGCGGCAAATAAAACGTATGAATTTATAGATAGAGAGAAAAAGTCAAGTGAACCAAGGCCAATCTTGATATTAAATGCTTATAAAAAAATCAACGATTACACTGAATATATTAATTGGAAAGATAATGATGCTAAAATAGAATCGTATAAAACCCTTTATGAAAATTTAATCAAGTATTATACTTTATCGAACTTAAAGCCAACACCAGAAATGTATTATATATTGGGGACGTATAGTACAATGTCTCAACCATTGAATTCTCCTTCTGACCATAACGATTATGGGCTCCAGGCTTTATTAGAAGCAAAGAAAATTTATAATGAACAGTCTAATTATGTTATGGAAGCCATAATCAATAATGAAATTGGAGAGCTTTTTCTTGAACGTTATTTTCTAAATAGTCCTAATAATTCGATTCCATATTTTGAAAAATCATTGGTTTATTACAAAACAATACCTGATACTGCGAATATTATAGAATTAAATAAAAATATTGCTGAAGCATATGTAAAAATAAATGATTTAAAAAATGCGTACCATTATTATGAAGAACTTTCAAGGTTTTCGATACTAATAAAAGATGAAGCTAACTATTTGTTATCACTTAAAAAATTGTATGATTTATATGTTATTATGGGTGTTAAAGAAAAAGTAATAGAAATCGGTGAAAAAATTATTAATTACCCAAATGAGGATACACTATTTCATCACATTGGTAGTACAGGCTTAATCAATATTTGGACAAGAAGCTATTACGATACAGAACAAGAAATAAAATTTAGCTATAAAGGATTTCCTATAATAAAACGAAGCTTCGAAAAATCAGGTACTAAGGCTTTTGGAACCTATTATCCTATATATAAAAGGATGATTGATTATTTCAATGTTCCATCAACGATTGCAATAATGGAAGCGAATAATAAATTTGATCAAGGTAAAATTGAATTACTCATAAAAGATTACTATAAAGAATATTATCCAAATACTAATATTCAAGATGCAAATATTAATGATCTTTTTGATAGTTTTATGGAAGAAGAATTTATTCAACTGACGGAGGATTTTATTGAATTTTCAATAAAGAAACTTGATGAAGAAAATGAAAAAATGGATTCTCATAGTCCATGTGAGAAATTATCTATATATACAGAAAAATTAATTTTCTCTGATTGGGGTGATGGCTCCACAACTGGCCTATCAGAAGATTACATAAATAGCATATCAAAAAAAGCAATGAATGACTTAAATGAATGCAATAATAACATAGAGGTCATTCAATATTATCATGCCTTAGGCCGTTCTTATATTTCGATTGAAAACTATGAAACGGCTAAGGATTACTTAATTCAACTACTAGCATTACTCGATGAAGTAAAAAGGAATACACCTGAAGAATATAAAATAGATTATTTCGAGCAGCATTTGAATGTCTATAAAACATTAGTTAGAGTGTATTTTTCAGAAGAGTTATATGTAGAAGGATTAAATATATATGAAATAATGCGTTTAAGGGAGTTTAATAAGCAGCTTTTATTAGATGATCAGGATAAAAATTTCACCACTGTTAAAGAAGATTTTGTTTTAATGGAAAAATACTTAAAGGGTAATACTCTTATTTACTACACTATTAATTTTGATTATTCCGGAGATTCAAAATTTGCTTTCAAAATATTTGCATTTGATAGAGATAGTTTTGCGTTTGGAAATATTACTGGTTGGGTTAATGATTATGGAGGTAAGACGCCGTCTGTGCTTAGTTCATTTTATCCTGATGGGAAGACCACCATAAAATATGCTGTAAAAGAATTTGATAATAGTATGGAAATTGAAGATATTGAGTCCTTAGTAAAAATTTATCTGTACCACTTGAAAGAAAATTCAGATCTTTTAGAAAATTATTCTCAACTGCTATATGAGATCCTTTTAAGTCCCGTTGATCATTTAATTGATAAGAATAAAGACCTTATAATAATTCCAAATCATATACTTTCATTTCTACCATTTGAATCATTATCTGATACTAATGGAATATATTTATCACAAAAAGCCAATGTTAAATATATTCAATCAGTAAAAACATTAAGCCGCCTTAAAGAACAAGATAGAATAAATAAAAATTCAAAAATATTAGCTATTGGTGGGGCTATATATAATCAAGATGAAGAGTATAAAGTTGAAAAAATTTCTCAATCAAATACACTAATTAATAGAGGGAATTTATATAGCGAATTAAACACAAGAAGTAATTTAGGGAATTATTACAAAAAAATATTTGGGAATGAATTTCCTAATTTGCCAGGAAGTTATAATGAAGTATTATCAATAAAAGGCATATTTGATAAAACTGATCTATTAACTGGCGAACGTGCTAATGAGAAATATTTAAAAAAATTATCAACAACAGGTGAATTATATAATTACGATATTATACACTTTGCTACTCACGCAACTGTTATTAATGAGTTTCCTGAACTATCTGCCATTGTCCTTACGCAAACTAATAATGAGACTGAGGATGGTTTTTTAAATTTAGGTGAAGTTGCAAACTTAAATATTAATGCAGATTATGTAACCCTTTCTGCTTGTGAAACAGGACTAGGTAACATTTCAATAAGTGGTGGTGTTGATGGACTTACTCAATCTTTTTTTATTGCTGGTGCTAACAGTATCACAGTTTCTTTATGGGCAATAGATGATGAAGCGACCTCTGTTTTTATGGACTCATTTTATAAAAAATTAAATATTGGGGTACCAATCTCAAAATCATTAAATATGACTAAAATAGAATTTCTAGATGGGAAATATGGAGAAGAGTACAAAAAGCCATATTATTGGGCACCTTTTGTTTATTATGGTAAATAATTTTTTACAACAATAGAGATCCAGGTGAATACTCGCAAAACACTATGCAAATGGTTCTTATGTTTTTTCAGTTTAATAATGGCACAAAATTCTGATGCAGAAAATTATTTTAATAGTGGATTAGAATATTCTAAAAATGGAGATTATGAAAAAGCATTACCATTTTTTCTTCGAGCTTATAAATTAAATAAATTTGATGCCGTATTCGTTTCTGCCGTTGCAGAAGCATATATTTTTAATGGTGACTACAATAGTAGTGAAAAGTTCTTTTTGGAAGTAATTAATCTAGATCCTGCTTTAAGTAACCCTTATTATAATTTAGCTTGTGTTTATTCAATGCAATCAAAGGAGAAATTATCACTGGAATACCTTGAAAAATCTTTTTATTGGGGTTTTTTAGATTATGATCATATGATGAAAGATAGTGACCTAGATTTTATTCGTTATAAAAAAGGTTTTAAATCTTTAGCTGAAACATACTTTAATAAAAAAAATATTAAACGAGATAAGCATTTAGTCAAAGCTGAAAAAAGCTATAAAAATAGTGATATTGAGGCAGCAGAAAAATATTTTCGGAAATTTATATCACTAGAAAATAAATCAGATAATCCTAGAGAAAGCTTAATACTAATTGCAAAACGAGGCATTTGGAACTATTTAGTCGAAGCTGAAAAAAGCTTTAATAATGATGATATTGATGAACAAATATCACTTAATAATCAAATAATTGAACATCTTGATAATCTTGGAATAGAAACAAGCAAATTGGAATATCTTTATAATCTTTCTTATCTATATTTACAAAAAAAATCGAAAGGAGCTATTAATAATTTGCTTTATGCAAATGATATACTTGAGGAAATAAATGATGAGGCTTCTATAGCTGAAAATAACACTTATATTGCCGGTTATTATGGGCCATTTGATTTTAATGAACCGATTAAAGCAATTTCCTTTTATAAAGCTGCGATCGATTATTACTCAACTATCTCCGACACAGCAGAGCTAATAAAAATTTATCAATATGCTAGTAATAGTTACATTTATATTAGTGATTTCGATAATGCATTAGATTATATCAACAAAGCGGTAGACCTGTCATTTGCCCGTAAAGATACAATCAATTATTATAGTTCATTATATGATCTGTCTCAAATATTTGGTTCAATTGGTGCGGAAAGAGAAAAGATAAATATTTATGATCAAATATTTCAGTTTATAAAATTAAATCCAAATAAAAAGATATTACCATTAGGTAGCTTAACCGTTATGATAATGGGTTATATAAAAAAGACGGCGGGGAAGTTTGACGATCAGGTCTATATTTTTAATGATCTTTGGTTAGTATACAGACAAGCATATAATTCGCCATTATATGCTAAAGATAAAATATCAACTATAGTATATAATTGGGGGGAGATGATGTATCAATTGTTCGTAGCATTTGGAGAGGAGGGTCCTAACGATGAAGAGGCGAAAGCAATTGTTTATGATTATGTTAAAGATAATAACCTAGATATTGATCTTGATGCTGCTGATGATGAAGGCTACATGAGAGCCATTTTTGGTAGTATTATTACATTAATGTCTGATCCGCTTTCAGAATATAAAGACGAATCTGATGCTCCCTGCCACAAATTATTTCTTACAGGTATAGAAATTGAATATGAAGGAATAAATAGTTGGGAATTAATTACTGGAGAATTTCCTGATAGTAGTGATTATTTTATACCTAAAATAAAAAAGTTAAAGGAAAAAGTTAATTACGCAAATCAGTTTATTAATGATTGCAATAATATGAATAAGAATATTGAATACAATCTTAGAGTTGGTAAAGCATTCAATACATACAGAAGCTTTGATGAATCTGAAAAATACTTATTTAAGGCCCTCAGTTTTATAGATGATATTTTAAATACTACACCGAATAATTATAAGATACCAATGTTTGAGCAACATTTAAAAATTTATCAAGAATTAGCCAGTTCGTTTGTTAAAAGAAAAATGATTGATAAATCATTGAATGTATATGAAAAAATTCGATTGAGAGAAATGAATAAAAAATTATCTTTATCAATTAATAGAGAAGAAAACTCTAACTTGAATGATGACTTAGAATTGCTTAGAACAAATGATTATCTCAATAACAAAACTATTCTTTATTATGGTATTGATTATGATTATACCCCTGGGGGAATCGAGGACTTTCAATTATATATAATTCAAGATGATAAAATTGAACTTTTACCAGGTTTTAACATGATATCATTTTCAAATGACCCGTTATTGAAAAGTAGGTTTATTGATAAAATAATAAAAGATTTTGATGATCAATTAGATATTAAAAATATTGATGAATTGGTAAAATTTTATCGTTATGAATTAACTCATCAAATGAATGAACAATCTGATAAACAATATCTTTTCTCACGAATGTTATATGAATTATTAGTTGGGAATTTTGCTCATAAAATCGATTTTAGTAAAGATATCATAATAATACCAAACCACATATTTTCCTTTATTCCATTTGAATCTTTGATTGATAGTAGTGGTTATTATTTGTTTCAAAAATCAAATATACAATACATACAATCTCTTAAGACATTAAGTTTGATAAAGAATCAGAGAAAAATAAAAGATCCAATGGTATTAGCATTAGGCGGTGTGATTTATAATAAGGATAATTTCAATGGAGAGATTGATTACACTTTAAGCAATCAATCTTTAGATAATCTAAGAAATAATTATGAAGTAATAAATACCAGAGGACACCTTGGTGATTACTATAAACAAATGTTTAATCAAAAATTTCCCAATTTACCAGCTAGTTATTCTGAAGTATTATCAATAAAGAATATATTTAGTAATACCGACATTATTTCAGGTGAATTGGCCAATGAAAAAACTATAAAACAATTATCAGTCTCTGGTGAACTGAATAATTATGATATTATCCATTTTGCTACACATGCAATAACAATAAACGAATTTCCTGAACTTTCAGCAATTGTACTTTCTCAAAATATGGATAATAAAGAAGATGGTTTTTTAAATATAAACGAAATTGCAAAGTTGCAAATATCTGCTGATTATGTAAATCTTTCTGCATGCGAAACAGGTCTTGGTAATGTTTCAATAAGTGGTGGAGTCACTAATATGGCACAAGCGTTCTTTATCGCAGGAGCAGAAAGCGTTTCAATGACATTATGGCCAATAGCTGATGAAGGAACTTCAATCTTTATGGAATCAGTTTATAAAAATGTTAATACTGGCCGATCAATTTCAAAATCATTAAATATGACTAAGTTAGAATTTATTGCTGGGGACTACGGCGAAGAGTACAAAAAGCCATATTATTGGGCACCTTTTGTTTATTATGGGAAATAATTTTTATTCATATTAATTCGTAACTCGCACTCAATTTTCACCACCTAATCAATGCCCCGAATCCTCGGGGTTTTTTTATTTTTCAAAAATTTTAAAAAGTATTCGTCTAATGCTAAGTGTGATGAAAAATAA
>Ga0315338_1004256_pt1 | contig 11543 bp, 7 predicted proteins | sample ASW8metaG_FD_204518 | JGI IMG/M metagenome (GOLD analysis project Ga0315338, IMG submission 204518) | Ammonia-oxidizing marine archaeal communities from Monterey Bay, California, United States - ASW #8 | ecosystem: Environmental > Aquatic > Marine > Coastal | place: USA: California | collected...
CCCAAGAATATGGCATAAGTTTAATTAGAAGAAATGTCAATTTTAAATTATCGGGGTGTGGCGCAGTCCGGTTAGCGCACCTGCTTTGGGAGCAGGGGGTCGGAGGTTCGAATCCTCTCACCCCGACACATGTACATCTGAGAAGAAAGCCTCGTTTCTTGACGGGGCTTTTTTATTTGTATAGATTCATTAATCAAAACTAATAGTTCAAAATGGTTTATATTTATGCATCTTTTATCACATTTTAGGGACACATTTTAGGGACACGTTATGGATTACGCACTTTATATAAACGGAATATATGATAGATGCTTAAGAGAGATTATAATTGCTCAAAAAAACAATTCAGATCTTATATGCTATTTGCAACCATACTCATCAAGTACAATTACCAGATTAAAAAGTGACAAGCCATCATTAGAATCACCAATAACTATTTATTTCTCGGTGTCTGATGATTTATCTACAGTAAGATATGTTGGGAATATTGTTGGTTGGGAGGATAAGCAAAAATTATCTCCTACCAGGAGCTTGTTTCTAGCTGAACATATGAATGAGTTTCAGCCAGAAGAAAACGGTATATATTTGGAACATAGCGGCAAGCCTTGTAAAAATCTTATTTCAGTTATAAATGTCACCAAATTGGAAGCTCCAATCCCTCTTTCAAATTTTATTAAGACAAAAGATGGTACACCTTTAAAACCAAGAGCACAGCCTGGCAATTGGTCTTACGTGAATGAGCTACCTGAAGATTTTGTTATTGATCATACCGATTCTTTTGTGCCAATTAATTTTCGCCAGGGTAAAAAGTATCTAAGACAGGAAATTATTGATACTTATGGAGGACAATCCAGAAGCGGTATTACTACTCCATCTAATCACCCTCTTATTTTCCTTTTTACTTCAGATACAGGAAAAGAATTTGGTTATGTAGATGGCTGGACTGATGAAGGAACCTTTGAAATTTGTGGAGAAGGTCAAGTTGGAGACATGAAATATGTTCGTGGTAACAAGGCGATATTACATCATAAACAAAATGGTAAAGAATTACACCTTTTTGAAAAAACGGAAGATCGCTATGTACGCTATATTGCTAAAATGGATTATAAATCTCATAGAGAGGATCGAGGGCCAGATATAAATGGTGATGATAGAAAAAGAATTATATTTGAGCTTACTGTTGATAGTTCTTTAAATGAGAGAGATAGTGATTTTACTAGCACTGAAACTGTTGAAGGGAAAAAAGTTTTAAGATATACAACAGTATATGAAAGAGATCCTAAAGCTAGAGCAGAAGCTCTTACAATACATGGATATGATTGTAAAGGATGTGGGCTGAACTTTGGGGATTTTTATGGTGAACATGGTAGGGGTTTTATCCATGTGCACCATATTAAACCTCTAAGTGAAAGCGGTGAAACCAAAATAGACCCTAAAACTGATTTGATTCCATTATGTCCAAATTGTCATGCGATGGTTCATAAAAACAAGAGCAACACGCTTACTTTGGATGAATTGAAAGAAATAATTAAATAAAATTATGGCTGGAAAAAGCAATACAGAGGGAAGAAAAGGTTCAGATCTATTCATTGTAGATAATAGTGATGATTTGTGGAGAGTGGAAGAGTACCTTCGTGAGTGGACAGGGATCGCCAATAAGTTTGATATTGCCACTGGATACTTTGAGATAGGAGCTCTACTAGCACTAGACCAGAGCTGGCAACAACTTAACCAGATTAGAATTTTGATGGGTGATGAAGTAAGTAGAAGGACAAGGCAGGCTCTCTTAGAAGGAATTACAAAAATTAAAACAATACTGGATGAGAGTATTGAATTTGAAAAATTAGATAATGACTTTCTTGAAGGGGTACCTGCTATTGTTGATGCAATTGGCTCTGAGCAGATAAAATGCAGGGTTTATAAGGATAAGAAATTTCATGCAAAGGCTTACATCACTCATGGAAAACATGACGTTGTCGGCTCAGTTGCACTTGTTGGTTCTAGTAACTTTACTAAGCCTGGTTTAAGTCGAAATGTTGAATTAAATATTCAAATTAATCGAGAAGTTGATCAATTACAAGAATGGTTTGAAAAGCATTGGAATGAAGCAGAGGATATTGCTCCAGAACTTTTAAGGGTAATTGATAGACATACAAGAGAGTATAGTCCTTTTCAAGTTTATGCTAAAGCACTTCAAGAATTTTTTAAGGCTCACGAACTCACCGAAAATGAATGGGAGTCTTCACAATCTGCTATGTATAAAGTATTAGACCAATATCAAAGAGAAGGCTATCACTCACTTTTAAAGATTGCAAAAAAACATAAAGGATCATTCCTCTGTGATGGAGTGGGCCTTGGTAAAACATTTGTTGGTTTAATGCTCATTGAAAGACTCATACAATATGATAGAAAAAGGGTAGCGCTTTTTGTCCCAAAGTCTGTCAGAAAAACATGGGAAAGAGAACTTAAAAAATACTTACCTCACCTTTTTGGTGATTTTAGTAACCTTGCAATCTTTAATCATACAGATCTCCATCGGGTTGGTGAATTTCCAGAACGTTTAGGAAAAATTAGAAGCCAAGCAGATGTTGTTATAATAGATGAAGCGCATCATTTTCGAAATACTGGTACAAAGGGAACAGGGAAAAAAGATAGATCAAGATATTGGAGGATGATGGATTTGTGTGAAGGTAAAGAATTATTTTTTCTTACTGCCACTCCTATAAATAATCGTTTATTAGATCTTCAAAGGATGATTGAACTTTTCACACAAACACAAAATTCTTTCTTTTCAAAAATTGGAATTAATTCACTTAAAGGACACTTTAGAAAACTTGAAAAAGAACTAAATGACCATTTTGAAATCACTAATAATTCTAACTCATTAATTACCAATACTAAAGAAGCTGAATATGTTCTCTCAGATGATTTGTTATTTAGAGAGCTCGTTATTCAGCGAAGTAGATCATATATCAAAGAAAGCCAGAAAAAGCATGGTGGTAGGATAGTTCAATTCCCTAAAAAGTCTGACCCCGTAGTTGCGGAATACTCAATAAAAAAATCTTATGGAAGACTACTAAATTTATTTGAAAAGGCATTTAGTAGAAGAGAGCCGCTTTTTTCATTAGCTATATATAGGCCGCTTAACTTTTTCAAAGGTGAAGTTCAAGATGCAATGGAGTTAGGAAGGCAATCCCAGGTTGTAGGATTGATTAGAACAATATTTTTAAAACGATTTGAAAGCTCATCAAAAGCATTTGAGCAGTCATGCGAAAACATGATTTATAAGTTGTTAGCCTTTCTAGAATTAAATGCTATCACTCCTGAAGAAAAGAGTCAGTTAAAAACTTGGATGGATGATAACATTGAGATTTTAAAAGAAGCTGAAAAAAATCAAATTGAACTTTTTGGAGGTGAAGAGTCATCAGATGAAGAAGATCTGATACCTGCAGAACTATTAGATAATTTTGAAGAACTCTCAAGAGATGAATATGAAGTAGAAAAGATAATTAAAGCTACTTATTCAGATTTAGATCAATTAATTGTTTTCCTTTCAGAGCTAAAAACAACCTCCCCAAAAAATGATAATAAGTTACAAACCTTATATAATCTATTAATGACTGATAAGGATTTGATAAATAATAAGGTTATTATCTTTACTGAATTTCTAACAACGGCAAGATATTTATTTTTTCATCTAAAAAGGATGGGAATTACGGACATTGATGTTGTAGATAGTATGGATAACCGTGATCGGGATGAAGTGATAAAACAATTTTCACCATACTATAACTACTCATCAAAAGATGAGATAGCTGAAAGCGGTAAAAAAGAAATAAAAGTACTAATAGCAACAGATGTATTAGCGGAAGGATTAAATCTTCAAGATTGCGCTCATCTTATTAATTACGATATTCATTGGAATCCAGTGAGATTAATGCAGAGAATTGGTCGTATTGACAGAAGAATGAATCCTCAGATTGAAGAAAAAATTATTACTGACCATCCAGGAATGAAAAAGAGTCGTGGCAAGATCCATTTTTGGAATTTCCTTCCTCCTGATGAGTTAAATGATATTCTTTCATTATATAATAGGGTAACAAATAAGACACTTGTTATCTCAAAAATATTTGGGATTGAAGGGAAAAAACTCCTTACCCCAGATGATGACTACGATGCTTTAAAAGTGTTCAATCAAGAATATGAAGGGACACAAACTCCGATAGAAAAAATTCATTTGGAATATCAAGAGTTATTGAAAAATGATCCAGAATTAGAAGAAAAATTATCTAATTACCCCTCCAAAATATTCAGTGGAAAAGAATCAGATATAATTAAGTCCAAGAAAGTTTTCTTTTGTTATGCTATACCAGGAATGGAAAGTACAAGATCAGATAAAGATGAAAATGAATGGACTTTTGAAGCTGGTATTACTAAATGGTACTTATATGATGTTGATTCTGGGGATATTGCTGAAGAACCAACTATCATTAATGATTTAATCGCATCTACTCCAGATACCCCTAGAGTACTGAATATTTCTAGAGAGAGTTTGATCGAAATCAGAAAATTAATGGATAAGCATATTAAGAATACGTATCTAAAAAGTGTTCAAGCACCTATTGGCGTAAAGCCTAAGTTGACAGCCTGGATGGAAATATGGTAAGTAAAGATTTTGATTTAACAAAACTTAATACTTTCCCAAAACTATTGGATTATTTAAGGGTTGAACTTCATTGGCCAATTGAAGATCAAAATCTTGATGATTTAACTTTTGAATATGCACCTGAAGAACTTGGGGTTACTGAAGAGCATCAGATAAATATAAATACTATTCAGCAATTAAGACCTCTCAGCAACAATCAGCCTTGGGGAATTTTCTTTATTAATTTTGAATCCAAAAAACTGCCGATAGTGCTATTGCGAAGACTGTTAAGTGCTTTGGTCCCAAAAAATCGGGCTTCTTCTCAAAGCTCTAGTCAACCCACCTGGAATTTAGATGATTTGTTATTTGTTTCACTTTTGGGTGAAGAAAAAAATAGACAAGTGTGCTTTTCTCATTTTAAAGAAACTGAAAAAGGATTACCCGTATTACAGACATTCTCCTGGGATGAGACCGAAACCCATTTATACTATTTAAAAAAATTCAATCTTGGAAGTTTAAGATGGCCGAGTAATGTGAATAATTCAGATGAATGGAAATCAAACTGGTCTTCTGCGTTTACAGCTTCTCATGGCCAGGTAATTAAAAATTCAAAAGAGCTAAGTGTTGAGCTTGCCAAAATTGCAAAAAGCATTAGACATACGGTTAATGAGATCTATAAATATGAATCTGACAATGGTCATTATCATAAACTGCTAAAAATGTTTAGGGAGGCTTTAATCCATGATCTTGAGTCAGGTGATTTTAGTGATATGGTAGCTCAAACAGTTACTTATGGCCTATTTTCAGCAGCAACAACTGGTGAGGAATTAAAAGGTCTAAACAATCTTTCTGATCTAATACCAAATACAAATCCATTCTTAAAAAGTCTATTTGATGAGCTCACTACTATTTCTACTAGAAAACAAAATGTGAATTTTGATGAGCTAGGATTAAATGAGCTATTCGATATATTAAATGAAACCAATATGGATGCTATCATGCAACAATTTGGCAGACAAACTGGCGGGGGCAGTGAAGACCCCGTCATTCATTTTTATGAAGACTTTTTAGAAGAATATGACAAACAGGAGAAAGTTGAAAAGGGCGTTTTTTATACACCAAGACCAGTAGTCTCATTTATTGTTAAATCAGTTCATACAATGATTATTAATGAGTATGGGCTAGAAGATGGATTAGCAGATATCAGCACTTGGGTTGAAGCAGTAAAAAAGAATCCAGGTTTAAAGAAACCACCTCATGCAAAATTGAATGATCCTTTTATCCAAATACTAGATCCTGCTGTTGGTACTGGTACATTCTTGGTTGAGGTTATTGATCTAATTTATCAGACCATGATCTCAAAATGGGAAAAAGGTGGTAAATCAAAAGACGAGATTAATAATGAATGGGATGATTATGTAAACAATCACTTAATCCCAAGAATTTATGGTTTTGAATTAATGATGGCGCCCTATTCTATTTGTCATGTGAAACTGGGATTAAAGTTAAAAGAGACAGGATTTGATATTAACAATGCAAAGCACAGATTCAATATCTTTTTAACCAATACGTTGGAAGAACCCCAGGATCTAGAAGTCTCGTTATTTAAACCTTTTTTAGCAATTGAAAGTGAACAAGCAAATAGAATAAAACTCAATTTCCCAATAACTGTGATAATAGGTAATCCCCCGTATAGTGGGCATTCATCAAACAAAGGGAAATGGATAGAAAAATTGATAGAGCCATATAAAAAAGAGCCCACGGGTGGAAAGTTAAAAGAAAAAAATCCCAAATGGCTAAATGATGATTATGTAAAGTTTATAAGATATTCACAGAGGATTATTGATAAAAGTAATGAAGGAATTTTGGCGTTTATAACAAACAATGGTTACTTGGATAACCCAACATTTAGAGGAATGAGATATAACATCCTTCAATCATTTTCTCAAATACATTCGATTGATTTGCATGGAAGTAGTAAGAAGAAAGAAAAAGCCCCTGATGGATCTCCTGACAAAAATGTTTTTGATATACAACAGGGTGTATCGATCATTATTGCACTCAAAAAAAGGAAGAAACAAAATGAATGCCAGTTGAACAGCCAGAACTTATTTGGATCCAGAAGTAAAAAAAATAAATCTTTGTCCCTAGGGTTAATAAATAAAATTAGATTTCTAAAATATATTCCTAGCGCTCCAGATTATTTATTCAAGTATCGAGATGAAAAGTTATTAAAAAAATATAATCTTGGTGTCCCTGTATTAAATATTTTTAAGAAAAATGTAATGGGCTATCAAACTCATCGTGATCATTTTGCCATTGGATGGAACGAAGATGAAATTAGAGATAGAGCTAATTCGTTTTTAAATATTAATAAAACAGATGATGAGATTTATAAGGAATTTTCCATTAAAGATAATAGTGATTGGGAGCTTAATAAAGCTCGAACACTCATACAGAAAGATCCAAAATGGGATTCGAAAATTGCTCAAACAACTTATCGTCCTTTCGATGTGCGTTATTGCTATCTGAGCAATGTTATGATGGATCGACCTAGAACTGAATTAATTAATAATGCTCTAAATAAAGAAAATGTTCTGTTTGGAGTAGGCCGACAAGGTATTGCTGTTGGTGATATAGATTGGTGTTTAACGTTAGTTTCAAAATTTCCCGTTGATGCAAATGTGTTTAGGAGAGGTGGCGTTAATCTATGTCCATTGTATTTGTATCCTATAACTAAAGAAACAAAATCTTTCATTGGTGATCTTGAAAGAGTTCCTAATATTAATAATGGTTTTTTGAACCAAATTGAGAGCTTTAGCGGCCTAGTTTTCAAACCAGAAAAGGATGAAGGAAACGACAAGTTTTTTCCTATCAATATAATTGATTACATCTATGCCATACTCCATTCTCCAACCTACAAAACAAAGTATAAAGATTTTTTGAATATAGATTTCCCTAGAGTTCCATTTACTAAAGATCAAAATGTCTTTTTTAAAATGGTAAACTTTGGTAAAAATCTTAGAAAAATACACCTCCTAGAGAGTCAAAAAGTAGATCAGTTCATAACCACATATTCGCAAGATGGTGATAATACTGTGGTGAAACCAGAATACAATGAAGGTAGAGTATCTATAAATAAAGATCAGCATTTTGATGGTGTACCTAAAATCGCCTGGGACTTCTATATTGGGGGCCATCAGCCTGCACAAAAATGGCTCAAGGATAGAAAAGGAAGGAAACTATCTGCTGAAGATATTGAGCACTATCAGAAGATCATCGTTGCCCTAACTGAGACTGATAGGATTATGAAAGAAATTGATAAGGTATATCCTGAGGTTGAAAAAGATTTGATTGAGTTCAAACTAGATGACTTAGAAAACAAAGATAAAAAGAAAACTGAACCAGATAAGAATCAAAAGATTTTTGATCTTATTAAAAAAGGCGAAGGTTCAACTATTGAGTTTAAAGCCACCCTTCAGAAATCAATTGATAATCCAAATATTCCCCCTACAGTCATTGAGAATAATGTAATAAAATCTATTGCAGGCTTCTGCAATACTGAAGGCGGAAATCTTCTTATAGGTGTTAACGATAATGGAGAAATTATTGGGATTGAACAGGATAATTTTCAATCAAATGATAAATTTAAAAATCATCTAAAAAATATTCTTGATGCAAGGGTAACAAAAAGCGTTTTTTCATCTATTAAAACAGAGTTTTTTAATATAGAAGACAAAACGGTTTGTTGTATAGAATGTAATAAATCAGATGAACCTTTATATGTGAATTACGAAGGTGATATCCATTTTTATAAAAGGAACCTTGAATCTACAGACTCATTAAATCCCCAAGAAACTATGGAATACTGTAAAAAAAGATTCAAATAAATAAATAGAAATTTTTAAATTTCAATGACATCAGGAGCGGTTTCTTTTCAGAAACCCGCCAACCGACCCAAGTGGGCACGGTGGTTTGATCCTTAAACGGTAGATGTGCCTCACAAGAGGAATCTTAAAGCCGCCTGATGGGTGGCTTTTTTCGTTTATAGACCCTGATGTGTTAACTAAAAATAAGGAGACACATCATGTCACAAATACAATCACTTAGTAAAAAAATAAAGCTGAACGTTATCAAGCATCCTTGGCAACCCGAATGGGTTGAAAGCAAAGAAGATGTGGATACATTCTTTAAGCTATTAGATCAGTACAGTTATTTAGAACAAGAAAGTATGGATTGGTACCCGCCTTTCATTGTTTTCGTTGATGACTCTAGTGGTAAAGAAGTATTAGCCTTTATGCATTCTTCTTGGAGCGAAACCTACGATCCTCATCTTATCGGAAAGCCAAGCCCAATTGAAATAATGAGAGCAAATGGCGTAGAGGTTTAATCGACATTAATTAAAAAAAGTGGAAAGTCTACGTATTTATTCCTTTTTGCCTTGACACTGTTAATATTATTCATCCGTAATCAATAATTAAAAAGAAAGGATTTCTATGAATAATTTTGAAACAGTTAAAGAAATTAATCGCTTGGTAAAAAATAATCCGGTTAAAGTTAAATGGTTAACGATTAAAGAGGTTCAAAAGCTGACAACTTTATCCTATTCAACAATTCGAAGAGCAGTTGATAAGGGGGCACTTGTTAAATGTAAACGGCCAGGTAAACTTCTATTTCATCCAGATGATGTCAATAAGTGGCTTGGAAAATAAAATGTACTCTATGATTTCATCATTAAAGTTTTAGATTTTTTATGAAAAAGAAAAAAATATCTAAGACCAGAGGATTTTTCTTTTACCAAGAAGTTTTACAAAGCAGAGCCTATCTTGATTTACCAGTATCAGCAAGGGATCTATTGCACTGCTTTGCTCTTGAGCTACGGTTTTCAAGAAGAAACAATCGTAAAGTATATACCAATAATGGGGAAGTCTCGTTCACAGAAGTTCAGTATAAAGCAGAGTTTAAAAGAGCTTCAAATACCTACATCAAGGCAAGAGACCGATTAATCAAAAATGGATTTATCAAGCAAACCTATCGGGGTGGTATGTCAAGGGGTGATAGGGCAATGTATAAAGTACTAATTGCTGATGATTTAGCGATTAGGGAAAAAAGGTGGCTCCGTTATCCAGATGAAAATTGGAAGAAAGATATTCCCAAAGCCAAGCGTACTATGGTAGGCGTTGACACTCGTTTTAAAGCAAAACCCACCCTTAAAAAAAGTACCCTTAATGGGCAGTTACACCCTTACGAAGTGAACCCTTATGAGCATTAACCCTTCAGCTCGCTGCACCCTTAATAAAAAAGAATATCAATTAAAATGCTAATATTGCTAGACTTAACGAAATATCTACACTCTGCTCAATATGCACTTTACCCCTCAATCTATAGGGGTATCTTAAGTATTACCATGGGGATTAGTGAAAATATAACAAGTAACACATTTTGGCTTTGTTGCGAAGAGAAGTATTAGTTTGATACGGCATCAAAAAACTAACCGTGTGTATATTGTACTGCTTGAAAAATCATTTAGTACTATAAAAATGGTTCATTTAAAAGAAAGTCAATTTGGCTTTAGCGTAAAGAATGAGCGTTCAAGCCTTTTAGATGGCAATCTGCTTTTTGGAGGTAGTAATGGCTACACTTAAAAAACGCAGATGCACATGGTATGCTCGAGTTCGAGCATGGAACAATACAACCCAAAAACAGCGTGAGGTTCAGATCCCGTTACAAACCCCGTCAAACCAAGTTGCACTAGAAAGACTCAAACAAGTGAATCAAGTAGAACAGTTTATCAAGGATGGTACGATTACTGATTATAATCAATACTTTCCTTGGCTTAACAATGGTGAATCTGTTCTCCATCGATTTTCGCTTGAAGATGCAGTAAGTGATTGGATGATATATCGAAAGAAATTCGGCATCCGGTCCAAGACCCTTGAAATAAATCGCAACGGTTTAGATCATCTCCTTTCAATGCTAAAAGATAATTTTCCACTAGAGGCAATCACAGATAAAGAGGTTTACCGCTTTGTCGATTTCTTGAAAGATCGAGGATTATCACACACCAGTATCAATATGCACTTGAGAACGTTGAAGGCGATGTTGAACCACTTTAATAAAAGAGGAAAGGTGAAGCTCGTTCCTTTGATTGAACAACTTCCCGTGATGAAAGATGCACCTATCTATATTACAGAAATGGAGTTTAGCAAAATTCAAAAACTCGATTGGCTGAGTTCCTTCTTGAAGGAAGTTTTTTACTTCTACCAAGAAACGGGATGCCGCTTAAGGGAGCCTTTGATTGCTAAACTGGAAGGTGAGTGGTTGGATATTCCAAACTTGTCCAAAGGTAAAAGATCACGGCACATCAGACTAACACCTTTATTGATAACGACCTTTATCAAGCTTGAAGCTTGGATAAAAGAAAGAGGATCAAGTTCTGATACGGGAAAGTATTTGAGCAAACAGTTCAAAAAATCCCTAAGGGCTATTGGAGCAGAGGAAACGAAACACTTTCATTCCTTGCGCCACACCTTTGCGGTACGATCCTTACTTAAAAATGTACCGATCTTTACTCTGCAACAGCGAATGGGGCACAGTTCCGTGACTACCACGGAAGTTTATGCTCAAATGGATTTGCAGCGAATTGAACAGGACTTTCCTAGCCTTATAAAGCGGTTTAATGAAAAACCTCAAAAGGACTTTAGGGACACGCAAACTAGGGACACGCAGCTGAATCCATTGTTATTTTCAGACGGGAGAATAGCAAATTAACACCTGCTTTGGGAGCAGGGGGTCGGAGGTTCGAATCCTCTCACCCCGACACATAAAAAGCTCTGTTTTTCTGACGAGAAACGGGGCTTTTTGTTTTCCCTAACACTTTCCCCAGGTTTATTGAGAA
>Ga0315338_1004259_pt1 | contig 11541 bp, 11 predicted proteins | sample ASW8metaG_FD_204518 | JGI IMG/M metagenome (GOLD analysis project Ga0315338, IMG submission 204518) | Ammonia-oxidizing marine archaeal communities from Monterey Bay, California, United States - ASW #8 | ecosystem: Environmental > Aquatic > Marine > Coastal | place: USA: California | collected...
GACTCGATAGCGATAAAATAAGATCGCCGCAAAACTTGTGCCCCAGAGGATCAGGTCCAAAAAAAATGCTGAGGAGGTAGATGCTAATATTTCGATGCCCAGTACAAGACATGTTCGCCAGATCCAGCCACGGTGTCCACTAAGCATCCACCCCATGGCCCCTAAAAACCGAAGATTGGAGAATAGAATCAAAAGAAAAGTTAACGAGCCTGGGATTAGTCCTTGGCCATACGACAAACAGAGGGTGCATGCCAAGCCACCGAACAGTAAGTAGTCCAATGCCGAAAAGAGTCTCGCATCTCCATAGCGAATTTTTTTGGAGTATTGTACAGAAAGACGCGGCATGAATGAAATTGCACTTAGCCAGCCGATGGCGACTGCAAAAACAACCGGCCCTGCATAGGAAAAATAATCATTGGGTACGCCATAGAGCCTGCCGGCCCAGTGGGGTGGAGCAGAGTGATGCGGCGGGGGCGGGAAGTGGATATTAATCCAGGGTCCAATCACATAGCCGAGCACGGCAAATAGTATGGCAACGTGCGGTATTGGGAGGATATATTCTGATACCAATACGTAATGGATGATGGTTGCCACCCCCGCAAAGATTCCGAGTCCGATCCACGGAGAGATCTCGGAGTAGGCGGGGAAGGTGATAAACACAACAAAAAGGCCGCCGCCGATCACGGCAAGCCATTGTTGTCCCGACAAGAGGCCAGCGGTTCTGTTGTGTGCAAGCGTCGTCAAAGAGTTCAATCTTTCCTCTGGCAAAGGACGTTTGCCGAAAAGGTCGAGTCGTCACAGCGTTGGCTGTCAACGACTGCACCACGCTTGCCACTGTCGCTCAGTTCAAAAATCTCGTAATTGAGAGCATGGAGCATTTTAATTAAGTCGCGGTTTGTGTAACCGGCATCCGCAAGACTGCCGGGCGCCATTTCCATAATGAGTTGTGGACCAAACGATTGCAGCGTATTGTGAGCCCCTTTTAGGAAAAAGGGTTCCGCGCCCTGAATATCAATTTTTATGAAGTCGACAGAGGTAATTTCATGTTCTGCGATGAAAGTATCGAGGGTGGTCGTGGCAATCGTTGCCCTTTCCGTCAAGTCGCCATGACCAAATTCTACGAGCGAGGACATGCCCTGATTGGTGTGCGATTTTGTGGCCAGTGCCATGTCTTGTTTGCCAACCCGATCGCTCAAGGCGACACCATGGGCCTGAATCACATCGGCCAAAAAATTCTTTTCGATGTTCCGTCGCAATCGTTCTAGGATGTGCGGTACCGGTTCGAAACAGTGGACTTGTCCCTCAGAGCCTACTTTGCGCCCGAGATGCAGGCTGATAGCGCCCGTGTTTGCGCCGACATCCAGGCACGTTGCTCCACGCCATACATGTTCCTGGATATATCGGTGTAGTGGCGACTCGTAGGAGCCAAACGCCAGAATATAGCGATCAATCAGGTAATAGGGATGCACGAGAAACTCGGAGCCAAAGTTATCTCGAACCCAGCGAAACTGTTCGGGCGAGGGAGCAGTATCTCCAAAACCGTGCTGGGCGAGCAAGTGTAGAAACCGGTGTGGGCGGAGACCACCAAGAGGCCGACCCACCAAACAGGACAATTCAAAAAGCCCGCGGGCAATTGGTTTCGTGATATCCATGGTTCTCCGTCCCTTCAAGCTAAGCGACCCGTGCAAGACGCGCGGCTTTGTGAACTGCCCGCTGGGTTTGTCCGACGACGTAGTTCTTTGAAGAACGTAGGCGTCTTCTCAACGGGCCTAGTGGCAACGATGAAAAATAGCACTGTTCAAAAAAACGCAAAATGTCTGCTCTTGGCATTGCACCAAGACGTTGTTTGTTGACACCCGCCCAATGAATGATTTTCCGGTAGGGACTGTTGTCTTTGAGTTGCTCTAGGTCCAGTTGTTCGATATCACGAACCGCCCAGAGCATCAGTGGGATGCGGCCGAGTGAGAGAGTTTCTTGTTGTGCAAGTTTACTCAGTACATAGTTGAGGATGCCTTGATCACCCGGCATGAAGAATGACGGATTCTTCAGTTGAGGCGGATTTCCCCAGTGGAGCACCTGGCAAAAATCTTCACGTGAAACCAATCCGGGCGTTCCTACCCATTGCCCCGAATTAAAAGTCTTGCCTGAGAACTTGAAGTCGGGGTCGATCTTTCGAAGATAGTCCAGATCAAAATAGAGCCGTTTGATTTCGTGGGCCGGTTGGGTTTCGTCGTCGACAACGAAATCTGTCTCGCACTGATTTAATGTTTCGAGTACCGGTCCGGTAAAGACGGTATCGGAATCGACGACGAGAAATCGCCCGCCTGCCGGTTCAAATAGTGGTTCGAGCTTGGCAAATCCCCATCCGAATTCTCGTTTTGTGGTCTGGAAGATGCTGGCGTTACAGAGCCGTTCAATTTCGCTGGTATCGAAGGAGCCGTGCGAATAGTCCTTGATCAGGAGGATAGGAATCTCGGGATACCAGTATCGAATACTGGCTGCGCAGATCGCCGCCAGGCGCACATCGCCTTTGTGTGTCGGGATGTAGATGCGTTGGATCGTCATTTCAAAATACTCGCAAGACAGGCGATCATATCCTCGGCACCGTCATGGGCAAACACGTATCCATGGTCTGCCAGCCTTGTAAGACACGTTTCGAGCTCCGCCTTGGGGATATGTTTGGATTCAAAGTGAATGATCGATGGCTTTACTCGCTCGAGGGGGAACATCGCGATGATTTGTGCATCATGGCCTTCTGTATCGACTTGGAGCAGGTCCACCTCCTGGGAAGAATCACTCGGTAGTATGCTCTCGAAAGTGACACATTCGACCGGTTCCTCACGAATGCGAGAAGGAAGGTCTGAAATAAGATATTGGTGTTTTAGAAGCACATCACGGTCAAAACTGGCCATGCCTTCACACCAGGGTGGCAGGCCCTCTCCGTCTAGTGTGTAGAGCGTCCAAGAACCCGGTTTCTCCGCGATGGCGGCATTCATCAAGCGAAGTTGTAGCTGATTCTTATAATTCTCCGTGAGTTGTTCAAATGCTTTGCGCTGAGGTTCGAGCAAGACGCCAGCCCATTTGTGGCGCTGAATATAGTCATGCAGCGGATCGCATTGGATGCCGTCAAACGCACCGACTTGAATAAAAAAGAAATCATTTGAGTCCTTGCGATGCAAGTAGTCTGCCAGCAAGTGTCGAAATCCGAATGGAATTTGATTATCGGCCAGAAGCATCGGCGAAGGCTCATGTTTGATGCAGCGGAGGTCATAACCGATGCTGGAAATGAGCCGCCGTAAAACCTGTTTCGATTGCACGATCATGGTTGAGTCCAAGTGACTGTGGAACTAGAAAAGTTGTCTTAAGAGGTGCTGCATCCGCACCTGATACGAATAGCCGGAATCCTCACAACGCCGGCGGCCAGCGGCGGCGATCGCCTTGCGCTGATCTTCATGCTCAAGGTAATAGCGAAGCTTTTCACGAAGTTCAGCGACATCGGAGAAGAATTCTGCCTCTTTACCTTCTTCGAAAAACTCGCAATGCTCCGCAGTGCGATCCGCCAGAAGCATGCTCCCGCAAGCCGGTATTTCAAAGGATCGCGTCGTATGCTGGTCGGGGCAGACGTGTCTCAAAAAACCTAAATTGATGCGTGCACCGGAAAGAGCCCAGGCATATTGTTCGCCGTAAATTTCCCCGCCCTGCAGCGTTGGCGCCAATGCGGCATTGCGACGGATACGAAATCTTGCCTTGCCGGCTGTCGTTTTAAGCCGGTAGGCCCGCCGGGGTGTCCAGCGGCCATCAATGAGGTGGTCCCAGGTGTATCCCCACACTTTGAGAACGCAGTCCAGCGATGTCACCTCATTGAGCAACGCTTCGCGGCGGGGTTCCCACCCACCTAAAAAGGCGACATCACTCGAAAATTCGTGCTGTTGATCACTATTGCCCGGGAGGGTCGGTCTGTGGATTTTTTCACAGTATCCCAGAGGCATGTAGATAACTTTGCGGCAGACTTGTCTGTATTGGTCAAGCTCATACTGCTTGGATGTAATCGCACAATCGAACAGCGGCATGCACGCGTCCATGAGCCGAGTTCGTTTCCAGGTCAGCGTGAAGTAAGGGTCTGGTGTGAAATGGACGGTCGTGATACCAAGCCGACGAAATGTTTTGAGCGTCTCGGGTTTGAGATACTCCTGCTTGTCACACCATAGCAAGTCCGGTCGAAATTCGTGTGCCCTTTGCAGGAGCGTTTCGTTGAGCCTGTTAATGACCGGGCCTGCAAAGAGCCGTTTTTGCAGGTGTTGCGATAGCCATGAGGATTCGTCCCAGGATTTCTGTGTATCGAGCGCGCACACCTCATGCCCCTGTCCGAGCAAGGCTTCCATCCGCATGCGGCAGGTCTGCCCATCTGCTAATTGTCCGATGTAGAGAATCTTCATGCGGCCCGCTCATCGATCGCTTGATGAAAACAATGTGACATGTGTTGTGCATAGACTTGTGGTTTGCAATTGCTGGTAAGCCAGGCTCTTCCTCGCTGCACATATCCGGCTCGTTCTTCGCTGCTCATCGAATTGGCAAACTGCAAAGTTTCTGCAAGGCATTCGGGGTTTTGGTGGTCGTAAAGTAATCCACCGCGGCTTGCCGAAATGGTTTCGGCTGGCCCCCCCGAACCTTTCCATGCCAGAGGAACCAGGCCGGCATCCCAGGCCTCAAAAATGACACGTCCCAGCGATTCGTTTTGCGAGGGACAGGCCAAGAAATCTGCTTCGCTCAGAATGGGCCAGATATTGGCGACGAAACCGAGAAACCGAATTTGGTCCCGATGTTCATCTTGTGCCACCTCTCGTTGCAGTTCCGCTTCAAAGTCGTCTTGTGGCCCTGTTTCGCCCACGAGCGTCAAATGTGCTGCAGCTGTCGTTTTTGCAAACTGTAAAAATGCCTTCACCAGCACGTCCTGTCCTTTGGTATAGCTAAGTCGGCCCGGACAGACAAAATGCGAATGAGGTGGCGTGGGTTGCGGGTGGTGCCAGTCGCATGATGGCTGATAGCCATCATAGAGCGTTAGTGTACGATCGGGATCGATGCGGTCTGAAAAGGTATCTCGGATAAATTTGCTGATGCAGATCACTCGTTTCAAAGGATCTCGGTGCAGCAGTGTCTCCACATACGCCACATCTTCCTTGAGCCGCGTGTGCGTGACGACAGGTACTCTGAACAGGCGAGCTGCAGCCAATGCAATTTTGGTCGTACCGGCCTGATTGACATAGATAAGGTGCGGAGAAAAACGTCGAATTGCGCGGATGAGTCCGACAAGAGCCCAGACGCGGCTGAACTTGCTTTTCAGGTGTAGGTTTCCAACAAATGTCGGAAAGATTTGGATGCGACTTTCATCCAGCAGGCTCTCAAAGGGCATTGCAGGCGGGCAGCAGATACCGATATCCCAGATTGCTGGGTCCATCGCGTTGAGGAGATCGGCAAGAGCCCGCTCCGATCCCCAAAGATTTCCAGCGGCTTCGAGAACCAAGAGTCGCGCCCGGGGTGATACAGGTTTGTTGCGGTCAGTGGAGTGCATCTTCAGGAATACAGTGATTTAAGTGCGAGCGGGGAACAGGAGCGATTGCAAATAATTACTTGTTTTTTAAGTAGAGATGGATCAGGCGTTTGGCGGAAGATTCGATCGAAAACGCAGATTGATGGACCGCGCGGTTGCAGGTCTCAATCGATGGTCGCGGTGCCTGCAGCCGTTCCTCAAGCACCTCCGCCCAGCGACTCACGCCGAACTCCAGCGGAAGATGTTCAACGAGTTCAGGCAATACAACGGCTTCTCTCGGGGTTGTATCTGAAGCCAACACCGGTAGGCCGGCCGCCTGGGCTTCCACCACGACCATGCCGAGTCCTTCGGCGTGCGAAGGGAAGAGCAGTTGGTCCGAACCGATCATGAGTCGATTAATATCGTTACGCGGTTTGACGAAGCGGATTTGATCCTCAAGAGACGCCTCTCGAACTTCTGTTTCGAATCGGCTGCGGGCTTCGTCGCCGGCCCCCGCAAACAAAAATACGGTATCCCGATTACGTTGGGCGATTTTCCGAGCAATCTTCAAAGCGAATGCCGGATTCTTTTGATTTTTTTGTTCATTCCGATTGGAATCGAGCCTACCTACAAACAAAACGATCCGGACCGAACTGGGCCAGCCAAATTCACGACAGACCGATCTATGGCTCTCCTCATAGTCCCCCATGAATTCGTTGACATCGAAGCCGCAATGGGCGGCCCCTCGATTTCGTGCCACAAATGGCTGGCGGTCATACCCATATTCTCGTAGAAGTTGGCAGGAGGTACCTGCTATTGCCGTAGAAAACAGGGCAACCCCGGCACGTCCCATCTTGATGGAGCATCTCCTGGAAAATGTGGTTCCATAATTTTCATAGTGCAGCAGCGGGTTATGTACATGAATGACCCTCACGGGCGGCAACGCGCCGAGGCCGCAGGCAAGATGGAATCCCCCAGCAAATTCTTGATGGTCGTGGATTGCTCTGTAGCAGCGATTGCGCAGCAATTTGCGAAAATTCGTTGTAAAGGACCAAAGGTTGCGACGATTGTAGGGGAGGTAATGGAGCGTTGCCCCAAGCGATCTTGCCTCGTCGTCGAAGACCGCTTCATCGCCACTTGTCAGGCAGAGGTCAAATTCAAAAGACTGGCCGTCATGAATCCGATGCTTTGCAAAATATCGTAGCAGCGACATGATCCACGTTTCGGCACCACCGACGCCTAAGGAATCAATGATGTGCAGTACTCGGTATGGTTTGGCAACCGATTCGCTTGATACCGCGGTCGTAGCTGCCCTTTGTATCCGTGTTCGTGGGACGGTTACAATATCTTGATTTACACTCATTCAGATCACCATGGGTTACATCATAAAATGTTGCGTGAACAATGTACGGGAAGGTTACACATATCTCTGGCAGTGTATTGGTAATATCCTCTGCCTAGACGGACCCAGAAGCTAGTTGTGAAGGGCTCGGGTCGTTGTTCTGTTTCGCACAGCAGTCCTCTTCGATATCTGTATCTTTTTCATTGTCTTTGGTGCCTGTGTCATGCAGGGTGAGAGGATCCCAAAGTGTCCCGTGTTTCTTGGCCTCGGATGTGTCAATGCGATTGAGCTTGACAATGCACTACCCGTGCCTTTTATGTATGGCAATCGAAAGTAAGAAACTTGTTTTCACGGTCAATTGTTTATTGGAAGTAGGCGCTTTCATGGAACGCGATAATATCTGTTTGGCCCTCAATGAGCGTGTGCTCAACGGGATAGACATGTAACACCGTTCCATGGACCTCCACTCGAGCAGACTCCGATGATCGGTTGGGGTCATCAGACCGGAAAAAGAAGCAACGGTAACCGGTGTCGGCAAGGAACTCAAAAATGTCGGCCGGTCGGTACCCTTGCCGGTTGAGGCAGGGAGGAGCTATTTCGAGGATGACCGCTTCGACGAGTCCTTTTTCCATGGAGTCCCGCATGCCGCGCATGGCATGCAGTTCAAAACCTTCAATGTCAATTTTGGCAAGCGGTATCCGTTCAATCTTGTTTTCGGCGATATAGTCATCGAGACACAGGTTGTTGACAGCGACATCACCCTCTTCGCCCACATAGGCGCCTCCAAGATGTCTCCCTCGCCGGCAAAGACGGGATGTACCGGGCTTGCTCGAAATGCAGCCGTGTACAATACGGAGATCAAACGATTTGTATTGTTGGGCAGTTTCGTGCAGGATTGGAATCAAATCTGGATTGGCTTCAAAAAGGTGAAATGTACAGTGTTCCTGCGTCTGGGGGGTGCAGAGGCCAAAACTGGTCATGCCGCAATTGGCCCCGATATCGAGATAGTGACCCCCAGAAGTCAGGAAAGGTTTTGCGATCTGTAAAAGTTCGTTGTCGTAGCTGCCATCGATCAGGACGAGGCGGTTAAAGCCATCTCTCAAATCGAGTAGTGCTCTATGTTCTTCGAAAAAACGAACCAGTTGGACCGGTCTTTCACCTGTCAGCGAGAGCCAGAGCGTAATCGCGCGATGACGTCTGAAAAAACGCGGGAGGCGGGGAACGATTTGGGATATTTGTACCATCAGGCGACCATCTCTGAAATAATTGGATCGGGAATATCGGAAAAGTTGTAGAGTTGCATCAGATCGTGGACACTACGTGTCATCGAAAAACGAGACTCCGCGACTCTTTCGAGCGCTCGTGTTTGTTTGATGCGTTCCTGGCTGAGAATATCTGCCGCCTTCTCGGCCCACTTGCCTGGCCCGATCCGGAGCGGGAGGGTATGGAAGAGTTCGGGAACGACAATGGCATCTTCGGGGATGCCGGGAGAGAGCAACATAGGCAAGCCGGCCGCTTGTGCTTCAACGACGACCAACCCGAGTCCCTCTTTAGGATGTTCTACTCGAGGAAAGACAAACAGATCGCTGTTGGCCATCAACTCGGCCGTGTCGTCGCGCCAGCCGAGCATACGAATCCGGTCTTTAACGCCGAGCGATTGAGCCTCTAGCTCCAACAAATCCGAAAGATCGCCGCTGCCTACAAAAACGGCATACGCGCTCGGCACGTGTGGCAGGATCGATGCCAGCATCTCGACAACAAATGTCGGATTCTTTTGGGGATTCATCCGCCCTACAAACAACAGGACTGTTGCATCACTCGGCAGTCCAAGTTCAACCCGCATCGCATCCCGCTGCGGTTGATAATTTCGGAACGGTTCTGGATCCACACCGTAATATAATAATTGATCGCGGGAGGGGCCCCGTTGACGGCCCCGCATAAATTGCTCCAGGACGTGTCCCGAAATACCCACAATACCATCCGCAAGATGCAGACAACATTGCCGGAGCGGCTCGAGTGCCAAACGTCTCTTGAGAACACTTGGCGTGGGTATGGCTTCATCGGTGTTGTGGATGTGGACCAGTCGTTTTTTGATCGGCAATCCCCATGCAGCCAACAGGTAGAGACCGCTCATAAAATCGTGATGGCAGTGCAGGATGTCGTATGCACCTTGTCGGAGCGTTTTGCGTAGATTTCTTAGAAAAGCCATTTTCTGGGAGAGCTCAACCGGTGAATAAATGATTGTTCCGCCGTGTTCTAAGACGAGGTCATCTAATCGGCCAGGACGACCAAGCACGCAGTAAAATGTCCAATCAACGCTTGGAAAATCTCGACGCGACTCGACAAACGTGCGCACGAGCCAGTTTTCGACAGCACCCCGGTCCAGGTTTTCCACAATATGGAGAACCCGATGGGGTGTTGTCCGCGCACTTGCGCCGGAGCGCTGTTTTTGGCGATTTTCAGTCGACGACACGCTATCGCCAGAATAGGATGTATTTTTGGATATCACTTTCAATAATTCGCAAACAATGTTATCGGGTAATCAGAAGCGTTCCGTATTGGGGGCCATCACTGAGCTTTTGGCGTTCATCGAGATAAGAAATGGTTCGCTCGTGCTAGGGAAGACTGGGAGTTGCTTCCTTTGGTGTAAAAGTCGTGTTCGCCGTTGGTGTTCGAAATCGCAATATTTTCTACCACTACCTGTTGTTGCTGGTGATTCAGTTGCAGGTTGCGATACAATAGCTTGCGTGCGTCGGGATCGGGCTCAAAAGCGGTGACCCTCCCGGACGCGCCTACCAATGCTGCAGCCAATACGCTGTATTGTCCTGTATGGGCCCCGATGTCGATCAACGACTCGCCGATTTGAAGATGGCTGAGTAAGTATTCGATCTGCCGAACATCATTACGAACATTGGAGTTGTCGTCGTCCCGATAGTTCAGTCGAACGGGTCGTGTTCCCGGGAGGTAGCGCAGCTTCAGATCTCCATACTGAATCGACTCACCACGTCGCTGATACAATGCCGCTTTTAATGAGTTAGTAACTCGATGGGGTATCATTGTGCGTAGCATACTATGGCTTCCGATAGGAAGTTGTGGTGTTTCATGATCTCTTGAGACACGCTCGATCGTTGTTGGTGAAGCAAGGCAATTGTGCCGTGATGTTTCAAAATCACGCGGCAGCGACTTGTTCGCTGAGCCGGTCGGGAACGGTAATGCGACACCGCAGTTGATGCGCATTTTTTCGGACCGATGAGGAAACAATTCGGAAAGGTATCCTCCATCAGTGAATAGCTCCTTGTGAATGCGGCTCGCAATCCGCGCGATGGGAAGTATTCATGCCTGCGATCATGAGGCAGTTATCATTAGGAGTCGTCTCGCTCTGACTGGTCCTACAGTTGGTTTCTCGTAGATCACTAACGGGAACATCGTGGTCGCTTTTCGCGAGTGCCTGCCGCGCTTCGCGCTCGCCGCGGCAGACCGCACGAAAGATCTGTCGATCGTTGCGACTCATCCGCACCATCTGCAGAAGATTGAGCAGTCTTCGGCCGAAGGAAACAGGTTGCGGCATTTCGCCCCGCAAAGATCGGAAAAAGACGCCCGAATACTGAATCCCCTCTGCAAGTCGCACAAGGTAGTCCTGAGAAAGACGATCCGGTGGAATCAGGTGGGCCAACTTCAACTTATGATAGAGGCCCATCGATAGACCGAGTTCGCATGCGCAGGCGGCAAGGTCGTTATCACCCGCCGACATTAGCGATTTCCCGCGGCGATCCAATAAGGTGTTTCGTCTGCCGCTTTCATGTAAGGCCAGATAGTGTTCCGCAACGCAGCGGCGAACGCAGAGGCCCGCGCCACACGGCATGGTCTCTCCTAGGTGGGGCAGGTTGGACCAAACGTCACAATCAAATTCGCGCGCGACAAGCATCCCCCAATAGCGACGGGTCCATGCGGGCGGAGCCGTTTCAAACTCGGGAAAACACTGTCCGCTCCATGCGCCTATATCGGTCCGCTGTTGAGCAATCGTCTCCGCCTGATCAAGAAAGTCTTCCGCCAGGACATTGTCGTCGTCCACAAAAATTAACAAATCGCCTCTTGCCTCGCGAATTCCGCGGAGCCGGGCATGGGTCAACCCTAGGGACTCTTCGCGAATCAGGCGGGCCCGAGGGTGCCAGGCCAGATCGGTTTCGCTCGCGACCGGCTGTGTGGAGGCGTTGTCAATCAGCAGGAATTCCCAACTTGCCAGATCAAGCGACTGTTGTCGCAAGCCTTCGAGAACGCGCAGTAGATAGTCGCGTCGCGGGTTGTGGGTACAGGTAATCACACTTATCACAGCATTTCCTCATGCGTATTTCGGTTATCTGTTTTGAAATATTCAAAGTGCATTGTCTGTAAGCTTAACGAGGGCTTGAAGGCTTTGGGCAGTCTCGGAATCCGCATTGAATCAATATCGATCTCGTCGCATTGCGAATCATGCGTACAGGTGATTACCGACAGTTTGTATGTCATGTGCGAGCGGCTTGGCAGCTTAACGTGATTATCTATTGGATTCTTCTCAGCATCACGTCGTTGTACATCCGGCCCTGTAATGCGAAATAAATTATCTCCCAATCATGCTGAAGGCAGAATTCGTTGACCGCTTCAATGACGCCGTATTTCATGAACTCGACGATTG
>Ga0315338_1004260_pt1 | contig 11540 bp, 19 predicted proteins | sample ASW8metaG_FD_204518 | JGI IMG/M metagenome (GOLD analysis project Ga0315338, IMG submission 204518) | Ammonia-oxidizing marine archaeal communities from Monterey Bay, California, United States - ASW #8 | ecosystem: Environmental > Aquatic > Marine > Coastal | place: USA: California | collected...
TCAATTAGAAATGGAAAGGAACTGAAAAAACTCCTAAAGATCTTTAAAGAAAATAGAGATAAAATTGAAAAGCAGACAGGCAAAAGGCCAGAGATAGACGACACTACAAAAATGTTCATGCAAAAAGTCCTCAATGTCTGGATGTCAGAAGGACGTGAAATTGACGATGAAAAATTCTGGAACGCAGTTGATTATAATAAGCAGTTTGATTATCCAGTTGAATATTACGAGCGATGATTATCAAAAAAGAGAAGGATCTATGGTTTTACCATTGCTAGCTTTTCATAGATTCTGTCATAGTAGCCATTTTGCTCACTAGCAGGGGCGTAGTATTTTGCAGATATTACATCACCTACACTTGCTGAACATTCGCTTACTACTACTGATTGACCCGTCTGAGATTCACCGACACAGCCATACTCAGTCACAGCGATTACGCTGATCTCGTCGCTGTATTCAGTTGGCATCCAATTCCAAGGTGCAAGCAATAATGTCAAGATAATGACTACTCCAGTCACCATCAAGCCCAGCATTGCTGCGCGTGGGATGCCTTTTTCATTCTGTGATATTTTTTGCATTTCCATACTTTACTTATGCATGTAGAAAATATAACCCAGTGGAGAAAATTTCAACTAGTGCCAGCTTTTTACTTTTGAGTTAGTCAACAAACCCAAGAGCCCTTATGGGTGATCCGGTGGCATTTTTTAATTTTAGCGGTGCAATGATTAAATGAAATTTATCAGAATTAATTTTTTCTAGGTTTGCCAGATTTTCAACAATTAGAATATTATTTTTAGCTAGAATATGATGAACTAAAAATTTTGAATCTGAGCCTAGATCTATACTTGGTGAGTCAATTCCAACCAAATTGATCTTTTTTGAAACCAAATAGTTTGCAGCAGAAACAGTTAATCCTGGATTTTTGGTAAAGTAAAAGTCCTTTTCTAGATTCTTTTGCCATCCAGTCCAAAAAACTACAGCTGTTCCAGATTTAATTGGACCATATTTTTTTTCAAATTTTTGGATGTCAGCTTTTACTATTGCCTGATTTGCTTTTTTTCTAATTTTGATTAAATTAGCCTCATTAACCAATCTTTCTGGCAAAATTTCATGGATTTTTTTCCCATTTTTTACAAAGTGAAATGGAGCATCAATATGAGTACCAGTATGAGAACTAAGAAAGAGTAATTCTAAATTATATCCATTTTTTGCAATTGTTTCCCACTCTATGAAATGTGGTTTTGGTGAACCAGGAAATGTTGGAATTTCACCAGAAACAGTTAGTGTATGATCAATTATTTTCATATCAAAACTCAAACATTCTGATTAATCAGTTTTCGTTTATGAATAGTTAAATATTATTTACGGAGATTTCTGATGTGCCAACAGCCTTTGTTTTAGTAAATTCCGAACTAAGCTTTGATATGGAAATCATAGGAAAAATAAAAGAAATTTTTTCTGCTGAAAAAAATATTCAATATGAAATTCAAGGTGTATACGGAGTTTATGATATAGTTCTAAAAGTATCAGCAGATGATGGTCCTAAACTACGAAAAATCATTACAACACAAATTCGAAAAATTGACAAGGTACAATCTACACTTACTATGATGGTTATAGAGGAACAAGAATAACCGTATTTACTTGATGTAATTATGGAGCCTCTCAATATTGCCATGAATGGGAAAACTACAACCCTAGTTTTTTATCATAATCCATATACAAAAATAAAATTTGTAAATGAAATCACTAATTCATATAAAATTCCCATATTTTACGTAGATTTTGATCTATTATTTTCAGGATACTATGAAAGCCAACTAATTTCAGAAAAGCCAAACCTTGAGATTATTCGTCCTACAGAACAGAATTTATTACAAATTATTTCAGAGTTAATTAAAAAAATTGCTTCAGAAAAATCTATTATTATTTTTGATTCTCTAAATGGACTTTATACTACTATTAAGGAGAAACCAGATTCAGGCAGATTTATTGAAAGTCTGTTAATGTTTTTATCACACAGTTTGAAATTTTCTAATTCAAAATTTTTTATTTTGTCTTTAGCAGAAAAAAAAGAAGACGAATGGGTTTTATCTCCAACTAAACGTCATATTCTAGAAAATGAGAATGTGAACAGACTTCAAGTTGAAGAGGATAATGAAAATTTGCAAATAAAGATTTTGTAAATATTACAGCGATCAAAAAATTTCAAACACCGTTATGAAAATTGCTAACGCCGTTATAATTTGGATTTTTTAGGCAAATTATATTAAGATCAAAATTTAACAATTTTCATAATGCCAGTAGCAATACTTCCAGACATTGGAGAACAGATGTGCATTGGATGCGCACTATGTGTTGAAATTTGTACAACTTTGGGACCTGATGTTTTAAGAGTAAAACCAGTCGAAGGCTGGAAAAGAGGTAAAGCATTTGTATTTTATCCAGAAAGATGTATCTCAGACGGTGCATGTATTGGAGTTTGCCCAACAAAGGCAATCTTTTGGATGAGACCAATGGACTTTACAGTAGGACAACCAGTCCCACTATACAAGAACTCTGTCTTCGTCAAAGGTTGGACTGAACTAGTAGATTAAGTTCATCCACTAACTTCTTTTTATTATTTTGACTAGTTACACCTTATATTACAAAATTATTTCTGATTAATAATGACAAAAATTGGAGACGCTAAACGAAAACTTCATGGAATGATTACTGGCAAACCTGATAATTTCTCATGGATTATTGAAAAAAAGCTTGCAGGAAGTGCAATTCCAACCTCAAAGGAAGAAGTTGATTGGCTAAAAGAAGAGGGAGTAAAATCAATTGTAACAATTAGAGAAGAACCATTAGATGATGACTGGATTGATGACATTGAGTATCTCCATATTCATTCGAACGATATGGGGGTTCCAGAGTTTGATGATTTGATTTCTTCAGTTGATTTCATCCACCAGCGACTTCTAAATAATGAGCCAGTAATGGTGCATTGCCTTGCTGGGCTTGGAAGAACCGGCACTATACTTGCTTGTTATCTAATCAAATATGAAAAAATGTCAGCTGATGATGCCATAACAAAAATTAGAAAAGAAAGATCAGGCTCAATACAATCATACTCTCAAGAAGAGATAATTTTTAGATTTGAGAAATTTCTCTCTGAATAGTTATTCTTTAACTTCTGACACTAATTTACCATCAATTATTTTGAGTTGAATTGATTTATTTTCTTTGAAAACTAATGTTACTCCACCATCATCATCAGGATCTTTTACCTCAACCAGGTCCTGCATTTTAATTGAATCGAATTTTCCCATTTAGTTCACTCCGGAATAGAAACAGTTTCGATTTTCCCGTCAACTGCTTTAACAAATAGAAATCTATTATCTTTGAAAATTACTGTTAATCCTCCTTCCTTATCTGGTTCTTCAACTTCAAGTACTGGCTGCCCCAGTAGACCATCATATTTTGCCATATAATCAAACTCGCCTTATTACTAATTAATACTTATTTCAATTTCTTCTGCCTGTGATTTGGAATCCCCTTTTTTAACAAATTCATGTGATTGCCAAGAAACAAAGGCTTCTGCTCCTATCTTGTGTTTTCCTTTACCTAGTTCTGAGGCTTTGAAATGAATTTCTTCACCAAAATCAAATAATTCTTGTCTAACCTCTTCTTCAGTTAATCTGATAAAGGGCTCAAAATTCTTTGCAACCTGTACCCAAACTCTTTTTTCTTTCATGGGGTTCACAAGCTTTGGATTTCTTGTCCAAAAGATTGATGCCTTTCTATAAGTGTCGATTGGTTTACCAACTTCATGTTTTCTTAATCCACTTCTCAGCAATTTTATTCCATATTTTAGTTTGAAAGTATTATCATTTTTTTCATATGCATCGGTCCAGTTTTTTTCAGTAAATGAATCACGCAAATCACCCAAGATAGAAAATCTAACAGTAATCGTAATATTATCATCCAACGAAAACTCTTCTTTAGATTTTTCTAATTTTATCTCTGAAATACTATTTTCTGCCATATACCTGACATTGATTTATATCCACAATAAGTTCTTTTTTGATTAAATGAATGTAGAACTAATCGAGTCAAAATCAGATGAGGTTGCTATTTCCATCAAAGAGGGTGACATAGCAACTTTGTATATAATACAACATGAGCTCTTAAAAGACAAAAACACAGATTTTGCAGGCATAATAAACAAACATCCTTTAACTAATGAAATTTGGATGCGTGTAAATTCAAAAAGTAATCCTTTGGGCCAAGTTTTAACTGCAACTGATTCTGCGATCAAAACATCTAGCGAACTAAAAAAAGTCATTAGTTCTAAATTAAAGTGAAATAACTAGATGAAATTTTGCCCTAATTGTGATATTAGGTTAAGAAAAGACTCAGGCAGTACTACTCTTTCTTGTCCTAAATGTGATTATACAGAAGGAGATAGCAAAAAAACGAAAAAACAAAAAATCTCCGAAGAACCGCAATCTGATTTTATGGTTTTAGATGATAATGATACTAAAGATATTTTACCCACAATTGAAATTGAATGTGAAAAATGTGGAAATAACGAAGCAGTTTGGTGGATGTTACAGACTCGTAGTGCTGATGAACCAACAACACAATTTTATCGTTGCACAAAGTGCAGTTTTACTTGGCGTAACTACGCATAAGGTTTAACTTTGGTATTAGTGACATCTGATTGAAATGGTTTTTTCAGCAAAAACAAATGGATCAGATGAATGGAAGGCAATAATTTCTGCAGTTTCCACACTTGTTGAGGAAGCAACTTTTGAAGCAACTGTTGAAGGAATTTCCTTTAGAGGCATGGATCCATCACACGTGGCATTAATTGACATAAGTTGGCCAAATTCTGCTTTTGAGAAATATGAGTGCGATAGTGATATAAAATTCGGTGTAAGAATTGATGAATTTTCAAAACTCATTAAACGTGCGGACAAAAGTAGCTCAATCGAAATTAATATTTCAGACGATAATATGTTACTTGTAAAAATTGGAAAAAATAAAAAATACAAGATGCGTCTTATTGAAAGCTCTGCATCGGATACTCCTCTACCAAAAATTCCGTATGATTCAAAGATTTCTCTTCCATCATCTACTTTTGATAAAATTCTTGGTGATGTTCAAGTAGTATCTGATTATCTAATAATTACATCATCTGGATCACAGGCAGAATTCTCAGGTAAAGGAGATTCTGGCGAAGTAAAAATCAATTTGGAGAAAGCAACTGACCAATTAACAGAATTAGAAATTGGGCAAGATGGGCATGGGCAATATAGTCTTGAATATCTAAATCCAATAGTAAAAGCAGTTGGGGCTACTGTTGAAACAGTAACATGTGAATTTTCTACTGAAAAACCACTTCGTGTTGAATTTAAGGTAGCAAATATAGGAAGAATTCACTTTTACTTGGCTCCGCGCGTTGAAAGTTAAAGAAATTTAAGCCCAGAAAAATTAGGTGAAACTGATTTGAAACTAGTATTAAAATTTGGAGGAACATCACTTGCTTCAGTAAAAGATATTCAAAATGTAGCAAAAAATGTCAACAAACTCTCCAATGATAATCAAATTGTGGTTGTTTGTTCTGCAATTGATGGAATAACAGATGAACTAATCCAGATATCTTCACTAATAGAAAGAGGAAATAAAAAAGATGCGAATAGAATTCTTGCTAGAATTTCACAGAAGCATAAACAATTTGCAACACATTTAGTAACAAATCCTAAAATTCAAAAATCATTACTAAACAAAATGAAATCTGAACTTTCTGAATTAGAAGAATTAGTTCATGGGCTTTTATTACTTGGCGAGATAACTCCACGCTCATTTGATTATTTAATTTCATTTGGGGAGAGACTTTCAATAAATTTAGTATCGTTTGGATTACAGCAGATTAATAAAAAATCAGTGGCTCTATCTGGCAAACAAGCTGGAATTGTCACCGATTCAAATTTTGGTGAATCAAGACCATTAATGGATACAACCAGAATTCGTTTATCAAAAACAATTCAAGATGTATTTGATAAAAAAACAATACCAGTTGTAGGTGGATTTGCCGGAGCAGATCAACATGGAAATCTAACAACATTTGGGCGTGGGGGTTCAGATTACACTGCAACAATTATTGCCTCATGTATTGATGCAGATGAAATTTGGTTAATGAGTGATGTTGATGGTTTAATGACTGCTGATCCAAAATTAGTAAAAAGCGCTAAACTTCTGAAAGAGGTTTCCTATGCAGAAGCAATAGAAATGGCTCAGTTTGGTGCAAAACAAATTCATCCAAGAACCTTTGAACCTATTGTTTCCAAAAAAATTCCTATGCGCATTAGAAATACTTTTGATTTAAGCAATACAGGAACAGTTGTTACCGCATCACCTGGAGTTACAACCAAAAAAACTGTAAAGTGTGCTTCTGCAATTAGAGATGTTGGATTAATTGATCTTACTGGCGGAATATTATTTGCGGCACCAGGTAGTGCAGCAAAAATTTTCACAATATTAGCAGAGATTAACATTAATGTAATGATGGTATCTTCAAATCCATCTGAATCAAGCATTTCAATAATTGTCAAACATTCAGATCTTGATAAGGCAGTTAATGCACTTGAAATGAGTTTGTTAGGGAAAACTGTAAAAAAAATTAGCACTTCAACAAATGTTTCAATAATAGCAGTGATTGGATCTGGAATGAGTGGAACTGTTGGTGTAGCATCAAAAGTATTTTCTGCTGTACAAAAAAGAAATGTAAATGTAATGATGATAGCTCAGGGCTCTTCAGAACTAAATCTAGCATTTGTGGTAAAGGATAATGATTGTAAATCTGTAATACAAGCACTTCATGAAGAATTTGATCTAGCAAATATCAATTAAGATAAGGGATAAATTATTCATTTTTTATAATATTATGTTGTCTGGTAAATTATACATTGTAGGCGTTGGACCAGGTCATCATGATCATATGACATTTCGCGCAAAACAGGTAATTGAGGAAAGTGATACTATTGTTGGTTATGAAACATATGTTAACTTAGTTGAGGATCTAATTGACGGAAAAGATGTTTATCGTTATGCAATGACACAGGAAGTTGAGCGTGCTCATCAGTGTATAGATTTAGCTAAAGAAGGAAAAATTGTTTCTCTTGTATCAAGTGGTGATCCTGGAATTTATGGAATGGCTGGATTAATCTTTGAAGTCTTAGCTGAATCTGGATGGGATCCAAAAAGTGGGCTTCACGTTGAATTGATTCCAGGTGTTTCAGCATTAAATTCATGTGCAAGTATAATTGGTTCTCCACTAATGACTGATTTTGCAGTTTGTAGTATGAGTGATCTACTAGTACCATGGGAAATTATAGTAAAGCGTGTAGAAGCTGCTGCTCAGGGTGATTTTGTAATTGTCATTTACAATCCATCAAGTAAAAAAAGAATTCATCAGCTACAAGACACCAGAAAGATTTTACTAAAGTATAGGAAACCAGAAACTCCTGTAGCAATTATTAAAGGTGCGTATAGAAAATCTGAAACTGTAGTCATGACAGATCTGGAACATATGGAAAACTATGCAGACAAACTTGGAATGATTAGTACTGTGATAATAGGAAATTCAGCAACGTACAATTTCAAAGATTTGATGATTAATCCACGTGGTTACAAATCAAAATATAATTTGGAAGAACCTGAAATTAAGAATCAGTGACTGTTTTTAATTAATTCATACAATTCATTACTTAATGTTATTTTATCTCTAATTGGTCCAATAATTTTTACCATGTATTCTCCAACTGTATTTTTAAGATCACCAGGGTGTAGATTCTTTTGTGCAAAGTCAGATTCTAGTTCTTCATATGAATTGTAAGTAATATTTCCTCCAAATTTTTCAGGTCTCTCAACAGATATTGAATCATATTCATGAAAAACTATCTGCCTTGCAAATTCTAATATTGGATTGTTATCTGTTAGACCCTCCTCACACCAACCTTTTCTGATTTTCTTCCTAATTTCATCATCTGAATTATGAATAAATATTCCTGAATCTGGATTAGACTTGCTCATTTTTGCCACCTCTCCACCACGTTCTGTCTCATCTGTATTTGGTTGTGTTAATCCAGGTAACAATGAATGATGAACTGCAATTGGAACCTTCCACTTCATTTTAGGAAATATTTCTCTAACCAACATGTGGATTTTTCGTTGATCCATTCCTGCGTGAACAATATCTAAATCAAGAGAATGAATATCAGCTGCCTGCATTGGTGGGTACAACAATTTTGCAAGATCAATTTTTTCATCTTCCTCCTTTCTTCCCATTATATCTAGAGTTCTCATGGTTCTCTTCAGTGTCATATGTTTTGTGATACTAACTAACTCTGACCAATATTCTTTTTTAGAATCATACAACTCAGTACCCATTACGATATTAACTCCAGGGCACACTAATTGAAATGCATCAGCATAATATTTTGCAACTTTGGAAATTGTTTCCAGATTACCACCCAGTTTATCATTAATCAAAGTGTGCCAGTCTGCTAAAAACACGGTACAGTCTATTCCAGCTTTGATAAAATCATTAATTTTGAATCCTGTGCTGATTAGACTTCCAAGATGTAAAAATCCAGAAATTTCTAATCCAATGTAGTGTTTTGGTTTTGAATTTGTTTTTAGTAATTCAGTTAACTCTTCATCGTCTTTTACTATCTCTTTAGTAGGAGGTTTTTTGATTAATTCGACTTTTTCAGTTACATCCAATTCGTTATGATTTTACTCTGTAAACCTATAAAGTTTCAGAATAAACAATTGTATGACCTATGACTTGTACATAATGGCCGTCGTAGTAGCTGGAATAACTGCGTTTCTTGTTGTTAGAAAGATTAAAGAAAATTAATCCTGCTCTAATTCATCTAATGACTTTCTTGGTCGTGTACTAAGGTAGAATGCATGTGCACTAATTATGGTTCCTGTTAACCAGATTTTTGTAGCAAATATCAAATTCCATGGTCTATCTGGGTCAGGGTAGTAAATTGCTAGTTTATCTATATCAGGAGTTGTTCCAGTTAGAACCATTTGTGATGTAACTTCTGCACCTAGAATAGTAAAACTCCAAAATAATTCGTAAATGCAGATTATTGCAAATCCTAAGAGCATTAATTGAAGTAATGACATTCTGTAGGATTGTAACCCGACAGTTCTTTTCCATCCAATTCTTGAGACGCAATACCAACCAATTATACAAGAAAAGAATAACCATGTTGAAAGATTTGCAAAATTCTCAAATGGAATTTTTGTTTGAACTAAAACTTCACCCATTATGTAAAAACCAGTTTCTTGCCATTCTGTAGTCATTGAGTAAATGCTAAAGGCAGTTATTGATGCCATCATTATACCACAAACGTAGAAAATATACAAAAAAATCTTGTACTGTTTGTCTTTTTCTTGCAGATGTCTAATTCTCATTTCCAAATGCCTTCAAATTTTCTTATATTAATTATTATCTTGTAATTTAGTAACCGGTTTTTTCTCTTTGTCTATTAATCTCATTTTTTCTTTGATACTCTTTCAAAATATCTTCTGGTGATAAATTAAGTTCTATTGATGCCTGAATTACAAAATGCCAAATATCTATTAATTCTTCTTTAGCTTCTGCCTCATTAAATGCAGTTGGTGTTTTCCACCATTTCCAATTTGTTGTTCTTTGAAGTTCTACAGCTTCATGCATTATTGCAGTACAGAGTGCTGAAATTTTTCCCTCTACATCTTTTGGATATCTATTCAGATTCATCATATTAGCTAGACCCTTTTGCAGTGTAAATATTGATTCTAGCTTGTCTTCCATATTATTTTATAAAATTTGTTATCTATAACTCTTCAAAAAGATACCATTTTTTCATACAGTTTAAGTCTCTTTGTTATGTCTTGTTGCTTTAGTCTAGTTAATGCATCAACCCCATATCTTTCTACAGCAAAAGAGCCCATGACATTTCCATACATTACAGATCTTTTAATTTCTGAAAGACTTGTTTTCTTTTTTGATGCAAGGTATCCTATCATAGCACCAGCAAACGAGTCACCTGCACCTGTAGGATCCATGATTGATTCTAAAGAAAATCCTACAGATGAAAATATTATATCTTCATGAAAAAGCAACGAACCATGCTCACCTTTTTTAATTACAACATACTTTGCTCCCCAACCCATTATTTTCTTAGCACATGTGATTAGATTTTCTTCTTTTGTTAGTAATCTTGCTTCTTCATCATTGATTACCACAGCATCCACTGATTTTATCATTTTAATCACAGCATTTCTCTTCGTTGCAATCCAAAATTCTATGGTATCACACATTGAAAATTTTACATTATCAAATTCCTTGATTATTTTTGCATTCTGCTCAGGATCATTATTTGCAAGATATACAAAATCTGATTTTTTATATTCATCTGGCACACTCGGCTTGAAATCTCCAAGTACATTCAGTTCAGTTTTTAGGGTTTTTCTATTACTAAGAGTTTTGTCATATTTTCCATCATATCTGAAAGTTTTACCATCTAAGATTGAAAGACCTTTTAGATCTACATACTTATTCAGAATATTATAGTATTTTTTTGGAAAATCAGTTCCTACAACAGCAATTAATCCTGGTTTTTCAAAAAAACTTGCAGAAATTGATGCAAAAGTTGCGGCACCACCTAAAACATCTTTTAGAATTTTTTTTGGGGTTCTAATAGTATCTAGAGCAGTTGAGCCAAATACGGTAAGCACATTTTTTTGAATGGATTTTACGTATAAATCCCTTCTCTAATTCTTCTTCTTGATCTAATAATTTGTGTAAAAGATTTGATGTATTTTTGAAGCTACTTAGAGCTAGCAAAATAAATCAATTAATTAAAAATAATTCTCATGGCAAAGATACGAGTAAAACAAGGCAATAATGAAATTGAAATTGATTCTAGAGACTTTTATGTTGATAATGATACCGCAGAAGAAGTAATTGAGGCATTAAAACAATTAATGAGTAAAAAGCCTAGTCATAACGTTATTAGTTCTCTAGAAAATGCTGAATTTCACGAACCAGAGTTTTCTCAACCTGTTACAGTTACAGTTGATGATATCAAAAGTAAACTTCGTATTTTAGCTAAGAATTCATTTTTTGATCAACCACGAACTGTTGGAGAAGCGGTTAGTCAATTATCTGAATATGGTTGGAGTGCTAGTCCACTAGATGTTTCAGTTGCACTTACAAAAATGGCTTTTAACAAGGAAGTTTTGAAAAACACACAGGATGAAAGAAACTTTTACTTTTCAAAAGAAGCATTACTAACGAACTAAGTTTCTAATTATTAACAATATTTTTGAAAAATATTGGATAATCTATGTATAGTTTGTTGTAAATGATATTTTATGGACAAGAAGCAAAAAATTCCTAAAGAAATTGATGACCATTTTAAATTATTTGGTAAAGAACCCTGGGAAGTTGAATATGGTGAGAAGTGTCCTCTTTGTAATGTTAGAATTGA
>Ga0315338_1004262_pt1 | contig 11535 bp, 13 predicted proteins | sample ASW8metaG_FD_204518 | JGI IMG/M metagenome (GOLD analysis project Ga0315338, IMG submission 204518) | Ammonia-oxidizing marine archaeal communities from Monterey Bay, California, United States - ASW #8 | ecosystem: Environmental > Aquatic > Marine > Coastal | place: USA: California | collected...
ATCCGTTTGAATGTAACCCTGAACTTTTAATTCCAATAATTACATCGTTTGGTTTTATTTTATTTCCCAACACCATCTCTTTTTTAGAAAGTATCCCTACAACCATTCCTGCAAGATCAAACCCAAAACCTTTACCTGAAATCAAGTCTGGCATTATGGCAGTTTCACCTCCTACAATTGGCATTGATGATTTCTTTGCACCACGTACAAGTCCAGTAACAATCTGTTTGAAAATTCTTTGATCATTTTTGTTTGCAGCGATATAGTCTACAAACGAAACTGGTGTGGCGCCAATGCAAATTATATCATTTACATTCATAGCAACACAATCTATTCCAATAGTATCAAATTTTTTCATCATGTTCGCTATGATGACTTTGGTTCCAACTCCATCAGTGTGTGTAGCAAGTAATTTTCCGCCAGGAATCTCAACAATTCCGGCATAATGACCAAACCCATGTGTCATTTTGGCTTTTTTTTGCAGTTTGTGCGTAGAGGAGATTAGTTTCCCAATAGCCTTTTGACTCTTTTTGATTTCAGATATATCAATTCCAACTTTTTTGTATGTGACCGCCATATTGTTCTCATCACATGTACATATTTGAATCAATTTTTTTATGCTCAGTGTATTTGGTTGACAATTCTTTTAATTCGTTCCCAATCTGATTTTTTTGCTTTTTTAGATCTTTTGTATCCACACCTATTCCATAAACCTTGTTTACTGCATCTATCAGTGTAACAGATGCAAGTGTGTCAGGCATTGTTTCATCAGCTTTTGCCAAAAGTGTCACTCCTTTGATTTTTCTTATCAAGCATTCATTTAGTATACCACCAGAAATACCAGTGATGAATCCTTGCGGTATCATTTTAATCCCATGCTCTTCCATCACTCTACAAAGATCAACTTCTGCAGCACAGAATGCTTTTTTGTCATGTTTACTACTTGCAACTCCATCTAAGACGACAATCTCATTGGAGCCATGTTTTTCAGCCCAGTCTAAAATCGAAGATGCAATTGTGTATATACCTTCACGATTAATTATTATTTCACAAATGATTGCACAAATATTTCCATCATTATTTGCATACAGTCTAAAAGGATGTCTTAGACGTCCTTGCATAAATACAGTTGAAGGAGGAAGATGTTTCGAACGCAAGAAACCAATTTCTTTCATATCTAATTTATTGATTATATAATCCACTGAGATTGTACCAGCTAAACCTGCACCAACAAACCCTGCAAAAATGACTGGATTCTTCAACTTGGCTCCATTTGCTTCGTATATCTCCGCATCAGGAAATCCATTTACCATACCTGAATGATTTTGTTTTGTTTAATTACTTTATCTTGTAATTTAACTAGAAGATCTCAGTTTTTTTCAGTTCTAGTAAACAAATTCAGCATTGTTGTTCCTTTTTCTGTTATGGAATATATGACATTTTGTCCAACTGGTTTTTTCCTAATAAAATCATAGGTGACACAAAGATCTAGGTAGTTTAGAAACGATCTTTTCATCCTTATGTTTGATTTTGAATATAGTTCAGAAAATGTCATAGAATTAGTTCTAATTTGATATAATAATTTTAGGAGTGATAGTGTGCTAAAATCTTTGGTTCGCGCTTTTACTGTATCTAAGACCTGTTCATCTCTTTGAATGATGAAGTCATTGAACTGATCTGCTACTTCTATAGGCACATATGTCAATCTTGCTCTCATATACGGTATAGTACGGTACATTACTTTATTAATCTTAACTCTAGATTTGTTAAGCTAACTGATCAGTTTTACTCAACATTTGAAGCACGAGTAAAAGTGATTTATTTTGATTGTTAGGTTAGTGAATTTTGAAAAAGGTATCTGGTTTAAACAAGACATAATCAGATATTCGTTATGGAGATTATTGATATTGGATCAGTAGTAATAGGTTTAATCATACTATGTGTTGGAGGCTATGCCATAGTATCTGGTGGTGTTTCTCTTGCTAAGAGACTTAGGATTAGTAGTATGATTATAGGTTTGACAGTAGTAGCTTATGGTACGTCTACTCCGGAATTGGCAGCAGCAATACTTGCGGCATTTAACTCACATACAGAATTGATTTTGGGAAACATCATTGGGAGTAATATTAGTAACGTTGGAATGGTAATTGGAATTTCTGCAATATTTGCGCCACTTTTGATTAGTAAAATCACTGTCAGAAAATGGCTCCCAATAATGATTGGTGTATCGTTGCTAGTTGTAGCAATGTCCTATGATGGTGAAATTTCACAGATAGATGGTTTCATACTAATAGTAGCACTAATTGGATTTACCATTTTTACCATCAAGACTGTTAAAAGACAAGGAAGTTTAGAAAATCAAAATACTGAAAGTGAACGCGTTGAAGGAGAATTATTTCTATCAAGATATAAAATAGAAACACTTCCTAAAGCACTTGCACTGGTAGGACTTGGAATAGTTTTACTATTTGTTGGTGGGCACTTTACAGTTAATGGTGCAGTTGCAGTTGCTGAAAGTTTGGGTCTTTCTCAATTAGTTATAGGAATTATAATAGTCGGAATTGGAACATCACTTCCTGAATTAATTACATCAATAATTGCTATAGCCAGAAAACAGGTGGATATAGGAGTAGGTAACATTGTTGGAAGTAATATTTACAATATTTTACTCATACTAGGAATCGCTGCAACAATTGTTGGCATTCCTGTTTCGGCAGATGCATTCTCAGGTTATTATATAATGATAGCATTTAGTTTGGTCTTATTTGTGGGATTTAGAAAGTATATTCCAAGACCTATTGGATTTGGACTAGTATTGGCATTTGCCATATATCTAGGAAGTCTAGTATTGTAAGATAGTCATCTTGGATTTTTATATTTGAATTTATTTATCTTGATTAATTCAAAATACGAACCAAATTTTGCAGCATCTGATACCTTATCTAGTGATTCAGTAGTTTCTGATTCTTTTTCAAACGTTTTCAAAATATCATATGTAGTGTTTCTTTCAGCTGGAACCCGACCAATATCTCGAATTAAATGTCTTATCTCTTTCGGTTTTAATAATTGTCCATGCTGGGAACCAGCAGCTGTTGAGATACTTTCATTGATTAATGTTCCACCAAAATCATTTGCACCCCATTTTAACAAAAGCTGTGAAAATTTGTGGCCCTCCTTAACCCATGACATTTGTATATTATCAATTACATTATTTAGCATAATTCTTGCAATTGCGTGAACTAGTAGTGCATCATTCCCACTAGCACCATTTCTGATGCCTTCATGCAATTTGTTTTTGTACATTGGTGCCTCAGATGATATGAAGTTAAGAGGTACAAATTCGGTGAATCCACCAGTCTCTTTTTGAATATCTCTAATAATTCCAATGTGTTTAACTCGATCTTCATATGTTTCTAAGTGACCAAACATCATAGTTGATGTTGATTTAATTCCCTGTTTATGAGCAGTCTTGATTATGTCTACCCAATCTTTCACTGTAATTCTACCAGGTGAAATCTTGTCTCTTAATTTTTGATTTAGAATCTCAGCAGCAGTGCCAGGTATTGTATCAACTCCGGCTTCTTTTAGTTTGATTAAGTATTCTTTTGGAGATATCTCTTGCCTGTTTGCCCCATATAGAATTTCTTCTGGTGAAAATCCATGAATGTGTATGCTGGGAATTTCATCTTTTATTCCTTTACAAATATTCTCATAAAGATTTGCATCCATGTCTGGTGGAAGTCCAGCCTGAATGCACACTTCCGAAGCTCCATAATGATATGCTTCTTTTGCCCTTCTCAAAATCTCTTCTATTGGTAGGAAGTAGCCTTCTTCTTCTCTAAAATCTCTGCTAAATGCACAAAAACCACACTGCTTTATGCAAACGTTTGTGAAATTGATATTTCGATTAACTACATATGTTACAGTGTCACCAACACGTTTGGCTCTTAGATTATCTGCTACCATACCAACTAAATGAAAATCAACACCCTTAGCGTCAAAAAGTACAAGTGCCTCATTCACTGATATTTCTTTACCTGAAAGTGCTTTATCTAAAATACTTGTAATTACCGGATCAGCGAATTTTAGAAGATTGTCTATTTCATGATCTTGAAATGTCATCGCCAATAGTCCCCTTTTACATAATCATCTTCATCTGCAATTAAAGATAGTCTTTGTTTTAGATCAGAGTTTACTAATGGTAAGAACTCTGGGTATACAGGAAACCTCGCTTTTATTTCAAAACCTAATTTCTTACAATTTTTCTCCACAGTCTTAATTTTTGGCCATTGAAATTCAGGATTAACATAATCGGAAGTTATCGGAGAGATCCCACCCCAGTCATTTACCCCAATCGATAAAAATTCTTGATATGAATATGGCGATAAGTTAGGTGGAATCTGAATGTTTGAATTTGGCATGATGATTCTACACAACGCAACAACCATTTTGAAATATAGATCTGACGGAGTACTATGGTTTTTCATCATTGTATCAAATTTTGGATGAAAATTCTGTAAAATCACTTCTTGTATGTTTCCAAATTTTTCATGTATTTGTTTTATCGAAAAAATCGAATCAATTATCTCTTCAAAAGTTTCACCAATTCCTACTAAAATACCTGTAGTCATTGGAATTTTTAGTGAGCCTGCGTTATTCAATACTTCAAGTCTAGCAAGTGGTTCTTTACTAGGTGCACCTTCATGTGGCATTCCTTTATACCTTAATCGGTCACTAACATTTTCTAACATAAGTCCCATACTCACATTTGTTTTTTTTAGTTCTTGCATCTCATTCTTTGTTAAGTTACCTGCATTGGTATGTGGGAAGATACCTTCATCAAGAACAAGTTCAGAACAATGTATCAAATATTCAGCAGTTGATGTAAAATTATTCTTTTTAAGCCAATCTCTAGCTAGCTGATATTTTTGCTCAGGTCGTTCACCTGTTACAAATAATGCCTCAGTACAATGGTATTTTTTTGCAAGTTTTGCTAATTCAATTATATTTTTTGGCTCCATCATGGAAATTTTTGTTTCATTTGGTTCTGATTTGTATGTGCAGTATGCGCATGTATCTCTACATAAATTTATTATATTGAAAAACGATTTTTTTGAGAAACTAATCACATTGCCTTTGTGAGTATTTCTCAATTTTTCAGCCGTTTTAAAAACAAATGATGAAGTATATTTAAAATTTGCAGAAATTTCTAAGATGTCTTGTTTTTCAAGATCATGACCATCTAAAACTCTACTAAGTGATTCTGGCTCAATTTTTAATTTACTCAATATAAAAAAAATCTGTAACAACTATTTAATTTTGTAGAATTCATTAGTTTTGAGGTCTCTCACCAAGCACTAATATAACATCAATTAGATTTCCATCTCTATTAACTGTCATTAACATCTCATCACCAATGGATTTTTCTCTTTGTAAATGGACCAAAATATCTGAGATCTTTCTAACAACTATATCATCTATTTTTACTATTATATCCCCATCAAGTGCATATTCCCTACCGTCTATTTCTTTGGTAGTGGTAATTCCTTGTAAACCAGCATCCTCAGCAGGACTTCCTTCAATCACAGTAGCAATTAGAAACCCTTTCGAACTGTTTAGTTCCCTCACTTTGGCTAGATCTGGATCAACATCAGATCCAGATATTCCCATCCATGGATGATGAAATACACCCTTCTCAATTAAAACCGGGACAACTTTTTTAATAGTATTCGACGGAACTGCAAAACCTACTCCGGTAAATTCACCTGTGGCTGATTGAATTGCAGTATTTATGCCAACAACCTCACCTTTCATATTAAGAAGTGGACCACCTGAATTTCCAGGGTTTATTGCCGCATCAGTTTGAATTACATCAGGAATAGAATAACCAGAATCCTGTGGCAGTAGTCTTCCCATTTGACTAACTATCCCTGATGTCATAGAACCTGAAAGACCAAATGGATTACCGATAGCAGTTATTTGTTCTCCAACTTTTAGTTGTGACGAGTCACCGATTGGTATTGGTTGCAAGTATGTAGCACCTATCTCAACTTTCAAAACTGCCAAATCTAAATCTGGGTCTGTTCCAATAATTTTTGCACTATATGATTCACCATCAAGAAATGTAACAGTTACTTTCCCTGCATCATCCACAACATGATTATTCGTAATTATGTAACCATCGTCACTATACACAAACCCAGACCCCATATTTCCTGGATTGCTTGTACCATCAACAGATCTTACATTTACTTGAATAACACTAGCCTCGGCTTTTTCAAATATTTCTATTAAAGAAAATTCTGAACTTTTTTGAATTGACGTTATTTCACCAACTGCGTCTAAATGATTTCCATTACTTACAATTAACTCAGAATTTGGAATTTCTACTACTGAACCAAGCGAAAAAATAATTGCAGAAACAATTGCAATAGTCGCTATAACACTACCAATTACAATACCATTATTTACCAATGAAAAAAAATCACTTCAAGTTAGTATAACCTTTACTGATTTATGATATATGCCATCAAAGGTTGATATAGTTCTGAGAGAATTCTTTAACACTATATTTTCTTCCTCTCCATGAAACTGCAGAAGATTTGTTTGCTTGGAGTATTCCTGATAGAAAACCACATGTAACAATCAAACCACCAATTGGTGCAAATAATGCATACACAGAATTTAGATTCAAACCCATTTTGGTTTCCATAAACGCTGCTATGAAAATCATGCCCGTTGAAAAAACCGCTGAAATCATTAGTGGAAGAAACGATGTATAATGATCTGGAGATACAAAAACTAGAGAGTATATCAAAAATGGAATTGGAATGAAAAGTATGAATAAAACTGCAAAAAACACTCCTACCGCGTATGATTTATTTTGATGATACAGAGGAACCATTAATCTTTCTAACCCATTCCACATTTCTTGTGGACTTCTTGAATAAACTGCATCGAGTAGGTGTTCACCTCTAACCATTTTTAATGCAAATCCTGATTCTTTTGTAATCTTACCCAATGCACCATCCTCAATAATTTCATGTTTCACTTTTTCATGTGTACCAATTTTTTCATAAATCCCTTTTTTTATGATAAAAAAACTCCCAAAAAAATATCCGATTCCTTTTTTTGGATTATTGACGTTTAGTGCAGAGTAACGTGAATGCAAAAATGTTGATAACATTGGAAGTGTAATTTTTGTAATACTATCTAGACAAAGTAACCTAGGAATTACTGTTAGAACATCTAATTTTTCTGATAACAGGTGTGCAACAGCAAACGATAGAACTTTTTTTGAATATTTTGTATCAGCATCTGTGAATAATAACAAATCACCTGAAGCATGTTTGAAGCCTTCAATACATGCCCAGTTTTTACCCATCCATCCATCAGGTTTTGATTCTGCTTTGACAGGAACAACCTTTTCACTACTTTTTGCATATTTTTCGATGATCTTCCATGTATTATCATCGGATGAATCATCAACAGCTATAATTTCATAGTTTGGATAATCTTGCTGTACAAATGACTCAAGACATTTTCCAATAAAATTCTCTTCGTTTCGAGCAGGTAAAATTATTGAAACCTTAGGATTTTGATTCGACGAATTTTCAAATTTGTCAAGATATGGAGTTTTTGTAAAAGATTTGTACATTGATGAGATAAGAGAAATCCATGCCAGAAACACTCCAATTAGTATTGCTGTAAAAATATAATTAAAGACATCAATTGCAATGTCAGTCATTAATTCTCCACTTCTCTTTTTATTTCTATCAGAGCTTGTTCAGTTCCACTCTGAATATGTTTTTTTATCATTCCAGTAAACATTCCCATCATTCCAGAGAGTCTGATATCCCAATTGGCCTCAAGTTTACACCCATTATCTGTCTGTTGTACTGTAACAGTTTTTCTACCATTGATTATTCCTTTAGTAAAAACAGCCTCAATTTTCTCTTTGGGATATAATGTAACATCCTGCAGACATTTTTTATCTTTGAAGGCAATAGTAATCTCTCTCTTAGTCGTATTACCTTCCTGTGAGATGTTTCTAATAGATTTCGTACCTTTCCAAAATTCTGGTTCGTTGTTGATATCAGAAATTATGTCCCAGATCTTATCAATGTTTGAATTAATTATTACTGATGCATTTATTTCAGTCATAAAAGCCACAGTAGAGTCGAAAATATTAGTCTTGATTTAGAAATTCATTTTAAATGGAATTTTTTCATATCAATATGGATGAAATCACATATGATGATTTTTTAAAATTAGATATCAGAATTGCAAAAATTGAATCAACTGAAAAGATCATTGGTAAAGATCGAATTATCAAAGGAGTTATTTCACTAGGAGATGAAAAACGCGTTGTTATAATAGGTGGAGCAAATTTTTATGATCCAGAAGAGTTAGTCGGTAGATTAGTAGTTGTAATAGCAAATCTTGAGTCAAAAAAAATGGCAGGTATAGAATCTAATGCAATGTTGTTAGCTGCAGATCTTAATGATAAACCATTTTGGCTTTCAGTTGATAGTTCAGTTCCGCCAGGGACAAAAATCAAATAATTATTTATTCATACATCATAAGTTTTTTTTCTTCTAATAATGCATGTAGATTATTAACTGAGCGATATACATCTGGTTCCTTTTTGGCACCAGTACAAACTAATTTCCCAGATGAAAATAGCAGAATGACTGTTTTTGGATCAAGCATTCTATGAATTAATCCTGGAAATTGTTCAGGTTCATACATACTTCTAGGTAATGTTCTAGCTGCTTGCTCTAAATGAATTCGGCCACCCAGATTAATTGATGCAACAATATTTTGTATCGTTACAATCGCATTACTCTTAACTTTGATATCACCCTTACGTAATTTACTTACAACTGTTTTTACAGCAGTTCTTGACATCTCTTCTGATTTTGCACCAGTACAGACCATCTTCCCTGAACTAAAAATCAATGTAGCTGTTTTTGGACTACGTATTCTAAATACAAGTCCAGGAAACTGTTCTGGATGATATTCAACGTCTGGAAATTTCTTTGTAATATCATTCAAATCCATTTTTTGATTAACTGTAGCAGATGCTACAACATTTTCAATACTCACAATAGGTTTAGTCTGAGGCATAATGTTGGATCAAAATAATTCATTAATAAAAATACTTGCTCATTCCACGTGAATAACTGCTTTGAATAATGAATCATAAAGATACGAATGTTTTAATTTAGAAAATTATTGTTCTTGATTATTGGATTTCACAAGTTTTGATTTAGGTGAATTTTTTGGAATTGGTGACGATTTCCTTTCAGAAATGATGATGCTAGTTTGGATTATTCCAATAATCATCTTTGTTTTTTATGGTCAACGAATCCAATTAATTATTTCATCAAATGACATCAAAAAAGATATTGACAAATTAGAGAAATTCAAAAATGATTCAAGGCAAAAATTAATTCATTATATTAAAAATACTTTGAATCCAAAAGATGATCCTGTGAAAAAAATTGATAGTTTTCTGGAATACTTCACAATAATGCCTGTTGATTTAGATCCTAATGGAATAATTCCAAAAATAAATCATTTAGTTCATTCAAGAGAAGACTTTACAAGATTACAAGTAAAATCATTATTTAGTGATATTTCTGATTTTGAACTAACCAAAGTACATAATCTTTTAGAGATTACTACATCATTACAATTATTTCACAAAATTACAAGACACCTATATCTCACTGCAAAAAAACAAAAAAACTTTCCACTCATCTTACCACTACAAATGATGATTCCGTTCATTATGGAAGAAGCTAATGCATTGAAGGATGCAGTTGAGTCAATGAAAAATGGACAGCCAATGGGAGATGGAATTGGCCCAATGGTGGTAGGAGAAATGATGCTTGGAGCATCTAAACAAAGTGCAGCGTTTGAAACAGTTTGGGCAAAATCTGAATATGAAGGAAGAGAATTATTATTGGTTAAGGCAGAAGGTCCCAATGCTACAGTTGGTCGACCAGGTGAAGCAATTGAAAATATAATTCCCCAGAAAAAACCTGATCTAATAATTATGATTGATGCAGCATTAAAACTAGAAGGAGAAAATTCTGCATCTATTGCAAAAGGTTTTGGTGCTGCAATCGGCGGAATAGGAACTGAAAGATTCAAGATTGAAGAAGTGGCAACTAAAAATAATATACCAATATTAGCTATAGTGATCAAGCAAACCATAAAAGAAGCAATTACACTAATGTCTGAAGATATAGCAAAACAAGCCAAACCTGTCAAAACTCAGATACACGAAATGATTGAAGAGAATTCAAAATCTGGTCAAACTGTTATGATTATTGGAGTTGGAAACACTTTAGGTATTTCACAATGAGTAGATCAGAAAGGAGAATCATTAATTGTTATACACGTCTGGAATGTAAATTATGTAAAAATACATCTAAAAGAAAATTTGAGTCAGGAGATTGTGTTTTTCAGAACATGGGTAAATGTAGTGAATGTGATGCTGACCTGATAGTTACCATGATTTTTGGCGAAATTATTGAGTAGTTGTAATTGTAACTCCAGTTTCATTTGGAATGAATGTGTGTTCAGCCTGTGTAACTCTTTGACCATTACCCTCTACAAGTATAGGATAAGCATGTACTGCTTTCTTTTTCACTAAAATCTCTAATAACCTTCTGGCTTCTTTTTCTTCCCATTCATTAGTTAGCCATCTTAAGGCAAATGGTAGCAGGTTAAAATTTTGCCAGATATAGTCAAGCATTTTATCAGCATCCTTATCTTTTGTTTTTTTTCTAGATGATAGGGCAAAAATATTCTTGACTTTTCCTTCATGAACAAAGCCAAGTCCTTCACCAGTTGTGACAAATGGCTCACACGCAAATGCTTGATTTTCATTAAATGTGAATGAACCAATTGACCAGATATTTGGAACTGATTTACCTGCATGTATTGTATATTGATCTAATGAATGACCACTGAGATTTGCAATAGGTAAAAATCCCATTTGTTTTATTGTTTTTTCTATAGTTCGCCCAACATCACTAGATTTTACACCAACTTTGATCATAGACATTGCATTGCTTAATGATAATTCTGCAGCCTGAACTAGACTATCAAATTCTGCATTGTAACAGACAGTAACTGCAGTATCTGCAATGTAACCATTAATTTGAGCACCAAGATCAATTTTTACCAAATCATCATTCTTTATGGTGATTGGATCGTTAGGCTCTGCAGTATAATGTGCTGCTACTTCATTAATACTAGTGTTAACAGGAAATGCACACTTGGCTCCACGTTTTCTGATCTCACTTTCAACATGTTCGCATATCTCAAATACTGTTTTTCCAATCCAATCAGTTCTTCTAACATTTTCTCTAATTTCACCTGCAATTTTTCCCGCTTGAATATAATCATCAAATTCCATGGGCTTTCTCTAACTAACTCATTTAAAATCTATTGTCTTAAATTGGGCTATTGTTTTTGTTCGCTGGGAGCGTGGTCTAGCTTGGTATGATTCTGCGTTTG
>Ga0315338_1004263_pt1 | contig 11533 bp, 9 predicted proteins | sample ASW8metaG_FD_204518 | JGI IMG/M metagenome (GOLD analysis project Ga0315338, IMG submission 204518) | Ammonia-oxidizing marine archaeal communities from Monterey Bay, California, United States - ASW #8 | ecosystem: Environmental > Aquatic > Marine > Coastal | place: USA: California | collected...
CTTGTGCGCACCCACCCGGAAACCGGCGAAGACGTGCTGTATATCGGTCTCCATACCGAGCGGTTTGCGGATTTTTCGGATGCGGAAAGCGGTCCGCTTCTGCAGTTTCTGCTCGACCATGCAACGAGGGACGAGAACAGGCTGCGGTTTCGTTGGCGGCCCGGAACGCTGGCTGTGTGGGACAACCGCCGGGTACTGCACAACGCCCTCAACGATTATCCCGGCAAGCGGCGACGGATGCACCGCGTATCGACGGCCGGCGATAGGCCCTTCCTGCGGCAACGGGCCTGAACGCACAAACCTACGATCCGCGATGAAGTGCCGGCAGAAGGAAACAATTCGGACCGCATAAAGTCCTTGCCGCGGCAGTGCAGATTCGCATGCTCTGGGACCCACCAGATTATCGCTAGGCTTCGCCCATGCGCCTCGCTCCGAGGACCCGTCTACGCTGGATTAAAATTTCTGCTGCAGCGCTTTTTGTCGCGGTGACAGCTGCCGGCGTGGCTATCTATTTCGAACGATTCAACGATCCGCGAGCGGCACAAGTGTTCGACAAGCAGGGCTGCGCTGGTTGCGCGCTTGCCGATATCCGTTTGTGGTGGGCCGACATGAAAGGTTTTGATTTCGGCAATGCCGACCTTTCGCGGGCGCGGCTGTGGTGGGCGGATCTGACTGGCGCGAAATTGTCGGGTGCGGATCTGCATGGTTCAAGTCTTTGGTGGTCGAGCCTGAAGGGGATCGATTTGTCCTACACCGATCTCAGTAGCGTGCGAATGGGCCACGCCGCCGTCGAGAATGGAAACTTTCGTGGCGCCTTGATGACGAATGCCGACCTGATCGGTGCGAACCTGACGCGGGCAAACATGCGCGGCGCAGACTTGACCTGGGCCGATTTTCGGCAATCGATCCTTGTCGAAACGGACTTCCGCGGTGCGAAGCTGGAGAAATCGAATTTCTACCTTGCAACTGTCACAGGCGCATTGTTTGGCGGGGCGAAGATGAGCGGCGCCAGTCTTGTTCAGGCGAACCTCACGGGCGCCGTTCTCGCCGGGGCCGATTTGACCGGGGCAAATCTGAATAAGACGGTGTTCAAAAATGCCGATCTTGCCGCGGCCCGGCTGGCCGATGCACAACTGACCGGCACCGACTTCAGCGGCGCGAACCTGCGGGGGGCCGATCTCTCCAAGGCTAACGCCTGGAAAATCAATCTTACGGGAGCGGATCTGACGGATGCCAATTTTACCGGTGCGGCAATGAGCGAGGCCATCCTCACTGGCGCGAAGCTGTGCCGCACCATACTGCCGGAAGGCATGGATAGTTCCGGCTGTCCGTAATTGGCCAAGATCGATAACGGCGGCGCATATATATTTAGGGAGTGAATTCGATGAAGGTTGGAGCAATCTATCCGCAGATCGAACTGGGCGGCGATCCCGGAGCGGTCAAGGCGTTCGCCCAGGCGGCGGAAGCGCTGGGTTACGATCATATCGTTATCTACGATCATGTGCTGGGCGCCGATCACGCCGGACGTGAGCCGGAACTTCGCGGGCCGTACAAGAACACTGATCCGTTTCACGAGCCGCTGATCACTTACGCCTATCTCGCGGGAGTCACGGAGCGGATCGAGCTGGTCACGGGCGTGCTAATTCTGCCACAACGGCAAACCGCATTGGTTGCCAAACAAGCGGCGGATGTCGATCTATTTTCCGGCGGACGGTTGCGGCTTGGCGTCGGCGTCGGCTGGAACTGGGTCGAATTCGACGGGCTTGAACTGCCGGATACGTTCAAGAAACGCGGTCGCCGGCAGGAGGCGCAAATTGCGCTGATGCGCAAGCTCTGGTCCGAACAACTCATCGATTACAAGGACGATTTTCATCGCATCGACCGGGCCGGAATTCTACCGTTGCCGAAGCGCCAGATTCCGATTTGGCTCGGCGGGTCGAGCGAGATCGCCTATGACCGCGCCGCGCGACTGGCCGACGGGTTCCTCATCTCCGGCCGCAGCCAGGATTACGCGGCCAAGATCAAGACGCGCATCGAGGGACAGCTTGACGAATTGGGCCGCGACCGAAGCGATTTCGGCTTCGAGTCGATCCAGTCCTACACGCGTGGCCCCAACCGCTGGCCGGAAGATATCGCGGCCTGGCAAGCGGCGGGCGGTAGCCATATCTCAGTCGTAACCATGAGCGCAGGCTTCGAAAAGGTCGATGATCATATCGACGCGATTCGAAAATGGCGTGAGGTATACGATAGCGTAGGCTGAATGCAGCAGCGTTGAGGGGAGGAGAGGGCATGGACGCCACGACCGAACGGCTCGTCGACTACACGATGGGCGTGCGCTACGAGGACCTTCCGCTGGAAACGGTGACAGCGGTCAAACAGCGCACCCTCGATACACTGGGCTGCGTCGCGGGCGCTTATGACAATCCGGTTTCGATTTCCGCCCGGCGTCTGGCGCAGCGTTATACGATGGATACGTCGGCCACGATCCTCGGCGGGCCGGGCGGTGTCGCGCCAGAAATGGCGGCCTTCGCCAACAGCACGATGCTGCGTCTGCTCGACCTCAGCGATACCTATCGCGTGACCAGCGGCGGGCATCCGAGCGATATTCTCGGCGCTATCCTCGCCGCGGCGGAACTCGGCGATCGCGACGGCAAATCCCTGATCACGGCAATTGCCGTAGGCTACGAGATCTATTGCAGCTGTTGCGATGCGGCCGATCTCAATGTGAAGGGCTGGGACCAACCGGTCTATGGCGTGGTCGCATCGGCGCTCTCGGCGGGCAAGTTGATGGGACTCGACCGCGATCAGATGGGGCACGCGGCCGCGCTCGCAATCACGCCAAACATGGCGACGATGCAGACACGTTCGGGCGAGCTGTCGAATTGGAAAGGTTGCGCCGGTGCGAACGCGGCGCGGAACGGGCTGTTTGCGGCCATTCTCGCTCAGGAAGGCTTTACCGGACCAGACCAGGCGATAGAGGGTAAGTTCGGACTATGGGAGATGGCCGAAAAATTCGATTGGCCGCTGGAAATTGGCACGCCGCCATATCGCGTCGCGAACAGCCATGTGAAATGTTTTCCGGTTTGTTATCACGGCCAGACGGCGGTCTGGACGGCGCTCGAGATGCGCGACCGATTCGAACTGGCGGATATCGAAGAGATCAAGATCGACACCTATGCGGTTGCCAAGGGGATGATGGCGGATGCGCCGAGCCGTTGGTCTCCGAAAACCGCGGAGACCGCGGACCACAGCCTGCCCTACGTCGTGTCCTTGGCATTGCGCGACGGCGACATCGGGCTCGACGCCTACGACGAGGACAATCTATTCGACCCCGGCCTCGCCGAACTGATGAAACGGGTCTCGGTAAACGCGCATGATGATCTGACGGCCAACTATCCGAAAACGTCGCCGACCCGGATTACAATAAAATTGAAGGATGGGACGGAGACCGAGAACGCGCTGACGTATCCCAAGGGCCATAATCAAGCGCCCCTGAGCGATGGCGAGATCGCTTCGAAGTTCCGTGGCCTGTTCGCGGCGTACCGCGACGAAGCCGGCGCCGATGCGATGATCGAGCTGATCGGTGGGCTGGACACCGTGCCGGACGTCGCGGCGGTCTTTGACGCGTTTTAATAAGCAAATTCGCTGGCGGTGAGGATGCTATGAAGGTCAAAGACAAAACCGTCGTAGTGACAGGGGCCGCGCGCGGAATCGGAAAGGCGCTGGCGCAGCGTTTCGCCGAAGAAGGCGCGAAGGTCGTCGTATCGGATTTAGACGAAGACGCGGCCAAAACGGTGGCGGAACCGCTTCAGGGCCTCGCTGTCGCGTGCGATGTCACTAAGGAATCCGACGTTAAGAACCTGATCCAACGGGCCGAAACCCATTTCGGGCCGATCGATTTGTTTTGTTCCAATGCCGGCGTGTTTTTTGGCGAGCCGGATCTGGCCACTTCGGCGGAGAATGAACAGTGGCAGGCTTGCTGGAATATCCATGTCATGGCCCACGTATATGCGGCGCGCGCCGTACTGCCGGAAATGATAGAGCGCGGTGAGGGGTATCTCCTTAACATGGTGTCGGCGGCAGGTTTGTTGAGTCAGATCGGTGACGCGGCCTATTCGACGACGAAGCACGCAGCGATTGGGTTTGCGGAGTCGCTTGCCATTACCCATGGCGACGACGGCATCAAGGTTTCGGTCATCTGCCCGCAATACGTTGCGACCGACATGCTGGGGTACAGCGAAGGCGATGAGTTTTCTGGAACTCCGGGCGTCATCGGTCCGGAGCAGGTTGCTGAGGCGGTGATAGATGGGTTGGCGGAAGAGCGGTTTTTGATCCTCCCACATCCGGAAGTGGAGAAGTATCGCCAGCATAAGGGCGACTATGATCGTTGGATCGGTGGTATGCGCCGGTTGCGCCGCAATATTGTCGAGTCGACCGGCGGTACACGCCTTGAGGATATGCATAAACTCGTCTGATTGGAGGATGGAAGAAATAACTCAATAAAATTTTCCTTAAATTTGTTGGTAAGTTTAATTCAATTTAACGAATACTTAAGAAGAATTAAAATATTTGCAGGAAAGAAAATTCAATACTATAGTTTTACTGCGAATAAAAGCATGTTTGCATCAGAAATGTTCTCTCGACGATGAAGCGGTGCGCCCATGGCCTATGAACTCAGCAACTTAAAAATCCTTTTGGTCGACGATGATAGTTCGATGCGCTTCTTGGTTCGGGACTTGCTCAAGGCGTTCGGAATTGGCGATGTCCAGACAGCCAATGACGGGCAAGCCGCCTATCAGGCGTTGCGCAATTTCGTGGCGGATATCGTCATTGCCGACTGGGTGATGAAACCGATGAACGGTCTGGAATTTCTACAAAAAGTGCGCAACGAACCGGATTCGCCTAACCCGTACGTTCCGATGATCATGCTGACGGGCTACACGGATGTCGACCGGGTGATGGCCTGCCGGAATGCTGGTGTGACAAGCTATCTCGCCAAACCGATTACGCCGGAGACCTTGTACAAACGCATTGTCTCGGTGATCGAAGACGAGCGTCCCTTCGTGCGGACGGAAAGCTACTTCGGTCCCGACCTTGGAGATGCGACGCCAACCGCCGTGGTTTCGTCAAATAGCGATAAAGAAGCTGTGTTCGAAATTTGAGCAGGCCATTCAACACTGCATCAGTTCGATACTGACACCGTCGGGCGCGGCGACATAACACAAGGTGTTGCCGTTGAAATTCTTTAGTTCGACCGGAAAAGCAACGTTTTTGCCGCGCAACTCGGCGCAAAACGCCGCCAAATCGCCGCGATACATAAAACCAAAATGGTCCGTGCCCCATTCATTGTGGCTCGAATAATCCGAATACTGTTCGACTGGCTTCGGATCTGTCGGAGCCTCGCCTGGCCGTTGTCCACGGATTATGATTGTCATACCGCCAATTACGACGAAAATTTGCGGCGCCCCGCGAGTTTCGCTTTCGCGTTCGATAGTCGCGCCAAACATCTCCACATACCAATCGGCCGCCGACTTCGGGTCACGACTGATCAAATGCACATGGTCGAATGTGAATGCCGGATTGCTCATGCCTTGTCTCCCAAATTGTCATCTTGCCGTGTTGCTGCAATTGATCATTGCCTTCAGTCGAGGTCCCGGACCAACCGGATGCCGAAATGCAGAAAACCGGCAGCGGCCCAATTCAATCCAATTCGGGCTGCCGACATACCATAGCTGGGGACGTAGCCAGCTGATCCACCGCGCAATGCGAAAATTTCGCATTCGCGTGTCGGGTCGTCTTCTTCGTCGAGTTCCGATTTGGGCGCGTCGAGGCGCGCCGAGCTGTCATCCGGCGCGCCGGCATAACCGTCGTGATAGCAGTCTTCGACGAACTCCCAAAGATTGCCATGCATGTCGTACAGGCCGAACGGGTTGGGTGGAAAGGCGCCGACCGGAGAGGTATTGGGGTATTTGTCGCCCTCTTTCACGAGCGGCGCCGGCAGCCAGCCGGTTACGCCGGCGCCGAAATTCGCGTGGTTGGGATCTGCGGCGTCGCCCCACCAGAAGTTCGTTTCCCTGCCGCCTCGCGCGGCGTATTCCCATTCCGCTTCGGTTGGCAGCCGATAAAACTTGCCGGTCTTTTCGCTCAGCCATTTCGTATAAGCGACCGCATCGGCACGCGGCATGCGTAGGGCTGGATGGCGGCCCCGACCCCAGGTTTTGTCCGCCAGTCGTGGGCGGCCCGTTGCGTCGGTAAACTTGTCATATTCGTTGAAAGTGACTTCGTAACGGCTTATGGCAAAAGGAAATTCGATTCTAATTTCGCGAACAGGCCGCGCCGGTTTGGTGTATACCGCGCCGACATCCTGGATATGGCCCATCCGGAATTTGCCAGCGGGAATGCGAATCATCTCCGGGCAGTTTGGGCAATCTTTAAAGCTTTCAGCTTTCGGTGGAAAAACGCCCACCACGGGCGTCACCGGTAGGGACGGTGGTGTGACTTTTGGCGGCTTCGCGCGCGAGACCTGTTGAAACTTTTGTAATTCGGTAATTTTAAGGCGGGCGAGGGCGGCGAACGCGCCGCTCGGATACTGTGAAAGGTAGGCTTCATACATTGCGGAATTGCCGCTTCCCTGGACGGATTGCCAGAACAGGTTCTCTTTGTCTGGATTGCCAGCGAGTGGCGTCGACCGATTGCCCGCGAGCTGGAATATAAAGTCGCCTTGGTTCAGTTCCGGGTCGTTCAGTTTTCCACTGCGTGGTGTCTGAGTTCCGTTCGAATAGTTTGTAATCTCGCCGGACAGGAATAGACCGAGCTCGCTGGCGGACAGAAAACCGTCGCTGTTCGCGTCCGCCCGAACTTCGCCCGCGATCGCGCGAAGGAACAGTTTCCGGAAAATACCGTCGTCGGATACGGCCTGTCCGGCATCGCCGCTCGTCAAGAACTGGCGTACCGGCCGCGTCGTGGCACGCGTAATCACCGGCGGCGGCTTGTCCCGCCCGACATTGAAGATCGTGCCGGCGAAACAGGAATCGAACACGGCGAAGATGTGCAGTGCTAGCGCGTCGCGGGCGTATTCTCCCATGCGGCGTAGTGACAGCGCCTTACGGCGAAATCGGCCGCCTTCGCTGGTATCGGGCGCGTCGATGGGAACAAGATACCCTTCGCCACGTTCGGAATAGCCGTGACCCGCATACCAGACGAATAATCTGGCATCGGGATCTTCGCCGATTTCCAGGAAGAACGCCTCGAACGCATCGACCAGCTCACGGGACGTGACATTGGTCCGGTAGGTGACTTCGAACCCTTTCGCCTCCAGGGCCTCTTTGACCAATCGGGCATCCTTGACCGCATTGCTCAAACGCGGCCAGGGTCCGGTATACGCATCGTTCCCGATGACTAGAGCGTAGGATTTCTTGTACAGGCTTACGGTTTCGGCAACGGGCGCGCCAGCACGTTCCTCGGTACGGAGAGGTATCTTTATCTCGGCAGATACAGAATTTGCGGCGAGAATTGCGGCCAGAGACAGCAATTTTGCCCAAATCGCGTAACTTCGGACGATCTTCAAAAAATCCGTTCCCGCTTCGTAATCCGGAGGCGCGGCCGACCGCGCCCTAATAGCGGTAACCCGTGAAGCCGTTCCGGGCAAGACTTCTCAGTGGCGCCGTGTGACTCAGACGTTTTGGAGCACGCGGCCATTCGCTATGATGCCGCCCGGCGTCACCACCGGCGCGATACAGGGAGAAAGTAATGGAACTCAAAGGGCAGGTCGCGATCGTTACGGGCTCGGCCGCAGGCGTGGGCGCGGCGACGGCGCGGCTTTTCGCGTCGAAAGGCTGCAACGTGGTGATCAACTACTCGCGCAGCGAAGACGATGCGAAGGAAACCGAGGCAGCCTGCCGGACGGAAGGTGTCGAAACGTTATTGGTCAAGGCCGATGTCCGGGAGGATACGGACTGTCGCCGCATGGTCGCCGAGACGGTGGACAAGTGGGGCCGGATCGACGCGCTCGTCAACAATGCGGGCACGACCAAATATGTGCCGCATGACGATCTCGAGGGTCTTACGCCGGAAGATTTCGAGAATATCTTCCGGGTGAACGTGTTTGGCCTGTATCAGATGACCCGCGCCGTCACGCCGCACATGAAGGCGCAAGGGCTGGGCGCGATCGTCAATGTGTCCTCGATTGCCGGCGTATACGGCCAGGGCAGTTCGGTCGCCTATGCCGGATCGAAGGGCGCGGTCAACACGATGACCTATTCGCTAGCCCGGGCCCTAGCGCCGGAAATCCGCGTGAACGCAATCTGCCCCGGCTTCATCACCGGTCGTTGGCAGGAGGCCGGCATGGGCGGTACGGAGAAATACCAGGCCCGTGTCGAGCAGGTCGAGAACACGACGCCACTACGCCGTGCGAATTCCCCTGAAGATATTGCTGAGGCGATCCTGTGGTTCGTCGAGGGCGCGCGCTGGGTTACGGGCGAGACCTTATTGGTCGATGCCGGGAGCCATTTGTAATCCGATCTGAATCGGTAAAGACGACTTAGCCGACTGCGGTACTGGATTGCAGTTCGCTCTCCTCATCGCCAAGGCCCCATGGCGACGAGATGAGCCAAAATTCGAACTCTTCGATCGGTAAAGGCTTGCTGAACAAATAGCCTTGGCCGACATCGCAGTTGATGGCCGTCAGTGCCCGGCAATGTTCTTCGGTTTCGATGCCCTCCGCGACGACCTTGAGGCCCAGCCCATGGGCGAGCCCAACGGTCGAGCGAACGATTGTCGCGTCGCTCTCGCTTTCATGCATCGACTGTACGAAGCATTTGTCGATCTTCATTTCATTCGCCGGCAGGTCCTTCAGATAACCGAGCGACGAGTATCCTGTGCCAAAATCGTCGATCGATATACGGGCGCGCAGAGCCGCAAGACCTGAAATCACTTCCATGGCTTTGGCGGGATCGTCCATCAACGCGTTCTCGGTAACTTCGAGAATCAATGATTCCGGGGGGACCTTCCATTTGCGGAGCGATTGGTTCACCATTTTCACGATCTCGAAATCGTTCAGCAGCCGTGCGGATATATTGACGGCCATGTCGATTTCGAGGCCGCGATCCTGCCAGGCGGCGGCCTGCGCCAATGCGGTATTCAGCACCCATTCCGTCATATCGCCGATGACGCCCGTCTGTTCCGCCTTGTCGATAAAATCGTCCGGCGGAATGAAGCCGTGCTCTGGATGAATCCAGCGAATGAGCGCCTCGACCGCGACAATGCGGTTTTCCTTCAGGTTAATTTTCGGCTGGTAGAAGAGCGTCAATTGCCCTTCCAAAATGGCACGCCGCAAATCGCCCGTTAAGGTCAAGAAACGGACACTATTGTGGTCTTTCTCTTCGTCGTAGATCGCGAAGCCCGACTGCGCCTGTTTGGCGACATACATCGAAACATCGGCGCACTTCACGAGTGAGGCCGCATCGTCGCCATGTTGCGGATACATGGCGATCCCGATGCTGCCGCCGATTTCAAGCGTCAGCCCGGCCAGGTCGAAAGGCTCGAACAGAACCTTTAGCAATTCTTCCGAAGCCGTCGAGGCCTGACCGGCGGAATCGGCGGAAGGCAGCAGCAAGGCAAATTCGTCGCCGCCGACGCGGGCGATCATATCCGTTGACGGAACCGCATCCTGTAGCCGTTCCGCAATTTTCTTCAACAGGAGGTCGCCGGTCGGGTGGCCCAGCGTGTCGTTAACTTCCTTGAAACGGTCGAGGTCGAGCAGCAGCACGGCGAAGCTCGTGTCGGTCAGTCGAGAAACACCGAGCGTCTGCTCAAGACGGTTCGAGAACAGCTTACGGTTCGGTAACCCGGTAAGCGCGTCATGATTGGCTTGATGCTCGAGCTTGAGTTGCTGTTGTTTGCGATCGGTGATGTCGCGGAAGAATATTGTGAAGACCTTGCGTTCGTCGGTCTCGACGACGCTCACCGACAATTCGATGGGAATCGATCGGCCGTCCGACCGTTGCCCCTCCAGTTCGAAGGGCTCCGCGCCGACATGCAACGCGTCCGTTAGACGTTCTTCCTCGGTCGCGTCTTCCAGTCCGGGGAAAAATTCCTGTATCGCCCAGCCTTCAATTTTCTGACCGAATATTTCTTCCGCCGAAGGATTGGCCGACTCGATGTGGCCGCTGGAGTCGATGGTGATGATGCCGTCGAAGCTGTTCTGCACGACGTTGCGCATCATCACGTCTTTTCGGCGCAGGTCTAAATTTTGGAAGACGAGCCGCAAGGCCTGCTGATCGACGCGCTTGATAACGGCGTAGACGAAACTGAAGATGGCGGTGAGAAGCATCGGGGAGACATCGGCCAGCACGGGCGCCACCGCTTGCATACCGAGCTTTAGCGCGATCAATCCCGCGATTAGAATCGCCAGCAGGATTACCGAGCGCTGCCAGGACCATTTCAGGAAGAAGGGTCCGAAGAACAGGGCGACGATCAAAACCCCGATAACTACCGGACCGGCCGCGAGTTCGTGTAGCGCGCGCTCCTGCGCCAGCGATTCGAATCCCAGAATATGCGTGAACGGCCCCGGTAGGGACTTGTGGATTGGCACGGCCACTTGATCGCCCAGCTCGATCGCCGTGCTGCCGACCACGATTTGCTTGCCGGCGATTTGGGCGGTACCGACGTTGCCGCGAAGAACGTCGACGTAGGAAATACGGGGTATCGTCGACAGCTGGATACCGAAGTCGATATGAAATACGCCGCCCGTCGCCCGTTCCTTACCCGCGAGCATTGCCGCCATTGACGTCAGATCGCCATCCGTCGTCGCCATACTGCGGATCATTCCGTCGATTTCGGGCAACACATTGATCGATGCAAGGCCCGTATGCTGCCGGAATTCCGGCAAGGGCACGGAAAGAACGACCTCGTTGCGGCCGTCGGCCGTTCGGGAATACTGGCGGAACGCCGGCAGCAGCACCTTGCCTGAGGCCCGGCTCAAAGCCGCTTCAAGCGCCTTGTCTTCTTCAGGACGCGATTGCGCACTGAAATCGACGTCGAACGCGACGCGTCTTGCGCCGAGCGCGACGAGCTTGTCGAGGAGCTCCGCATGAACGCTGCGCGGCCAGGGCCAGATCTTCAGCGCTTCGATGCTCTTCGCGTCGATTTCCACGAGAACGACATTGCCGGTGGCCGGCCGCTGGCTCAACTGGAACCCAAAGTCCGTCAGCTTGTTGTCGATCAGATAAAGGTTGCCGGTGAGGTAGAGAGTTGCCGATAGGACGGCGATTACGACAGGCGGCAGCCAGGACAATAGCCGCCCCGCAAACAGTTTTCGTTTAGCCCCATCCGCCATGTGTTTGCTCCGCAATGTGGACGGTTCGACAGCTTAATACGAACCGTCCCGGCACGCCCTATTTGTTTCCGTTACCGTTACCATTTCCGTTGCCGCTACCGTTGCCGCTACCGTTGCCGCTACCGTTGCCGCTACCGTTGCCGCTACCGTTGCCGCTACCGTTGCCGCTACCGTTGCCGCTACCGTTGCCGCTACCGT
>Ga0315338_1004264_pt1 | contig 11530 bp, 9 predicted proteins | sample ASW8metaG_FD_204518 | JGI IMG/M metagenome (GOLD analysis project Ga0315338, IMG submission 204518) | Ammonia-oxidizing marine archaeal communities from Monterey Bay, California, United States - ASW #8 | ecosystem: Environmental > Aquatic > Marine > Coastal | place: USA: California | collected...
TGGAAGCGCTATAATACGGCGCCTTATATTTCCGCAACTCATGGCGCCCGTTACGTCAATAACTATGCGAATAAGATTGCCGGTGAGTATGGCGCGCTCAAAAAGGGAGAAGTGTATCCAAAAGGCACCGTCCTCGCTAAAGACAGTTTTTCGGTAACGTCTGATCGGAACGTTTATCCCGGCGCCTTGTTCCTGATGGAAAAAATGGATAAGGGATTTAATAAGGAAAGCGGCGATTGGCGCTACACTATGGTTCTCCCCGATGGCAGCGTTTTTGGCATAACGAAGGGAGAGAATGCAGAAAATGTCGGATTCTGCATCGGCTGCCATGCAGCGAAAAAGTCTGCTGACCACATTTTCTTCGTGCCTGAAGAGTACCGCGTGAAGGCCAACTAATTTATCTAGTCAGCAGGTTTTCCACGCTTGGCCCGTATTTTTACATAGCTTCCGGGGGCATCTTCAATTGCCTTTAGTTTTCCCTTAGACGGATTGCGCGCCGCGACCTTGGGGCCTGATTTCTTGCTCAGCCATTTATCCCAATGCGGCCACCAGGAGCCTGGATGCTCAGTAGCGTCAGCGAACCATTCATCCGCCGTCGCATATTTCTTCTTTTTAGTATTTGTCCAATGCTGATATTTTTTGGCGTCTGGGTGATTAATCACGCCGGCGATATGGCCTGATCCGGCCAGCATGAACTCTGCGGGGCCGCTGAACAGCTTCGTAGCCTTGAAGACCGAATTAAAAGGGGCGATATGATCTTCCTTGCTGGCCTGAACAAACACCGGGATAGTCACTTTTCCAAGGTCAATTGGCTGGCCGCCCAAAGTCAACGCATTGGGCTTCTGCAACAAATTTTTCTGATACATATTACGCAGATAAAAGCTGTGCATTTTTGGCGGCATATTTGTTGTGTCGGAATTCCAGTAAAGAAGATCGAAAGGGAAGGGTGACTTGCCCAGCAGATAATTATTGATCACAAAGGACCAGATGAGATCGTTTGAGCGGAGCATGTTAAACGTTGTCGCCATATCGCGACCTTCCAGAAAACCGGATTCCTCCATTTTCTTCTCGATCATCTGTATCTGCTCTTCATCCGTAAAGATCAGCAGATCACCTGCATCCTCAAAATCGAGCTGGGCGGCAAAGAAAGTACAGGCTGTAATACGCTCCTCGCCAACAGCGGCGAGATAGGCAAGTGTCGCCGCCATCAAGGTGCCGCCAATGCAATACCCGATTGCGGTGATTTCTCGTTCCCCGATGCTGGCTTCAATCGCGTCAAGGGCCGCCAAGATCCCTTCCGACATATAGCTTTCGAAGGTTTTTTCCTTATGCCGCTCGTCGGGGTTGACCCAGGAGATGATAAAGACGGTATAGCCCTGATCAACACACCATTTGATGAAGGAATTTTCCTGTTTCAGATCGAGAATATAGAATTTGTTGATCCAGGGTGGGGTTATAAGGAGGGGCTTTTTATGGACTTTCTCTGTGGATGGCGTGAATTGCAGCAATTGCATCAAATCATTTTCGAAAATGACCTTTCCAGGAGACGCGGCAATATTCTTCCCAACTTCAAAAGCGCTCTCATCCGTCATCTTCGGGCTGAGCTGACCTTTGCCGCGCTTCAGATCATCAAGCATATTTTCAAGACCGTGGACCAGATTTTCACCTTTGCTATCCATTGTCTTTTTCAGGACGTCCGGGTTGGACCAGAAAAAGTTGGTTGGCGATAGGGCGTCCGTATATTGCTTGGTATAAAAATCGATCTTATTTTTGGTTGTCTCATCAAGCCCATCGACCTCTGCAACTGTATCCTGCAGCCAGTTCGACGTTAAGAGATAGGATTGCTTGATATAGTCAAAGACCTGATTTTCGCTCCATTCGTCTGACTTGAAACGCTTGTCACCGGCTTGTGGCGCGACGAGCGGGTCCGCTTCCTGCCCGCTGGCACGAAGCGCAGCGTTTTGCCAAAGGTCGAGGTAATTTTTCCAAAGCGTTGTCTGCGCTTCCAAAATTTTCGCGGGATCCGCCATCATTTTGGTCGTCATCTCCATGAACGCTTTGCCGATATTCAGGGGATCAGGGTCAGCATTATCCGCTTTCTGATTATTCAGGAATTCCGTAACGATTTCTTGGCTTTGAGCTGCGATCTTTGCAAAATTCTCTGCAAACTCCTTAGAATTATCAAGAATTTCCTTGTTGCTTTCCAGTGGGTCTGTTTTTTCCAAGATGACACCTGTTTCGTTAGAAGTTAAAGACCTGCACGGAATATTGTGCGACAGCCGATAAATACGGCCTGTAATCAGTATATACTGAATGCGCAATGTTTACATCTATGTCGTCAGAAAACGTTGCGAAATTGCTGTCCATATGCTTTATGATATCTTCGAATTTAGGTAAGTGAAATCAAAAAGTTGCATTTCTTTATTTGCGCTAAAAATCGGCGAGTAACGATTGCATGACTGGCGAAGCGATGAATAAATTTTCAAATTCTTTTTCTGGACGGAATATGCACCGGCGAATAGGCCCTATGGGCATCGTGCTTCTCGCAATGTCTCTCTTTGTATCGGCCTGCTCAACGGATGCGGCAGATGAGAAATCGGAGGAATTTCCGACGTTGAATTCAGTTCCGAAGAGTCCGGACAAGACGGAACTGGCTGAAAATGCTGGCGAAATTCAAGAGGGATTGCGGGCTGATCGTGAAAATGCGCGTTATACGGATGAAGTTCTGCGGGCTGACACGTCCGTTCAGGCACCCTTACCTGTTCCCTCAGCGGTAACGGTAGAAGAAGTGAAAGAAGAAGTAGTTGTCGTTAAGGAGGCGGAAAAGATTGTTACGGAAACTGTTACCACCGTGACGGAGACTACTGAACCGGAGTCACCAAAGGTGGTGGCAGAACAAGCAACGGAAGCACCTGCAAAAGCGGCAGTACCGCCCGTTGCAACGACTGTCGTCAGTAGTCAAGGTGTCGAACAGGTATTTGAAGAGAAGCTCGCTGCCTCATCGGCGTCTACGACAACTATATCCGAAAATACCCAGTTTAATGGCCCGGCGGCAGCCCCAACGGCTTCCGCATCACCTTCTCAGGCATCATCTGCATCAGAAGGTGCCAAGGAGGGCGGGAGGCTTATTCAGAATTACGCGGCCTCTGATGGCACTGAACCCGTTGAGATTATATTCTTTACGCGTGGATCAAAGCGCGTCGGGAATAATGATAAAAAGAAACTTCGCCGCATTATACGTGCTCAGCAGCAAACAGGCGGCAAGTTGAAAGTTGTAGGTCATGCCTCCAGCCGAACGCGTGATCTTCCGCTTGGGGAGCATATGCTCGTAAATCTTAATGTCTCCCAACAGCGGGCGGCGGCGGTGGCTCAGGCATTGATTGACCTGGGTGCAAGCGGCGAGGATATTATTATTGAATCCGTCAGCGATGCCGTTCCCCTCAGCCAAGAGGCCATGCCCCGCAGTGAAGCGAAAAATCGCCGTGCGGAAATCTTTCTTCTAAATTAACCGAACATCGTATAAACACAGCCCGTAAGAACGGGACGCAGCAACGCCATAGAATGGAATGCGGCGAACCATAGTTAAATTTAATCAGGAAGAGGCCAATGGATCCAGATTTCCACCGGATAAAACGCTTGCCCCCTTATGTCTTCGAAGAAGTCAATCGGATGAAGGCACAAGCGCGAGCGGCGGGAGAGGACATCATTGATCTGGGTATGGGAAACCCTGATTCCCCGACGCCCCAGCATATTGTCGATAAACTTATTGAAACGGTTCAGGACGGGCGGACCCACCGTTATTCCGCCAGCCGTGGTATTCCGGGCTTGAGGAAGGCAAACGCCGCCTATTATGCCCGCCGCTTTGATGTGGAAATTGACCCTGAGACGGAGACTATCGCGACCTTGGGCTCCAAGGAAGGACTGGCCAATCTTGCCATGGCGATTACGACGCCGGGCGACGTTATTCTGTCGCCGAACCCAAGCTATCCCATTCACCCATACGGTTTTATCATTGCGGGCGCGGTGGTGCGGCATTTTGAAGTCGGGCCGGGCATTGATTTCTTTGCCGCGCTGGAGCGGGCAGTTCGCCACTGTATCCCGTCACCGACGTGCCTGATTTTGAACTTTCCGTCAAATCCGACGGCGATGACGGTCGATTTGGCGTTCTATGAAGAGGTCGTCAAATTCGCCCGTCAGTATAATATGTATGTCCTGTCGGATCTGGCCTATGCCGAGATATACTTTGGTGATGTAAAACCGCCATCCATTCTGCAGGTGGAGGGCGCGCGGGATATCGCTGTGGAGTTTACAAGCTTAAGCAAAACCTATTCCATGCCTGGATGGCGGATGGGCTTTGCAACGGGCAATAAACGTCTGGTCGGTGCGTTGGCACGTATAAAATCCTATTTGGACTATGGAGCATTTACGCCGATCCAGGTGGCGGCAACCGCAGCTCTTAACGGTCCGCAAGATTGTATCGAGGAGTTCCGGAATCTATATAGGCAGCGTCGGGACGTGATGATCTCCGGATTTGCGGCCGCTGGCTGGGAAGTGCCTTCCCCGGATGCCACAATGTTTGCCTGGGCGCCGATCCCGGAGCGGTTTGCGCATTTGGGAAGCCTGGAATTTTCGAAATTGCTGCTGCAGGAAGCCCAGGTCGCAGTTTCGCCGGGCCTCGGCTTTGGCGAGCATGGGGACGGTTTTGTTCGGATCGCCATGGTAGAGAATGAACAACGTATTCGCCAAGCGTGCCGTAACATAAAGAAATTTATGGCAAATGGAGATGCGTGCCTCGATAAAATGCAAGTATCAACGAAAGCATCGAGACTGTGACAAAGACTATAAAGATTGGTTTGGCGGGTCTTGGAACTGTGGGAGTTGGCGTTCTCAAGATCATTGAGGCGCATGGTGATTTGCTTGAAGCCCGCTCCGGAGCCCGGCTGGTCGTCACAGCTGTATCAAGCCGTGATCGAAACAAGGATCGCGGAGTCTCCCTTGATGGCATGACATGGTATGATGACGCGACTGAGCTTGTGTCTGATCCTGACGTTGATGTTGTTTTGGAGCTTGTCGGTGGCAGTGAAGGCCTTGCGCGCGATCTTTGCACTAAGGCGCTAATCGCCAAAAAGCCAGTGGTGACGGCTAACAAAGCCTTGTTGGCTGTGCATGGTACCGAACTCGCCAAACTAGCAGAGGACAATAAGGCTTCATTGGCCTACGAAGCTGCTGTCGCCGGCGGGATCCCCATTGTTAAAGCCCTTCGCGAAGGATTAAGTGCCAATGCGATCAAGCGGGTCTATGGAATTTTGAACGGGACCTGCAATTATATCCTCACCGAAATGGAAGAAACGGGCGGAGAGTTTGAAAATATTCTCGCCGATGCACAAGCCCTTGGATATGCGGAGGCCGATCCAGGTTTTGATATTGACGGTGTCGATGCGGCCCATAAACTTGCCATTCTGACAAGCCTCGCCTATGCCACGCCTGTTGACTTCGACAGCGTTTTTATTGAAGGAATTCGCAATGTAACAGCGGAGGATATCGCAAACGCCAAGGAGCTAGGATATCGGGTCAAATTGCTGGGCGTTGCCCGGCGTACAAAAAAGGGCATCGAGCAGCGCGTCCATCCTTGCATGGTGCGAAAAGATACCTCCATTGCCAATGTATCCGGCGTCTATAATGCTGTCGTCGCAGAAGGCGATTTTGTTGATGGCACGGTATATGTCGGTCGCGGCGCGGGAGAGGGACCAACGGCGTCTGCTGTTGTCGCTGACATTATTGATATTGCAGCGGATCGGCATAGTGCAACATTTGGTGTTCCCGTCAAAAAAATGACTGATATCCCGAAAGTTTCTATCGAGGAACATCGCGGTTGCTATTATGTCTGCCTCACCGTTTATGATCGCCCCGGGGTGATCGCAGATGTCTCGGCGGTCTTCCGGGACGAAGATATATCAATTGAAAGTCTTTTACAGAGTGGGCGCTCTGATGAGGAAGCCGTGCCGGTCATATTGGTGACCCATGAAGCGAAGGAAGCGGCCGTCGTTCGAGCTTTGTCAAAAATAGAAAAATTCCCTCATAGTGCTGCGAAACCGCGTATGATCAGGATCGTATCGCTTTAGTTAGTCTCGCGGATTGAGGAATTCGTATTTAACGTTATGAAAGAGAAAAGATGTCTAACCAGAAGTTATCAGACAGAAATTTAACCCTCGAAGTAGTGCGGGTTACGGAAGCTGCGGCCCGCGCGGCCTGCAACCTTGTTGGTCTTGGCGACGAAAAAGCAGCGGATCAGGCGGCTGTGGATGCGATGCGGACAGCGCTGAACCTACTTGATATTGATGGTACGATCGTTATTGGCGAAGGCGAACGTGATGAAGCCCCGATGCTTTATATCGGGGAGAAAGTTGGAACCGGTAAGGGACCGAAAATCGATATTGCGCTGGACCCACTGGAAGGAACCACATTGACAGCCAAGGGTGGCCCTAATGCCCTTGCGGTGATCGCATTTGCAGAACAGGGAAATTTCCTGAATGCCCCTGATACCTATATGGAGAAAATTGCTGTTGGCGGTGGCTACCCTGAAGGGATCATTGATATTAACAAGTCGGCGGGTGAGAATCTCCGGGCAATTGCGGACGCCAAGGGCGTACCAGTAAATCAGACGATGGCCTGTGTTCTTGATCGGCCTCGCCATGGCGAAATCATTGCCGATATTCGTGCGACAGGAGCCCGCATACAGCTGATCTCTGATGGCGATGTCGCAGGCGTTATGGCGACGTCCAATCCAGATACCGGTATCGACATGTATGTTGGGACAGGGGGCGCCCCGGAAGGCGTTCTTGCTGCGGCTGCTCTTCGTTGTATCGGCGGTCAGATGCAGGGGCGTCTCATTTTTCGAAACGATGACGAGCGGGCTCGGGCAGCCAAATGGGGCATTGAAGACCTGCACCGCACGTATAATCTGGAAGAACTGGCAGCTGGAAATGTGATCTTTGCCGCTTCCGGTGTGACAGATGGGTCTATGTTGAAAGGCGTTCGACAGAAAGGTGAGCGCGTTTATACTGAAACCATAGTCATGCGTTCCTATTCAGGAACAGTTCGCTATATTCGGGGCGATCACAAGGCAAAATAGCTACAGGATCGCTATGGAATCTCCAACACCCTTATCCTTTCTTGATGTTGACAAGTCGCTGAAGGGGCGCAGATGGCGCCTTCGCTCGGAAGATGAGCGGTTGGGACTGGCGATTTCGCAACGGCTTGGTGTGCCGGAAGTCATTGGCAGGGTAATGGCAGGGCGCGGGGTTTCGCTTGAAGAAGCTGAACGGTATCTAAATCCGACGTTACGTCAATTGCTGCCAGACCCATCGACGTTTAAAGATATGGATGTTGCAGCGGAACGGATTGCGTCGGCTATTCAAGCAGGAGAAAAAGTTGCCGTTTTTGGCGATTATGATGTGGATGGGGCGACGTCTTCGGGACTGCTGAAGCGGTTTTTTGATTCACTCGTCCATCCACTCACAGTTTATATTCCGGATCGACTGAAAGAGGGGTATGGCCCTAATAAAGGTGCCATGGATACTCTTAAATCCCAGGGAATTGGGCTTGTGATCACAGTGGACTGCGGCATTGTTTCCTTTGATGTACTCGACCACGCTAAAATGATCGGGCTTGAGGTTATTGTCATTGACCATCACCAGGCTGAAACGCGGCTACCTGACGCGGTTGCGGTGGTAAATCCAAAACGGCATGACGAAAATCAGAAATATACGTATTTAGCGGCGGTTGGTGTCGCGTTTTTGCTTGTGGTGGCCGTTAATCGGACTTTGCGGGGGGCAGGCTGGTATACGGATGAGCGACCTGCACCTGACCCACGCCACTGGCTTGACCTGGTCGCGCTGGGCACGGTTTGTGACGTTGTGCCGCTGACGGGCCTTAACCGGGCCTTTGTTGCGCAAGGACTGAAAGTCATGGCGCGTCGCGGCAATCCCGGATTGGCTGCCCTTGCAGACGTTTCCGGCCTTGACGAGACGCCCGGAACCTATCATGCAGGATTTTTACTGGGGCCACGCGTAAATGCGGGAGGGCGGGTTGGTAAGCCTGAATTTGGCCCACGACTGCTCGCCAGTAATGATCCGCAGGAATGTGCAAAAATGGCGCAGATCTTGAACGGCTATAATCAGGAACGAAAATCCATCGAAGCAGAAGTGCAGGCGGAGGCGACGTCGCTGGTGGAGGGTTCATCCCTTAAAGATGACGCCGTTATTGTTGTCGCCAGTGAAAACTGGCACCCTGGTGTGATTGGCATCGTCGCGAGCCGTTTAAAAGATACGTTTCAGCGTCCCGCTGTCGTGATCGCCCTTGAAGGCGAGATTGGCAAAGGATCGGGCAGGTCAGTTCCCGGCGTGGACATGGGGGCCGCGATCGGCGCGGCGCGGCATGCCAGTGTAATCTCTGCAGGTGGTGGGCACGCCATGGCCGCAGGGCTGACTATTGATCGAAAAGACATCGACGCATTTCGCGCTTTCCTGATTGAGCGATTGGGCGGTCATGTGAGTGAAGCTTCCAAGACAGCCAGTCTCGGATTAGATGGGGCCTTGTCGGTTGAGGGAGCGACGACAGAGCTCATATCCATCCTTGAGCAAGCTGGGCCTTATGGCGCAGGAAATCCTGAACCGCGCTTTGCGTTGACAAATGTTCGTCTGGTTCAGGCGAGTATTGTCGGGGAAAACCATGTGCGGTGTATTATGACAGGCTCCGGGGGGCGGGGAAGGCTGACCGGAATCAGTTTTAGATCCCTTGAAACCCCGCTTGGAGATACTTTGCTTGCCCATCAGGGCGCTAGCTTTCACATCGCCGGTCATTTGCGGAAAAACACCTGGCGCGGCACAACAACGGCGCAGTTACTGATAGAAGACGCTGTCCGGCTTTCATAGAGGAGCGCCGAGGCGCTCACTTCATTAAAAAAAATAGGTGTTCAGCGGATTTTTTACTTGATAAGTCACGCGAAGATCGGTAAATCCTGCCTCCAGCGACATGATGTGTCCCCTTCGTCTATCGGTTAGGACGCCAGGTTTTCATCCTGGAAAGAGGAGTTCGATTCTCCTAGGGGATGCCATCATCCTGCACAGTGCTCGCAAAGTGTCGAGTATTTTGTCAAATCACCCTATATTTAAAGAATTGACGTCTTTAGACGGCAGATATGCTGTCTGGAGGTAGGAGCAGGTATGCTACTATGCCCATGGGAATTCAAAAAGGAGAAATGAAATGGATTTACGATTGTGTTTTGAGCATAAGGCTGGCGTGAATATCGACGAATCCAATGTATTTCGCCACTACGCGGAGAATTACCTAAACGGATTTGAGGTAAATTGGGCTGGATCAATCAGCGTCCCTCATACTGATACGAAGACCGAACCTAAGGAACCTTTATGGCAATATATTATCCGGGATGCCAGCTCGGCCTGCCGGGACTATCTAAGGGAATATTTGGATCGTAATCCCATGGCGGGCTACTACGTTCATGTTTATGAATCTGAACGCGGAAATATAGACAAGAAAATTAACTGATATCAAAACCTAGCGCGACTGTTATAGCCGCGCCTCAGGCTGTGATTTTCTGATCAAATTTGGCATCTTCCTTGTCGGCTCCGGTGAAGTCAACATCGGTCAGGATTGCGCCATGGAAATTTGCGTCGATCAGATTGGCATCGCTCATATTGGCTCCCTCGAGATTGGCCCCTGTAAGGTTTGCGGCAGAAAGATTGGCGGGCCACTTCTTCCCCAAAGGTTCGCCGTTAGGTCCTTTTAGATCAACAGCAGTAATAATAGCATCTTTGAGGCAGGCATTTGTTAAGTCGGAACGAGACAAATTGATCCCTTCCATCATCGCACCCGAAAGATCAACGCCTTCCATGACGCATTGAGACATATCGGTCATAACTGTCTGTGTGTTCCGCAAATTTGTACCAGAGAGATTAGCGCCACGCATTGTCGCACCGCTGAGCGCGCAATTGCTCAAATCCATATTCGATAAATTCATGCCGGACAGGTCTGCCCGTTCGCCTTTGAGGCCGTTTGTTTCCACCCAGAGAAAATGAGTTTTTAAAACAGCTTGCAAGTTTGGGGGAAGGGGCGTTGCTTCAGCTTCTTCGGCAATTTCAACATCCACCGCTTTGGAATTCGAAAAATCTACATTCTCGACATTGGCGCCGGTCATATCTGCGCCATCAAAGTTGCACCCCTCAACGATGGCCCCGCTTAAATTGACATTGCTGAGGTCTGCCCCGGACATGTCGGCATCTGCCAGATTACATTCCGACATATCTGAGCCTTTAAAGCCGGCATTTTTGAGCTGCGCATTACTTAGATTGACGCCGCGAAGCTGGGAGTTGGAAAAGTTTGCATTATTGAGAGCGGCCCCGGACAGGTTGGCGCCGTTCAGATTAGCTTTTTCAGCAACAACATTGTCCATTTCCGTATCGCTTAGATCGGAAGATGGGAAGGTTATGGTTTCTCCGCCAGAGAGAATCAACGATCCGCCCCGAAAATCAGCTTCCTGCAAATTGGCGCCATTCAAACGTGCACCCTTTAGTTCGGCACCACGGAGATCAGCGCGAATAAGCAAACTATCGGTCAGATCAGCTTTGGTGAGGTCGGCAGCATATAAATCTGCTGAAATAAGATTGGCACCTCTGAAAATAGTACGGGATAATTTACAGCCTGACAGACAGGATTTCTGGAGTTTGGCACCTTCGAAATTGGCTCCTGTGAAATCGGCGTGCTTGAAATTTGCCTGTGCGCCGGTTTTTGGATTACGCAGCCACTTGGCATGATCGTCCAGCATTGACATGATTTCCTGTGGCGTCATCGACGTCATCTTGGTCCTTCTCCAGCGCTTGCCAGCCGTTCCTATAGGGTAAGACTAGTTTAACGTTTTACTTACATACTTAAGCAATACTTTACCTGCCTCATTTATAGAGAAACAAGGTTAACAGTTAGTTGCATTCTGGAAGACGTCTTCAGAATAAGTTTATGGATAGGCTGCAAGGATAAGAAGATATGTTTCACGTAACTCAGGAACAGGTCGATGCACTTGAGAAATGGGTCGACAATCGCAAGGAAGCCTATATGCGCATGGGGTTTCATCTTGCGGCAAATGCCGGGGCGACTGAGCTTATTGATTTTATGGTCGATGGGGGCTTGAAAACGACCGATGGCGAAAAGTCAATTGTAGACTTGAAAGAGGAGTATGAGCTGGCAGAAATGTTTCATAAGGACGCCAAGCAACTTCTATATGCCGGTCGACAGGGCGGATAAATCTATAACTTTCTGAATTACATAAGTTACATAGCTTTTTGAGTTTTTTGAGTTTTTTGATCTTTTTTCTGCGCAACAATCTCTGAAATCTGCCGAACAAACTGCTTTTCCTTTTCTGCAGACATCTCGAATTTTACACCGACTCCATTTTTCATCTGCCGAATTACCCGCGCTGGAATGACGCCAACATTTTCAATCTCTACGGCGATCATAC
>Ga0315338_1004265_pt1 | contig 11527 bp, 11 predicted proteins | sample ASW8metaG_FD_204518 | JGI IMG/M metagenome (GOLD analysis project Ga0315338, IMG submission 204518) | Ammonia-oxidizing marine archaeal communities from Monterey Bay, California, United States - ASW #8 | ecosystem: Environmental > Aquatic > Marine > Coastal | place: USA: California | collected...
AGATGTTATTATTTACATCAATTTCAAAATAAATATTTCCCTTAAATGATTTTATATTTTCAAACATTGTTCTACCTAATGGAACTTGGCCAAATGTCATTATTATAGAAACACTTAAGCTATCAACTTCAAAACTTTTAATTTCTTCTAATATAGAATTAATATTATCTGATATCAAAATGATATCATCATCTTCATATTTAAAAAAATCATAAAATGGTGAACTATCAAAAATAATCGTATCACCAAATTCTACCACATTGTATTCTACATTTAAATCAGATAAAATATTCCTATCTCTATATTCTTCTGGCAATTTAAATGATGAATATAAATCTCCATATTCATAACCACCTTCTATATCAAATTCTTTACTTTTTTTATAATACTTAACTAACATTTAATATATCATTATAATTTGTTTTTCTATTAATTTTCTTAAATGCATCTCCATGTTCAATATGCATACAATGTATCTCTGGATTTTCTATCCATTTACCATCACATATGTCTCCATTAGGTTTAGGAAATCTACATGACCAAGTATTTTCAAGAATATTTGTAAAGTTATATTCAATTGCATGGTCAACCATTTCACTTCTCCAAACTTTACACACAGGTATTGAAATGTTTCTATAATGGTTCATTTCTGGAACTTTATCACCATTCACTCTAAAATTTTCATCACAGTTCTCTCGTATAAAAGATGTTGCTGGTGTATAGCTATCTGGATCACCTGTATATCCCATTCCTTCTTCATATGCTATTTCAAACAAATTATCCTGTTGTAATGAATATGCGACCATATATAATTGCTGTTCTGCCCTATCCCATCTACACCCATATTCACGCTGTAAATATATCATATCTTCTAAAAAATCTGGTTCTATTTCAACATTATCTACTACAAATAATGGTGGAAATAATTCTTCAGTAAAGGGGAATTGTTCAATTATCATCCCCCTCAATTTATTCATAACTTTTATTTCAATATCCCTCGTTAATCTCCCATAACTTTTTCTACCATATGGGTCTACCTGAACAATATTTTCATTTTCTATATCTAAACTTGATAACCTCGTCTCTGGGCTAGCAAAAACTGGAATATGATGGTGTGCATCGTAACCATCACACGGAAAATTTAAATAATGTATTTCTATTGGAACTCTTTCCATAATCAATCTTCTACAGACTAAATAAGTAGAATCAAATCCTGCAGACCAAAAAATATAATGTTTCACTTCAATTCCCTATCTTTATAAAATATGACTTGTCGTTTATTTTATTTTTAGGTGGGAATATTTTATCAACTATATCTACCATCTGACTTTCAAATATAACAGTAGCATAATCTTTATCTGTTTTTGGATATCTAATTTCATACCAATCAGTCCAATAAACTCCAACTTTAGAATTTATTTCTAATAATTTTATTTCAAAATTCTCAGTAATCATAGCATCAATTCCAAACCAATGAAAACACTCTTTATTCTCTTTATAGCATTTAAAATTCGAATTCTTTATAATTTTTTTAAGTAAATCTTCTATTTGATTTAAAATAAATTCTTTTTTTACTTTATCTATCTTAAAATTGTTTGGAAAAAAAATACCTCTCAATGAACCTTTTCTCTGTGTAAAATGAATATCTTTATTCTGAAACTCTGATTTCTTATAATCTTCTTTAGCAGTAAATACTAACGTTTCTGGAAAATAAAATCCTGTATTTTCAAAAATAAATAATTGTATTCTCAAATTAAATTTTCTTTTTCTATATAATAACGGATCTAAAATATACTCCTGAAGTACAAATTTTTTTATATTTTCCTCTTTAATATTTTGACCTTTCCATTGTGAATCTTTTTTGGCTAAAACAACATCAACACTATAATCCTCTAATTCTTTATACTCTTTAATTATTTGCATTCCCTGTCCACCGCCATATGTTCCTATTGGTTTTAAAATCCATATCTTATTATCAAATAATTTTTTATATTTATCCTTATTTTCTTTAAAACTGATAACATAACTTTCAGGTAAATATTTTTCAAGTTCTTTAATATTTTTTAATTTATCTTTACTAAGTTCATCTGAATAATCTACTTTATTTCGAAGTTTTGATTCTACAAACTGGTATCCCTTCATATAATTAAATTCGGTTTCCAAATAAATAAAATCTACCTTTTCCCCTTCCTTCCACTCTTCCCAATTTCCTCTTTTATTTAAAATCTCATTTCGATTTTCAACACCTTCTATATGTCGTTGTGGAGTTCCTACTAAATATGTATTCACTTCAATTCCCTTAATTTATTTTTACAAGAATTATAAATACTTTTTCCACAATTAATTCTGTCATCAAACTTTTCATATTTTTTAGCAGAATGAATTGCTGTTACTCCTGTGTTTGCTTCACATAAAAATATATTATCTTCATCATCTACTACAAAATCACAACCTACCATCCCACATCCAAAATAGTCACTAAATAAATTAGATATTTTACAGGCAAGTTTTAAAGTTTTATCATCTGTTATTTTTGCTTTATTTTTTGGATTCATAACATGAGGTGTGATAAAATGATCTTCTCTACTCTGATTACAATTTTCAAAATAAAAAATAGGTTCACCAAATAAACAAGTAACTCTACGATGAATAAAAGGTGAAATAGTTGTTCCACAATATTTAGTAAATATCCACCTATCTAAATTTTCAGGACAATTATCATATGATATTTCCTTAATTAAGTGTCCACCATATGAAGTATATTCATTTGGTTTTAATACAACTTCGTTCCCGAGTTTTTTAAAAATTTCTTCTTTATTTTTTGGTTTATAAACATAAGGTGTTATTAATATATTATTAGATTCTGAAAAATCTAACATTACATTTTTATTCAAATTTATAGCACTATAAAAATAAACATTATCTGACAGTTTATTTATTTTATCAACGTTAAAAGTAACATGAGAAATTAATAAAACTTTATCAAAATTATAAAAATCATTATTAATTTTATCATTCAAATCATCCATCTTAACTATGACTTCACAAGTTATATCCTTATCTTGATCCAGTCTTAAACAGGCACTTTTATATGTACCCTCAATTACCCAATCTGGATATGGACTATAAAAAAACACACCATATTTATTTCCAAGCATGTACCAAACCTCTGTTTAATAATGCATGACTATTTGAATTTTTTTTATTTTCTATAAAATCCCATTTAATCTCTTCCACATTATTGAAACTATCTAAAATAAATTTACGAACTTTACCATATTCTTCTCGTGGTGAGTCTAAATACCCTTCAATAACAACTTCATTCATTGAATCAAGTAATTCAAAACCAAATTCAACCTGTTTATTATTTGTTAAATAGTTTGGAAAATCCTTTATCTTAAAATTTCTAATACTAACTCCTAACCAAACTAAACAGTCCCATTCATCTACATCAATCAATTCTTTCCAATCATTAAAATTATATTTATCCTCTGTAAACTCGAAAACTTTTATATCAGAAAACCAATTCTTAATTCTATTATCACCTTGTGGTCCTATTTCAATAATACCCAATTTTGGATTAATCAATGATGCGGCAACATCATACCTTACCTTTAATAAATCACTCTCTAAATATTCAAAATATAAATCTTTAACTGCATTTTTATGTTTAATGTATTTTACCTTTTTCATATTCGAACTTTAACTTCTTTTATGTAAATATGGGAATGGTTCGTCTGGAATATCTAATCCTAAAAATAGACATAACTTTTCATATCCATCTCCTGCACAAATATCTAAAACTAAAAATTGATCCTGTTTATCTTTAAAGAAATCTAATACCTTTTTTGTATGACTACTATGATATTCTTTTCTTTCTTCTTCATCCACGAAATGCCATCCAGATTTTTCTATTGTAGCTTGACTTAACATAGAATGATGTCTCTTTAAACTCTCTACCCAATCATCAACATTTCGAGTATTAAAAATATATTTTGCATCTGGAAAATGTTTATAAACTATTTTAAACTTGTTAGACAAATATTCCCAATCTATATAAACATCACAATCATTTAACATTTCACTATAACCTCGTCTCCTCAATTCTTCTGCTATAGTTTCATCTTTGGTTCTATGTAAATCCCTTCCTCCACCGTGAAAACATTTAAAACCAAAAATATTTGCCATTACAGCAAGTAAAGAAATAGTACCAGTCTTAGCAAATCCTATGAAGAATACTTTTTCCATATCCAAATCGGTTCTCCAAATAATCCTTCTTTTTCTGGTAATATATATTCGGGTTTTCTATTAGTTTCTTCTGTTACTTTGGCAGTTCCAACACCGATACAATTTGGTCTTTTTGCCATTTCATAACCAATACAACCTTGGTATTCACTATCTTTAAGTGTATCTAAAAAATCATTCATAGGATCACAGATAGGTAGCCATCCTTTTGACTTTTTACCTTTACTCGAAGCGTTTACATCACTTATATTCACTAATAAATATCCACCTGGTTTAATTGTTTTCCATACATTATCTAACGACTTCTGTAAAAACAATTCGTTCCAATCATCAATATCTTTATATCTAACCCAACTTTGTGTATCATCATAACTATATCTCTCAACATTAAAATATGGTGGACTTGTAAATGCTATATCAAAGAAACTTTCATACTTACTCAAATCTACATCCTCTGCTGGTTCACATATAAAATCTGACTTTTTTTCGTGTTCAAAGAATCCTAAATGTTTACTGTAAAACTCGGCTTGTTCCTCGTATATAGAATGATTCTCTTTTCGTGGGTCTATTCCTAAATAATACTCGCCCGTTTCTGATGCGTAGAATCCGGCTAATCTATCACCCCAACCAGCACTGAAATCAAGTATATTCTTTGACTTAAATATATCATAAATGGATTTTGCCACATTTGGTTTAAACTGTGAACAAATATACTTACGAAGTCCAATACACGACCTTAATGTTCCCCTATCTACCTTCTCGACCTCAAGTGTGAATAATGAACCTAGCAAAGTATACATAAACTTTGGATTTTCCCAAGTCCTAACTGGACCTGGAGAAATAGTTCCATCTACCGACCATCTATTATACTGTTGGAAATAATTACTGGCGTCATTTCCTCTATTTATTCTCCGTATGATTTTCTTACTTAACGGCCATTTATACTCTGACCTTGCATACCATTCTGTTTCTACTAAATAATCTGGCCATTGTATTCCCTTTAACTTCATAAAATCTTTGTATGCGTCTTTTTTGGTCAACTCTTGTGTGGGTAATTCATAATCCTTTAAAATCTCTACGAGAGTTTCCTGAATGTCTGGTCTATCAAATGTTTCCTTTATATAAGCCCACTCCTTTTTACCTATTTTAAGATAGGGCTCCATATCTCTAAATTTATTAAAATAATCTAAATACATTAAAAAAACTCATGTTTAATTGTTTGTTTCATTTCCATTTTTATTTTCTCATAATACTCTTGACCATATTTCTGAATAATAGAATCCTTTGATTGTAACCAAATCTGTTTAACCACATTTTCTATCTTATCATCCAATATCAATTTATCTCGTTTATTTTTATGTTTCTTTTTCAACTTGTAGTGATATTTTCCATCTACTACTTTATCCAACTCATAATTGTCTGGTTTAGGACAATGTAAGTATCCCCAATTATTCATCACTAATCTATTAGACTTGTTTTCTACTAATGGATACAACTTACAAAATACTGGTCTGTCATCTCCCAAACTACAACCTGTATTGTCATCTTCTAATAACTTACAACAACCATCCTGATTCCATTCCAATTCAAGGTCTAATCCATACTCTTTTTGGTAAAATTCTTGTTCTTCTTCCGAGATTTCCACATGAAATGATGGGTGATTACAACAACCGAAGTTACATAAACCACACATTATCTTCTTTTCTAACCACGCCTTAGAAAAAGTCATGCTCCGTAACCTTTGACTTTCTCCTTACCTCTCTATCTATAATTTTCTCATATTCACTTTTGTGCCATTTGATTGGTTCAATATAACCCAAATCATATTCTTTAATTCCTACGTCCCAAAATAACACTTTTTCAGATGGTTCTATGTTCTTTACCATCCAATCCCATGCTTTTGACTCGTATGTTTGGTCAAGTGGTAGTGATTCGTCCAATTTCAGTTTATGTTGGTATGGATAATTAGATTGAACAATTTTAAAATCTCCTTTAAGTTTGGATAATGAATGAAACTTATCATACCACATCTTCTTGTTCTTATTCACATAATCACTTAATGCTACAGCATATATTGTCTTTACATTCTTGTCAAACATTCTACATCCTATTGCAACTCCTAACATAGATAATCCGCTACCTGCTATTCCTACAATAGTTTCCACGTCATCTGGTACATTTTCAACTTGTTTAGCAACTGTTCGTATAACATCTCGCCCATTCATACCAAATTTGATTTGAAAATAACCCGTTTCAGATACGAGTTTCTTAGCATCGAGTTCGGGGCCTGATATATTCGGATTACCTACTCCATATACCTTTGCACCGAACTTTTGGGCCAATGACGCGTTCACTCTGTAACTATCTCTAATGTGGTCGGGATAATGTGGTATCGTAATCAAACACTTTAGACCAAAATACTTGGCAACTGCAGATGTGATACAACTTTGTGGTGATGGAATGCCGGCAGCCGTTAATATCCCACCATTACATTGTTCTTTAATGTGGTCTATATTATCATAGACAAGTTTAGAACATTGTCTAACTTTGCCACCACTAACACCACCAAGATTAAAATAGTCGTCTCTCTTTACAAGAAATCCACTATGTTCTTCTATTGGTGTTAATTCATTTATCCAAGATTGAAAATGTTCTTCACTAAAAGTCGGAAAGTTGTCAAAATTAATCAACGTCCTGCACTGCTACTAGATAATAGGTAACATCATACTGGTCTACCTTAAAATTAATTTTAGATAATCCTTTTTCACTCACTTCAAGAGTTGCAGTTTCACATTCCTTATTTGCTACTAACACATCCTTAAACAAATTAGCATTAAATGAAACATTTTCTATATCTTCATATGTTTCAGTTTCTACTGGAATTGTAACTCTATTTGTATTGATTGACGAATAACCTATTACAAGTTTAACCCCATCATCACTTGTAATTACCGTAAAAGTATCTGTATCTGGTAATGCAGATTTACCACCGATGAACCTTGTAATGAAATTGGTATCAACTTTTATTTTGAGGTTAAATTCAGGTATCCCCTTTAATGGTGGGGGCTGATTAATTACTGATTTATCCGACAACATAAAATTGACTTTGGAATATTGATCTGATATTTCAAGTGCAATTGCTTTATCACCTGATTGAGTTAGGTTAAGTGTTACATCATCATCCAAAACACCTAATAATCTACTCAATTGCTCTGTATCATAAACTCCCAATTCAGTATCTTGAAAAGACCAACTGTTCATTTCAAGTTCACCGAGTAATGCTTTATCACCAGTAATAAACCTTGTTGATAAGGTATCTCCTTTACTGTTAATAACTACTGCATTAACATTACCACCTAAATGATATTTATCAATGAATCGAGTTAATTTGTATTTATCCATTTATTATTCTCCTTATTATTAATCTGTTATATATACATATATACAACTTTGTTCAAAATTAAAAAAATCTTTCTATACTTTGTTCTTCATCTACTGGTTTTCCCCAATCCAAACAGTCATAGAACATTTGTAATTTTTTGGTCATTGCTTGACCGTATATTTTATCGTGGTCTATATGTTCATTTATATATTCCATAATCTCTGGTGGATCTTCATGTCCTTTATATGCCACAACTTTTAATCCTAATGGATTTGTCTTTAAATACACCCAACGAATTTTATCACCATTATTAATAAAACTATACTTGTTATCTTGTTTGAAATACTTAACCAAATCATTATATGCAATTGCTGCCTTTACATGAACTGGTGTTCCTTTATGGAATAAAGAAAATACTCGTCTATCTTTTGGTTTTTCAAGTATCGAAGTTGAACTATGTTCATTTTCTTTTCTCAAATATTTCCATATCCCCTTAACTCCCGTTGGTGATGAAATATCATCCAACTGGTTGAGTTTCATATTTTTTCTAAATCTTGTTATTCTATGGTCTATCTTACCTTTTGGAACATCTGCTAAAATATCGTCCAACACATCTTTTAACAACTGACGAAATAATGGTGCGAAATTACTACGAACTGTATCTAACCCTTTAACAAGAGTTGTATTTACCTGACGACCATTATCTGAAATAACTTTCATTCCATATCGTTTCTTTACGATAAATAACCCACTCTTTGCTACTATTTCTTGTTTTATCTCAAATCGGTGTTTATCAAGATTACAGAATTTCTGTGCAAAATAATCATAGGTTTCATTCAAGAATTCCTGAACTTCTGTTGCAATATCGTTAATTCTTTGTGTCATCATTACATCACTCATTTCACCCTTAAACCTATGTTCAATTAAAGGTACTGCAGAATAAAATACTGAATCAGTATCAATATAAATACAATAGTCTTTTTCCGTTCCTAATTCCTTATTATAAAAGTGATTAACAAGTTTTCGTGTGAACTTAATAAGAGATTGACCTGTAAGTGTAGTTGCCTCTGCATTATCCAAGTCATAGAACCTAAATACTGGTAAACCCAATACCCCATACATAGAGTTCAACACAATCTTCTGAATATGTTGTCGTCTATTAAAATAACCATATTGTTCTTCATCACCCTCATCACCGAACTTCTTTGCCAGTTTCCTAAACTCTTTTCGTTGATCGAACCATTTAGATAATAATGATGGTATTAATCCTTGTTTATCAGTTCTATACAAAATACCATTATTAGATATTGATACTTGATTATTATCAAAAAACTCTTTAAGTTCTACTTCAGTAAGTTGTCCTTTTTTCTTACCATTCATTCTAATAGAATAGGTTTTCTTTTTACCCTTAATAAATTCTTCTGGATTCCAACCAATAACTTTACCAATCTTCATTTCAGGAGATATATTCAAACTCATAATAACAGACGGATACATAGATGTAATATCTAAATCATACACCCAATCGTGTTTCCCTTTTTGTGGATCCTGAACATATGCTCCTGCAAATTTCTTATCCTTTGTAATCTCACTTCTTATTGGTTTGTTTGGTGCTACTACTCCAAGTTTTTTGAGATATACTAATATCGCTCCTTCTAAAAATCGTGAATCATACACTATATCTTCATATGGGACATGACCAATGTGAGATATAGCTCTTGCAATTTCTATAAAATCTAACTTATCATCTAACTTCTTTACAATCCTAACATCATGAATGTTATATTCAACAAACTTCTTCAAATCTTTTTCATACAAGTCATTAAGAGTTCCATCATAAGATATTTTTGCAGTTCCAACTTCACTCTTACCAATATCATCTAATCTGTAAGATGGTTTAGAACTAAAAGTGAAATTCTTATATAACATAATATAGTCTAAACAGGAAACTCCTGCCAACATATACTTTTCTCTGTATTTGTTATAATAAACTGATTGAACTGGTGAAAGACAATCTGCGATATTCTTACCAACTATCTGTTGTGAACGATTGTAAAGATATGGAATATCAAAACCATCTATGTTCCACCCCGTAATGATTGTAGGTCTAATTTCGAGATATTTTGCAAAAAACCGTTGTAATAACTCATACTCAGTTTGATAAGATTCTACCGTTACATTCTTTCCAAAATTCTCATTTTTTAATAATAATTTTTCATCTAAAACAAAACAAAAATATTGGTCGGTTACACTATCGTGGATAGCAATCGAAGTAATCTTATTCGGTGCTTTTCGTGGACTTGGAAATCCTTCTGTAACTTCAACCTCAATATCAATAATCATAATTTTATGACCAACAGAAGGTTCATCACTATCTGTATATGTATCAATTAAAGTTCTTGTTTCAGGATTAATATCACTTTCATATAAACCTGATGTTCCCTTTTTCCAACTATAAAGTTTTTTTAATTTTTCTCCATATAAGGAAACATGAGTTCCATAACTATCTTTCACATAAGCATACCTTTTATAAGGCACAACTACATGACCACTTTTATCATCCCATATATGTACTCTATTTTTACGACTTTCGTAATAGACGTTTTGATACAATATAACTTCTCTCTAATTTAATAACCAATTTAAAATTTGTGGGCGGGTAAGTTTTGACACTCACGACCTATAGCCTCCCGCCCCATTATCCTTACTTAGAAGGTATAACTTACTCGTACTGAAACGTCTCCATCTGCGGACAACTCAGATCTAATATATGAATTGCCGTAATGATAACCGACACCATACATGATTTCGGTTTCATCACCAACAGATGAATATCCTACAAGAGCAGTGATACCTTTAGTAAAAGACGGTGAGACTACGGCTCTATACCATAAATCCCCACTCGTTTCTTCACTAAGGTCATACTCAAAATAAGATGAAATTGAACCAAGTGATTCATATGAAAATGTTCCACTTGCATCCAATAAACGTGCTTCATCACTATTGATAGAAACCCCGGCTGTATGACCAGCTAATTCGTAAGATGCTCTTACAGAATATGACTGGTTATCGCCGTAAAATCCAGCAATACCTACACCTGCAAATTCGGTAGATGCTCCAAGTCCAGCTGCATAAGCCTGAGAACTTGGTTCACTAACGAATGGATTTCCAGATGGTCTGTGCCAATGATTGGAAAGACCAAAAGGAACTCTCTGTTGTCCAAGTGTAACGGAAGTAACTTTAGCATCTATATTATAGTATGCTTCTTCTACATTCACGCCACCCTCTGACAGTTGCGATGTAAGTTTCCAACCTTCACCACTATACGAAAGTCCTGTATATGGACTGGTAAAAGATACCGTATCACCAAAGGTAATATCAGTACTTAATTCACCACTCCAAGCAGGTGCTTGAGTTTCTTCCTGTGCAAAAGTAATTCCACCCAAAAAGAAAATAGTAGTTAGGATTGATTTTAGTGTATTCATCGCGTCACTCCTATTTGTTATGTTGGATTCATTTGTAATAGGTTGAATCCATTGACCTTGGAAGATTGTTACAACAGGAATTCATCTATAATAAATAGAATATATATTCCATTATATGATAATGTATATATGAGTGTGAATTATTATAACCTGTTTTTAATAACTATCTAACTACAAATCGTTTCTATCAATTTTTTGCTAACTTTATATGGATCACAATTTGCTGATGGTCGTCTATCTTCTAAATAACCACATTTATCTTTATCTACTTGCCACGGAATACGAATTGATGCTCCTCTATCTGAAACTCCCCAACTAAATGTATCTATTGCTTGGGTTTCGTGTAATCCAGTCAATCGTCTTTCGTTTCCTTCTCCATACTCTTTCATATGTTCTTCGTGAACCTTTTCTAAAT
>Ga0315338_1004266_pt1 | contig 11522 bp, 9 predicted proteins | sample ASW8metaG_FD_204518 | JGI IMG/M metagenome (GOLD analysis project Ga0315338, IMG submission 204518) | Ammonia-oxidizing marine archaeal communities from Monterey Bay, California, United States - ASW #8 | ecosystem: Environmental > Aquatic > Marine > Coastal | place: USA: California | collected...
ATATGGGTAGTGCCGACTGGAATGTTAAGTATGAGAGCATCAGCTGCCCTGTTCTTGTCGTGATGGGCCTTCAAGATCGTGTCTTCTACGATGCCGAAGTGGTTACTCAGTTGATGCAACGAATAGCGAACGTTCGGCGTGTAGACATTCCTCATGCGGGACACATGCTTCCCCTGGAAGCGCCAAGCGACATTATACGGGAACTACAAAAGTTCGCCGTTGAACTATAGTCCAGTTACACACCTCTAGATCTCCCGCCGACCTTTTTGCACTGGCTTCTTGATGCTAAGTTCACTTCGAACGTCTTTCTTCCACGTAATCAATCGCCGATTTTTCTATGGCTGGGTAATCCTTGGAGTCACATGCTTTGCCATGATTGGCACTGGGCCTGGCCAATCGCACCTGATCGGCCTTTATTTCGAAGATATCAGCCGTGAAATGACTTTTTCGTTCGCCGCCGACTGGATGAGTGGCAACCGTCAGACAGCAATCACCTTCGCGTATGGTGGTGCCACCTTCCTCGCCGCATTTCTATTGCCCTACATGGGAAAGCTACTTGATCGATACGGCCCGGCAGTAATGCTTTCCATAGTCATCGTGGGTCTAGCCATTACAGTTACTCTTTTTAGCTTAGCACGTGAGTGGACAGTAGTCGCTATCGCGTTCGGCTTTCTACGATTCTTGGGTCAAGGTGCATTAATGTTGGCCTGCGTTAACATGGTTTCACAATGGTTTGATAAGAGGAGAGGGTTCGCTCTGGGGATTATGTCCCTAGGATTCCCACTGTCGATGGCTATGCATCCTCCCATTTGTCAGTGGTTAATTGATTTAGTGGGATGGCGCACTTCCTGGGTGTGGCTAGGTATCAGCACACTTGTCCTATTTCTGCCTCCAATTCTCCTACTGGCCTACAGCAAGCCTGAGTTGCTCGGCCTTAAGCCCGACGGTCTAAGGGATAACGATCCACACCTAACTAAAAAACAAGAGATTTGGGGCCTTACACGCGGAGAAGCCCTTCGCACTCCGACTTTTTATATTATCACCGCTGGACTAACCGCATTATCGATGTTGGTCACCACTCTACATGTGTTTTTCAAAGGCATATTGACCAGTCATGGCCTGGATCCCCAGACCGCAACATTGATGTTCACGGTTACCGGTATTACTGCAGCTATCTCAATGCCAATTGTCGGTCAAATGCTAGATAAATTTCGTACGGATTGGATGTTCTGTGGCGGCCTACTGGTGATGGTTGCGTCCTTGATTTCGGTCACATTTGTCAACGACTTGCCGAGTGCAATAATTTTTGCAATTATTTTTGGTATCAACAACGGTGTCACAATGACATTCTTTGGATTTCTGTGGCCCCGCTATTTTGGGCGTAAGCACCTCGGCAGTATTCAAGGCGTTGGGCAAATGGTCGGGATAGTAGGCGCTTCTATTGGTGCCATCCCATACGCCATCGCATTCGACCGTGGGTGGGATCTGGATCTGACACTCAGAGCACTCGCAGTGATGCCACTAATCTTTGCCGGAGTTGCGTTATTCCTTCGAGATCCTAAGCGCAACACTACCCAATAACCCTCCTGATCTCTTAAGCCCCATCGGACTAACATTGACCTCACACCAAGGTCTGACGCCATATAAATTACATTTCGTAATCATAGTCCCAAAGATTTTTTAGCTGATCGACCACCAGACTCGACAAGGAATCTAGTTGCGTCGCTCCTATTGCTTCTTGGAGATGAGAAAGTTCTGCAAGGCCGATGACTGCTCCGTGAATCTGACTCTGGTCAAGCACAAATCGTAGCGCTTTTTGGGCGTCACTACCGTCAACCCCTGCTAATATCTTTCGAATCCTATCAGCTCGGTGTAATTCACTGTCATAATCTGTATTGGGTGTAACTGGAATCTCACGCCCATGTTGTACCCGACTCGCGAGTATCCCTGCCGCATATACACGAATACCCAGCACACCGACATCAAATTGGTCACACGCTTTGAGCAGGCCTCTGTAATTCTCAGTATGCCACGCCTCCTCGATGTCGTACCCCGCACTTGGATTGATAAGGTTGTAATAGACCTGTGCGGTATCTATCCGGCCACTTTGAACCACTGCGCGACAGGCACTAGCGTCGCCGAGGGCTGTAAACCCAATAAAGTCAGTTATACCTTCAGACCTAATTTGATCAAGCGCATCAAGCACACCACCAACCCGCATTACCTCATTAAGAGGCAACTGATGATCACCTGTCCCTATTTGATTGTGTAGCTGAAGGAGCGGTACGGTCGTCATCTGCAATCTGCGTAAACTTTGATCCACTGAACGTTGAATCTGTTCCCGATAATCTCCGCCTTGGGGATCGACCGAAAATTTTGTAGAAACTTGAGGCCGCTCACTATCTGGAAGTTCATTTAACAGCCAACCAACGACCTCTTCCGACTGACCGTTTCCGTATGACGCCGCAGTATCAATCCAGTTGATACCCGCCTTTAGAGCCATCTGAAGCGCATCGCGCCGTATCCCATCGCTGGCATGCAGAAGAATACCGCCTACAAACCCGCCACCAAATACGACTTCCGAAATCTGAAAGCCTGTTCGGCCAAGTAATCTCGTTTTCATCATGCATTCTCCTTTTTCGAGGCAACTGAATATTCATTTGAGAGATTCACTTCGACCTTGCCGTACCCTTCAACTTCAACACGAATATGAGCTGCAGATCTGACAGGCGTGGGATCTCCGCAAACACCTGTTGTTACGAACTGACCCGATGATAGGTCTATCTGTCGTTCCGATGTGTGATTAACCAGCCAAGTCAACGCCCTTCTAGGATCTCCCAAGGCATCAGAACCGTATCCTTCTGTCGCTAAGTCTCTATCAACATAGACTGAAACTTTTTTGGTGGCAATATCATCTTTGCGCCAATCACAGTCCACTCTGGAGCCTAATACAAACAAATTGGCACAGGCATTGTCCGCTACTAGCTGAGGTGTGCCAGCTTTAGCAAATAATTGATACCGAGAATCAGGAAGTTCTATTCCGATTCGTAAGTGCCCGACACACGACATAACCTCATCAACCTCATACGGGGTCTTGCGAGCAGGTAAATCGGATGAGAATTCAAAAACAAACTCCGCCTCGGCTGCCTGCATCAAATTTCCAGCCATGACCGCGGTATCTCCAGAATAGAGAATACAAGAATCACTAAGTTGCCCCGCAATCGGATGATTGATACCGATGTGATTCTGTCCTGCCTTACTGGTGGCTGCAATTTTCCATAACACGGTATCATTTCCAGCCGTCACGATATCTTGAATCCGGTAACCCTCAGTTAAGTTGGTAGGTTGGACCGATGGCGGCAATAACGACATGGGTTCAGCGCGAATTTTGGCATCAATAAGGAGTTCGGCGGCTTGCTGGAATTTATTCTTCATAAGCACACAACCCTAAACAATAATCAACTAGCGACACTCTCTACTTAGGGTTATTCTACTGTTGATCTATACTAAACAAAGTTCGTTTTTCAAGTATTGAGCTGCCTACGCGCTAATGTTGGTCAAAACACCTCCTCAAGGAGAACATCGATGACAAGAGAAACCCGACGCCTTAGGAGCCGAGAATGGTTTGACATTCCCGGAGACCCCAGTGCAACCGCGACCCATATTGAACGGTATACCAATTTTGGCATTTCCGCTGCTGAGCTCAGATCCGGTAACCCCATAATTGGGATTGCACAGACTGGTAGCGACCTCGTACCTTGCAACCGAATTCATGTTGATCTAGCGCGGCGTGTTCGCGACGGAATCCGAGAAGCAGGCGGTATCGCGCTAGAGTTTCCCGTTCATCCAATCCAGGAAAGTGGTAAGCGACCAACGGCGGCACTCGACCGAAATCTTCAGTATTTAAGCCTGGTCGAGGTTCTGTTCGGTTATCCACTGGACGGGGTAGTTCTAACCACCGGTTGTGACAAAACAACACCTGCTATGCTGATGGGTGCTGCAACTGTAGATATACCTGCGATTGCGCTATCAGGCGGCCCTATGCTTAACGGCTACTGGCGCGGGAAACTCGCCGGGTCGGGCACCATCCTATGGGAAGCCCGAAAACTTTTGGCTGAAGGTGAGATCAACGATGAAGAATTCATACAGTTAGTCGCTGATGCCACCCCCTCCCCAGGCCATTGCAACACAATGGGCACTGCCACAACAATGAATTCCCTTGCCGAAGCGCTTGGCATGTCTTTACCAGGTTCTACAGCTGTTCCAGCGCCACACAAAGAGCGAGCTGAAATGGCTTATAAAACCGGACTTCGAATTGTCGAGATGGTAGAAGAAGACCTGACGCCGTCAAAGATCTTGACGCGAGAAGCCTTCGAGAACGCAATCGTTGTTAACTCGGCAATCGGCGGCTCAACCAATGCACCGATTCATGTGAATGCGATTGCCCGTCACGCCAACATCGAACTCGATATCAGCGACTGGGAAACAGTAGGGCTGGCTATCCCGTTGCTGGTTAACCTGCAACCTGCTGGCGAATATCTTGGCGAAGCCTACCACCAGGCAGGCGGTGTACCAGCCGTTATGCACGAACTACTAAAAGCCGGCCGACTGCACGGTAGTTCCATGACGGTAGCTGGCTCGACCGTTGAAGAGAACTGTGTCAACACTCCTCCACTGAATACCGATGTGATTAGATCCTATGAAAACCCGATGATGGAAAATGCTGGTTTTGCAGTCCTAAAAGGTAACGTGTGTGATGCTGCAATCATGAAAACATCTGTAATCAGCGATGAATTCAGACAACGTTATCTTTCAGTACCGAATCAGGAAGACATCTTTGAAGTTCGTGCTATCGTCTTCGAAGGCCCAGAGGATTACCACAAAAGAATCAACGATCCGACCTTGAACGTAGATGCACACTGCATTCTCGTGATCCGTGGTTGTGGCCCAGTCGGATATCCTGGGTCAGCCGAAGTCGTTAATATGCAGCCGCCTGACGCTCTAATCCGGAAGGGCATTCGTGAGTTGCCCACACTGGGTGACGGTCGCCAGAGCGGCACTTCCGGCAGCCCCTCCATTCTGAACGCCTCGCCTGAGTCGGCAATTGGTGGCGGACTGGCATTACTGCAGACAGGGGATACGCTAAAAATTGACCTCAATCGAGGCACGCTGGATGTTCTAATTAGTGATGAGGAACTTGCTACACGCACGGCTTCGCTCGAGAACCAATTCCCTGAACACCAGACACCCTGGCAGGAAATCTACCGCGATACCGTAGGACAACTGTCTACCGGGGGCATAATTGAACTGGCTACAAAATATCAGAAACTCAGGAATGTTGTGCCGCGTCACTCACATTAGCCGACACAATATTCAGCTTTCGACTCTGTCACGTGGCTGGCCGGTCGATAGGAAGGTTTTAATGTTTTCGATGACCCGTAGACCCATTTCATCACGTGTCTCTGTCGTGGCTGTCCCCACATGAGGTGACAGCAGAACATTATCAAGGCTAGTCAGATGTTCACCCGCTACCGGTTCGCTGACAAATACATCCAGGCCAGCGCCGGCAATCTTGCCCTGAATAAGTGCATCAGACAATGCTACTTCGTCCACTACGGCGCCCCGTGCGGTATTAATTAGCACCGCGCTGGGTTTCATTTTGGACAGTGCATTGGCATCTATCAAGTTCCGGGTCTGTTCCGTCAGCGGACAATGCAAAGAGACGACATCGGCTATTTGCAGCAGTTCATCTAAGGTGGCGCAATAGCGAGCATCGCACTCCTTTTCAGCTTCGGGTTTTGGACTCCGGCTGTGGTAAACCACCGGCATCCGGAAAGCCGCGGCACGGCGTGCCACTGCAGCTCCAATTCCGCCCAGCCCAATAATACCCAATGTTTTCCCCCAGACCCTGCTACCGGAGTTAGGATCGTCAATACTCAAACCCTGCCAGCTGCCGGTTCTGATCAGGGTGTCACCGTGAACCAAGCGACGGCACAAGCCGAGCAACAGAGCAAATGTCATATCAGCAGTTTCTTCCGTCACAACGTCCGGGGTATTGGTCACCACGATGCCGCGTGCGGCTGCCGCTGCGATATCGACATGTTCCGTGCCTGCACTGATACATGCGATCAGCTTTATGGTATCGGGAAGATTAGCAATAAATTTCGCATCCAGGCGGTCACCGCCCCACGGACACAGTACAGTGGCTCCCTCACACCGTAGTCGAATGTCGTCCAACGAAAGTGATTGGTCTTCCTGGTTGAGGCGAGCGTCGAACTGCCTGGCCAACTCGTCACAGGCGCGTTGTGTCCATCTTCGAGTCGCCACAACCACCGGTGTCGTCATTCTTGTCTCCTTTCTACCTCTATATCTCAACCGGCGTACGGATAAAATGTATCGAGGATATCAACTTACCTGGACTGGGTGCGGCAAGGCCTCACCTGGCAGGTTGCGCGCCACTGTAACCAAAATTCAGCACCGTTTGCAAACTGGCCAGACGATAGCCAGCCTCGGAACCTTGCCAGGCACACCAGTTCAGGTACAGTGGGGCACTCCCGCAAGGTCATCTACCTCAACAAACAATCCGGAGTTATGAATATGGGTTCCGACAAAAAGACAGTAATCATCACTGGGGCGGGGTCTGGCGTTGGTCGGGCCGCAGCACTGGCGCTCTATGCGCAAGGCTACGCAGTGGCACTGGCCGGGCGTCGACCCGACACACTCAAAGCAACCGTAGATCTCATTCAAGATGACGGCGAACGCACCCTGGTCGTGCCCACAGATGTCAGCGACCCCGAGTCGGTCAAAAATTTATTCGAAAACACCCGCAACCAGTTTGGCCGCGTTGATGTACTTTTCAACAATGCCGGACTCGGTGCACGCCCTGTTCCGCTCGAAGAACTCACCGTCGAGGAATGGCAGAGCGTTGTTGATGTCAATCTGACCGGAGCGTTTTTGTGTACACAGGAAGCATTCCGGGTAATGAAGGCACAACAGCCTCAGGGCGGTCGAATTATTAATAACGGGTCGGTATCGGCTTACGCCCCCCGGCCGAACTCCGCACCTTATACGGCCACCAAGCATGCAATCAGTGGTCTAACGCGTTCGACATCACTCGATGGTCGTGCCTATAACATAGCCTGCGGACAGATTGATATCGGCAATGCCCTTACCGAGATGACAGAAAAAATGTCTGCCGGGGTCGCACAAGCCAGCGGTGGCATTGCTGTGGAACCAACGATGAACGTGGATAATGTCGGCCGCGCCGTCGTTTGTATGGCCGAATTACCCCTGGATGCCAACGTGCTATTCATGACGGTCATGGCGACCAATATGCCGTTTGTTGGACGTGGCTGAGTCACCCTAGGTAGTTTTGGACAACCGGCTCGTTAGGTCCCGATAGTCAGTGGGTCTACCAGTCTTTTCAGCGCCGCCAGTGTACTCAACACAACAATTCTACCGGTCCTCGGATTTTCATCGGTTGGAACATTCTCTATTTTGAGTTCAAAGCGGGCGCTGTCAGATTCCACTGTGATTGAGTGCGTGTTTCGACTGACTCCCGGATCGGCCCAGACTTCAAGCCAGGTCCGATCCGGCCCGGTACCGGCGAGTCCCAACGCAGCAGCCACATTGACATTGGCTGGAAAGGCCGCCACACCATCTCTTGCCGAGCCTTCAAACACTTTTAACGGCTGCTCGACAGAGTTCAGATCTATTTGATGTTTTTCGATGTGTGGAGCACCTGCCAAGCCCGCAGGTGGTTTTCGAGTTACTATGGTTACTCGTGTGATTTCGCCCAAGGCGGCCGCACGGACAGCATCAAGACCCAATACGGCTCCGCTGGGAACATTAATACGTGCACCAGTGGCTTTTGCCATCTCTACCAGATGCCAGTTAGCAAGTAACCCCCCGACACTGACCGGAATCAATACTTTCCCCAGGCGGACTACCGGCTCGGCAACCTGATTAAATACTGCAGCAGGAGCACACTCGACCACCACATCACTAACTGGTGCGAGTTCAGACAATGCCATCACTGGAACCTGTTGCCGCAAGCCACTCAACCGCAGGCGAGCAGCATCTTTGTCTCGCGCTGAAACTGCTATCAGCGTCAAGCCATCAATGCCCTCATCCAGACGGCGAGCCAATGCCAGGCCAATTGCACCGAGGCCACCAATCCCAACCTTGAGGGGAGATTTAAGCTGAGCATTCACACTACACTTCTCAGGCTAATTCGTTGGTCGGACAATTGATCGACTATATGACGAGCAATGGGGAAACACGAGGTTGCAGCTGGGGATGGCGCATTACAGACGATCAAACTGTTACCCGTATGATGAAATAGGAAATCATCCACCAATTGCCCATCAGTACTGACCGCCTGGGCTCGAATCCCAGGTGGATAGGGTTGCAGATCATCCAACTGTACGCTGGGACTGTACTTCTGCACCTCCTTCAGATAGCTCGATTTCCAGAGACCTTTTTTAAGCTCCTGCATTGCAGCCGAAAAGTTTTTCCAGACGACTCTACGGAATCCTGGAAACCTGAACATCTCTATTGCGTCTGTAAATGAAAATGCGAATCGACTGTACCCCTCACGTGAAAAATTGACTACAGCATTCGGGCCCACAGTCACTGAGCCATCAATCATTCGGGTCAGATGGACACCTAGAAAAGGCAGTGCCGGATCCGGTATGGGATAGATAAGATGTCGGATGATCTGGTTATGGTGCGCCGCCAGACGATAATAATCCCCTCGAAACGGGACTATCTGAAAATCCGGCTTGCCGCCCAGCAACCGAACCAATCGGTCTGCCATCACACCACCACACGCGATCAGCTTTCGAGCCGACAACCTGCGATCATCACAACAAACAATGACATCGTTTTCGAATTCCGTCAAAGCATGAACGGCACTTCCATACAGAATTTCACCGCCGTCGAGCTTGATCAGTTCAGCGAGCCTGTGACAAATCGCGGTATAGCTAACGATTCCCGTGGAAGGCACGCGAATTGCACTGAGCCCAGAAATATTTGGCTCGGCCTCAGCCAGCTGGTTATGATCCAGGACCTCAATTGTCAGCCCGTTCTGTTTAGACCGCTCGATCAGCACCTGCATGCGCTCGACTTCAGTTGAGTCGGTCGCGACCAGTAATTTTCCGCATTCGTCGAACTCGATATCATGTTCCAGACAAAATGATTTAATAGCCCGGTTCCCTTCAAAACAAAACCGCGCCTTCAAACTGCCTGGCGTGTAATACACGCCCGCATGAATCACTCCGCTGTTGTGGCCGGTCTGGTGATACGCCGGTACCTGTTCTTTTTCGACAACACAGACGCGACTGCCCGGATAGCGCTGCTGCAATTCCCGTGCGGTGCTCAGACCCAGGATACCTGCACCTATCAGCAGAAAATCATAATCAGTCACAAATTCTCTCCCGGGTTAATCGGTGCAGATACCGCTCATACCAATTTCAATAAGCTTCATGGGACATGAAAGTCGTCGTCTGACAGCACTGCAACACAAGATTCAGGCACTGTGCCAGCACCCACCAAGCACCCTGGCATGGCCGGTTAGTCGCGTATCACCTGTACGGATGAGACCTTCCACATCCGTGAACTCGAAACTACCCTCTTCAAGAATCAAAACAGTCGCATCGCCCGGACTGCCCGGCACTAAAGACCCCAGTTCGGGTCGACCGATGGCATCTGCCGGACCACTGGTACTGGCTGCGATGACATCATTTAACGAAACCCCGAGTGCTAGAAACTTTGACAGCGTGTTGAGTTGACTCTGCGCACTCCCGCCTATGCTCAACACATGCACATCACTTGAAATGCACTCGGGCAAAAAACCAGCGCTGATCATTGCTTCTGCCGTAACAAAGCCGAACGAACCCCCTCCGTGTCCAATATCGAAAATCACACCTCGCTCCCTTGCCGCAATGATTTCTTCTCGAACAGCACCATCTCGCATTCTGGCAGGTGCATTAGGAAACGGACGAAAACAGTGCGTCAGAATATCACCTTTGCGTAAGCGGGAGACGACTTCCAGGCGACTGGGAGGTGGATGGTCGAGGTGGCACATTACGGGTAGACCCAACTCATCTGCCACCTCTAATGCCAAATCCAGCGGCGCTGGACCTTGGCCGTCGCTTGCTGTCATACCCACTCGAACTTTTATTCCCACGATGTCGTTGGGATAAAGCGACGCAATATTCAGACAAGCAGCAGGATTCAACAAGCGTAGATCGCCACACTCTCCGACCATAATCTCCTTACTGAACGCAAATATACCCGGGAATGAAATATTGAGAAAAGCAAGAATTCTCGTTTCGGCGGGTTCGATGACATGCTTTAGAAAACCGGTAAAGTTCCCCGGCCCGGCAGTGCCCGCATCAATCAATGTACTTAAACCGGATGCCTTTGCATACGCATCTGGTTCAATACCGATTGCTGCACCGCCCCAGTAGACATGCGTGTGTAGGTCAATCAACCCCGGGACAACCAGGCAACCGGCTAGATCGTAACTCTCGAGCGCCTCGCTGGCAGGAATAGTATCCTGAATTACGGCAACCGAGCCCTCCTTGAAAGCAATATCACCGACCTTGTCGAGACCAGCCTGAGGATCGATCACGCGTGCCTGTTTCAAAACCAGATCGTACATCATGAATCTCCCTGCCCGGATGGGCTATCTCGTGTAGAGTGTGTAACCTTACTGGCCGATAAATCCCGCAAAAGTAGCCACCTGCGAAGTCACCCAACACACTACGGGGTTATTTCGTATATGTAAGGGAGAGTTTGACATGATTCTTGATTCCTACGAAATACTGCATTGCGATGCTGGCTGGCGAAAGTTCTCATTTCTACGTCTGGTAGCACAGAATGGTACAACTGGAATTTCCGAATACAACGAATCCTACGGCAGTCCAGGCCTCACCCAGGTCATCGAAGGGCTGCTGCAATGGGCCGTCGGAAAGCATGTACTCGCGCACGAGCGAATCTCTGCCGAGCTCTATGCGCGTACACGGCAAGCACACGGAGGTATCGCCCAACAGGCTATTGCGGCCATTGAAAACGCCCTGATAGACCTCAAAGCACGTCACCTGGATGTGCCGGTCTATGAGCTCTTGGGTGGCATGATCCGGGAGAGAATGCCGCTATATTGGTCCCACTGCGGCACCTACCGCCTCCCGCAAACGGCCCACCATCTTAACAAACCCCCGGTCAACTCACTGGAAGATCTGACTCGCTTGGGTGCAGAAGTTACTGCAGGGGGTTTCAGCGCACTGAAAACAAATATTTTTCTTTTTGACAGCACGCCACGCATGCACCAGCCAGGGTTCGCAAGAGCACCGGGCTGGCCGGCACTGAATGCCGATCGTCAGACCATCCGGTCACTTCGCGGCCAACTCGAGGCATTCCGGACCGGCGCTGGCCCGGATACCGGGATCATGCTCGACCTTAACTTTAATTACCGCACCGAGGGCTATCTCGCTGTGGTCCGAGCGCTCGATGTCCTG
>Ga0315338_1004267_pt1 | contig 11517 bp, 10 predicted proteins | sample ASW8metaG_FD_204518 | JGI IMG/M metagenome (GOLD analysis project Ga0315338, IMG submission 204518) | Ammonia-oxidizing marine archaeal communities from Monterey Bay, California, United States - ASW #8 | ecosystem: Environmental > Aquatic > Marine > Coastal | place: USA: California | collected...
CATTGACGTCGTAATGCAACCGCGTCGCAACCGGCCGCTATTCATCATGGACATTGGGCTGCCGCGCGACGTCGAGCCGTCGTCGGGTGACATCGAACAGGTCTTTCTCTACAACATCGACGACCTGAGAGGCATCGTGCAAGAGAACTTGACGCGGCGGCAATCTCAGCTAGACAGCGGTGAGCTGTTGGTGGCGGAAGAAGTCGACCGGTTTGTGGTCTGGCTCAGGTCACGCGCCGTCATACCAACCGTGGTGGCACTGCGACGTCGGTTTGAATCGATTCGATCGTCTGAGCTGTCCCGGCTCGAGCCCAAACTTGCCTCGCTTTCGCCTGAATCTCGCCAGCGAGTCGACGAGGTGACTCGCCTACTGGTGGAAAAGCTTCTCATCACCCCGACGGAGCACTTAAAGTCGATCAACGATCAGGAAATCGTCGCGGCGTACGCCGATGCCTTGAACCATCTATTCAACCTCCCCGACAAGTCGAGCGACAACGACGCCGAGAAGCGTCCTCAACCAACCCGGCCAGCCGTACGGTCGCCGAGGACTCGTTGAAGCCGCTCCGGATAGGTACACGCGGCAGCCCCCTGGCGTTGTGGCAGGCGCGCGCCGTTGCAGCCGGCGTGGCAAGCTCGGGTGGGCCGCCTTGCGAGGTAGTGACGATCAAGACGACCGGCGATCTCCTCTCAGGGGCGGTGCTGTCGGAGGTCGGAGGAAAGGCCGTCTTCGTCAAAGAGATCGAGCAAGCACTGCTCAGCGATGAGATCGATCTCGCCGTACACAGCGCCAAGGATCTTCCAGCCGAACTGCCCGGGGGATTGAGCGTTTGCGCCGTACTCCAGCGAGGTGATCCACACGATGCGCTGGTACTTCCGGACAACCACGCGACACCGAGCACCGACGACACCGGGGCACTGGTTCGGTCATTGGGCCCCAAGCCACGGATCGGAACCGGCAGTGTCCGGCGAGCGGCCCAGCTCGCAGTTCAGTTCCCCTCCGCTCGATTCGAGCAAATTCGCGGAAATGTTGAGACCCGACTTCGGAAGCTGGATGCGGACAAGTACGATCTGCTCGTTCTGGCGGCTGCCGGTCTGATTCGACTTGGGCTGGAAAACCGCATCTCCAGTCGGTTGCCATTCGATGAGTGCCTGCCGGCCCCAGGCCAGGGGATTGTCGCGATCGAAACGCGGATACGCGACCGGGGAACCGCCGGCGTGCTATCTGCTGTGAACGACGTGGAGACCATGGCGGCGTTGGAGGCAGAGCGAGCCTTGTTAAGCACACTCGGTGGCGACTGCCATGTCCCGATCGGTAGTGTAGCCACGCCCGACGGTCGGCAGTTGACGCTCCGTGGCGTCGTCGCTTCGATAGACGGGTCCCGAATTCTGCACGAACAACAAAACGGGCCGGCAACCGACGCGGTCCAGCTGGGACGTCGTGTCGGAGACGCACTCATCGCGGCCGGAGCAGCCGATATCATCGCCGAGCATCGCGTATGAAACCGGCGAGCGTCTATCTGATCGGAGCCGGACCAGGAGACCCCACCCTGATCACCGTTCGCGGGCTGCAACACCTCAATGCGGCCGACGTTGTCGTCTATGACCGTCTCGTCCACCAGCGCCTACTGCAATCGGTGAAGCCAGAAGCGGAACAAATCGATGTGAGTGCAGCGGCGCCAAGACCGCTCGAGCAGGATGCGATTAACTTGCTTCTCGCCGATAAGGCGCGAGAAGGTAAAACCGTCGCACGCTTGAAATGGGGCGACTCCTTCGTCTTTAACAACGGCGGAAAGGAAGCCATTTTCCTCCACAAAGAGGGTATCCCCTTCGAGGTCGTTCCAGGCATCCCACCAACCATCGGGGGACTGTGTTATGCGGGAGTCCCGCTGACCGCCCCCGAAGCAGGTGATGCAATCGTCTTCATTCGGGGCCACGAAGCTGAGACCAACACACCTCCGGACGTGGATTGGGACAAGATCGCCCCACTCGCCGGTACGGTGGTCAGCTACGCGGGTGGGCCGCAGCTGGGGACGATCATTGATGAACTTATCACCCACGGACGATCGCCTGAAGAACCTGCGGCGCTCATTACTTGCCCCACGCTACCGACCCAGCGCACCATCAGCGGTACGCTGGAAAAAATGCAGCACGTCGTTCGTGAGACCCAGCGACTGGAATCCGGTGTCCTAGTCGTCGGTCCAGTGGTTGGACTTCGCGAGCACCTACGATGGTTTGATTCGCGACCACTCTTCGGAAAGCGCATCTTGGTGACGCGACCAGAAACACAAGCAACCGAGCTCGTTGACCTCCTATCGAGCATGGGGGCAGAACCGATTGAGACGCCGATGATCCGGATCGAACCACCGAAGGACTACGGTCCGTTGGATGAGTCCTGCGAGCTGGCTGGTACATTCGATTGGATCGTCTTCACTTCCGTCAACGGCGTGGATGCGTTCCTCCAGCGACTCTGTAGAGGACCCAGGGACGTCCGGGAGCTCAAAGGCGTTAGGCTGTGCGCAGTCGGACGGGCGACGGCCGAGCGACTGTCACGATACGGCCTGAGGGTCGACCTGGTTCCCGAGGAGCATCGAAGCGAAGCCGTCGTAGAGGCACTCAGGAAAACCGAGAACCTGTCTGAACGCCGTATCCTGCTGCCGCGTGGCGATCTGGCACGAGATGTCCTCCTCATCGAACTCCGACGTGCTGGAGCAGAGGTCGTCGAGGTCACCGCATACCGAACGGTGCTGACCGGACGTGACCGAGATGGAGACCCTGACATTTTTAAAATGTTGCTCGAGCAGGAGATCGACGTCGTGACATTCACCAGTGCGTCCACCGTGCGGAATTTCGTGAAGATCCTGGGCACCGATCCTGCGGCCGACCTCTTGAATACTACGGTCGTGGCCGCTATCGGTCCCGTGACCGCAGCCGCAGCGGCCCACTTGAACATCCAGACCACGATTATGCCGGCGACATACACTGTGCCTGCACTCGTCGACGCCATCGTGAGGCACTACACAGAGACATAGCCCACAGGACAACAACGATGACCCTCAGCTTGACCCACCGCCTTCGTCGCCTTCGACAGTCACCAGCCATCCGGAACCTTGTTCGAGAGACAACGCTCGTCCCTGAAACGCTTGTGTATCCTCTGTTCGTCTGCACCGGTTCCGGCCTTCGTCGAGAGGTACCGTCGATGCCGGGAGTCTTCCAGTTATCGGTCGACGAAGTGGTTCGCGAGGTCGAAGGCGCACGACAAGATGGAATCCGGGCGGTGCTCCTCTTCGGGCTCCCAGAAAGAAAGGACGACACCGGGTCAGGAGCCTGGGACGACGACGCTCCTGTTCAGGCCGCAGTGCGGGCCATCAAGGAGCAAACCAGCGACATCTTGGTCATCACCGACGTCTGCTTGTGTGAGTACACTTCGCACGGTCACTGCGGCATTGTCGATGGAGAGGCGATCGTCAACGATTCCACCGTCGAACTGCTCGCCCGTACGGCCGTCTCCCACGCGGTCGCCGGCGCGGACATCGTTGCGCCATCGGACATGATGGATGGCCGCGTTGGCGCTATCCGTCACGAACTCGACGCCACCGGACATCATCGCACCGTCATCCTGTCCTACGCCGCTAAATATTGTTCTGCCTACTACGGCCCATTCCGAGACGCTGCTGATTCAGCGCCGTCATTCGGCGACCGGCGTACCCACCAAATGGACCCGGCGAACGTAAACGAGGCACTCCGTGAAGTGGCACTCGACCTGGATGAGGGTGCCGACATGGTAATGGTGAAGCCCGCGCTTCATTATTTGGACGTCATCAGACGGGTCAAAGACGAGTTCGGTTACCCGACGGCGGCCTACCATGTGAGTGGTGAGTATTCGATGCTCAAGGCGGCGGCGCTACAGGGATGGATTGACGAGGAACGAGCGATGATGGAATGTCTGACCGCGATCAAGCGGGCGGGCGCCGACATCATAATCACCTACTATGCTCGAGAGGCGGCGCGGCTCCTGTAGACGAAAAGTGGGAACAAAGTTCTATTCAACCTAGAACCCGATGACGATGTCGTCCAGTGCATCGGAGGTGAGCTCGCCGCCGGGTGGAAAGCCGTTCTCTCGCAGAAGATAGGAAAGTACGTCTATGTATTCCCCCGTGGTCAGACCACCGGGGTTGTCTTCCGGCATCGTATCCGTCATCAGAATCATCAGTTCGGCCAAGACCTCGCCGTCCCAGCCTTCGAGAAACTCCTCACCGAGTAAGGTTGGACCTGCCTCTGAGCCTTCAAGATTTGGAGCATGACAGCTCTCGCAGGTCGTTCGATACACACGTGCACCTCGGCTAGCCTGGCGCTCAGTGTAGACACCATCACCCAGTAACGCCTCCTGGCCCGCCTCGTGTGAATAACCGGACAAGAGGACCACCCCTACGATGGCTAAAATTCCCAAAAGCACAGCAGTCGCGCGCAACAGGCTGATTACTACTGACATACCCAATTATTTCGTCCAGACCCGGAAGAATCAACCTGAAGAGCTCGTCGGTTATTTTCAAACGAACCGATGACTCGGGCCCGCCCTCGTCGCTGCGAAGCCGTACGTGAGACGTGATATCGTTCCTGCGCATCATGCCTTCTCGCTCACGACAGCGATCGAATCGACTCTTCGCGCGTGCAAAACGTCTCCTTCCAGGTGGTGTCAATAGCCCGGTCCGGGCATTTGGTGCGGTCGGGGGAAACCCACTCTTTATCCACCGGGCCCGGGGTGCACGAATCGAAGATATCGATGGACAGGTTTACATCGACTACGTCATGTCGTGGGGTCCGCTGATTCACGGCCACGCACCGCGGGCTCTGACACGCGAACTGATAGCCGCAACGCGGCGTGGAACCAGCTTCGGAGGCCCGGCCTCCGTGGAGGTAGAACTGGGAGGCCTCGTGTGCCGTCTCGTGCCGTCCATCGAGCGTGTGAGATTCGTTAATTCTGGAACCGAGGCCACCATGAGTGCGATCCGTCTGGCACGGGCCGCGACCAGACGCGATGCGATTATCAAGTTTTCTGGGTGCTACCACGGTCACGCCGACTCATTTCTCGTTCAGGCCGGGTCGGGAGCGACGACACTGGGGGTGCCAACAAGTCCAGGAGTGTCGTCAGCCACCGCCGCCGAGACACTGATCGCACGGTACAACAACTTGGACTCGGTCAAACACCTGTTGCGTGAGCACCGTCGGAAAGTCGCTGCTATCATCGTCGAACCGATCGCTGGAAACATGGGCGTTATTCCGCCGTCGCCTGGGTTTCTGGCTGGACTCAGGACCCTGGCTGACCGGCACGGAAGCCTTCTGATCTTCGATGAAGTCATTACCGGATTTCGGGTTGGCAAGGGAGGCGCGCAAGCACGGTACAGTGTCCGTCCAGACCTGACGTGCCTCGGCAAGATCATCGGTGGAGGGCTACCAGTCGGAGCATACGGCGGTCGCGCCGACCTGATGAATCAAGTCTCACCGTCAGGACCGGTCTATCAGGCCGGAACTCTGTCGGGAAACCCACTCGCAATGAGCGCTGGCCTCTGGTCGCTCAAGAACCTTTCCGCGTCTCTCTATCGACGCCTCGCGGCGCTAGGGGTCAAGTTGGCCGCCGGACTCAGCGAAGCGGCTCGTGACGCCGGTGTGCCACTTCAAGTCAACGGTATCGGCTCGGTTTTGACCCCTTTCTTCACCGATCAAACCGTCACTGACTACGAGTCCGCCACCGCCGCCGACACCGAATCCTATGCGACGTTCTTTCGTAACATGCTTGACCAGGGCATCTACCCACCTCCGTCGCAATTTGAAGGCTGGTTTCTGTCCGCGGCACACACAGAACGGGACATTGTCCGCACTATCCGGGCAGCACGTAATGCGATGAGGAAAGTAAGCACAGGCTGACGGGACGCATGTCGCGCTGACGACTCCACTCAAAACCGGATGATATGATGCGATTACAGTTCAGTCCCCACGACTGATGACACGAGACAATCCAACAGTTGAGGTACGTATCGGCGACGTGCGAGTTGGCGGCGGCGCGCCGGTGGCCGTGCAATCAATGACGCTGACCGATACGGCGGACGCAGCCGCTACGGCGGCGCAATGCATCGAACTCGCCGACGCCGGCTCAGAGTTAGTAAGAATCACGGTGAACCAGCCAGCCGCCGCAGCGGCCGTCCCAAAAATCAAGCAGCGTTTGCTTGACGCCGGGTGCACGGTGCCGCTGATAGGGGACTTCCACTACAACGGTCATCTACTCCTCACCCAGTTCCCCGCGTGTGCCGCGACCCTCGACAAGTACCGGATCAACCCAGGGAACGTCGGTACGGGTCGCCGACGAGACGAGCAGTTCAGCACGATTTGCCAGGTCGCACGGGACCATGGGAAGCCGGTCCGGATCGGTGTCAACGGCGGGTCGCTCAACCAAGAGCTGGTTATGGCGAAAATGCAGGAGAACACCGACCGGCAACTCGGTCGGTCATCCAACGACATCGTCAATGAGTGCATGGTGATCTCCGCGCTTGAATCGACGGCGCTGGCACTCGACGCCGGCCTGACGACGCACCAGATCGTTATTTCGTGCAAGGTCTCACGGCCGCATGACCTCATCGCGGTGTACAGACAACTGGCCCAACAAACAGATCAGCCGCTCCACCTGGGTTTGACCGAAGCTGGGATGGGGATCAAGGGGTTGGTTTGGTCGGCATCAGCGATGGGTATCCTCCTAAATGAAGGTATCGGCGACACGATTCGGATATCACTCACGCCACGACCGGGCGGTGACCGACGCGACGAGGTTTATGCAGCGTGCGAACTCCTCCAGGCGATGGGCCTGCGGTCGTTTGCCCCTAGTGTGACCGCGTGCCCAGGGTGTGGACGCACGACGAGTTCCACGTTCCAGGAACTTGCCGAGCGCATCCAGAACTACGTCCGAGCACAGATGCCGGAATGGAAAACGCGTTACGACGGTGTCGAGGATATGACGGTCGCTGTGATGGGTTGCGTGGTAAACGGTCCGGGCGAGTCAAAATTGGCGAATATCGGTATCAGCCTCCCTGGAACCGGAGAGGTGCCAAACTGCCCTGTCTACATCGATGGACGCCACGCCACGAGCTTGCGTGGGTCCTATGATCAACTAGCCGAGGAGTTTCGTGCGCTCGTCGACCAGTACGTCGACGCCAAGTATCCAAAAAAACCTACCTCGCCACCGGTACCGAGTAGCCCTTCGCTACCCTAGTCTGGCCGACGACCGCATTCTCTCCCTAAACCACTAGGCGTCACGATGTCCATTCGGCTGATTGCGATCGATATCGACGGCACGTTGCTCGACAGTCGGGGTCACATACCGACCGAAAACCTGGACGCCGTGCGCGAAGCCCTCGATGCCGGAGTCGCCGTCGCATTGGTCACCGGGCGCAGCTTTCATCACACCCGTCCGGTTGGTGTGGCACTCTCAGACCGTATTCCGCTCATTGTCAGCAACGGAGCGCTGATGAAGCGAACGAACGGACACACGCTGCACCGTAAAACGCTCGATCCGACGGTCACTAAAAAAATTATTGTGAAGGTTCGGCAGCATCGCCTGGGCGCGGCGCTAATTTTCGACCGTCCTGGGCCTGATCAGTATCTCTACGAGGGCATCGATTGGCAACACCCAAACCGTCATCGGTACTTCGAGCTCAATCGGCAGTTCATGACCGAACTATCACCGCTCGAAGATGGACTCACCGAGAGCCCGCTCCAACTCGCGTTCACGGGCGGCGTGAAGGAAATGCGGCACCTGGCCACCCTCGTCCGAAGTCTAGACGTCGCCAATCAGATCACCGTCACGCTCACTGAGTACGAAGCACGAGATTTTTCACTCCTCGACATCACCGCCGTCGGATGCTCGAAGGGCACCATGTTGACGACCTGGCTCGAGCGCCGTGGCATCGACGCTCAAGATGTCATGGCCGTCGGCGACAACTTGAATGACCGCGACATGCTAGAACTCGTAGGTTACCCAGTTGTGATGGGAAACGCCGTCGCCGGGCTCAAGGCACTCGGGTGGCCCACGACCGCCGGACACGACGATGGGGGCCTAGCGCAGGCAATTCGGGAGGTACTCGACGAAAAATAGCCCCGTGGCATCAGGTCGACAGTCTCGCCGTGGACGCGCTCCGGTCGACCGTCAATACGTTCTGCAGCGCTTCGACTCGATAGTGCCAGATCGGAACCAGTAACACCCCAACCAGGATCAAGCCCAGCGACAGACCAAGCCACAGGCCGACCACACCCCACCCCCACCAGAAGCAGAGAGCGTAGCCGAACGGAAGTCCAACACACCAGTGTCCGACCAAATTGCACAGCATCGGCGTCCACGTGTCGCCGAGTCCTCGAAGGAGACCGGTCGCAACGGCCTGTAAACCATCAAAAAGCTGGAACACCGAGGCGACCAACAGGAGTAACACTCCGGTTTCGATGACACGTGCGTCCGAAGTGAAAATCCTGAGGATCAGCTCTGGCACCGTGAGAAACGCAATTGCCGAAACTCCCATAAAAGCGGCACCTATTCCAAGTGCAACCCATCCGGAATACCGCGCGCCGGGCAGATCGCTACGACCGACCGCGTGTCCCACCCGGATAGCGCCAGCCGCTGACAGTCCATATGTGACCATGAATGTCAGTCCAACCGTGTTGAGTACAATCTGATGGGCTGCTAGAAGATGTGGTTCCAGACGGCCCGCAAGCGCGGTGGCCACAGTAAACACACCGACCTCCAACGTCATCTGTGTTGCGGCCGGCCATCCCAGCCGCAACAACTTCCGAATCCGAGCTACCTCGAACCCCCTAGCGGGTAACGTCCCGCCCGGGTCATTCGGGGGCAAACGTGCGGTGACACGCCAGACCGCTAGGGCGAGAAAGCCACACATGTAGGTGCGCGACACGCACGTCGCCCACGCAGCGCCCTTGACTCCGAGTTCCGGAAAACCCCAGTGACCGAAGACCAGTAGCCAGTTCGCTACCACGTTGATGATGTTTGCGGTGACGAGCGCGAGCATGATCGGCCGGACGATGGCGACTGCCTGCAAGTACCGGCGGAAGACCGTGAACAAGAGCAACGGAAGCAGGCTCCAAATCACGACTCCTAGATACCCTTGGGTGAGATTTGACACTCGTAGGTCCAGCCCCAAGGCCGGGACGAAGGTCGTGGCCATCCATGCGAGAACGGTAAGCGGAGCAGTGAGCACAACGGCCAAGACCAGGCCGTGGCGGAGCCACGCTCGACATTCGCTAAAATCCCGCGCGCCAAATGCCTGGGCGACGAGTGGATCGAGACCCAGCAATAACCCAATCGCAACCACTGCCAGCGCGAAAAAGAGCGCGCTACCAACACCAACGGCCCCGATCGCCTCCGGGCCGAGCCGCCCAACCATGCTGATGTCTACGATCTGCATGGCCATCCACCCGACCTCTGCCACGACGACCGGCATCGCGAGCGACAGCGTCGAGCGCAGCTCTTGAGGTGCCGACGAAAATCTGTCGCTAGGTCTCACGAGTGTCCGGAATCCAACATGCGTCCACAAACGAGGGCGGACTCAGCTTCGACAGTGTGCCGGGCGTCGGTTGCGTAGCGGATTACTACCGGAAAGGAGCTCAGTGTGTAACTACGGTGCGCCGTGCGAAACTAGCGCCACGGCATCAGCCGCTCTATCCACGCGATGCGCGTCAGATCGTTATAGATGACAGTGACCATCAGCGTCATCAGCAGGACGAATCCCACAAGCAGCATCTGCTCCTTTACCCGGGTACTGAAGTCGCGACCCGAAACACCCTCGAGGGCGATGATGGCAATGTGCCCACCGTCGAGCACCGGCACCGGTAACAGATTGAGAATGCCAAGGTTCAGAGAGATCATCGAAAGTAGGCTGAACAACGAGACCAGCCCCAATTCGGCCGCACCACCAGAGAGCTGGGCAATGCCAACCGGCCCGACGAGCTGTTTCGGAGAGGTCTCCGCTGTGAACAACCCGACCAGCGTTTGAAAGATCAACCCCGACCACTCGTAGTTTCGTTCGAGACTCAATATGAAAGCCTCGGCGAATCCCGGGTCAACGACCCGGACAGCAAACGGGCTAATCGAAACGCCGATCAGACCGACATCACCGACGAGGGCCGGCGTGACCTCAACCTCGCGCAACGTGTTGCCGCGCCGTATTGTAAGGTTCAGTGGTCGTCCAGGACTGGCGTTGATTCGTTCGATCAACTCTTCGCTCCTGACGGGATCGCCACCAACAGCCACAATGACGTCCTCGACCTGCAGACCGGCAAGATCCGCAGGTTCTCCAGAAGCGATGCTTCGGATCTGCGGCTCCATGATGGGCCCAATACCGAGGTCCCCCATCTCAAAATCGGTCTGAGAATCAGGCGTGATACTGACGGTTCGCTGCCGGCCGTCTGGCTCACTGACAACGACAGATATGACCCGACCGGCTCGGGGCATAACCGCCACGAATAGATCTGACCACGTCTCAATGGCCTGGTCTTCGACGCTGAAAATCCTGTCCCCAATCTGGATACCTGCGCCCTCCGCGGCTGACCCTTCGGTGACGGTTCCGACAACCGGCGCCTCTTCTTCGTAGGCTGGCATCTCTGCCCCCTGATAGAGCACGAGCGTCATCACGATGATAGCCAGCACAATATTCATCGCTGGCCCCATTATCAGTACCTGGAACCTCTCCCACTTCGACTTTGACATGAACTCGTCGTCCGCGCCGGTGCACTGGTCATCCGGATTCTCGCCGGCCATCTTCACGTAGCCACCGAGGGGAATAGCGCTGATGCAGAACTCGGTGTCACCTCGCTGGAACTTGACTATCTTGGGACCGAAACCGAGGGAGAAAGTCAGCACGCGAACGCCTATGCGACGCGCGGCCATAAAGTGACCAAGCTCATGAACAAACACGAGAACGCCGATGACAAATAGAAAAGCTACGAGACTAGTCAATATCAACACTCCGAGCCGGGCAATAGCTACAAGTAAATCAACCCCGCTTCAGTTAGGACCCTTCTGATTTTACCTTGCCGACGAGTTCGCGCGAAAACCGGCGAGTCCAAGCATCGGCCTCTCGGACAGCCTCCAGGGACTCGACCTCAGACCATCCCTCGTGCTCCGCCGCGTCGAGTAGCTGCTCGATCAAGGCTGCAATGCCAGAAAATGAAAGATGCCCAGCAAGAAACGCTTCAACGGCAACCTCGTTCGCGGCATTCAGGACAACGGGAAATGCAGATCCTCCCTCCAGGGCACGATACGCCAACCGAAGGCATGGAAATCGGTTTGTGTCAGGTTGTGAAAATTCGAGACGGCCGCACGCCGTCAGATCAAGAGGGGGTAACTCAGTTGGCCATCGCGCAGGACAAGACAACGCGTACTGAATCGGGAGCCGCATGTCTGTAATACCAAGCTGGGCAATTACAGATCCGTCCCGAAGCTCGACGAGCGAGTGCACGACGGAT
>Ga0315338_1004268_pt1 | contig 11516 bp, 10 predicted proteins | sample ASW8metaG_FD_204518 | JGI IMG/M metagenome (GOLD analysis project Ga0315338, IMG submission 204518) | Ammonia-oxidizing marine archaeal communities from Monterey Bay, California, United States - ASW #8 | ecosystem: Environmental > Aquatic > Marine > Coastal | place: USA: California | collected...
CCTGAAACCGTCTCTGACCTGCAGTTCTGGTTGATCACTGGTTCGCGTCGTTTCGCACTGTTTCGCGATGTCTCGCGGCCTGTACGCGGCCTGAGAAAGTCAGGGTGTGTCACCCCCGTGGCTGCCTGCGTGGCTGCCTGGAGGCGTCAGCCGCCTCAACTCGGCGCGGTGCCCTTCTGCCCGGTTGACTCGGGAGTGCTACTAGGCAATCGCCCTGACCAGGTGGTGCTCGAAGACATCTAGGAACTTGGCGTCAGGCTCGTCTTGGACGTGATTGACGTTCCACAAGCCCGACTCACGGACGAGATTTCGATCGGCTTGCCGACCGAGCCAGCCCGTAGACGAGTCGTCAATCTCCTGCCGTTTAGAAGCACTTAGTAGTGCGATCGCCCCGACCTCGACTACTCCTCGATCGCTCATCGAACCCGGAGGATCCTCGACCTCCAGCCAGAGGAACGGCATCGCCCCAATGTGCTGACTCACCGCCAGTTCAAGCGGGTACTCATCCCTGCGAACATCCGACGGGGCGTTGCTCCCGACAGCCCACGAATGCCGGATTGAGTCCGGCCAATGGCCAGATGCCAATAGTGCGGTGCCGACGTGAAGACGAAAGATCGACCCACGATGGTTGCCGCCACCTGGCATTGATCCGCCAACGGTTCCTCTGTGTTGAGACAAGCGGCTCCAGAGCGTGGCACTCGACTTGCGTAAACCATGTGTGCCAACCCGCACCACCCGTGGCGTAGTGCCATCGGCGCGGAGTTCACCGTCCTCAAAGAAGAAGTAGACACCTCGCTTAGGCCAATCCATTTGGCCGTGGCACTGGGTTAACCGACGCTTTCCGCCACATCTCGTCTCGAGTTGAGCCAGAAGGTCGTAGAACCGGTCGAGACATGCCTCGTGAGTGTTCACAGTCGGTGCTCACGGGCCTGCTTGTAGAACCGGAGTTGCTCACCGATCCGCATCCGCTCGGTCGGAATCTCGACCACACAGCCCCTGTCCCGCAGGCCGTCCAACAGACCGAACTCGCGGTACTCAGCGCCAGCGTGAATCTCGAACACATCGCCCTGCCTGGGTTGGATCCGCTCGTCAATCACCAAGAGGAGCTGATTGCTCCACGACTGTCGAGCCGGTCGGCCGGCATCTTTAAGGGTCACGTTGTACGGAGCGAGCACCTCGTCTGGGTGCACAAGCCCGTGTTTTGCCGAGAGGATCCACCAACTATCGCTGGACCGCTCAACGTAAGAACGACGTCCAGCGAAGAGGGCCGACACGTATAGATCTTTCGCAGCCTGAGGAACAGCGGTCTTATCTTTCACGCACCCAACTAGCCCGATGCGCCGCTGGGTAAAGACCATCAACTCAGGGTAGGCCGATTTGAATTCTCGTCAAAGAAGACCCACGCCGACCAGCAGGACAGCCAGAAGGGCCTACTCGCAGAGCACACCAGGGGCGACCTCGGCGCTCTAGATCCACCACCCCGGCATCCTCGGCTCGTCGTCGATGTGCCAGTCGGATGGGGCCTCGGCGTCGTCCCCTGTGTCCCCCTCCTAGCCGGGGATGGGGAGCAGCCAATCGGTCCATACCTTTAGCGACGGCATATCTGGCTGCTCGAGCACCTAGGCGCCGGCGTCGGGCGGGGCCTCTGAGGCCATCTCCCACCCGTCCGCGTTGGGAGAGCCAAAGCGACTTAGAACTGAACGCAGGGCCATCCCAATCGGCCCTGCATCGAGGTGTTCCTGGACCTCTAACAATAGTTCGGCTTCCTTCTGTTCCGCAGGGTCGAGCATCGAGGAGTAGGTCGGATCCAGGAGGAATGGCGAAACATCGGCGGCTTGGTACGCCAAGTGGTCTAGGAAGATTTCGAACCGTCGAGCTGCTGTGTCGAAGTCTTCGTCAGGTTCGGCAACGGGCACAATATTGAGGTCTTGCTCGAAGAGCTTGTGAAACAACGGTTCTGCATGGAGAACCAGGGCTGTTCCGAGTTGATCCTGGTTCGTCTCTTGGACGACATTGCGGCGCGTTCCGCGCCGTGCAGCGCGGACTTCGTGGAGGACCTTGTGGAAGCTCTCGTCGGACAACGAGTAACCGACGAAGAGCATGTGGCGCGTCAGCAACATTGCCTGCACCAGGCCAAACAGAGCACCAGAACGGCTTGGCAAGCCCAGATAATCATCTCGGGTGAAGACCATGTCTTCTGGTTGGGCAAGGGTCCCATGGAGCTTGAGCAGCCAACGATGACTGCGGTCGCGTTCTACGGGTTCGTAGGGAAGAACTGCAAGTTCGGATTCGGAACCACCGCACGCAAGTTCGAAAAGTTCGTCATAGTTGGTTGTGACGTTTTCTACTGTTCCCAAGCTCGCTAGCAAGCCATGGGAAAGCGAGTGCCGCTCTCGTCTGATTCGGGAACTGATTGCGCCGTGGTAGTCGTCGTCGTCCCCATAGGACTGTCGAACTAGAGAGGCTTGATCTCGAGCGTCAAGTTCGCGGAAGACCTTCAGGTCAGATTCGCTTCCGATTTGAGCTTCGATGAACAGCTCGTCAAGGAGTGCTTGCCAACCGGGGACTCCCGCTGCCAAGCTAATTCCAGCACCCATGAACGGAACCAACTGGCCCAGGGTGCAGGCTTCAGCCAACTCCGTGGACAGCCGAGACAAATCTGCGTTTCTGGGACCCAAGTCCCACGACGGCACGCTTGTCGCACCCGACAAGCCCTCCATTCGTTTGCGGGCCCGCTGGGCCGCCGCGTAGTGCTTTCGCCCACGGGTCACGAGAACTATGTCAACGGGGTTGGCCGCGGCGTACTGGCTTAGGAATGGCACTAGGGACTCGAAGATCATTCCCTTGTCATGCTCATGGCCGCCGGCGGCAGTTGCCACAGCTGGCAGCGCTAGGCGAGGCACTGATCTCCGAGAGAGCTTTGAGGCCTCATCGAGGAACGCCCTGACGTTGTCAAGCAGTTGCCCTTTCGACAGGTGTCCGACGTTGGTCAGCCACACTGCGGGGGCCCTGCCCGCTGGGTTCGAATAGAGGCAGGTGTGCACACTGTCGCCCCAGCCGGGTGGACTAGCGAAGTCGCGTAGAGGCCCCTCATCGTCCGGAAGGCGCCCTACCAGGCCGGACCAGAGTCTGGTAACGAACATTGCCACGTCTGTGGGCAACAGGAGAGCGTCGCAATCAAGTGTCGTTAGGTCACCCTTGGTGATAAAGAAGTGACCGCTGGTTTGGCTCACTGAGCCAGACTAATCCCTCGGCGACGACGCCTTCGAGACGCTGGCCTTTGGCCAGTTCGTCGAGATCGACACTCGTTCGACATCGCCCCCGACCGGCAGGACAGCCAGAAGGGCCTCCAGGCTGCTGTCAGGGAACGTCAGATGGTGTCACCCCCGTGGCTGAGGGTGGCGCCGAACCCTCGCACCCTCGAAACGACGGGTTCCCGGGGGAACTCCGGTGAGGCTGGGAACGCGTTTCGGGCAATGCGGTAATGCTGCCCCTTGTGATGCCAGAAGAAATCTTCTTGCCGTTTGCCCTGTTCAGACGATCTTTCTGACCCAAAGCAGTAATAACCAGGTTGCCTCCACCACGGGAAATCCCTACCATTATAGATGTAGCCACAACTGAGGCAGGAGTTCGGCGCCCTCGCAGGCGTCTTTCTTCGTTTTGACGCCTTAACGGGCGTCTTTCTTAGTTTTCGGTGTCTGGTCGGGCTGGGGCGGTTGCTGCGGATTTCCTCCACCGAGGACCACCTCGGTGACCCACGAGCGCTGCTCAACTAGCACCGGACGCCCAAGAACGTCACTAACAGAATTGAGGCAAAGATATGAAGCAGATGGAACAGGGCATGGCCGAGATCTTCTACGACAGCGGTGTCGTGTTTCTCGCCACCCCACAGGGCGACCTGCCGCTTGTGCCGTACTGGAAGATGTTTATGAACATTGGTCATGGCGTCGCCGAGTGTGGCGAGTGCAGGACGGACGAGGACGGCAACTGGGCGTTCTTCGATAAGGACGAGGTCCTGATGGGTGTCCAGATGGAAGACCCGGTCGATCCCAAGAGTGGCGCTCCAAAGGAGTCGGCTCTTGTGTGGCTACGCGGGGTCATGGAAGAGGATCAGGTCGTGATGTTCATCGAGGCCATGAAGGAAGGCCACCAAAGGCACACCAAGGAAGAACCCGAGGACGAAGGCGAGATCCTTTCCCTCCAGATCGGCCCTGAAGGACCAACGGGTAGTTCGCCAGCAAATACAACCATGTCAACAGGTAGGTGGCTAGAACGCGTGATTGACCGTCTCAACAAAGCAACCGCCGCCGCCCGAGCAACGAAGAACAGGAAGAACTCACAGTGAACGAGAACGACTTGGAGTACCACTTCAACCGCCCTACAAGGGCCTACGACCCCGAGTGGCGAGAAGCGCGAGCCGGAGAGTACGGAGAAGACACAGAGACGTTGATGTACGTCCTCCTGAATGGCACATACGGCATGGGCTACGACGACGAAGAAGCGTTTGCCATCTTCCGTCGGATCATCGAACGGCTGGAAGGCCACATGGGCAAGGCCGAGGCCACCACCGCGGCGCAGAAGACAACGTCCCACTAACACCCGGGCGTCCCTCTCGCGTCCGTGGTGCCCGGTTCCCGGCGAGGGGGTGCTTTGCTCTTTTCCACCCCCTCGCCCGGAACTACTACTGCCGCTCTCCATCTCATGGAGGGGCACGACGACGCGTCAGCCTCAGGGAGACCGGATCTTCCCGACGGTCTTCGTCTCCGCGAACGAACCCACCAGATTCCTTAACCCCAGCCCAATCGAGGAGAAACAAGACGATGATGAACACGATCAACGAACTGACCGAGCTGTGCAACAGCGCCTACCGCCACGACCGAGCGTCATGGGATCAGGAGGCCAAGATCTACAGGGGCACCGACGGCCCTGACCAGGCAGAGGCCCTCTCAGAGCAGATGGCCACTTGCCGCAACGCCCTCGTGGATCCAGTCCTCGCCGCTGTGAAGAATCGGCACGAAGGCCACCTACTCGTCGTTCCTGAGCGCAAGAGCAAGCCCTTCAAGAGCGGTCAATACGAGCCTCAGACATGGATGGACCTGCGCTACTCAGAAACTCGAGAAGGCACTCCACTCAAGTTCTCAAAGTTTGACAAGCAATCCAACAACTTTCGAATCTGGTTCTCTGCAGCGGGGCTTGGGATCGGAATCTTTGCTTCGCCAAACGAGCCTGGATACCAGGGCCGGCTATCAGCGTTGTCGACTGCGGTTACTGGCCGCTTCGTCGACAGGCAGCCCTCCAGCACGGACTGGGAACAGAATGAACTTCTTCTCCGGGGAACGAACAGCCGCTGCCACATCTACCTGGCCGACTGGTGGCCTCAGTTCGAAGACGACGACGACTTCCTGGCCTCGGTAGCGGACTGCTGGTCGATCCTCGGAAAGACGCTCGAGATGAATCGCTATGCCGGCGAAGCGAACTGACCCCGTTACGTCCCGGCCAGCAGCACAGCCAGAAGGGCCTCCGGGCTGCTGTCAGGGAACATCAGGCTGTGTCACCCCCGTGGCTGCCTGTGTGGCTCCCTGGAGGATTACTCGAAGATCACTCCGGCGGCGACCGGATCGAAACCCTCCGGCCAGATGGCTGTCGGATGCCTGCCGTAACCGCCTCTAGGCGAGCTTGGGTTGTAGCGCATGAATTGACTCCAGCCACGCGTTCGAACCGACCTTCTCAAACCGGAAAGGCTTCCATCGGCTACCAGCTCCATGTTGATATGTGTAGCGATAGGCAAGCGCATTGGCCACAAGAGTCCGCCATTTGTAGCCCTTATCGAACCAGGCTTCCTTGAGCGCCGGCCATTCGACAGGGCCATTCTCTGTGAGTTCATAGAGGATCAGCCCCTTGTCATCACTAGCTTCAGAGAGCAATTCAACGGGATCGGTTAGGTGGTGGATCACCTTGAACCCCCAGCCCTTCAGGCGACACCAGTCGGTCGCCGCATCCCACTTGGCGAGATTGTAGGTATCCGCCCAGAGGTACATCGGTTTGACTTCCAGCAGAAAGACGCGATCGTCGTCTAGTTGAACTGCGACATCAGGGTAGTAGTGCTGTTTCCGCCCTTGATAGGAGAAATCGATCGTGACGGGTTGCTCGCAGTAGAGGGAGACCTGAGGGGCCTCTTCCAGCACCTTGAAAGCGGCCCGTTCCATAATGCTTTCACAGGCGATTTCTCGGCCGATTTTCGGTGAGTGGAATTTGCTCCCGGACGATCTGGCCTTAAACCCCATCATCCGGAACTCTCGGTATCCATCAACGTCAACAAATCTCACTGGCACGGCTGGTGCGTCGCCCCTGGTGAGTTCTGGTGGCCAGACCACATGGTCGATAAGACGGGACCCTTTCCCCCATTGCGACAAGAAACGTCCATGAGTCGTCTTGATAGCGGCCTCGCGACCACCGAGCCATCCTCTGACCTGCTCCGGTCGGAGTCCGACTGCTGAAGCAACAAATGCAGCGAGGACGTCTGTCGAACACTCTGGGAAACTCGCTCGAAGCGCTGTTCCCCTTTCATAACTCCGGAAGGATCGCAGCAGGAACCGCAGCCTCACACCGAAGGGCGGCTCGCGGCCTTTCGAACTCCCCAACTTTCTGCGACATTGAGTCAATGCTCGGTTCTGGATCTGACGGATCCGTTCCCTCGAAAGGCTGTATGCCTCTCCGATCTCCGCGAGCGTCTGCGGCTCATAGCCGAAGATTCCAAGCCGTCGTTGAAGTACATCAGCGTCGCGCTCTCCAAGAGATTCGAAGAACGACGCCAAACCTTCGAGAAGTTCTGCATCAGGCCCTGTTAGATCAAAGGCGACAGGTCCCAAAGCCGGATCTGGTGGCCATAGGTCCTCATAACCGTCGACTTCCACGGCTCCCACGCTACGTCCCGACCTGCAGGACAGCCAGAAGGGCCTATTCGAAGATCACTCCGGCGGGGGGTCTTTCACGCGTGAAAGACCCCTCGTGAGGTCCGCCGCGGTGAGGTCCGCCCCGTGGCTGCCTGCGTGGCTGCCTACTTGAAGGCCACTCCGGCGGCTACCGGATCGAAACCCTCCGGCCAAATCGTCTCAGTGTCGGCAGTTGCACCGGTGAGGTCCGCTCTCGTGAGGTCGGGCGGAAAGGGCTTTGCCCTCGTGAGGTCTGTCTCGGAGAGGTTCGCCCCAGAGAGGTTCGCCCCAGAGAGGTTCGCCCAATCGAGGTCCGCATCCTTAAGGTTCGCTCCAGTCAGGTTCGCCCCGGTGAGGTCCGCCCTGACGAGGAACGCACCCGAGAGGTCAACATCGTTGAGGTTCGCCCCAGTCAGCTTCGCCCCAGTCAATAGCGTCACAGAGGGACTTCTAGAGAGGTTCGCCCTTGTGAGGTTTGCCCCGGTGAGGTTTGCCCCGGAGAGGTCCGTTCCAGTCAGGTTTGCTCCAGTCAGGTTCGCTCCGGTGAGGTTCGCCCGAGCAAGTTCCGCCTCTTGGAGTTTTGTCCCACTGAGATTCGTATTCGTGAAGTTTGTCGATTCGAGGTACGCCTTGGTGAAGTCTGCTCCAGAGAGGTTCGCTCCGGTGAGGTTGGCCCGGTAGAGGTTCGCCCTACTGAGATCAGCCCCTTCGAAGTTCGCCCCGGCAAGGTCTGCTCCGGGTTCGATTGTGTAGCCGTTGACTTCCACGGTCCCCACGATACGTCCCGACCAACAGGACAGCCAGAAGGGCCTCCAGGCTGCTGTCAGGGTGTGTCAGGGTGTGTCACCCCCGTGGCTGCCTGCGTGGCTGCCTACTCGAAGACCACTCCGCCGACTTCCGGGTCGGAACCCTCCGGCCACTGAGTGGTTTCGTCGGCTGTTGCCTGGGAGAAGTCCACCACCTCGAGGTTTGCCTCGATGAGGTTCGCCCCTCGGAGGTTCGCCGCGGTGAGGTACGTTCGACTGAGTTCCATCCCGAGGAGGCCCAGGTCTCCGAGGTACGTCCTGTCGAGGTACGCCCCGGTGAGGTTTGCCCTGTCGATGTACGCCCTGGTGAACTTCGTATAGGTGAGGTCCGCCCTGGTGAGGTCCGCATCGGTGAGGTCCGCCCCGGTGAGGTCCGCCCCGGTGAGGTCCGCCCTGGTGAGGTTCGCCTGTTCAAGGTCCGCCCCTCTGAGGTCCGCCCCGGTGAGGTCCGCCCCGGTGAGGTCCGCCCTGGTGAGGTTCGCCTGTTCAAGGTCCGCCCCGGTGAGGTCCGCCCTGGTGAGGTCCGCCCTGACGAGGTACGCCTCGGCGAGGTCCGCCCCAGCCAGGTCCGCTCCGGGTTCGATCTTGTAGCCGTTGACTTCCACGACAACCACTTTACGTGCCAACCAGTAGGACAGCCAGAAGAGCCTCCAGGCTGCTGTCAGGGTGTGCCACCCCCGTGGCTGCCTGCGTGGCTGCCTGGAGGGTTATTCGAGGATCACACCGGCGGCTTCCAAAGCGAAGCCCTCAGACCACCGGATGTGGGGGGCCTCTTCCGGCCACACCGCGTTTTCGACGCTTCACCGGCGGTATGCAATAGTCCGACTATGAAAGATGGCTGGCAGCCTGGGCCGGAGGCAGGGACGATCCTCGGGATCGAAGTTCTCCTGCCGAATTCGATGGGTCGGATCTGGCTCGAGGGAGCCGAGGGGCTGCACCTCCTCTACGGCCGCAACGGCTCAGGGAAGTCGACTGTGCTCAGTGCGTTGCGAAGCTTCTTCATGGGCCAGTCGACCTCGGAGGGCGTCCAGGCCGTCCATCGACACCCGCTCGATGCTCAACTTGCCGGGGTCGGCGAGGGGACGGTGCGCTGCTTCATGCGCCTTCCCGACGACGTTCTCGATGGGCCGATCGGACTGATGGATGTCAATCAGGACGCCGCCGATCTGCTCACGACGATCCTCGAGTCAGATCAGTCCCCACTCATGTCCAATGAATCAGACCAGTCCTCCCTCGGGTCCGATATCGAAGCCGCTTTCTCCATGTTCGATGAACCCGAAAACATGGCCGAGAATCTGCTGGAGTTCCAGCGGATGCTTGACGAGGGTGAGGAACCCGGTTGGATCACTGCTGGCTACGACACCTGGCCCGGTGAGCGGGAATACCGCTACGTCGAGGAGCACCCGCTCAGCCACGAGATGCGAGCCGGTCTACAAGAGGTGGTTGCCTACAAGTATCGCAACAGAGCGTGGCGTGGAGCGCTTGCTGAACCTTGGGCACAGGCATACCTCGAATATCCGGGGGTCGACACAGTAGATGAAATCCGCTCCTGCCTTGGCGCTGTGGGTATCGAGCGAAGTGACGAGTGGATACACGAGTTTCTCGTCCGGGATCCCAACTTGTTGCACGACAACGTCTTGGAGCACGGGTGGGAGGAGTTCATCCTGCTCGCACTCACAACGGTCTTTCCCAACGACGCGGTTAGAGGCCAACTGGGCTACGCGGAGGAACTTTTTGAGGGTCAGGGAGATGGTGGTCTGCCGGCCGCTGCGATACGAGAGGTGGCGACGAGCCGGCTCGTTTGCCTCACGAGTGGCAATCGTGGCTGGAGTGTGGTGCCAGCGGCCAGGCTCTCGGACGACACACCGAACCTGACCCGGCTCTGGTCAGAGACCCAGGAGGGCCTCCGAGCGCTACTCCTTCGCATCAATCCGCATGCCTCAGCATCCGATCGGGAACTCGAAGCCACCTGGCGTCTAATGCGTCAATATGCCGATGACGAACCGAACTTTATTCTCGAGTGCGTCCCATCCGCACTGCTCGCCGCATCCACGCAACTCGATTTCCTCTTTAGTGCGGGTGGCCCACCCGATCATCCGTACGTGAGCGCCAACACCGTGTTTTCTTGCGGGAGTCTTGAATCTCCGCTCCCCGGTTGGCCGCTGGTGGTGGACCTTGACGATCCGATCGACCCCGATGCGTGGTTGACGGATCGATTCTCGGCTCTTTTCGGAAGCGGTTCGAAGCCTCCGACGGTCCGAGATGAGTTCTTGACCGAGGTTGTCGCTCACCTCGCACACTCTGACGAAGAACCCTGGGACGAAGTGATTCGGGACAGCTTCGAGCGGGGAATGCGTCCCGCCGACGTGAGGCCCAGTTCGAGTTCAGACAGCGCCTCGCTTCTGTGGTCCGGGCCGGACTCGACAGTGCTCGATGCGATAGCCGAATTTCCCCAGTTCGATGCCTTCAGGGATCGCATTTCGGCGTTCGGCGATCTGTTGCCGCGGCTCGGGATAGGTCTCGGTGGACTACGGGTGGAACCAAACTGGTGGCTCCCGAACTGGATCGACGGCAAACCTGTCCGCCTCGAAGCCCTTGACCAACCGTCGGACACATGGGTAGGGGTCAGCGACCTGAGCGACGCTCAACGCCGATGGACAGCGATTGCCATCCAGATCGGCGAGGCTCAGGAAGAGGCATCAAATCCCTGGTTCGACAGACCGAGCGTTGCCAAACTCTTATGGGGACCTCCAACTATGCGGTTCGGTCCGTCGATTCGGACCGGACCGATCGCCGTGTTCGGCGATGAAATCGACGCCGGCGTTCACATTGCGGCATCGAAGGCGATATTCCGGACACTCGCCGAAATCCCGGGGATCGGATTCGTGTCGTCGCACTCGCCCACGGCCCTTCGCACACCGCTCGTGCGACTCGTCAATGTCCACCGGAACGACACAGGCCGAATCGCGATCACCTCACCGGGCTTATCCGACAATGTTCAAGAGGCTGCTCTTCGGCTCGGAATCGATCTCACGGATGTCCTCGCGTCGATGTACCTCGCGGTCATCGTCGAAGGATCCCATGACGCCATCGTCATCGAGGAACTTCTCCGGAGGGAAGACAACACCGACCGGATGTTGGTGATCGAAGGGCGCGGCGCTCACTCTATGACGTCCATCGCAGATGCTCGCTTGCTCGTCGACTTCTGCGACCTCCGGTTGCTCATCGTCCTTGACAACGTCGCCAACGATCGGTACCAACCAGTTCTCGAATCACTCAAGAACCTCCGTGACCAGGGCGTCGCTGTCAATAGCGCCATCAAGGAGTCGGGACTTGAGCGACTGCAAATGGACTCCACTCCCGAGGAGAGAACCCTCAACGAGATCCTCGAACGCGGCGCACGCCGGGGGATACTCGACAGGATCGACATCCATGGCCTGCCTGCCCGAGATATCGCCGAACTACTTCCAGCGAGTTCCTTCGGACTCGAGCACGATTGGCCTCATTATGGGAAGGAGTTCCGGTCCACCAGTGGCACCAGCAACTTCAAGACCTGGCTAAGGGACGAATATCACGTGTCGATCTCAAAGAAGACAATCAGGAAAGCGGTCACCGGTCTCGACCAGATGACCGACGGACTCGTCGCACTTCAGGAGGCCATACTTGTATCTGCTGAAATGGCATCACGCGACCGCGGACTCTCTGTCACGGAGTAGGTCACGTTACGTCCCGACCAGCAGGACAGCCAGAAGGGCCTATTCGAAGATCACTCCGGCGG
>Ga0315338_1004270_pt1 | contig 11511 bp, 8 predicted proteins | sample ASW8metaG_FD_204518 | JGI IMG/M metagenome (GOLD analysis project Ga0315338, IMG submission 204518) | Ammonia-oxidizing marine archaeal communities from Monterey Bay, California, United States - ASW #8 | ecosystem: Environmental > Aquatic > Marine > Coastal | place: USA: California | collected...
TTCGCGCTGGAAGATGAGAGACGTGTCTGGACTGCATTACTCCAGTATGGATCTCGGCCTAACCAAACGCGACCTAATACGATTCATCGCCACTTACGAAAATATCAGCAACCGACAGGTACTCGAGGCATTGCAAGACAACGACGGCTTTTGGCGTGACGTGCAATCACGCGCTCACAACCTGTATCGTTCTGAAGAGCGTCGCAAAAAAAAGACAGGCAAGGTTGCTAACGCCCCTCTGACACCGGCCAGCACCCAGCACTGACCTTACCAAGTGACGCAACACGATCTGGGATGCGAAATTTGTAGATGGAAATTCAATCCCAGATTCCGCCGGGCGATCTCACGCTGCACTCCGATAGCGCGAGCCAATTTTCTTCAGGTCATCTACATATACACCATTATTTACGCGATGATTCACCGCTGATACGCCAGACTCTCAAAAACCCCGATCTAGCACTGTCCGATCCAGAATGTCAGATCATTAAAAGCGATAACACAACTACTGTTGGACTAATTTTCCGAGATAGTTACAAAATTGCAATCAAGCGTTACAACACCAAGAATGCCTGGCATCGTCTCCGCCGTACCGTTCGCAGCTCACGAGCTGAGAACTGCTGGCATTTCACCCGAACCTTACGGAGCCTGGATATTTCTGTGGCACCGGCTGTTGCCTGGATCCAGGAAATCCAGGTTGGTTTAAAGGGTAGATCCTGGTTCGTGTCTGAATTTGTGGATGGAATTAGCTGTCTAGACTATCTAAAAAGTGATGTTCCCCATGCCGAGATCGAAACAACCTTGGGCGAGATTGTCGGGATCCTGTGCAAGCTGCGGCATAAGCACATCTCGCATGGCGATCTCAAAGCAACCAACATTCTGCTGTCGAACCAGGGACCCGTGCTGATCGATCTCGACGCTATGCGGCAGCATAAGACTGAATCAACTTATCAACAGGCCGCCAGCAAAGACATAAATCGCTTTCTTCGAAACTGGCAAGACAACCCCGTTTTACTGGCTACCGCCCGGCAATTGCTGTCGGCCCAAGGTTTCCCAACCGACCCCCCGTCTTAGAAGGAAATTCGCGCCGCGTAGAATGGATGGTCCGATGGTCCGGTCGGGGTGTGCCACGCATTAATAATCTTCAACCCGCGAACAAGCAACCAGTCGACGCGTCCAAGCGGCCCCCCGGCCAGGCCAGCTGCATCCTGCACCCCAAATTTTTGCAGCCGGTCAAGGTACTCATGACCTGCTTCAACGTTAAAGTCACCGAGCAGAATCGCGTGATCGTACTGTTCAAAAACATCCAATACCCGTTCAAACGGTTGGCGTTGACGATCCGGATGAGACAGATGTGTGTTAATAACATGCACCGTCTTGCCGTTAATACTGATCTCGTATCGCGTCAGATTGCGATAGCCCCTACCGGTCGTTGGCAATAAGGGTTCACGATACCAGTGCTCCACTGGAATACGTGTGAGCAGGGCGTTGCCTCGATTCGGCACCAGACAACGCCGCCGCGTGGGAGAGAAATGAACCGCGCAGGCAAGTTTTTCCGACAGCGTGTAAGCCTGGTTGCCCATTCCGCGCCAGGTTGATCCTTCGACTTCCTGTAACCCAACAATGTCACAGTCTTTAATCACCTCGGCAATACGATTAAGGTCGCGCCGGCCGTCAGTCCCCCGAGATCGGTGAATGTTGTAGGTGCCGATGACAACGCTGTCACCGGTCGGCTGATCCACACGCGTTATGTACTTAAGTTCCGAGCCTGAGGCAGGACCCAACGGCCAGTACTTAAACAGCAGTAGATAACCGCCCATTGCTGCCACTGCCAAAACCAGGAAATCAAATAATAACATCCGACCACTCAGGTTGATTATCTATCGCGTCTGGTCCATCGTTATCGACAGATTTCGCGCCAAAACAATGGGGTATCGTCGATAACATCAAGTCTGTGAATCCAGTCAGTTCAATCGTGCTGCATTGACCAGGCAAGCTCGATCAGGGAACATCATTGTAGCGAGGTTTTTGACTTTGGATAAACACCCGATGAAAACTGCATTTCTGACTGACCCGAGGTTTACCGAACATGAAACCGGGCCTGGACATCCTGAGCGTGCGACCCGCCTGACCCACACGCTGGACCACCTACGCACACAACAATGGTTCAATCAGCTGATACCCGTCGAATCACAGCTTTGTGACGAGCGCTGGCTGCGCAGCGTCCATGATCGTACGCTGATAGAGCGTGCTCGACTGGTGTGTAGCCAAGGACGAGCATATCTGGATAGCCCCGACGTCGCAGTAAGCGAAGCTTCATTCGAGATTGCGCTGCTGGCCGCCGGTGGGGTTCTAGCCCTAACCGATACTGTGATGCATGGAAAAGCAAATAACGGCTTTGCTCTAATCCGACCTCCCGGCCATCATGCCGAGCGTGATGTCGCACTTGGTTTCTGTCTGTTCAACAACATTGCGATCGCCGCCTGTTATCTGCAACAAGAATACGGGCTGGAAAAGATCGTAATTTTGGACTGGGACGTCCATCATGGTAACGGGACGCAACACAGCTTCGAAAGCGATCCCAGTATTTTCTATATCAGCCTGCATCAATACCCACACTATCCTGGAACCGGCGCTTATTCCGAAACTGGCATCGGCCCCGGATCCGGTACCACACTGAACTGTCCAATGTCCGCGGGTAGCGACGACAGCCACTACGAACAAGCCTTCCGAGAAAAAATACTGCCGGCTGTCAACGACTATGGGCCAGACGCAATCCTGATTTCAGCTGGATTTGACGCCCACCGGGCAGATCCCCTCGGCAGTATCAACCTATCTACAGAATTCTACGGGTGGATGACCGAGCGGATGCTGGAAACCGCAGACCAACATGCTAATGGACGACTAATTTCTGTGCTTGAAGGAGGCTACGCATTGGATGCACTGGCCGCGAGTGTCAGCGGTCATCTTCAGTGCCTGGCCGGTATTTCATTACCAGACCCAAGTTCATCAAGAAACGTCCAATAACAGAAGAACCAGCGAGATGGTAATCATTGATACGGCTGTGCTGACTACCGTTGACGCAGCAGCTAACGGGACCCCCGTGGAGTAGCGTTCTGCAAACAGGTAAGTGTTAATGCCCACCGGCAGAGCCGCCAGTACAACGGCAACCGACAACCACAACGAGTCTAACTCCAACACAAAACGCAGAACCAGCCAGACAGCTACTGGGAAAATCATTGTCTTCATCACACAGATCGCAACTGATGCACCGAGGGAGCCCGCAACGCGGTACTGGCTCAGTGCAGCTCCTAATGCAAACAACGCACATGGGGTTGCTGATTGAGCGAAAAGCTCTAGCACACCCACCAACACCACGGGTAGTGACAAATCCATCAAGTTGACCAACGTACCCAATGCAATCCCGGCGAGGTACTGATTGGCAACAACACCCCGGGCAAACGACCACAGGCGCGAATCCTGGCCTCTGCCGGCATCACCCGAGGCCTGAACCAGCGTCATCACAGGAAACATCACCAACGCCTGAGTCGCCACCAGCATAAACAAGGGCAAGGTCGCTCGCTCCCCAAAAATCGTCAGCACCAAAGGGATGCCTAGCGGGATGAAACTACCGTAACTGCTACCAAAAGCAAATATACCGGCCTCCTTAGGACGATAACCGAAAACCAGGCCAGACAAGGTAAATGCCACAGCGAAAAACCCCAACGCACATCCGTAGTAACCCAACAGATAACTCCAGGGCAAGACGTCGGGTAGATCCATCTTGGCCATGGCGTAGAACAAGAGCAGTGGAATAGCGAGGTTGAAAACATAGATCGAAATGCCGCGGATGGCCGCCTTGTCCAACAACCGGACGCGGCCCGCAATATAGCCGCAGATCACGACGCCAAAGATGGGGGCAACGATATCAATGACCACACCAGCCATATTTCGATCTCCAATCAACCAGGCGCAATGCAATACACATCATAGCGCTGCCAGTGCCTGAACACCTGCAAGTCCTCCCAAGTCTAGTCTCAGCTAAATGTCCACTGGGGTTAGACAGCGCAAGTGTACTGGTCTACCGTTTGCTATTTGCTGATCGCACGGTTAGATTTTGGCCCACTGTAGGGCATTTATTAGGAGAAATGCCACAGTAAAGGCAACGATGGGGACGAGTAACCGATCGTATCCGCGCAGCAGAGACCGGGGGACGCTGAAATCCTCGGGCCGGGTCCCGGTGAATATCACCCCTGAGCCACTGACCGAACAACGCCACTGCGTTCATTAGACTCAGTCGGTTAACCCCCGAAACCGGGTTGCGGACAGCAGGCTGTCCATGAGGTCGCCGTGCATTGAGCGGTGACGAAGCCGGGTGGTACCGCGCGCGGATTCTGATTGACCCCACAGATTCGAGACGCCCCGGAGGCCGCAAATCAAGGCATCCGGGGGCCTTACTCATGGAGAGCGATGAGATGGTATTCCAGAGGGCTTCTAGCCGATACGATGGTCCGACACTGGAAGCTGATGTGCTCGATTTCTGGCGAGAAAACCAGGTATTCGAAAAAACCCTAGCCAATACCGAAGGCCGCCCTCTGTTCACCTTCAACGAAGGGCCGCCAACAGCCAACGGGCGTCCCGGTATACATCACGTACTCGCCCGTACATTCAAGGATATTTACCCTCGCTACAAAACCATGCGCGGTTTTTATGCCCCACGGAAGGGCGGTTGGGATACCCACGGGCTCCCAGTAGAACACGAAATCGAGAAAGAACTGGGCATCTTCGACAAACAAGAAATCGAAACGCAAATTGGGATCGAAGAATTTACCCGACGTTGTCGAGAGTCTGTTATGCGTTATATCGGCGACTGGGAAAAAATGACCGAGCGGATGGGTTTCTGGGTGGATCTTGACCAAGCTTACTACACCCTGGATAACCAGTACATTGAATCGGTTTGGCACCTTCTGAAAATCATTTGGGACAAAGGTCTGATTTATCAGGACTACAAAGTTGTCCCCTATGACCCTCGAATTGGTGCAACCCTATCCTCACACGAAGTGGCGCAGGGCTATCGGGAGGTCGAAGATCCGTCAGTCACCGTTCGTTTTAAGCTGACCGAGACTGACAACACCGCCTTTCTCGTCTGGACGACCACTCCCTGGACCCTGCCATCCAATCTCGCTCTGGCTGTGGGTGCAGACATCGACTATGTCTACATCCAATACGGTGATGAGGTTCTGATCCTCGCCGCGGCACGGCTTCAAAGTACTATGGGAGAAGCCGATTACAAAGTCATTAAAACCGTTAAGGGCCAGGATTTGGTTGGACTTCGCTACCAGCGCCTATTTGACTACCTGGCAGTCGACGGCGTCATCTGTCGGGTACATGCGGCGGACTTTGTAAGCACAGAAGATGGTACCGGGATCGTGCACGTTGCGCCCGCCTATGGGGTCGACGACCTCGAGCTGGGACAACGCAATAATCTGCCCGTCGTTCACGGCGTTGGGCTCGATGGCTACTTCAAATCGGAGGTAACGCCGGTAGCGGGCTTGTTTTTCAAAGATGCCGATCCTGTCATTATCGACCTGCTCGAAAAACAAGGCCTGTTGTTCCGCCAAGAAAAATATCTGCACAACTATCCGTTCGGCTGGCGAACAGGTGATCCATTGATCTATTACGCCAAAAATGCGTGGTACATCCGGACAACTTCGGTTCAGGAACGGATGGTATCACTGAACCAGACCATCAACTGGGTACCACATACCATTCGCGACGGGCGATTTGGCAATTGGCTCGAACACAATGTCGACTGGGCACTCTCACGCGAGCGGTTCTGGGGCACGCCTCTACCACTGTGGACCAATGGAGAAGGAGACTTTGTATGCATCGGTTCGGTTGCAGAACTTGAAACGCTGTGCGGACGGTCTTTGGACGAAGTTGATCTCCACCGACCTGCCGTTGACAACATCGTATTCAACCATCCTGAGACGGATCAGGAATATCGCCGCGTCCCAGAAGTGATTGACTGCTGGTTTGATTCAGGGGCGATGTCTTATGCCCAATGGCACTACCCATTCGAAAACCAAGAGACCTTTAGCCGACATTTCCCAGCTGAATACATCTGCGAAGCGATTGACCAGACCCGCGGTTGGTTCTACAGCCTGCACGCCATTGCAACACTGGTATCTGATAGTGTGGCCTACCGCAACTGTGTCTGCCTGAGTCACATTGTCGACAAAGACGGCAAGAAAATGTCCAAGTCGTTGGGCAACATCGTCAACCCCTACGACGTGTTCGACCACATTGGTGCAGATCCGTTGCGCTGGTATTTCCTGGCCCGTCTTGCTCCGGAAGTTCAGAAACGAATCTCCGTCGATATCATCGCTGAAGTAGCAAGCTCCTTCATCAATACGCTCTGGAACACCTATGCATTTTTCACGCTTTATGCGAGCCTGGACAAAATCGATTTCTCTAAAACATTAGATGTTGCAAAGCGACCAGAAATTGACCGTTGGGCTCTGGCATTACTCCACCACACCACTGAAACTGTCACCGTAGCTCTGGATCAGTACGATGCTAGGGCGGGCGGCGAAGCAATTGAGAATTTTGTCGGTCAGTTGAGCAATTGGTATGTGCGGCGCAATCGCAGGCGCTTTTGGAAAAGCGAAGCCGGTGAAGATAAGGATTCAGCCTATCTGACGCTTTATCAGTGCCTGAAAACGATTAATCGACTGCTGGCGCCGTTCATGCCGTTTCTGACTGAGTCAATCTACCAAAACCTTGAACGGCCTGTGAACGCAGCAGCCCCACTAAGTGTCCACATGACTGATTGGCCAAAACTTGATCCAGCGTGGAAAGATAATGACCTGATCAATTCAGTTGATATTCTCCAGAAAGTGGTTGGACTCGGTAGGGCGGCTCGTGAAAGCAGTCGAATTCGTGTGCGCCAACCGTTAGCCAGACTGCTGGTGCGAGTTCCGACTGACAGTCAAGCTACCGCCATCAACCACCAGAAAATGCAGATTCTGGAAGAACTCAATGTCAAGTCCCTAGAGTTCATCGCCCGGGATGCGGAACTTATCTCCTACCGGTTGAAACCCAACCTACCACGAATTGGCAAACGCCACGGTCGTCTTATCCCAGCTATTCGAGAGGCATTGTCCAAGGCCAACGCCGCAGCAGTAGCGTCGGCTCACGCTGGGGGCGAATCAGTGACTCTTGATGTCGCGGGCCAGGAAATTGAATTTGAGCCAGACGACTTGTTGATTGAAACCACCTCCGCCGCAGGATATTCAAGTGCCGAGTCGGAAGGATTCCTCGTCGGCCTGGATACAAACCTGACGCCCGAATTGATCGATGAAGGGTTAGCCCGCGAGATCGTACGCAGCATTCAGGAAGCACGCAAGAATGCGGGCCTTGAGGTTTCGGATCGAATTCGTCTACATGTCTCGGGTTCAACCGATATCGATCGTATTTTGCTGTCCTACCGTGACTGGATCATGGCTGAGACACTGGCTGAATCCTGGACTGAGTCTGGACAGAACCCAGATTATTCAGTCGATGGTGCGCTTGAAACACACAACTGGCAAATCGAACTGAGCAAACACTGATGCTCAGCAATTCCATCACATCAATGGGCGGCTCACCGCGCCACCCAGTAGATATGAATGGGCAAGAACCCATACCAAAAATTATCCCCTTTAGTCATCAAACTATTCGACCTACCATTAGGCTGTGATCGGGTCCTAGGTTACGCAACGAGCTTAAAATAGTCGGTGTCCTGATAAAGGGTCTGATAAAATTCTTTTCCAGTATTGTCTTGATCTAATAAATTCCAAAGGAGGCCTAATGCCGCGTAGTTTTCTATTCACTTCTGAGTCAGTTTCAGAAGGCCATCCCGACAAAATGGCTGATCAAATTTCTGACGCCATTCTCGATGCGTTGCTTGAACAAGATCCGAACTCACGCGTGGGCTGCGAAACCCTCGTCAACACCGGACTTGCTATGGTATCCGGTGAGATCACGACTACTGCCCAGATCGATACCATCGACGTAGTACGCGATACGATTAAACAGATCGGATATTGCTCATCTGATATGGGCTACGATCACGGTAGTTGCTCCGTAATTGTTGCGCTGGACAAACAATCACCAGATATTGCACAAGGTGTCAACGAAGGTGAGGGTGTAGACCTTGAGCAGGGTGCAGGTGATCAGGGCCTGATGTTTGGCTTTGCCTGTAAGGAGACCGACGTTCTGATGCCCTTTCCCATCACCTATGCTCACCGATTGGTCAAACAACAAGCAGACGTGCGCAGGGCCGGCACCTTGCCATGGCTGTGTCCGGATGCCAAAAGCCAGGTATCCGTACGCTACGAAGACGGCAAACCGGTCAATGTCGAGACGGTGGTTCTATCCACCCAACACCTTGATGAGGTTGATCATCAAACGATCAGTGAAGCTGTGATTGAAGAAATCATCAAGCCCATTCTGCCGGAAAATATGATCACGGCCGACACGCAGTTTCTAGTGAATCCGACCGGCCGATTCGTGGTTGGCGGCCCGCACGGAGACTGCGGTTTAACTGGCCGAAAGATTATTGTCGATACATACGGTGGATCCGCTCATCATGGCGGTGGTGCATTTTCTGGCAAAGACCCCTCCAAAGTTGATCGATCAGCAGCCTACGCTATCCGCTACGTGGCCAAAAACATTGTGGCTGCGGGCCTTGCGGATCAATGCGAGGTACAGGTTGCCTACGCCATTGGTGTCGCTCAACCTGTCTCCTTACTGGTCAACACCGCGGGTACAGCTAAAATTCCAGAAGAGGAGATTGAGCGCCTGGTACGGGCACATTTCGACCTACGGCCCAAGGCTATCATCCAGATGCTGGACCTGCTACGCCCGATATACAAGAACACAGCGGCTTACGGTCACTTTGGACGCGCCGAGTCGGACGGATTTCCCTGGGAACGAACTGACAAGGCAGAAGCGCTGCGGGACGCAGCCGGTCTGTAGTTTAGCTCTGGTTGACTGCTTAATTCTCAGTACCTTTAAGGATCTGCGTATACCTGTTCATCACGCCAAATAGATATAATCTACTAGTGGTTTTATGACGCTGCCGAGAAGCGCTGCAACGGGCACTCGCCCGCCAGGCTCGGGTTCACAGTCGTCATTTTCGATTCAACGGCGCTTTCTAAGATCGGAGCGTAACCATGAGTACTGCTGTTAAACCTGAATTTTCTGATTTCGAGGTCGCCGACCTATCGTTGGCAGGCTGGGGCCGAAAAGAAATATCTATTGCCGAAACCGAAATGCCCGGGCTGATGGCGATGCGGGATAAATATGCGGGCCAGTTTCCGCTACAAGGCGCTCGTATTGCTGGCAGCCTGCATATGACTATTCAAACCGCAGTCCTGATCGAAACCCTTGAGGCACTAGGTGCCGAGGTCCGCTGGGCATCGTGCAACATCTTCTCAACACAGGACCACGCTGCTGCTGCCATCGCAGCCGCGGGTACACCCGTATTTGCTTTCAAGGGAGAATCCTTGAATGAGTACTGGGCTTATACCCATCGCATTATGGAGTGGGCTGACGGCGGAACGCCAAATATGATTCTAGATGATGGCGGCGACGCAACTATGTTGGTTACGCTGGGAAGTAAAGCCGAACAGGATGCCAGTGTGCTGGACAACCCTGAGAGCGAAGAGGAGTCGGTGCTGTTCGCAGCAATTCGAGAACGCCTCAAGCAGCAACCCGGTTGGTACTCGAAGATTCTTCAGAATATCCGTGGCGTAACGGAAGAAACCACTACCGGCGTACATCGCTTATACCACATGGAAAGTTCCGGCGAACTGCCGTTTCCGGCTATTAACGTCAATGACTCGGTGACTAAGTCAAAATTCGATAACCTCTATGGGTGTCGTGAGTCTCTAGTCGATGGAATTAAACGGGCGACCGATGTCATGGTGGCCGGAAAAATTGCCTTGGTCATGGGTTATGGGGATGTCGGAAAAGGATCGGCGCAATCACTGCGTGGTCTTGGCGCTACCGTTTGGATTACCGAGGTCGATCCCATCTGTGCTCTTCAGGCTGCAATGGAAGGATATCGTGTAGTCACACTGGATGACGTAGTCTCAGAGGTCGATATATTCGTAACCGCGACCGGCAATTACCAGGTAATCAACCACGATCACCTTTCGCAAATGAAAAATCAAGCGATTGTCTGCAACATCGGCCACTTCGACAACGAAATTGACTGTGCGTCTCTGAAGCAGTACACCTGGGAAAACATCAAACCTCAGGTCGACCACATCATTTTTCCTGACGGCAAGCGGATCATATTGCTGGCCGAAGGGCGCTTGATCAATCTGGGCTGTGGCACCGGCCATCCCAGTTTTGTAATGTCTAATTCCTTTACTAACCAGACTCTGGCGCAGATCGAATTGTGGAACAATCCAGATCAGTACGACAACAAAGTATATGTTCTACCCAAGAAACTAGACGAAATGGTCGCGCGGCTTCATTTAGAAAAAGTCGGTGCAAAACTTACGCAGCTCAATGACCAACAAGCCGCTTATATCAACGTAGACAAAGACGGCCCCTATAAACCTGACTACTATCGCTATTAAACCGATATCAAAATAAAAAAGCCCCCAAATTTGGGGGCTTTTTGTATCGTCTAATTCATCACTTCAGGCTGTTATATCAGGAACAAGTTTACCTTCGAGTAGCGTAATGCTGTCCTTAAGAAAAAGCTTTCGTTTTTTGAGTCTTCGCATTTGAAGGTCATCGAATGTTGGATCGTTGGCCATGTTCTGCAGTTCTTCGTCCAGCGCGCGGTGCTCGGATCTTAGTTCCTGAATTTTGGCCACAACACCAGTACCTTGCTCTAGTATCATAGGGTCGCTTTCCTCATGCGCTCTTGGTCAAAGCGCTGTGCTTAATAAAACCCCGGGGATTATGTTTTCAGTTTCAACTACAGATCAGGTCCCCTGTTGCCTGGCCTAGAATCGATGTTACTCCTTTTTCACACGGCTTTCACCCCTCTGTTTGGTGCCGCCCCTTGAATCTTACACACCTTGTTCGAACCACAAATCTCGCCCACAATCCTGTTAATCCTGACCAATCACGGTCATGACCGTTACGCGAAAGACCAGACGAAAATGGAGCCGGTCGCTACCTGGGAAAAGCTGCTGTTGGGTGTACTGGCCCTGCTGGTTATCCTGTGGTTTTCCCCGGGTATCAACAAGATGATGGGAGTCAGTCGTGATGCAAATAGCGACTGGATCGGATTGGCCATACCGATCGCGATGGTGAGCCTTTTCGTGTTTTTATTGATCCTGATAATCTGAAATCAGTGATGCGGTGAAAATATATCTGCCTATTACAATAACGTCGGAGCCCTAACCCGGATACCCATGACCCCAGAAAAAACCACGCTAGACCGCATTTACCTGAGTGACTATCAGCCACCGGGTTTTCTGATCACCACGACAGTCCTCCACTTCG
>Ga0315338_1004271_pt1 | contig 11511 bp, 19 predicted proteins | sample ASW8metaG_FD_204518 | JGI IMG/M metagenome (GOLD analysis project Ga0315338, IMG submission 204518) | Ammonia-oxidizing marine archaeal communities from Monterey Bay, California, United States - ASW #8 | ecosystem: Environmental > Aquatic > Marine > Coastal | place: USA: California | collected...
TTTACGATTTGTCTTGTTAGTGAGTGATTCATTTAATACCTTCTTAATCTCTCATCAATTTCACTATCATCGGCAATTTGCCTCATTTCTCTCACTTGTTTTACAATGTATATCGGATATCCTTCGTGATTTATTTGGGAAACTCGTATAACGTATCTCGGCAATCTCTCGACTCTCTCTACTTTCACGAATTGTTGGGTGTCCAAATTAGGCACACCCTCAATATTCGTTAGAATATTGGGGGATTGGTACGACAACGGATTGTGAGTTTTCACTCGGTTGGGCTTTGATTGGTCGCCGGTTTGATAATTTCTATTAACAAAATCTACTATGTTGTAACTCTCATACACACCTAACGGAGAGAGTGGTGTGAGTAATAAACCATATAATGCAATACTAAGAGATAACTTGTTGTACATAGATGATGGTCACTTCTTTACCTTTATTCGTTAATAGAAACATAATTTTTTTACCTTGATTAATTAAAGTGTTTCTTTACCCTTGTTAATAATATATATCTATATAATTTTTTTTGAAGTTATTTTTTTTAACTTTTTTGAAAATAATTGAAAAAATTTCGTCTCTTCTCTCATTTTACCTACGAATCTGTCCATTCTACTCTACGATATAGTGTATATCTAACTTCGTCACTCATATTCTTAGTAACCAAATGTGGAATTCCTTGTTCACCAGTATAATCACTTGAGGGTGGAGTCTCCAACAAAAAATATTTTTTATCTTCTTCTTTCGTTTTTTGATTCAAATGTAACATTACATTCACCGTAGTATAATTGGGTACTATAGTGTATTGATTATGATTTTTAAATATATCTAGTGATTCCAAATATTCGGGTGTCTTGTTGGGTGGGTTATGATACTTATACCTTAAAGATTTTACATTCTCTACATCTTCTTGAGGAATAGGTCTATAATAAACATAATCTGGATATTTACTCCAATCAAGTGATTCCTTATCCTCTACATCAAAATCTTTATGTAGATAATATCTATACAATCCACCATCTTCTCGTGTTCTATCTGTATTAACATAATTCAATATAGTTAAAGGTCTGTTATGTGTTTGGTCTCTATGAAAACTCATAAATGCCCCTTTTGGCATTGCAATCATATGACCAAACCATTCGTTTGTTTTCCATCGTATATCATCTAAACTATTACACATATATGGAAATTCATCAATCAAATTTTTTAAAATCACTTCATTAATTTTATCTGACATAAGATAATATTTATTTGTTTTACTTTCGGGCGGATCATACATCAAACTCAATGAACTTAAATTAGGAATAACATCTTTACTTGATAGACTCTTTAAATCCCAATTTTCATCTACATTAATACTATCCAAGTACTCATACGCGGCCCTTACAAACTTATAATCATATTGATATTCCTTTTGACCTTTATTATATAGATACGAAAAATCCTTATCTGTACGTTCCTCAATCCATTTTATTAAGTCTGTATTATTGGTTGAATTACCATCATTTTTTGTAGTTGGTAATCCTTTATCCAATAAGTTACGATAATCTATTACAACCTGTTTATACTCTTGAACAAAAGTTTCATCAAAAAAATCTCTAATATCGTATGTCTTCACTCCTATATTAATCATTACCCTTCACCTCGTGGATAATGATTGCCTTCCATAATATAAAACTCATCGGGCCACACATATCCCCAATCACACGCCGAAACTAAAAATCCATTTGCATATATAGTATGACCTATCATTACTTTATTAACACAATACATTTCTTCTAAATCTTCTCCAGTTTGTTCTTCAAGTGCTGTTATGTGTTCATACTCACTTACTTTAACAGGCCAAGAATATAATTCTTTTCCCACTCCTAACCTACCTGGGAAATTACCTGATTGTCTTCCACTCGGATGCATTGAACCAGGTTTTGAAGTATCTGCCCTCTCATTGGGTGATTGTCCTGAAGAATACCATTCGGTTGCTTCTGGATGTATTCCTGCGTGCATTTCATTAATTTCTTCTACATCTAATTTAATAATGTCTTCCAACTCTTTTATAGTCGTAACCTCTATATCTTTATGTGATTTTACATATGCTATGGCATCATATACTTGCCAACCAGTTGCCTTACCTGCCCCGATTAATGGAAAATCTTTTGTTACAACAATCTCATTCCCATTAGATAATGTTACTTTAACTGTATCTTTTTTTGGTATTAAATACTTTATCAAATTGGCAATAGTACCAACTCTCAATTCATTATTTTCTAAATGTGCACCATCGTGATTTTTTGCTGAATAATTATAAGTTAAAACTTTATCGTCTTTAACGAGTTCCTCAACTGCCTTAGTTGTTCCATCTGATAATGTGATTAAAGTCCCTTTAGCTAGAAATGAATAAAACATTTTTTAACTCCACATTAAATAACCAAATACTAATATCAACCCAAGTAAAAAAATAAGTACCCAAGTTTCAAACCATCTTATAATTTCATAAAACATTGATTTTTGTTTTTTATTAGTTTTGAATTGATATTTTTTTGTTTCACCGTACCAATTACGATTTACTTCTCTTCTATTATAACTCATTTTTTAATTTATTTATAACTTCCTTAATTTCTCGTGGAGAATAACATAATTTATTATCTTCGAGAATTGGTATGGGAAGTTTATATTCTTCTTCCTTACACCAACAATCACCTTCTGGATTGCATTCAAAATCCTTATTTGGAATATCTTTGTTATCTTTATTCATTTATGAGGGATTAAATATATCCCACACATGCTTGACAGCTAATGATATAAAACCTACTCCAATTGGAAATCTCCATTTGGTAGTATTTTGTCTGAATTGACTATTCAATTTAGTTTCTGCCCACAACCCTTCGTGTGGATTAAATAGATTCTCTTTGATGAATTTCAAATCGTCTGAAACTTTATTATGTGCTTTATCCATATCCAATTTCATTTCATCTAAAGATTGAGTAAGATTATCAACCTTATTGTGAATTAAATCGAATTCTTTTTTATCTGCTTGGTTCAAAAAAATTCTCCGTTATTGATAGGTCATTCAAGTTACTTCTCTAATAAATATGATAGAAGTTTTAAATTGTATAAATATACTTAAATTTTTTATATAGTTCCATCGTTTAAAATTTCAATCAAATCTAACAAAACTGAATTATATTCTGGGTATTTTTTCATAGTTTCTAAGAGATTAACAGTATATTCTGATGGTATTGTATCTAAATTATATTCTTCCATAATGACAAATTGGTCTACAAATGTATTTATGGCGTCTTGTAAATCTTGTGGTAAAAATTCCATTGCTCTTTTATTCATACCTCAAAATCAATCCTTCCCAATGTATTAGTTTTCTTCCACTTCTACAATCTGACCCCGCTGGTTCTCCTATATATTGAACTAATCTAAGATTTTTATTTTCTTTTACTAAATCATTCACTGCCCTAAAAACTCCTGAACCTGGTAAACCATAATCATCTATAATAATATACCCACCTTGATATAATGATTGAGTCCAAGCATTTCTTATATCATATACCACACTTTTATATCTGTGATCAGCATCTAAAAACACCACATCAGCCGAAGGTAACCTGTTCCAATATGGTGCTCTGTAAATATCACATCGTATAAACTGTATATTCTTTCTACCTCTATCTTGATTAAATTTAGAAGCAAAATCTAATAAATCTATTTCATAATCTACGGCATATACTTGTTTAAATAAATGACTTAACAAGTATGAACTATAACCTCTACTACAACTAACTTCTAATATGGAACGTTCTCTCCATTTATCTTCCCTAAAAAAATCATATAAATCATTTTTAAATTTGTGAGATGTAGTGTCTTTGTCTTTTCTCTTATCTGGAACCTGACTAAGTATTTGTTCAATCGTCTTCATCTAATCCCATTTCCTTAAACAATTCATCAAAATTTACTCCAACATCTGAATCTTTTATTTTTGACAAATCTATTTCTTCTTCATCTATGGGATTAATACCTTCTTTTGGTAATTCTGGTTTTTCATCTTCTTCCTTTTTAATCAACTCTTTCTCTTTTTTTGTTGGTTCAAATACTTTCCACATCTGTCTTCGTAATCTCAAAACATCTTTTGGTGTGGTTAATAACTTACCTGCAGGTTTTATTAAAAAGAAACAACAATAACAAAGTAATCTCATATTATCTGGAGAATGATTTGTTCCATCATTATCTAAAAAATCTATTAAGAATGGCCCTCTATTATCTATATCTCTTGTTTGAGAATATCCACAATTATTACATTCCTGTATCATATGTCCAGTTTTAATCAATACTTCTTGTAATTTATAATGAGGATACTTAGGATGTTTTCCATCAAATAAATCTTGTATTTTAACCCCGTATCCAGTTGTACCCGTTTTAGGTATTCCAACTGCACCCATATTTGGATTAAATAAATCATACAACTTGGCATACTTCTTAAAAGTAGGATAACTAACTTGTAGTAATCTGGCAGCACCTTTCATCGACAATGTTTGTTCTATTGCCCATTCCATTCTACCTTTTGGAATTGGTTTATGTTTGAAAGGATTCTTACCCTTAATTTCGTAAGGATACTTCTTTTCACTCATTATTTTTTCCGTTTAGATTTTGGACGTGGTTTTCTTGGTTTTGGTTTAGACCTTTGACCAAGACGAAGTATTTCATCTTTCAATAATTTTCTGGTATGTCTAAGGTCTTGTATCTCTGCACTCATATCACCAAATTTACGGGCACTCAAAAGTGCTGAAGCCATTACTCCACCTATACTACCGATTAATATTCCTATTGAAAATAATATCCAGTCGTTCATTATTTATCTCCTAATACTGTTATAACACTTTGGCTGATTAAATTCTCATATACGAATTTATGTTTTTCTAAAACCTCTACAACCAACTCTCTCATCATTGTACTATTACCTGTAATAATAGTCAATGGTGTTTCGTTTAATAAAACAAAATTTTCTACTACTCTATTTACATTCTCGTGTTTAATTCCGTGTAAATCTAATTTATTCTCCACTAAATCTACCAGTCATAACCTCTCTTGATTCTATCTCACAATCCATATAACCATTACCGTGATCTATATTTAATTCTTCTCTAAGATTAATATAATCTGATAACTCCTTTAGTTCATGAGGCAAAATTGCGAATTTATTGTCTCTTCCTGGTAAATCGTGGTCTATTGTGAAATGTTTCTCTATAACTTCTATATCATATCCCAACGCAACTTTACTCGCATCTATTCCTGGTGTGTGGTCACTATATCCAACTCTATCACATAATCCTTTAAGTCCAAGTATTCTTGGTAGATTAACATTTTTAGGTTCTAATGGATAACAAGAAACACAATGTAATAATACTACTTTGGAAGTTTTAATATGTTCTAAACTTTCTTTTATTTCATCTACGGTTGATGTACCAGTAGAGATATAAATTGTATCAAACAATCCATCACAAAAACTAAGTAGGTCTTTATTTCGTGATTCAAAACTTGCTATCTTTACTCTCTCTACTTCAACATACGCCAACAATCTAGCATCTTCTACTGAAAATACTGATGTGAAGAATGGAATATTTAATTTATTCGAGTATTCATATAGTTCAAGATGTTTATCTTTTGTTAATTCTGCCTTCTCATAAATCTCTCGTCTTCCATCGGTATCCCACGGCCCAGGACTTAATCTATCTACTGACCAAGTTTGTAACTTAACCATATCAGCACCATTTTCTTTTGATGCATGAATCATTTCTTTAGCGAGATCCATATCTCCCATATGATTCCAACCTATTTCTGATATTATTTGAGTTTTCATTCTTTTTCTATATCCAAATTACTATTTTCATCTTCCCACCATTTAATGTAACCTGGATTCCTTTGTAATTTTCGACTATTATAGTCTGATTCTGTCATAACTTTCCACAACTCATCAAATTTCTTTCCTTCTATTCGTTTAATTCCTTTAAAATAAGTTCTTGCACCAGTTTTTCCTATCTCACTTGCAAGATCAACTCGATTATCTACTTCACCTGTTCTGGTTTCAACTAATACATACTTCATTCTAATGTTCCGTGTTTTTCATAATATTCCATAATATCTCCTTTATCTGCATTCCAATTATCTACTTGTTGGAAAAGTGTTAATCTTTCGTGAGAAGCTGCACCAACTGTTCTTGATTTTAAATCCATTTGATATTCTCGTTTTTCATCATGACTTCCAGTTAAATCACTAACCCACGTTCCTGGATTCGAATAACTAAATGCATCCCCAGCAGCAATCAATACTCCATTTGCCCAAATAGTATTACAAGATGGTTTTAATTCTTCTATACAATAAACTTCAAATGAACCTGTTATTTCAGTAGTGTCTGTTATATGTACTTCTGGTTCTTCCCAATCTGGTAACCAAAGATCATTATTTTCTGGAATATGCAAATCAATATCTCGTGGTGGATGTTTTCCATCAGCATCGGCCCAAATTTGATCTCCAGCTCCCATTGGTGGCATAGAATCATAAAATTCACTTCCACTCGGGCCGGCATTATAATATTCATAACTTAAATCTGGTCTATAAACTTCCCAACCAGCATGCTCACAAATACCGTGAGTATCTGGATTCTCACATAAACTACCTGAAGTATGTTGCATATTAAATGGGTATTCTAATGTGGTGGTTAATGAAGTATCATTATCAAATGTCATAGTAACCAAATGAGTTTCTTCTCTTTTTGATATTTTTACCACCTCGGCATCAATAACCTCATTAAATCTCATATGGGCATTATCCCACCCATCCACCTGACTATATGATTGTACCTTATCTCCTGCACGAATGTTTTCTACCTTCTTTAATCTACCAGTAGCCATTCGTATTTGAGTGCCTTTCAACACTCCCGAATTAAAACTCATACTATTCTCCTAATCTAATACTACATAAAACTTTACGGTTTCCCAATCTCCATAATATCCATGAGTATAAACTGAAACCTCTACGGTATCTCCTCTCATAGATTTTACTGGTGCGAACATTTGGTTAAATTCTCCAACACCGTTACTATAACTTGCTGGATTAATAGTAGGTACTTCCATACCACTAAAATTAGTTACATAAACTGTATCATAATTCACATATTCTAATTCGTCTGTTAATCCTCTTTTGATAACATATCCTAAAGTATCACCAAGATACCAATAATGTGATGATTCCCATTCAAATCTAACTCCTTCAGGAGTAAGTTCATCTCGGTCTGAAACATATTCGACACTACCACTAAATCTATGTAGTGTCTGCCAATTTGTGGTATCTATAGTTAAATGATAATAATTATTATCATCTACTTCCAATCTCGGATTTACTTTCCAAGATAACTCTGGAGGATCCCATCTATTATCCTCACAACCTATAAATAGAATACTACTTAGTATTACGAGTAGATTTACGATTTTCCCTACGTTTAGTAACCCAATGTTTCTTACCATTTTTCTTATCAAGTTCATTCTTTACTTTTTTCCATTCCTTTTTATCATGTGTTTTTTCTTTATGATTGGTTTTCTTTTTCAACTGTTCTTCCACCACTTCATCTTCCAATTCATCAGCGAAATCTAACCAATCTCTAGTGTTAAATGTAGGCATTTATACTCTCCATTAACATAAGTGAATATACCAATAAAACCATATACAAGTCAAGCCTTTTTTATCTTTAATTTGTCTAAAATTGAAAGAAAATCTTCAAGAGTGTAAGATTTCCCTACTTCGTCTTTAATACGAATATGTTCCAAAACTTCTGATTTTTGGTTTCCCAACCTCATTAAAACATCCATTCCTTGTTCAGGATAAAAAACTCCAAAACTTTCTTCTCCAATTATGTTTGATGAAAAATAAGCCTCTTTTTCTGTATCTCCGTCTAATAATAAATAGTAAGTCATTTCTCTAAAATATCTGATTTCCCAGTGCTTTTATTAACTTCTTAGTAGTGTTTATTGATTGATTATAGTGTTCTGTTAAAATTGGTTCATTGTTTTCTACACAATTCATAAAATATTCTATTGATGTTTTTAATGAGTCATCATAATACTCTTTAGATGTACTAAATTCTGAAATAGTTGTATAATTTGGTGGTTTAAACATACCATTTTCGTCTACTGCATCTCGTGGTGTTTGTAATGTTACTTTCCCATCTCGTAATTCCAATATTCCATTATCAAATAATATTGTTACTTGATTTCTAAATGGTGCGGCGTAGGATAAGAATACCTTTACATCACATAATTCATTAACGATATCTAAAGTTGCAGTATCAGGTAACGTATCTGATACTATTGAACCTGTTTTAATATTAATATTAGTTATATTTCCACATAGATATCCTACCAAATCTATATAATGTATTCCTAAATTACCAATTATACTTGAAAATAAATTATCACTCTTAAATCTCCAATTATCTTGAAACGACTCTTTAAATGCCAACCCATGAGTACTTATACAATCAATATATAATAATTTACCCAACTCTTTAGTTTCCATATAATGTTTTGCAGTATCTACTAAAGTTGAACACCTATAATTAAAATTAAAATACAATTTCTTATTCAGTAATACTTCTAATCTCCCTATGTCTTCCAAGTTAGTAGCAGGTGGTTTTTCACAAAAAATATACTTATCTTGTTCTTTTAACTTATCTATCCATTCCACGTGAGTTTCATTTGGTGATGAGATAAAATATACATCTGAATCTTCTAAAGTATCAGTATGATAATTGTAATTAACTACATTATCATATCCCAATTTATTTAAAATACTCTTTAATCGTAATGCGTGGTTCTTATAACCAATTATAGTAATTTTCATGCCGATATACACCTCTTACAAGGTTCATATTCACTTCTCTGTTCATTTAAATGTTTTGTTCTTAACAGTTTATAATAATCTGAATTCCATAGTTCTGATATGGGTGTATCACTTGCATTCCATTTACTTAATAATGATTTATAATCATAATCACAAGGATTCACTTTACCATCCCACCAAACAAATAACCTTCTCCACAATTCAGTACAGGGTAACTTAACATCATTAACAGGATTCTCATACGAACTCTCCCAAGGTGTATAGTTAGTAAATGCAACTATATCTGCGTAAGGTGCCCATAAATCTACCATTTGTTGTACATCTTGAACCTCATTAACTTTAACTCCTGAAATTCTTGTGGTCAATCTTGAATTTGGATATTCCTTATCTTTAATCTCATTAAATCTTTCAACATTCTTCAACGTCTTCTCAAATTTACCATTAACTCTTAGTTTCTCATATAAATCTTTGTCTGCAGCATCTATTGAGAATGCCATTGTCTGTATATCACTTGATAGAATTGTATGTATTAATTTATCGGTCAATATAGATGCATTACTGTTAATCTTTACGGCAAGAAACTTACCATTCATATAATCTAACATTTCACCAAGTTGTTTATGTAGTGTTGGTTCTCCTCTTGACGCCAATGTTATAGATTCTACATTACCCTCAAGTTCATCAATTACTTTCTTGAATAAATCCAAATCCATATAACCCATATAACCAGAATTCTTATTACTAAATGATTTATCTGCCTGATAACAAAACACGCACCTAAAATTACATACTGATACGGGTTCAATTTGAACACATGGTGGATAGTCATCAAATATTTTCAGTTCTGGATACTTATTGTATTTGTATCTGTAAACCAAGTATCTAAATACTTCCCAATCGTGAATATTTTCAAACTCAACTAATTCGTGTCCTGATAAAATATATTGGTCTTCCTCTAACTTCTTACCTTCTAATCTTTTTTGATATCCATCAGTAATCTTCGAAACAAGACTCTTATGATTTTCTGATAAGTCTTTATAAAACGGGGTAGATAATAAACGAGTTATTCTATGTCGTATTTGTAAATCTTCTTTTGTTAATGCAACTATCCCCAAATTCTCAACATTGAATCCTTTAACTTTTAATTTAGGTTCTATAGTGATTAATTTATCCTGTACTACCATAGAGTATTTTCCTCTGCATAATTTGTCAAAATCTCAAACCATAATTTATTTGATTTCTCATTTGGGTGCCCCCAATCTAAATCATAACCTTTTGGTGCACCAATTGCCATTCGTTTATCTTCCGCTGCAAACAATCCCTTACCTCTCGGTGAACAAAATTCAGCCCAACATTGTTTACTATAAAAATTTTTATGAGTTAGTATCTCTTGATATAATGGATTATCTATTACATACCTAAGTTTTTCTATATAATCATCATACTTCCAGGTAATTTCTTCTCCTACATAGTCTTCCCTACTTGGTAAATTTGGACGTGTCCAACCTATACAATCAAATATCAAATATTTACAATTTAAAGAATCTAAAACCCCCATAAAATATATAACATTACGAAAAGTTCTATCGTAATCTCGTAGGGTATTATAATGATATTTTCCCATAAGTCTTTCAGTTCTGCCTGATAAAAAATTATGATTATCTTTACCTTCAAATGGATCATCAGGTCTATCTTCATCATAACATCCACCAGCATAACAACCCCTCTCTTCATCCCAAAGGTCATATCTTTCTACACTACTCAATCCTAATAGAAAAATAGTTTCATCTAATTTATCTTTATTTTGTATTGCCCAATCTACTATCTTTCTCACACTTCTATCATTATTTCCCCCATCTTTAGCCATATTTATATCTTCTGCATTATATTTTTTTGCAAATAAAGTACTCACTCTTTGGGTAAGTCTATCTTTACATCCAGAGCCATATATCCAACTACAACCACAAGAAACAATATATTTAATCAATTATCCTATACCTTTCCAAGTATTACCATCAGATGTATAATGGTGTGAACATTTAAGTTTTGGTTCATATAAAAATCTATACTTTTCTTCAATATTTTCTCCATCCTTACGAACTATACTTACATTCTGTTTTAACAAATTTTGTGCCCAATACCTATCTTCTTTCCCACTCTGTTTTTCATCAAACGAAAACTTTTTAACTACTGAAGTTCTATATAATGTAAAGGCATTATGTAAAAAATATCTATCTTCCATTTCAGAATAATAATTTACTCTCGGTGTATCATCAAAGTGTGACCACATATATCTTGGTGTTATTTCTTTACCCAAATAATAAGGTGTTTGTTTTCCAAATATACAGGCAATTGATATGTCTTCAAATTTAGAATCTACTAATTTCTTATCAAACGAAGTTATTTGACAATGTGCTGACATTATCAATGTTCGTTCTCTTGATGCCTGTTTCACTCCCAAATTAAGTGCTTTACCTGGGGTATAATCTGAACTTGGTATATCTACTTTAATTACATTGAGATATTCAAATAAATTAACAATCCTAATCGAATCATCCGTTGTACCATTATTTACAATTATTATTTCACATTCTTCTCCAATGTGATCAA
>Ga0315338_1004274_pt1 | contig 11503 bp, 6 predicted proteins | sample ASW8metaG_FD_204518 | JGI IMG/M metagenome (GOLD analysis project Ga0315338, IMG submission 204518) | Ammonia-oxidizing marine archaeal communities from Monterey Bay, California, United States - ASW #8 | ecosystem: Environmental > Aquatic > Marine > Coastal | place: USA: California | collected...
CTTTGTAGAGGATCTCGCAACCTGGTTATGGACGTCGCGAACGGACAGGAGACGGACGTCCCTCGTACTTCTGTACACCCTGAAGGCTCGTCGACAAAAATCTCCAAGAATGTTGTCCACTCGACACGCCCTTTCCTTCTCTAGGGGTAACGAAAACCTACGGCCCCGCAAGAGAGGAATCGATCATGTCTCGCATTTCAAACGCCCCCTCGAACCACAGGTCGCTTGTCAAGTATTTGTGTCGCAACATACTATGGACCTTTCTCTTTGCGGTCGGCCTATGCGGAGTGTCCGTTTCGACTGCGTTGGCCGGAGGAGCTGAGGCCGTCGCCGGAGTGATCATCGAGACCATTTCGGGGCTTTCATCGTGGTTGGAAGAGAACGACGACAACTGCGCGGTGGCCTGCGCGGGGGCCGCCTGGGGCACCGACTGCAGCTTCTCCAAGGACGAGTGCACGGATACGGGATTGTGGTCTGCCACCTGCGTTGCAGAGGCCGACAACGCCTGCGCGCGCGGACTCGGTGAAGCGCTCGCCGAGGAGAGCGTGTTCGGGATGTGGTGGGGCTACACCACCGAACCACGGGTCGAGGCTACGGCCAAGCCGCTTCACGGCGCTCCCGGAGACAAACACGGTGCGTCCGGCTGGGCCAAGGCTCAAGTCGACGGGACGGCACGTGCAAAAACTGAGGAAACACCACCGTCACGGCCTCAAGGTGTCGAGGACTGGCCGGAGGGAACCGTGCTCGCGGTCGCGTTCTTCGACTCTGTGCGGCTCGTCGTGGCGGCGGGCCGACCCGCGAGTTGCTCGATGCGCGCGCGCCTCCAGGTTGACGACTCGATCAGCTGGGAGGCTTACGTGAGCCTGGACGGAACGGGCGCACTGACGACAACAGGTGGAATCAGCGGTGACGATTACCTGGTCAGCTACGAGTCCGGAGAGGACACCTGGGTGGCGACTCTCGTCGGGATGCGGGTCGAGATTCCGGTCGACACTTTGAACACCGCGCTCGCGATCGACTCAGTCGATGTCGATGTCAGCTTCGATATCGAGCTCTTGGCCAAAGACGCGGACGCAGCAGGACCTCCACCTCCGCCGATTCCGATAACTCCAGGCGATCTTCGAATGAACACCCCGGACGGACGGCCGGTTCTCGATGGCACCTATGTCCAAGTGGTCACGCCTGTGGTCGCAATCGCGGAGTCCGCACCGTTCGGGCCGTTCCTGGACACCAACGTCGATGGAGGAGACGTCGGTTTCGGCGTACTCGACCTGACGGCGGCTCCCGACTGGCAACCTGGTGATCTTCGCGAGCTCTCAGGGTACGTGACACACCATAAGGGGCGAACGCTCCTAACTTCCATCCAGAGTAACCTCACCGGCACCGGGCTGCCCGTGCCGCCACCTGCGGAACTCCCCATAGCGGCCATCCTCACCAATGCTGAACAGCTCGAAGGTCGGCGCGTCCGTGTCGTCAACTGCACCCTCATCGAAACTTCGGAGTGGCCCGAAGACCCCCGTCAGATTTCCATCGTGCGCGTGCAGGATCCGAGTGGCTTTGAGATCGACCTCGAAGTTCTGGCCCCACCGGACGTGACGGAAGGGCTTATGCCGGTCGGCCCGTTCCATGCGACCGGAGTCCTGCTACAGAGGGACCCGGATGGAGCTCCGTTCGACTCCGGGTACCGCATCCGACTCGAGTCGATCGAGGAATCGGAAACGTCCGGCGTGGACGAACTTGCCGTCGGAGCCGCAACGACGCTGGCTACCTGGCCGAATCCCGCCACCACCTCCACGGACGTCACCTTCTCCCTTCCAACTTTGGAAAGGGCTCGGGTCGATGTGCTCGACGCGAGCGGACGGCACGTCCGCACCCTGGCCGAGCGAGAAATGACCACCGGTTTGCAACGAATCGGGTGGAACCTGCGCGACGACGCCGGAAAGCGAGTGACGGCCGGAGTGTACTTCATCCATGTCACGTCCGGTGACAACCACTCGACGCGGAAGGTGACCGTCCTGCGGTGAGTGCTCCCGGAGCGAGCCTCCCCCCAGAAGTTTCGGCTTCTGGGGGGGCTGACTACTCAGAATCTCCTGAGGGATCGGCGATCTTCAGCGCTCGCAGCGTCTGCTGTAGCTGTAGGATTTCGGAGGTTTTAGGCACCGGCTCGGTCAGCTTCTCGAGAAGCTCGACGATCCGTGTGCGGTCCTCGATTCGCAAGGCAACGTCCACCGCTGTGCGCGTCAACGCAGCGTCGGCTCCCCTGTCTTCTTCGAGCGCCCGAAGGACATAGTGCTCGGCCTTCGCGAGGTCGAAACACTCGGGACTTTCGGCGTAGGCGCGATCACAGCTCGGGCACTTTCCCTTGAGAGCGCCGGAATGGAGGTAGGCCAGATTGATGAGCGAATGGGCGTGCGAAGCGTGAACCCCGAGTACCTGCCGGTAGAATTCGACTGCTTCGGCAATTCGATGGTCTCGATCCAGACTGAGGCCCAGGAGATACATCGACGCATAGTCCTCCGGATTGCGATCGAGTAGCTGAGAGAGAATGGCCCGAGCATCTTCTCTCTCCCCCTCCTGGTCCTTTAGAGATGCGAGAATGCGTTGCGTGTCGATGTCATCCCTACAGATCCCCAGCGCTCGGTTTGCTGCCGCCACACCCGGCTCGATGCTGCCCCGTTTCTCGTGGATGAACGCCAGGTCTCGCCAGACCGTGTGGGACTCTGGAGCCAACGACGCAGCGTGAATCAACGCTTGTTCCGCCTCCTGAAAGCGGAAGAGTCTCGTGAATACGCTCCCCAACTCTTGATGGACCCGAAAGCAAGCGGGTAAGAGCCGAGCGGCCGCCGAAAGCTCCCGTTCCGCCAATCGCAGGTCGCCGGCCCTTGCCGCCGACTTCCCGAGTAGCGCCGCAGCAAGCGGTGGGTGAAGATCCTTCGGGTCCTGCTCGTCGGGCGCCTCCCACTCCTGATCCCCCGATCGTTTTTGATCAAGCAAAAACACGACAGTGGAGTTCTTCGGCTGGGGAAGCCGGACGGTTTCGATCTCCTCGAACGCTTTCTCACTGTCTCCGTCGAGCCACGCGGTGACTGCCCGGTCGAGGGTAGCTTCCGATTCCCGAAGAGAATCCGGATCGATCAAGGAGTGGCCGGAAGTCGACTCACCCAATGTAGAGAACACGGATCGGCACCAGTCGGCTGCTCGAACGAGTGCTCCGGGAGGTCGAGCGGCAACCGGCTTCCCATTGAGAAAACGATCGAGATCGTCGGCCAGCTCTAGAGCGGTTTGGTAACGCCGTTCCGGACTCCGCGCGAGAGCGGTTCTCAGGACTCGATCCAACGGTCTCGGGAATTCCGGCCGGACGTCGCGAGGGGAAGGAATCCGTCCTCGTCGCACGCCTTCCAGGATCGCTTCGCGATTCGATCCTCGGTACGCGGGACAACCCGTCGTGAGTTCGTAGAGAATCAGGCCGAGGGCATGAACGTCGGTCCGTCGATCGGTTTCCCCACCGAGCATTTGCTCCGGAGCCATGTACCTCGGAGTACCCAGGATGTCACCCGTTCCCGTCAACGTCGCGAGACCGGTCGCAGCGCTAAGTCCGAAGTCGACGACGATTGGTTGGCCGTCCGGGCGGATAAGAACGTTCTGAGGCTTCAAGTCGCGGTGGATGATGCCCTGCTCGTGAACCTCATGAACAGTCCGTCCGATCCTCTCGACGAGCGACGTAGCCGCGGAAATGGTCAGACTGGGCTCGAGTAGGTGGAGCGGGCTGCCTTCTATCAGATCCATCACGAGGTACGGCAACTCGCCGTGCACTCCGGTTTCGTGCACCCTCACGATCCCAGGGTCGGATAGCCGAGACAGGGTCTCCGCTTCACGGCGAAAGCGCTCCAAGGTTCGGGGACTCATGAGTGAAGCCGAGGGGAGCAGCTTGAGTGCGTACGGATGCCCACCCCTATCGACGCGATAGACGACGCCCATTCCACCCCGTCCGATCTCTTCCAGAACTGCGTAGCCGGCGATCATCCGCGGACGTCGATCTCCTTCGGACGGAAGCAGGTTTTCGACGTCGATCGCGGCGCGCGTCGCTTGGAGAACCTCTTCTTCCATGGACGGATGCTCACGGGAAAACTCCTCCGGTGAAAGTGATGGCGTGCCTTCCCGACGTTCCAGAAACTGGAGGACGAGTGATTCGAGATCACTCATCGTGTTCTTCGGTCGACATGCGACTTCCTGGTCGCATCCAGACTGCAAGGCGCGCGAGGGACCGGTTGTACAGTTTCGATGTCGCCTCCGGGGTTTTGCCGATAGTGCGGGCCGCCTCGATATTCGACAACTCCTCGACTCTGCGGAGAACGATGACTTCGCGCATCTCTTCGGGAAGGCGGGCCAGCGCCCGCTCGAGCATCTCGAATCGCTCTGCGTCGATGTAATTCGGTTCCGCCTCTGTCGAGCCTGGAATCCTGTCGAGGATCGAATCCGAGAGAGGAATCTCTCCACTTCGCTTGCGAGCGGAGAAGTGTTCGGCCTTCCTCCGGATCTTGTTCAGTACGCACGCATGGAGATACCGGTTGAGAGATCCCGTCCCCCGATGTTCGAAGCGCACCACATCTTCGATGACGTCCTTGAAAACGCTTTGGAGTATGTCCTCCGACTCCAATCGGGAACGCAGGTGAGGACCGAGCCGACAGCGGATCGAAAGAATCAGGCGATCTCGGTATCGAAGATAGAGCGTCTCCCAGGATCTCTGGTCTCCAGCGTGAAGGCGGGCGACGAGTTCGATAGAACTCTCGTCCGACACTTCGGGCGTCGTTCTGCGGTCAGGCTCAAAGGGGTTTCCAGTCCTGAACTCCATACGGACAGATAGAACTCCTGCGATCGTCGTTGGAGATTCTCGACAGTGCAACCGCATCCCGGTGGTTGGGTGAGTATGACACAAGCGGAAGTGCGCTTAGGCATCTTCATTGCGAATCCGTGCTGTCCCAAAGCGCTCGCTCAGCGATGCAAAGGCCGAGGTTGTCGAAACCCTCGGCCTACTTCGCGAGTACCATCCTCGTACTCAGTTCCCCGCTCTCCGTGCTGAGCCGTGCGAAATAGACACCCGCAGCCACCGGACGCCCCATAGCGTCAGTCCCGTTCCAGCTGATCGAGTACTCGCCAGGATCCACTACTCCATGTGCGAGGCTTCGCACCATCCGTCCGCCAGTATCGTAGATACCGACCTTGACTAAACTGGCAGCAGGAATCTGAAAGCGGACCGTGGTCGTCGGATGGAAGGGGTTCGGGAAGTTCGGCTGCATCTCCAGTTCGAAGGCACTGGGTAGATCCTCGACGCCAGTCACGTCGAACACTCCGGCGATAGTGAAGTCGTCCACCGCACCCTCGACGATAGATCCAGCCCCTTCGTCGGCCGCAACGAAACGAAGCCGCACCTGACCCGGAACCGCGAAGTAATCCGCCAAATCGAAATCCGCTTCGAGCCACGCGTTACTCGACGTCTGAGTGTGCTCGAGGCTCACCCAGGTTTCGCCACCGTCGTTCGACAGATCAACATCCCACCAATCCTGTCCGGCTCCGGAGCCCTGGTCGTTGGAATACCAACGCCAGTATGCGAAGGTTACGGTCTCGGCTCCTGTCATGTCGTAAACCGGTGAGAACAGCGTCGTCTTGCCGCCGTCCACGTCACCGGAGCCGATCGACTCACCGACGGTGTGTTGTCCGGTCACCCAACAGTGGGTGCCGACCGCAGAATGATCGTCTTCAGGCTGCGCGTCCGTCCCTACTGGATCGGTCCGAACCCAGAGGCCGGCTATCGCGTCGTCGTCAGATGAGCCTGCCGTCCAACCGCGATTCTGCTCCATGGCATGCTCGAATTCGTTTCCGATCTCAAAATAGTGCAGCACCGACGGTGCATTTCGCGGGCTCGTCCCGACGTTATCACCGACATCACTGGCCGAAAGGTAATACTCCACGACCGAATCCTTGGGCTGCGCAGGAATCGTCGCTCCGTACTCCCCTGGCTGACCTGTTGGAATCATCGCTTGATCGACGAGAACCCCGCCGTTGATTCGATAATGCAGCATCACCGTACTGGGATCGATCAACAGACCCTCGTATCCAGTCGGGACGGCGGTGACGTCGAATTCTTCACCAAGGCTTCCGGTAAAAGGCAGAGGAACATGCGCCCAGCTCACGCTGCGCAGACTGCTCGCCACTTGAATCAGGTAGATGGCTGGCCACAGATTGTCGTCGAAGATCGACTGCCTCTGGCTCGTCGACGGCCACTGTGAGGTGCCGACCTCGTTGGTCAGCGCAAAGATCTTCTCGTGGACGGAGGTGTCGCCATAGTCCCAATCGAAGGCGTCACCACAGGTGATGTAGTACATGCCGGGATCGCCCGGTTGACCCGCGCGGTAGCCGTTGTACAAGACCATATTCCCAGCCATCTCACGGAAGATATCCTCGTCGACTGTGTCTCCTGTCGTAAAGCCCCAGGGGTAGAGAGTCGCGTCCCCGGCTGCGTGATAGCTCTGGCGCGTGACGAACTCGTGTTCATCGATGAAGGCAGTAACCGCAACGACCTCGGGCTCACTCCCCGCGGAAGGGCCGCGGTACGTTGACGAGTAAGGGTCGCCACTGCTCCCCTCATCGCAACCCCATTCGTAGGTATAGTTGCGGTTGAGATCGACGCCCCAAGCTCCTCCGCCGTTGTCGCGGCGGTTCTTGCGCCAGGAGGCACCACCTCCCGGATACGTCAGCTCGTTGTAGATCAGTCCATCGGGATTGAGCATCGGGATCATGTAGACTTCGTTCTGGTTCAAGAGGTCTATGATCTCCGGGTTGCCGGCATCGTATTGTTCGGCGAGGTATTCGGCCAACATACCGACGAGTTCGAGCCCCATGATCTCGTTCGCGTGATGGAGTCCATCAAAGAGGACCTCGGGTTCGCCACTCTCGTCGATGTCGGGATTGTCCGAGACCCGAAAAACCCAGATGTCGTTGCCGTCATGTCCCTGCCCAATCGACCACTTTGCGCTGATCACCTCCGGGTACATTTGGTGCAGATTGTCGATCCAGGCAACGGTTTCCGAATAGGTATGAAAATCACCCCAGACGCCACCGCCGTTGGCATCGCCTGATTCGATTCGAGAGGCCCAGAAGGATTCGACGTCGTCGTGAACCAACTCGACCCGGCTTCCGGAACTCATCACCTCGGCCAGATCAGCTGGCTTGACGAGGAGATCGTAATAGACTCCGCCAACGTACATGTCCCGCTGAAAGCGCAGGTGGTTCGCATCCATCCAAGCGCGGTCGCCAGGCGTGTCGACGTGGAAGCGCACGAGCGCGTGGTGGACAGGATCCGCAGCCTGGAGAAGGGGCGGAAACAAAGCCATGAGTAGCAGGCCAAACGTAACGGTAGCGGTGAGAAGTCTGAGATACATCCGGTCCCTCCTTCGGTTCGAACCGAGTGAAGTATAGCGGATCGCGTTGTATATCCCCTGATATTCCGAAGTCAAATGCCGTGAGACCTCTAGTGCCAGCGGAGAAGGTGGCTCTCCGACTCTCCTCGACGACACCCTGGGTCGACTCTATCTCCTCGACCAGGAACCGGACATGACGCCCATGCGGCTCGTAGGCCCGCAGCGAGTACGGTGAGTCTGCTCCGGAGCTAACTACGTTCTTTGGGGTGGTGGAATTCCACTCTTTTCAGGGGGCAATCCGAGGCAAGGGTAGACGCCGACGCGCTTCGTAGCCAGTGACGACTGTGCCATGTCTGAGCGGCCTTGACCGCGGAGCTACCGGTGGGGGTTAGATGCGAGCCGAGGCCGGAAGGACCATATTATCTCTCGATTCCCACCGACATTCCGAAGCTGCGCTCGACGGCGTGCGGGTGAAGTAGAAGATCGAAATCAGGGAAGTCCTCCACGTAAGGATCATTGAGCAGGTTCTTGCCCCAGGCCTTGAGTTCGATTCCATCCCCGAGCCTTTTGCGCACCAAGAGGTCCACAACCCAGTTCGTATTGCGATCGTCGAGAACGATTCCACCCTCCGCGGCTGTCGCTCGGACTTGCTCCAGATAGTTGAACTCGGTGACCAGGCTCGGCGCGTCCGACGTCCAGTTCGCGGTCGCTTTCAGCCCTATCCCTCCTGGAAGCACCTCGTATGCGTTGAATCTCAAGTTGTGCTGAGGGGCTTTGAGAATCTCTGAATCCGAACCCGTAGTCTGCCCTTTGGTGTCGCTTTCGAGAAGTGAGTACGAGACCTCGAACCTTCGTTGTGAGCTGGGTTGGTACCGAAGGACGGCTTCGCCCCCGTATGTTTTCATGTCAACCGTGTTCGCGAAATAGATAGGTACAACACTCTCGCCCTCGCGAGTGGCAGAGGGTACAACGACATTTAGATCCGGCGCTTGTACTTGGGTCCGCCCCTCAATCGACGAGCTGAATGCCGAGGTGTCGAGTTGCCACGTATCCGAGATTCCAAATCGAACCCCAAGTTCTCCGGTCCAGTACTCGGTCGCTTTGAGTTCTGTGGCCGGGACAAGGGTCACCCACTTGCCTGCCCCGGCTGGAATCTGGTCCATTGGGACACCGTTCGCGAGAAAAGCCCAGGGCGGTGGGACGTGAGCTGTCCGGACTTCGACCGACGCCTCGAGATGGCCCTGGGTTGTGATTGCGTGCGAAACTCCTCCCCACAAAGCAAGGTTCGATTTCGGTTGGTAGGATGCTTTCAGGCTGGGCATGACGTGCGGTTTGTTGTTGACGAGCGTCCACACCTCCGCCTTGACACCTGCGGTGACAACCAGGTTCTTTCGCAGCGTCACTTGATCCTGGATAAACGCGGAGTACAGCCAGTCCCGATTCTCAGATGATACGGAGCGGATCCAACTGCGCTCATCGCGAGGATTGATTGAGGACGTGACGTAGCGGGCCGCGCCACCAAAATCGATCGTCTGTCGACGGCCGATGCGTCTGTGATCTTGAAGGTCAAGCTCAGCGACCGTGATCTTGTCCCCGACGCCACCGCCAATGCCCGCTTCGACGACTTCGTGGCGAAAGGACAATGCCGCGAACTGCCTGCTGTCTCCGTGGTTCCTCGTCAACCGTGTACTGGCAATCCAGAGTCGTCTCAGGCTTGAAACGTTAAAAACGCTCGCCGGCGTTGGTTCTCCGGGAAGCTCGGGATACTCCTCGAGGAAGAGGCCGGGCTGTTCACCCCGGGATGCCGTGTAGAAAACGCGATTCCCCAGCTCAGTATCCGAGGGGAGATGGGTAAGGTGGGAAAGGCCAAAGGAGAACGAATGGATGCTGTCTTCTCCAAAATCAAACCGATTGGGAACCGAAACGTTTTTCCCGAGCAGCGGCGAGTAGGCCTGCACTTCGCTGCCTCGAAATCCATCATTGGCGTAGCCGGCGTGGGTCTTGTACTTCAACCAGCCGCGCACAAACTGGTTCTCAGACAATCGCGTCGCGGCGGACGCCGATGGCGCGAAGTAATCGTTCGTACCGCCCGAAAGTTGCGCGGTTGTCGATTCGTCGCTCGCGCTCTTTGTGAAGATACTTATAACCCCGGTCGCAGCATTGGCTCCATAGACGGTGGCTCCGGGTCCCTTGATTACTTCGATCTTTTCGATTTCTGAGATATCGATGTCAAAGCCAGAAAACCGAAAGCCGCCGGTGTTTGGGCTTTGGATTGGCACTCGATCGAGGAGTACCAGAACAGTTCCGGTGTAGGGTTGCGGGATGTCCCGAATGGTCGAGGACGGTTGGTCGTAGGAGATGTCTGCAACGAATACGCCCGGGATCTCCTTGAGGAGATCTTGAAGCCGAGTGGCGCCGGTCCGTCGGATCTCCTTGGCGTCCATGACGTAGACCGATGCGGGTGTTGTCATCAGATTTTGACCGCGCCTTGAAACGGATTCCACCTTTGTATTGAGGAGATCCTCCAGAGAGAGGGACAGGAGCTCATCCGGCACCTCGGCGGTAGAGTTGCCGGTGGCCATCAGAAGCAGCGCGCCAGCGATTGCGCATGTCATTCTTCGATCTATCATCGTTCTTACCTCCAACTACGCGGAAATCCGTCTGTTCTCGGAGCGTTGTCCACGGAGCTGTTCCGTAATCAAGTTCTCAATCTCGGACCGATCGATCGGCTCGCTCAAGGTTCCATCTATGCCTGCCTCACAGAGCTTTCGGGCGCTCGGAAGGACGCGTGCTGTGAGGCCGAGACTAGGAGTCCTTCGGTCGGTTTCACGTCCATTGATCAAGATGGGCTTCAAGGGTGTTCTCGCTTCTTCAGGAGGCGCAGAAAGGTGCCCTGAAGTTGTCCACCCTGGCCTCGCGCGCGTTCGACGTCACCGGAGATCTCCGGGCGCCCGTCGGAGCCGAGAGAAAAGTAGATCCCGGCCGCGGCCTCGAATGCCGCACGGGAATCCGTGAAGACGAGTATGCCGAGCCTGCCTGCCTCGCCTGCGAGCCGTTCGAGCTTGCTCGAGATCGGGGTGCAATCGGGACCCAGGCCTTCCGCCAGGAAAATGAGATGTGGAGGGGATTCCGAAAGGTCCGACACCTCGAACCGCCGAAGCGTCGAAGCCGAGACCTCCAGCCTCGGCTTGTCAGAGTCCTGCTCCTGAAGTTTGTAGCCGACGTCTTCGATCAGGTCGGCGATCTCCGTAGCCTTGCCAAGCTTCCCATTTACCCCACTTGCCAGGACAAGGATGCGAATGGAGGTTCGTCCGGACCATGCTTCGTTGTAGGGCAGACATTTCGCAAGCAAAACGGCCGAGTGAGATTCGGGGATGGAACCGGCGTGACAGGCGCTTGGGCCGAGGAGGAGCACGCCGCAAAGTAGGGGTAACACCAACCAAAGCCACGTTCCCGGAACGCACCGCGGCCAGCTTCTAACCTCTTGAGCTAGGAAAAAATGTCCCACGCTCTCTGTTCGGCGCCCGGTTCGCACTTCATTAGGGGGTAGCCCTCTTCGGGGGGTGAGAAATGGACATCAAGCCCCATCGCGCTTCGGGCGCCCCAGCAGGTAGGAGCGTTTGCCCTCGAAGGTCCGTGTCGCACCCGAGTCGGTCTCGGAGGTCGCTCGAACGGACTCTCGCCGACCCTTCTTTGGACCAGTGAGTTATCTCGGGGTTCGAGGCGCGGTTCGAGGGGAGCCCTTCAAGGCAACTGGTGGGGATACCTGCATCGATCGCCCGTTCAACTTCGTGAACCGTTAGTTCGCGGTCCGATCAACTCTGGGTCGCCAAGCGGACCGACGATTCAAACGCAGTTAAGTTGGTGGAGGCGGCGGGTATCGAACCGAAAACTCACCCAAAAAACCCCTAGGGAAGCAACAAAAGAGCAGCGCGGACAACCTGCTTGAGCATTCCGGGCGTGCGATCATGTAAGTAACTCTACGTAAGAACATCTACGAAGTCTGGACTCGACGTTTTTGATGTCGGCACAGTTAACAACTTTTGCGTCTACTCGCGCCAACTCACATCCCATGCAACCGACGG
>Ga0315338_1004275_pt1 | contig 11501 bp, 10 predicted proteins | sample ASW8metaG_FD_204518 | JGI IMG/M metagenome (GOLD analysis project Ga0315338, IMG submission 204518) | Ammonia-oxidizing marine archaeal communities from Monterey Bay, California, United States - ASW #8 | ecosystem: Environmental > Aquatic > Marine > Coastal | place: USA: California | collected...
GTAGATCTCCGGCTCGCAATTGCGCCGGCAGTTGGTTAACGCGTTGGTCCCGCCACGCGCCGTCCCTCACCACCAGCAAGCGCGCCGCGTCACGCGGCACGGCCGGCCGATCAGCGATCAAGTCGGTTGGAAGATCGAAATCAAATTCGTCAACCCGCATCTGTGAAGACGCGGCCAAGTCTCAGTCGGTAACGTCCGCTGCCACCCGCAAGCGAATGATCCGGTCCGGTTTGCGCACCTCACCCGACGACGGATCGCCCTTTTTTATGCCATCGACGAACTCCATGCCCTCCACGACTCGGCCCCACACCGTGTACTGGCCGTCAAGAAACGGCGCGGGCTCGAAGACGATGAAAAACTGGCTGTCGGCGCTGTCGGGATTACTGGACCGCGCCATCGAGACGGTGCCACGCAGGTGCGGAGTCTTGGTGAACTCGGCCTTGACCTTCGTGCCAGAGCCTCCGGTGCCGGTGCCGGTCGGGTCGCCCGTCTGGGCCATGAAACCGTCGATCACCCGGTGGAAAACAATCCCATCATAGAAGCCCTCGCGCGCGAGTTCCTTGATCCGCGCGACGTGGTTGGGCGCGAGATCTGGCAACGTCTCGATCACCACCCGCCCGCCTTCGAGGTCGAGGAAAAGCGTGTCCTCAGGCTCGGCGGCGATCGTCCCCGAAGATCCCGCCCCCATTCCTATGCAGACCGCAACAAAAGTCGGAAAAACTTTGTGTGTAAACATAATATTACCATACGCCTCTATGATTCCACATAAACTCTAACCCCCGCCCGATTCGGCGACCCTGGCTGCGAGCCGCGCAGCGACCGGCGCAGAAACGAAGCTCGATATGTCGCCCCCCATCAGCGCTATTTCCTTGACGAAGCGCGAGGCGATGAACTGATGGCGCTCCGAGGCCATCAGGAACACGATCTCAATATCGGGATCGAGGCGCGCATTCATCCCGACCATCTGGAACTCGAAATCGAAGTCGGACACCGCGCGCAACCCGCGCACGATCATGCGGGCGCCCATCGACGCAGCGAACTCCACCAGGAGACGATCAAACGGTCGCGCCTCGATGCGCGGCCCCCCGGCGGCGGCGTTCAGCGGCTCGATATCCTCGCGCACCATATCCAGCCTCTCATTGAGGGTGAACATCGGCGCCTTGCCAACGTTACTGGACACACCGATCACCAGCCGATCCACCAGCCGCACCGCGCGCGCGATGATATCGGCGTGCCCGTTGGTGATCGGATCAAAGGTACCCGGATAGACCGCCGTTAGCGTGCGCGCCATTGTCCCGTTCCCGCGCGCCTACTCATCGCCCTGAACGTCGTCTCCCTCAACGTCGTCGTCCCCGACATCGTCAAGACGAGCGACCGACACCACGCGCTCGCCCTCGCCGGTGCGGAACAAAATTACACCCTGGGTGTTTCGTCCGGCAATCCGTATGTCGTGGACGGGCATGCGAATGATCTGGCCGTCGTGGGTGACGAGCATGATCTCGTCGCCGTTGGTAACTGGGAAGCTCGCGACCACCGGACCGTTGCGCGCCGATGTCTCGATGTTGATGACGCCCTGGCCGCCGCGCCCAGTCACCCTGTATTCGTAGGCCGAGGTTCGCTTGCCAAACCCGTTTTCCGTGACGGTCAGTAGGTGCTGTTCACGGGCGGAGAGTTCGGCGCGCCGCTCCGCGCTCATATCATCACTCTCGCGGCCGTAGGCCTTGCGCTCGGCTACATCAAGCTCGACGTGGTGCAGGATCGACATCGAGATCACGGTCACATCCTTAGCCAGCCGCATGCCGCGCACGCCCGACGAGGCGCGCCCTTTGAAAAGGCGAACATCTGTGGTGGCGAAACGGGTGCATTTGCCGTTGCGCGCCGCCAGCAACACGTCGTCGCCCTCGCCGCAGGTGTGCACGCCGATCAGACGATCATCGTCATCAAGCCGCATAGCGATCTTGCCATTGGCCATGATGTTGGCGAAGTCCGAGAGCCGATTGCGGCGCACGCGGCCACGCTCGGTCGCGAACATGATCTCCAACTCCTGCCAATCCGCCTCGTCCTCGGGCATCGGCATCAGCGTCGTGATGGTCTCGCCCTCAGCCAGCGGCAGCAGGTTGACCATGGCCTTGCCGCGTGCCTGCGGGGCCGCCTGCGGCAGGCGATAGGTCTTCATGGTGTAGACCTTGCCGTGGCTGGAGAAGAACAGCACCGGAGTATGGGTGTTGACCACGAACACCTGGGTGACGAAGTCGGCCTCTCGCGTCGCCATGCCAGCGCGCCCGCGCCCGCCCCGGCGCTGAGCGCGATAAGTGCTGAGCGGCACCCGCTTGATATAGCCGGTATGGGTGACCGTGAGGACCATGTCCTCGCGCTGGATCAGGTCCTCGTCGGCGTGCTCGACTGCGCTCGCCTGAACCTCTGTGCGGCGCGGCGTCGCGAACTCATCGCGCACGGCGATCAAGTCCTCGCGCATCACGGCGACCAGTTTCTCGCGGTCGCGAAGAATCGCCAGATGCTCCCCGATCTTGGCGACGATCTCCTTGAGGTCATCGCCAATCTTGCCGCGTTCGAGCGCCGTCAAGCGGTGCAGCCTGAGATCGAGGATCGCCCGCGCCTGGCCCTCGCTCAAGCGATAGTGACCCTCGACGATGCGCTCGGCGGCATCGTCGATCAAGGCAATGAGCGCTTCGACCTCGGTCGCTGGCCAGGCTTCGGCCATCAGGCGCCCGCGCGCGACCGCCGCATCGGGGGCGGTACGAATCATGGTGATGACCGCGTCGATGTTAGCCACGGCCACGGCCAGTCCGACCAGCAGGTGGGCGCGATCGCGCGCCTTGCCCAGGTCGTGGCGGGTGCGCCGCAAGATGACCTCTTCGCGAAAGGCGACGAACGCAGCCAACAACTGCTTGAGGCCCAAGAGCTCCGGCCGGCCGCCGTTCAGCGCCAGCATGTTGACTCCAAAGCTCGCCTGCAGAGACGTGAACCGGTAGAGCTGGTTGAGCACCACGTCGATATTCACGTCGCGCCGCACCTCGATCACGATGCGCATACCGTCGCGATCGGATTCGTCGCGCAGATCGGAGATGCCCTCGATCCGCTTGGTGCGGGCCACGTCGGCGATTTGCTCGACCAGGCGGGTCTTGTTGACCTGATAGGGGACCTCCGTGACGATGATGGCTTCGCGGTCCTTGCGGACCGTTTCGACGTGAACCTTGCTGCGCACGATGACCGAGCCCCGGCCGGTTTTGAAGGCCGAGATCACGCCGGCCGTCCCCATGATGATGCCACCGGTCGGAAAGTCAGGCGCCTGCATGTGGGTCATCAGACCCTCGATGGAGATCTCCGGATCGTCGATTAGCGCCAGGCAGGCGTCGACGGTCTCGCCAAGATTGTGCGGCGGCAGATTGGTCGCCATGCCGACAGCGATACCGCCAGCGCCATTGACTAGAAGGTTGGGGAAACGCGCCGGCAGCACTTCGGGCTCGCGCGCCGATCCATCGTAGTTGTCCTCGAAATCGACTGTGTCCTTGTCGATATTTTCCAGCAGCGCATGCGCCGCCCGGCCCATCCGGACCTCGGTGTAGCGCATGGCCGCCGGTGGATCACCGTCGATCGAGCCGAAATTGCCCTGGCCGTCGATGAGCTGCAGGCGCATCGAGAAGGCCTGCGCCATCCGCACCATGGCGTCATAGATCGCCTGGTCGCCATGGGGGTGGTAACGGCCCATCACGTCGCCGACGATGCGCGCCGATTTGCGATAGGGCCGATCGGCGACGTAGCCGCCCTCACGCATGGCATACAGGATGCGGCGATGGACTGGCTTGAGCCCGTCTCGCGCGTCTGGCAGCGCCCGCGAGACGATCACGCTCATGGCGTAGTCGAGGTAGCTTCGCCGCATCTCGTCTTCGATGCTGACGGGAGAGACGTCGTGCGGGGGGAGTTCGGTGGTGCTCATGGTGTACCGCAGCGCCAGCCGCTTCGCCGAGGTTCAAGAATCATCACAAGTGCGCCTACCTATTAAAGAACACAAAAAAACCGAGAGCTGCGGATCAACTGCGAACCCCTTGGACGCCTCCCAAAATGAGGACGCTGCTCAAAAGGGAATGTCGTCGTCGAGGTCGGCGCGCAGGTCGCCCCTCCCCCGATCGCTCTCCGATGCGCCCGGCGGCGGGCCCGACGATGCCCCATACGAAGCGCCCTCGCCCGACGCGCGACTGTCGAGCATGGTCAGTTCGCCTCGGTAGCGCTGTAGCACCACCTCGGTCGAGTAACGATCCTGGCCCGACTGGTCTTGCCACTTTCGGGTTTGTAACTGGCCCTCTAGATAGACCTTCGAGCCCTTGCGCAAGTATTGCTCGGCGATGCGCCCCAAGTTCGTGTTGAAGATCACGACGCGGTGCCACTCGGTGCGCTCCTTGCGCTCGCCCGACTCGCGATCCTTCCACGATTCCGACGTGGCGACGCTCAGATGCACGATCGGGTCGCCGGCCTGGGTGTTGCGGACCTCGGGATCGCGCCCCAAATTACCCACCAAGATCACCTTGTTGACGCTACCTGCCATCGCCGCCTCCCTCAACGCCTGACCGCCGCCGGCAGTCTACCACGCTCGCCCACACCCGCCGCCACCGACTTTCGCCACCGCTGGCACGCGCGCTGGGCGGTGGGCGTTGGGCGATAATCACCCCGCCAATAATGATGACGGCCGCGACTAGCAATGGGACTGTGATGCGCTCGCTCAGCAGTATTGCGGCCAGGGCCAGCGTGATCACTGGTTGGACAAACTGGGCGAGTCCAACCCGGGCGATGCCGCCGCGTGCGAGCGCCCAATACCAGAGCACGTAGGCAAGAATCGTCGAACCAAGCGCCAAATAGATCATCGCACCCCAGCTCTCGGCGGACACCGCCAGCCAATCAACCCGCAATTCACGCCACGCCAACACCGGCAATGCCACCAAGGCGCCGATCGTGATGCCCCAAAAGGCCGTCGCTATGCTGCTCACCCCGGTCCGCGCCAACCGCGCACCGCCGATGTAGCCAAGACTCGAGCACGCGCACCCCAACAGAATGAATAGATCGCCGAGCAGAACATCTTCGCCGCCGCCTTCGAGGCCGAGCCGGAAATAAATCAGTATGAACTCACCGACGAAGGCGACCGCTACGCCGATCCACCAACGCAAGGCCGGCTGCCGCCGCTCGGAAATGGCCGCGAACAGACCGGTGTAGATTGGCAGCGCCGCCATGATCAGCGCGGCGTGCGAGGCGGTGGTGTAGATGATGCCGAGGCTAAACAGGATCGGAAAGGCGACGAACCCGCCCATCGAGCTCATCATCAACAGGCCAAGGCCAGCGCCGCCGCGCGGTAACCGCAGGCCCAGGACGAAGACCAGCGGCGCTGTCAGAAGCGCCGCCAGCACGGTACGCATCAGCCCGACCACGATCGCATCTACCTCGCCCACGACGAACTTGGTGACCACCACGGTCGCCGCCCAGATCAGAACGGCGCCAGAGGCAGCGGCGAGGACGCCCGGCCCGATATGCTCAGGTGCCCCGATATTTCGGGTTGGCGATACGCGTTTCATTGGGATGAAGAGACCGGCGGGGACGAGTAGGAGTGTAGACCGAAATAGGTTGTGCGATCATCGCCGGCATCGCGAATCGCGAGTCGCCATCGGCGAGCCGAACGCCGTATCATGGGTTGCCCCGCACTCGGTTCAACCGGCCTGTATGCAGTCATTGATCGTCATTCGCGGCGCCCGCGAGCATAATCTCAAATCTGTCGACCTCGACATTCCGCGCGACCGCCTGGTGGTCATCACCGGCTTGAGCGGTTCGGGCAAGTCCTCACTTGCCTTCGACACCATCTATGCCGAGGGCCAGCGCCGCTACGTCGAGAGCCTCTCGGCCTACGCGCGGCAGTTCCTCGAGCTCATGCAAAAACCCAACGTTGAGTCGATCGAAGGGCTCTCGCCGGCGATCGCGATTGAGCAGAAGACGACCTCGCGCAACCCGCGCTCCACCGTCGGCACCGTGACCGAGATCTACGACTATCTGCGGCTCTTGTTCGCCCGCGTCGGGGTGCCCTATTCGCCGGCCACGGGGCTGCCGATCGAAAGCCAGACCGTGAGCCAAATGGTCGACATCGTGCTCGCCATGGCCGAGGACACGCGCGTCTACCTGCTGGCGCCGATCGTGCGTGGTCGCAAGGGCGAGTACCGCAAGGAACTCGCCGATCTCCTCAAGCGCGGCTTCCAGCGGGTCAAGATCGATGGCACGCTATACGAACTAGAGGAAGCACCGAAGCTCAAGAAGAACTTCAAGCACGACATCGAGGTCGTGGTCGACCGCCTCGTGGTACGCCCCGATATCGGCAGCCGGCTCGCGGACAGCCTGGAGATCGCGCTCGATCTGGCCGACGGCCTGGCGCTGGCCGAGGACGCCGATAGCGGCGCGCGCACCACCTTCTCGGCCAAGTTCGCCTGCCCGGTCTCGGGCTTCACGATCGAGGAAATCGAGCCCCGGTTGTTCTCGTTCAACAACCCGTTCGGCGCCTGCCCGGCCTGCGATGGGCTCGGCAGCCAAATGCACATCGACGTCGACCTAGTGGTCCCTGATGAGGGCTTGTCGCTGCGCCAGGGGGCGATTGCTCCGTGGTCCAAATCGAGTTCACCTTATTACCTGCAGACACTGGAAAGCCTCGCTCGCCACTGCGGGGAGAGTACGGGCACGCCGTTCCGTGACCTCGAACCAGTGACCCGCGAGGCGGTCCTTCACGGCACCACCGAGCCGGTCGAGATATCCTACGATGATGGTGACCGCGCCTACACCACCAAACGGCCGTTCGAGGGCGTCATCCCCAACCTCAACCGCCGCCTCCGCGAGACCGACTCGGCCTGGATCCGCGAGGAACTGGCGCGCTTCCAAAGCACCCGGACCTGCGAAACCTGCGCTGGTCATCGCCTCAAGCCCGAAGCGCTAGCGGTCAAGATCAACCATCTGCACATCTCGGAGACAGTCGAGATGTCGATCACCGAGGCGCGACGCTGGTTCGCCGCGTTGAACGACGCGCTCACGCCCAAACAGCAGGAGATCGCACTCCGTATCCTGCGCGAGATCAACGAGCGCCTTGGCTTCCTCGACGACGTCGGGCTCGACTACCTGACCCTGGCGCGCAATGCCGGCACCTTGTCGGGGGGCGAGAGCCAGCGCATTAGGCTCGCCTCGCAGATCGGCTCGGGCCTCACCGGCGTTCTTTACGTCCTTGATGAGCCCTCGATTGGTTTGCACCAGCGCGACAACGTGCGCCTGTTGGAGACGCTCAAGCGCCTGCGCGACCTCGGCAACACGGTGATCGTAGTCGAGCACGACGAGGAGGCGATTTTGGAGGCCGACTATGTCGTCGACATGGGGCCGGGCGCCGGGGTGCACGGCGGCCACGTCGTCGCCGAAGGGACGCCCACTGAGATTCTGCGCAACGCCCAAAGCCTCACCGGCCAGTATCTAAGCGGCACTCGTCGGATTCCCTTGCCCGAGAACCGGCGCCCGGCCACCCGTGGCCGTCACTTGAAGATCAGCGGCGCGCGGGCCAACAACCTCAAGAACGTCGACGCCAATCTCCCCCTCGGCACGCTCACTTGCGTCACCGGCGTCTCGGGCAGCGGCAAGTCAACGCTCATCATCGAGACCCTCTACCACGCCCTGGCTCGGCGTCTGAACGCGGCCCGTGTCCACGCGGGCGAGCACGACGACATCAAGGGCATCGAGTATCTCGACAAAATCATCGACATCGACCAATCGCCGATCGGCCGATCGCCGCGCTCGAATCCGGCCACCTATACCGGCTGCTTCACACCGATCCGCGACTGGTTCGCCGGCCTGCCCGAATCGAGCGCCCGCGGTTACCGCCCCGGCCGCTTCTCGTTCAACGTCAAGGGTGGCCGCTGCGAGGCCTGCCAAGGCGATGGGTTGATCAAGATCGAGATGCACTTCCTGCCCGATGTCTATGTCCAGTGCGATGTCTGCAAGGGCCGAAGATACAATCGGGAAACCTTGGAAATAACATTCAAGAACAAGTCGATCTCTGATGTTCTTGATCTTACAGTAGATGAAGGGGCGGCGTTCTTCGCCGCCGTGCCGGCGATCCGCGACAAGCTCGTCACCCTGCAGCGGGTCGGGCTCGGGTACATCCACGTCGGCCAGCCCGCGACCACGCTTTCGGGCGGCGAGGCCCAGCGCGTCAAGCTCGCCAAGGAGCTTTCGCGGCGCGCCACCGGCCAAACGCTCTACGTCCTCGACGAACCCACCACCGGCCTTCACTTCGAAGATGTGCGCAAGCTCCTAGAGGTGCTGCACGCGCTGGTCGACGCTGGTAACACCGTGGTGGTGATCGAGCACAATCTCGAGATCATCAAGACCGCCGATTGGATCATCGATCTCGGCCCGGGCGGCGGCGATTCCGGCGGTGAGATCGTCGCCGCCGGCACCCCTGAGGCGGTGGCGGCGGTCGACGGCAGCTTTACCGGCCAGTATCTGGAGCGATACCTCGCCCGCGCCCGCGCAACCGGCCGCGCCAAGCCAAAGGCGCCGGCCCCACGCACGTCGCGCCGGTCACCCTCCCAGCGCAAGCGCGCCTGAGGCACCGGCCGGCTACCCGTGCGGATCGTGGCATAATATCTCGCCATGAAAAGCCCTAGGCCATGAAAGCGGTTTCCGGCATGAACCCGACGCGCATGGGCGCGCTTGAACAGGTGCGAGCGATCGTCGTGGGACCCGTCGAAGGGCATGGAGTACAGGTGTACCTAGTTAGCTCCTGCGCGCGCGGCGACGCGGTGCGAACCAGCGATATCGATGTCGCCATGAATGCTGGTGAACGCCTACCACCACTCCTGAGCATTGAGATCAAGGATCAACTTGAGGAGAGCACCGTTCCCTATTTTATGGATGTGGTGGATCTCGCTAGCGTCGACGTAAAGTATCGCCGCGAGTTACTAGACGGAGCGGTGGAGTGGACCAGCGCCAAAGGCTAGTGCGACGGCTAGAGGCGGCGGAACGCGCGCTCGCGAAGCTTAATGAGCTAGCGCTGAGCCCGAAGGCAACCGCGATAGAAAGGGACGCGGCCATAAAGCGGTTCGAGTACAGCTATGACACGATATGGACTGCGGCACACCAATGCCTCTTGGCAGCTCATGGAATCAACGAGCGGTCACCGAAGGGAGTGATTAGAGCCTCGCGCACGATGGCCGTCCTGGCCGACGACGAAGCGGTGGCGGCGATCAACATGACTAACGACCGGAATCTTACTGTTCACACCTACAACGAGGAATTGGCGCTCGATGTTTCGCGCGACTAGCCACATACATCGGCATCCTCGAAACTTGGCTTGACGCCATGCAACGGGGCACAGCGAGCCTGGCCGACTCGTGATGGCCGGGCAACCCGTCCATATCGTCGGCGGCGGTCTCGCCGGTAGCGAGGCGGCGTGGCAGCTCGCCCGCGCCGGCGTGCCGGCGGTCATACACGAGATGCGTCCGAGGCGCGGCACCGAAGCCCACCTGACCGGGGGCCTGGCCGAGCTCGTATGCTCGAACTCGTTTCGCTCCGACGACCATGAGACCAGCGCCATCGGCGTCCTACACGAGGAGATGCGCCGCTGCGGCTCGCTCATCATGCAGGCGGCCGACGCGCATCGGGTGCCGGCCGGCTCAGCGCTCGCGGTCGATCGCGACGGCTTTTCGGGTGACGTGGAACGGGCGCTCGAGGCCCAACCACTGGTCACGATCGCGCGCGAGGAGGTGGCGGGCTTGCCGCCACCGGCTTGGGAGTCGGTCATCGTCGCGACTGGGCCGCTGACCTCGGCGCCGCTCGCCGACGCCATCCGGGCACTGACGGACACCGATTCGCTGGCCTTCTTCGATGCCATCGCCCCAATCATCCACAAGGACAGCATCGATTTCTCCAAGGTCTGGTACCAATCCCGCTACGACCGTGGGGAGGGCGCTGACTACATTAACTGCCCCCTCGACCACACCCAGTACGACGCGTTCATTGCCGCCTTGCTCGCGGGAGAGACTGCTGCCTTCAAGGAATGGGAGCTCGACACCCCCTACTTCGAGGGCTGCCTACCGATCGAGGTGATGGCCGAACGCGGGCCCGCTACCCTCGCCTACGGGCCGATGAAACCGGTCGGCCTGACCAACCCGCATGCGCCCGACAAGCCCCACGCTGTCGTGCAGCTGCGCCAGGACAATGCGCTGGGCACCCTCTACAACATGGTCGGCTTCCAGACCAAGTTAAAGCACGGAGAGCAGATGCGCGTCTTTCGCGCTATTCCGGGCCTGGAGAACGCGCGCTTCGCGCGCCTGGGCGGCATGCACCGCAACACCTTTCTCGACAGTCCCCGCCTCCTCGATCCGACATTGCGGCTGAAGGCGATGCCGAGCCTCCGCTTCGCCGGCCAGATCACCGGCGTCGAGGGCTATGTCGAGAGCGCGGCGATCGGGCTCCTCACCGGGCGTTTCGCCGCCACCGAACGGCTCGGCGCAAACCTGAGCCCGCCGCCGCCAACCACCGCGCTCGGCGCCCTGTTAGTTCACATCACGGGCGGGCACCTTACTGGTAGCGATGCGAGCTTCCAGCCGATGAACGTGAATTTCGGCCTGTTTCCGCCGACGGAAGGGCGCTCGCCACGGGCCGAGCGGCGCGCCGCGACCGCGCGCCGCGCACTCGCCGACCTCGATGACTGGAACACCCAGGAACGCCGACCCGCCGCCGAGTAGGTCTCCCTAGCCCCCTTCGAGCTCGTCGCGGATGGAAGCCGCCATGGTCTCGGGATTGGTCCCATTCGAAAAGTGGCGAAGGTAACGCCCGTTCGGCCCCATCAGATAGACGATGGTGCTGTGGTCCATCATGTAATCCTCGGCGCCGGCCCCCTCCTCCTCGACGCGCCGGTAGAACACCCGATAGGCCTTGGCCACGGCCTTGATTTGCTCAGCGCTGCCGGTCAGGCCGGCGATGCGCGGATGGAATGCCTCGACGTAAGCGGCGAGGACCTCCGGCGTGTCGCGCTCGGGATCGACCGAGATGAACAATGGGCGCACTCGCTCGACGCCCTCGCCGAGGGCGTCGAGCGCTACGGATATCCGCCCCAGCGTCATCGGGCAGATATGGGGGCAAAACGTGAAGCCGAAAAAGACCAGAAGATAGTCGCCCGCGTATGCCGCTTGCGTGACCGATCGGCCGGTGTGATCGACAAGTTCGAACGGGCCGCCGACCAACGCCGCGCCCTGGGCCTCCACATCCGGCGAGCTGTTCTGTAATTGCCACAGCGCGATCGCCGCCGCGGCGGCGATCAGCACGAGCATCACCAGAAGCCACCACTGAGTGGCGGGCCGGCGGGGTCGGTGCGACTCGTCGGTTGTCGGCATGAGGGACAGTAACGCGCCGGAACCGGCCGCTCAACAATGCCCCGTCGTCAATAGCGACCGGTCCACGCGTGCCGCGCC
>Ga0315338_1004276_pt1 | contig 11492 bp, 8 predicted proteins | sample ASW8metaG_FD_204518 | JGI IMG/M metagenome (GOLD analysis project Ga0315338, IMG submission 204518) | Ammonia-oxidizing marine archaeal communities from Monterey Bay, California, United States - ASW #8 | ecosystem: Environmental > Aquatic > Marine > Coastal | place: USA: California | collected...
CTACTAATCACAGATGGAGGAACATCGCCAGCAGCCGAGCGCGCTGCGGCTAATTTATACAATGGTGGATATACCTTATCGGTCATGGGCGTTGGTACGCTGGCAGGTGCGCCGGTCCCTAAGGTTGGCGGAGGTTTTGTTACTGATCAATCAGGGCAAATAGCTGTATCAAAACTTGAATCAAAGGAACTTCAACGTCTTGCTACCGCTGGAAATGGCCGCTACATGAGCTTGTCAGTTGACGATAGGGATTTGGATGTTTTGCTATCAGGAGTTATCGATTTTGCTTCTACATCTAACGAATCTTTAGCTACGGATCAGTGGCAGGAAGAAGGACCCTGGCTGTTGTTATTCTTATTGCCCTTAGCAAGCCTGGCTTTTCGGCGTGGATGGGTACTTGTTATCTTTTTTGTACTGATGCCGGTTGTCGAACCGGTCTATGCCTTTAGCTGGGACGACCTTTGGTTGACAAAAGATCAGCAGGCACAGAAGCAACTCGCTGAAGGAAATGCAGTCTATGCATCACAGCTATTCAAAGATCCAGTATGGAAAGCGGTCGCGAATTATCGTGCACAAGAGTATGCAGGTAGCGCCGAAGGATTTGCCGGACAGGAAGATACGAAGAGTCTTTACAATTTAGGCAATGCGCTGGCGCGGCTTGGCAAGTTTGAATCAGCGATCCACGCTTATGAGCAAGTATTGGGAATCAACCCCAACAATGGAGATGCACAATACAACCGGGACGTGTTGAAAGAGCTACTCGACCAGCAACAACAGTCTGAGAGTGATCAGAATCAGAAATCGTCATCGCAGTCTAGTGGAGGAACTCAGCAGTCCGAGAGTGATGATAATCAGGATCAATCAGGCACTACAGAAACGGAAGAAGATGCGGGTGCAGAATCCGAGACAAACAATTCGTCTCGCAATCTAGACGAGATGAATCAGGACGACCTTGAAGCGATTCAGGAAGAACTCGAGCGAGCAGCGCAGCAAGAAGCACAACAGGGTGGGGATAAGGACCTTGAAGATATGCGTTCGGTAGACGAACTTGTAGAACGCCGTGCACAAGAGCAGCGACATGCTATGGAACAGTGGCTGAGACGTATTCCAAACGATCCTGGTGGTCTCCTACGTCGAAAGTTTCGCTATCAGTATCAGAGAATGGGTCGTGATCAGGACGGCAATAACCTCTGGCCTGATGATGAGGTACAACCGTGGTAGAGCGCGGTATTCAGATACTGCTTTATATGGCTGTACTGATGCTGCCAGTTATGCATACGCAAGCAGCAGTAATAGCCAGTATCGATCGGGCAGATATCGAGATAAATGAATCGTTTACTCTAAAGGTAACCACCGACATCGACCTTGAGAGCAAACCAGATGTCTCCGGGCTCAAGACAGATTTCTATGTAAGTCAAGGAAACCAGCTTAGCAGTACCACGATCATTAACGGTCAGATTAGTCGTAGTAATACCTGGTCATATGTCCTGATGCCAAGGCGGACGGGCGATCTTGTGATACCAGCAGTAATCATCGGTAATGAGCAAAGTGCTCCACTTTACATTACTGTTGCACCGCAATTGAAAGGGATGCCGGGCGAAGCAGATATTTTTGTATCGGCCGAAGTTGACGATGCCGATAGCTATGTACAGGCGCAGATTCTTTACACCGTCAAGGTTTATCGATCGGTCTCAACTCGCCAGCCACGATTAAGCGAACCCAATGTAAGGGGCGTAGAAGTGCTCGTTGAGCAGGTGGGCGAAGAACGCAGTTACGAATCCATAATGAGCGGCAAGCACTACAATGTTGTTGAGCGCGTTTACGCATTATTTCCACAAGAAAGTGGCAAATTATCGATAACCCCCGCTCGTTTCGAGGCGCGTATTTTGCGTGACGGCCGAATCACGGGACGAAAGATATTTGAATCCGAATCACTGATGGTGACTGTTAATCCAATTCCCCCTTCTCCTCCTGAATTTCAAGATGCAGCATGGTTGCCGGCAAAATCTCTAAAACTAAGTGAGACCTGGTCGCGCGAACCTGATAAGTTACCGGCCGGTGAGCCAATTACACGGCACGTGACCATAACGGCATTAGGGCTTCTATCTACACAAATCCCGGTAATCGACTTGATCGTTTCCGATGGTGTCAAAATATATCCGGATAAGCCTGAGTTTCGTGTAATCGCAAAACCGAATGGCATGCAAGCTATGCGCAAGGAGCAGTATGCATTGATTGGTGTTCGCGCTGGTGTTGTCGAGTTGCCCGAACTCAAGCTTCCCTGGTGGAATATTGAGCAGGACGAGTGGCATGTTGCGAGCTTGCCGTCGCGCACACTGACAATTCTGCCATCGGGTGAAACAGAATTACCTCTTGTTGTTGAGCAGAAAGTCGAGGCTTCACTTGAAGGTGAGACGATCATGCTCCAGAGTAACTTCTGGCGACATGTTAGCGAAGGACTCATCGCATTGTGGTTGTTAACAATGTTTTTCTGGTGGTGGTCACGCCGTCCTGAAAAAAAATCAAAGGAGCGCGAATCTCCATCTATCCACAGGCAGCAGGCAAAGATTCTTAAAACAGTGAGGCGTGCCGCTCTTTCTAATGACTCCACCACGGTTAAATTAGCCTTATTAAACTGGGGTAGATTGCAATGGCCGAACGATTGGCCACGGAATATCGGTGACTTTGCATCTCGCGTTTCAGATCCGCTCGCTGGAGAGCTCATGATTCTTTGTAGTGCAAGCTATGGGCCGGTAGGAGATGTATGGAATGGCGAGAATCTCGCCAAAGCATTGCGCTCATTTACTGTTAAATCTAGTGAAGAAAAGAAATTCGATGAGGATGAGTTACCCCCTTTGATGCCTCGTTCGCCTGCGTAGTCTAGTGTATTAACTCAAATGCGAATCGATAGTCACTGTAAAATCGAGCTTTTTATCAAGCGAGCAGATATCAATCTCTAGATATAGCTCTGTAATGATCTACAAGAAGTTTTCTATTGTGGAGGCATACGGATTTACGTGAGAAAGCCATTATCAAATGCTTGGATCGAATTTCGGTTTGATGACAATATCGATACGACGATTTTTTGCACGACCTGCCGCAGTTTCATTATTGGCAACTGGGTTGGTCTCACCGTAGCCGGTGGCTATAACACGATAACTGCGTATGCGCATCGTATTAATCATATATTTTTGTAAGGATTCAGCTCTGCTCTGAGATAGCTTTTGATTTAGTGAATCATCACCATATGAATCTGTGTGCCCCTCGATCATGATTTCACTACGCGGGAAAATATCAATTGCTTTCTCGACTTTTGCGAGTAGTTTGAAATTGTCTTGTTTAATAGTTGATTGGCTGCTGTCGAAGTTCAAACCGACGAGTCGCAAAATAATATTGTTACCCTCTCGAAATACACGTGCTTCGTTCTTCGTGAATATTATTTCAACTTGCTCAAACTGAGCTGTAACACGAGCCTGTGCTTCAAGTCTTTGGACAAGTATCGATCGTTCAGCGGTGGCACCGCCAAGTTGTTTATCCAATGTTCGTATTTCCTCTTCCATGTCAGCTATGCGGAGATTACTTGCATTGATATCTTGCTTTAGATTTTCCAGCTGATTTCTAAGTTTTTGTAATTCATTTTGTGTATTTTCGATGTAGGTAACCAATTTGGTGCGTAATCGTTCATGGCCATGTGACATCGTCGGTACAATATCGGCTGCTTCGGCAATATGTTGAAGCGCCTCTTCCCACTGTAAAATTAACTTCTCGACAGTGAGATCTTTGTAACGCACTGAACGGACAATATCAGCCAGGTAAAAGGCGTGTTTCGCTTCGTAATTTGCTTGTCGTGCAAGGTTTCTCGGATAGTCTGTGTCGTAGCGGCTTTCCTCCAGTTCTCGTTCTGCGTCAGCCAAAAGCTGTTTTGCTTTATTCAGTGTAAATGGTGCATAGCGGCCAACTTTTTGTTTATTTGCATCTTCCAACATTCGTCGCGTCTCGGTCAGATACTGAGCCTTTATTGCGTTTAGTTCAGCCTCTCGGTACAAATTAGTTGCTGTTATATCTTTGCGTTTTGCATTCTTCAGATTACCGCGTTCGAGGTAGTGAATCGCAGAAGCAAAATCCTGATTAGCTTTATCCCAGGTCAATTTTGATAATTCATTCGCCCTTGCGTTGAAAGCATCTTGCCGACTTTTCAAGACTTGTGACAAAATGCTCTTCGCCAACTCTGATGACTTCTTTGCAGCGCTAAAGTGGCTAACGGCTTCTGCAGTTTTATCTCGAAGAAATTGGGCATTCCGATCGCCACTGAGATCGGCTTTAGCTGCTTCGTAGGCTTTCGTTCCCCTACCATAGCTTCTTGGGGCAAAAAGTTTAGCATCTACCTCGTTAGCTTCGGCCAGAGCGGCATCGACATCTTCGAAAAAAGTTTTGTGTAGTTCGTCCTGTGCGGGAGAAATACCTGAGCTGAACATACATGTTGCGATCACAAACAGCTGGACAAAATTTAATTTACAGGACATTTTGTAGTTCCAAATTCAAATAAAAAAGATGAAATCGTAATTTTATATATTCTGCAATCGTAACTCTGTGTAATGCATCGGCCATATTTGCAAAGTACTATACATAGTTTCGATTAACAGACACATACTATCGTTATGCCAAAGAATTTAGTGATGTGGTCGAATTGAGCCTTTCTATGAACAAAAATTCGGGAAGATTGGATCTCCGATACTTTCAACGAGTGTGCTGCCCATGAGAGAATAATCATCGTTAGCTTCGCAAACCTAAAGGCGCTATGAAAGACAGCAGCAAGCAATTTTGTGGTATTCCTATTGTTAGGAGTGGTACCAAATACCAGACTAAGGTCGGTTTTACGGCCATCAAGAATGGTATCAAAGTGCGTCGAGATACAACGGAATTCACTGTCGGCGGTAAGCCGAAGTGGTTGCGTGCTCATCTACCGACCGGCAATAAATTCTCGGTCATTCGTCAGACTGTTCGTGATCACCGACTGAGTACTGTCTGCGAAGAATCTATGTGCCCAAATATTGGTGAATGTTGGAATCATGGCACTGCGACGATCATGGTTTTGGGGTCAGTATGTACCCGTGCTTGCTACTTCTGTGCGGTCGATACCGGCAATCCTAAGGGCTGGTTGGATCAGGAAGAACCTAAAAACACGGCCCGAGCAGTCAGGTTAATGAATCTCTCGTATATTGTGTTGACGTCCGTAGATAGAGACGATCTACCTGACGGTGGAGCAGCCCATTATGCGGCTTGTGTCAAAGCGATCAAGAAACTCAATCCGAATACGGCGGTCGAAGCACTGACACCCGATTTTCAAGGTGTGCTTAAGAATGTTGAGTTAGTAATCGATTCCGGGATAGAAGTTTTTGCGCAAAATATCGAGACAATAAGGCGTCTTACCCAATCAGTTCGGGATCCGCGGGCAGGCTATAAGCAGACACTGGATGTGTTGGCCCACACGAAGAAACATCGAAACGATATTCTGACCAAGACCAGTTTGATGCTAGGTCTCGGAGAACGCGACCACGAGATTATGGAAACAATGGATGACCTTCGTGAGATCGGAGTTGATATCCTGACACTAGGACAATATTTGCGGCCGACCTTAAATCACCTCGCTGTCGAACGATATGTGACACCGGAAAAATTTGAAGCTTACCGGCAAAAGGGTCTTGATAAAGGCTTCGTGGAAGTTGTTGCTGGGCCACTTGTCCGTTCAAGTTATCGTGCCGAGCGCGTGCTTCATAAAAACAACGTCGGAATCGCAATTTGAATTCCATTGTCCGACTTCTATCTACTAGGTAAGTTCTATGATTGAATTTTTTGCTGAATATGGCTTGTTTCTACTTAAAGCGTTGACCATCGTTGGTGCAATTGTCGTCATTGTTGGGACGATCGCTGCCGCCGGCCGCAGAGCCACAATGCACGATGGCCTCGAAATCGAACAGCTAAATAAGAAGTATCAGGCGATGGCAAACGTTCTGAAACGGGCGATTTTGGATAAAGCTGACTGGAAGGCACAATCTAAGGAAGATAAGAAAAAGGTCAAAACTGACTCGAAATCTGCCGATAAACGGGCTCGGAGTTTTATCATAAATTTTAAAGGTGATCTTAAGGCAACTGCAGTTGCCTCACTTCGCGAAGAGGTAAGCGCTATCCTCGAAGTGGCTACACCTGAAGATCAAGTTATTGTTTGCTTAGAAAATCATGGTGGTACCGTCCACGAGCACGGTCTCGCCGCGTCACAATTCGTGCGCATTCGCGATCAGGACATTCCATTACTCGTATCAGTGGATAAAGTGGCGGCGAGTGGCGGATATTTGATGGCATGTGTCGCTAACAAGATCATTGCCGCACCATTCGCGATACTTGGCTCAATTGGTGTGATAGCCCAGTTACCAAATTTTAACCGGATTATGGATGAACATGGCATCGACTTCGAAATGATTACAGCTGGCCAATACAAACGAAATGTAACTATATTCGGCAAGAACACGGATGAAGACCGGGCGAAACTAAAAGATGAACTGGAGGACGTACACACTTTATTTAAAGATGTCGTTGGCAGATACCGCGAGAACCTGGATCTTGAGAAAGTAGCTACCGGTGAGCACTGGTACGGTATCAGAGCGTTAGAGCTCGGACTGGTGGACGAACTCAAAACAAGCGATGAATTGCTCGCTGAACTTGCGAAAGATCGCGATTTGTATCGTGTGAATTACAAAATTAGACAGCCATTACCTAAAAGAATATTGGCGAATGTCGATTCTCTCCTAGAGAAGGTCGATGCGACAAATTGGCGTCGCCGTTTCGAATCTCGTTTACCACGTTCATGAAGATTAAGGATGTCTCAACATTAAATATCTTTCATGTGCTTCTTTTATCAGGGAGAACTTTCGATAAAAATCCTATCTTAGTAATTGTGCATCGTACACTTTTAGTCCGGCGCGAGTGTACGTGGAGTCAGTTATAATCGGGCAAAGCTGGGAGAAGTCAAGATGATCAACTCACGTCACAAAAAATTAATTCCGATAGCTTTTTTTGGATTAATGTCTGCCGTATTCTCATCCTCATCAGCTAGCGCAGTATTTGGGCCATCGGACGAAGAGCTTGAAGCGGAAGCATCGAAGCAATTCACCAAGATGAGGGCAGAATTACCCCTAGTGACCGACCGGGCAACGATAAATTTTGTTCACTGTGTGACAACTAACATCGTTGAGTCACTGGAACAGCCACATAGAGACATGAATTGGGAGCTTGCAATCTTTCAGACTCCGGCCGCAAATGCATTTGTTATGCCAGGAGGTAAGATAGGCGTATTCAGCGGCCTCCTCGATGTAGCCACTAACCAGCACCAATTGGCCTCTGTTCTTGGACATGAGGCTGCACATGTGATAGCTCGTCATCCAAATAAACGTCAGTCACGCAGCGAAATCACTAATGCGGGCGTTTATATCGCAGCGATCGTTTTGGGTCAGGGCCATGGCGGATTGACACAGACTGCGTACGAAGGTCTGTCATATGGCAGTCAGTTCGGATTACTTTTACCACATACGCGTGGGCAAGAATCTGAAGCGGATTTACTTGGTCTAGAATACATGGCCAATGCTGGTTTTGATCCGCGTGAGAGCGTTGAACTGTGGAAGAAAATGTCGGAAGAGCGTGATGGCAAAGCATCACCTGAATTTCTATCGACGCACCCGGCCGACGAAAAACGTATAGATGCGCTTATTTCAATGTATCCGAAAACTCTGATGCTTTTCAATAAGGCCAAAATTCAGGGCAAGCATCCGAACTGCACGAGATAAGAACTATTCAAAATAACGCATGAACTTCTGCAGTCAATCTAGAATTGCTAGTATTTTTTGCTATTCATATGTAAAAAGGTAAGGTGACTAATGCAGTTGCACATGCATTTACCGGGTATTATGTGCTCTATTTCTCTCGAGACAATTCATAACAACACATGTTATTTTTTTCTGAACTAAAACGAAGGAACGTAGTACGCGTAGGTATTGCTTACGTGTTCGTCGGTTGGTTATTGGCACAGGTAGGAGAATTCATTACAGAGAATTTCGGAGCACCTGACTGGACCCTCAAGGTTTTCGTTGTCTTCCTCATTTTAGGTCTACCGCTATCACTGCTCTTTGCCTGGTTTTTTAAGCTGACATCTAAGGGTTTAAAGCTCGAAAAGTATGTCGATAATGAAAAATCGATTGCAACGCAAACAAGCCGAAAACTTGATCTCATCATTATTACTATGATGGCAATTGTGCTCATGTCCATAGTTGCGGACAAATTCATCAGTAATTCGGTAACGCTGATAGAAACTGTACCGACTGATTCACCCTGATGACGATAGTAAAATAGAATGACAGCCGAATATGTGAATACAATTATTACGTTGGTGCATAGATGAATAGCATAGTGCCAGTTTTACTAACACTTGTTCTATATAACGCTTTATTGATTGGCGTTGGTTTATGGGCTAAGAAGCGAAACAGAAGTGTAGCTGATTTTTATTTAGCTGGACGGGGACTTGGTCCATGGATAGCGAGCATCAGCGCCTCAGCTAGTTCGTCATCAGCATGGACGTTGCTTGGTGTCAGCGGTGCGGCCTATGCTTGGGGATTGCCGGCTTTGTGGTTGTTTCCAGCGACAGTTGGCGGCTTTCTGATTAACTGGTACTGGGTTGCACCCCGACTTCGGACACTAGCGCGAGACGAAGGCGCTGTTACACTGAGCGAGGTTATTGCCCCAGCGGAACTAGGCCAATCACGGTGCATTATTCTTCGCATTGCTGCTGCAATCATCGTGTTTTGTTTTACCTTCTACATTGCTTCGCAGTTTGAGGCGGCCGGTAAGGCATTTGAATCAACTTTTTCCTTACCAAAGCAAAGTAGCATTCTGATAGGTGCCGGTATTGTTCTTGCTTACAGTCTTCTTGGCGGATTCTGGGCTGTAAGTGTAACTGACTCCATCCAGGGCTTGCTCATGTTTATTGCGGCGATCGTATTACCCATTGTCTCAGTGATGGCCGTTGGCGGTTTTGATTCTTTACTTGTAGGTTTGATTGCAACTAATAATGCGGGCTCTCCGAGCGAATCGCTTTCCGCTGCTATGACTGTGATTTTTGTACTCGGCTTTCTCACTATTACTCTTAACTATCCAGGACAACCGCATGTTGTTAATCGCTTTATGGCATTGAAGGATGAGCAGAGTCTTCGAGAAGGACGCATCATCGCGATAGTCTGGGCCGTTGTTGTCTACTCTGGCATGCTTATATTAGGTTTCTCGGCAAGAGTCTTATCTGCCGATCTCGGCGACTCCGAACAGGTCTTGTTCAGAATGTCATTAGATTTACTACCGCCGGTCATCGCTGGCATCATGCTTGCTGCCGTTCTATCAGCAATTATGTCTACAGCAGATAGCCAATTGCTCTCAGCGTCTGCGGCCATTTCCTACGATTGGAATCTCACTGAAGGCAATACTGATGGTGGGCTCAAGAAAACCCGCATAACAGTTATTGTTGTACTGGTTCTGTCCACTATTCTTGCAATAGGCTGGAACGCGGATATTTATTCTAGGGTTTTGTTCGCCTGGGCAGCAACCGGCGCATCATTCGGTCCCATTCTTATAATGAGATTGATCGGTAGGACGCTCTCAGCCCGAGTCACTCTCACTGCAATGTTGTCTGGCTTCGGATTGACTGTCTTGTTTGCTCTGCTGCCAGATACACCGAATGATTTTGTGGAACGTGTTATGCCTTTATTCATCGCTTTTGCTATAGCATTTAGAGGTTCCCAATCCAAATAATCTGATCATGTTGGTAATAATCCAGAACCAAATCTAGGATCGATTTCAATTTTAGAATGGCTTAATAGGAGGGAATTGTTTTGTGCTAAATGCCTATTTTGTTTCTGATATCCATATTGGCTCACCCACCGATTCTCGAGCCACACTTTTTCTCCAATTTCTAAAAAAACTCACAACTGGAGAGAAGGTTTCACATCTATTTCTGATGGGCGATATTTTCGATCTTTGGATAGCGGCACATCAATATTTTATAGATAAATATCAACCAATTACAGATGAGATAGTGCGTTTAAGGGACAAGGGTGTCGAGATTCATTATTTTGAAGGAAATCACGATCTGTATCTCAAACACTACTGGGGCGATGAGATTGGGCTTACGGTTCACGAAGGTCCGGTCTATATTAAGCTTGGACAGCAAATCGTCCGCATTGAACATGGTGATCAAATGGATCCCGATGATAGAGGATATCAATTTTTGCGATGGTTTTTGAGAACCCCGCCACTGAAATTTCTTCTGCCTCATCTACCAGGTAGACTAGTTGTTTCTATAGGTAAAAAATCCAGCCAGACCAGCCGTATCTATACTTCGGAAACAAAAATCATATCACGTGAAGAAACAATCAGGAAAATACGCACACACGCAGAGATGGTTTATAAGGAGGATCCGTTTGACTTAATTATCTCCGGGCATGTTCACATGCGGGATCAGTATCTCGTTCAGGACGACCAGGTTACTTTCAAATCCGTCAATCTTGGTACCTGGCTAAATGTACCCTGTTATTATCAAATCGATGAAGCAGGCGGCAGGCTCGTCGATCTCGGAAACGTTTCTTAATAATAAGAATACGGTAGGTAGGATCATTGGATAAAATCAGAACAGCGGTTATTGGTGTTGGCCATCAAGGGAAATGGCACGCAGAAAAGTTTGCTGCTCTTGAAAATGCTAATCTTGTGGCGATTGTAGATAAGGATACCGATCGCTGCCAAAAATTGGCTGCAGAACTGAATTCAACACCGCTTACTAATTTCAAAGATCTGATTGGCGAAGTCGATGCCGTTAGCATTGCATCGCCGACACATTCTCATTTTGATATCGCTAGTATATTGCTGCAGAACGATATACATGTGCTGGTTGAAAAACCGATTACGACAACGCTTGAAGATGCTGCAGTACTGGTTAAATTGGCGGAGGAACGAGATCTTGTACTTCAGGTAGGCCATCTAGAACGATTTAACTTTGCCATTATGGCGCTCGGTGAATTTATAAAAGAGCCGAAGTTCATAGAATCAAATCGAATTGCACCTTTTAAATTGCGCAACATCGAAGTCAGCGTCGTATTGGATTTAATGATTCATGATATTGATTTGGTTCATAGTATTGTGCGATCTCCCGTAACCAGCCTGGATGCAACTGGTGGTTCGATCATCTCCAATGATATCGATATCGCTAACGCCAGAATAAAATTTGATAATGGTTGCATAGCAAATGTCACAGCCAGTCGAGCGAGCTTTAAAACTGAGCGTTCGCTAAGGGTTTTTCAGGAAAATGCGTACTTCAATGTCGATATGCATAATAAGACATCGACTATTTATCGAAAAATCGGTATCGAGCCAGTTATGAGTCTAGATAATATTTCGGTGGAAGA
>Ga0315338_1004277_pt1 | contig 11491 bp, 12 predicted proteins | sample ASW8metaG_FD_204518 | JGI IMG/M metagenome (GOLD analysis project Ga0315338, IMG submission 204518) | Ammonia-oxidizing marine archaeal communities from Monterey Bay, California, United States - ASW #8 | ecosystem: Environmental > Aquatic > Marine > Coastal | place: USA: California | collected...
CAGTCGCTGTCGTCATCCTGCTCGCCAGCGGCTGTAGCCGTGCACCCCGGCTGGACAGTCACTGGCCGGCAGCCTCGATCCACGTCGACGGTGCCGATACCGACTGGAGCGACCGGCGGTATGTGTTTGAAACGCTGAACGTGACCGTCGCCGTCGCCAACGACTCGAACTATCTCTATTTGTGCGTGGTCACGAGCGATCGCAGTGTGCAGAGGCAGGTCGTGAGACGCGGCATCGAGCTGTGGATCGACCCCAAGGGCGGGTCGAAGACCTATTTCGGCGTGCGCTTACCCGGCGCCGATGGCGAGGGCCAGAACAACCCCCGTGGCCGGGGGCAACGGGACGGCGAATCGCCGGAACGTCTGGCCCGATGGCTGGGCAGCCTCACAGGTCCACGCGAGATCCACATCATCGATTCAACGGACGACGAGGGCTGGAGGATCACACCCGGAGCCGGTGGCCCGGTGCAGGCGCAGTTGGGTTTCGACCAGGGCCGGCTTGTTTGCGAGGCACGCGTGCCGCTGCATTACCGGGGTTACCCGCCCTTCGAACTGGATAGCCCCGTGGGTCTCGGGCTGCGTCTGCCAGTACCCGACCGGCCGATGGGAGGGATGTCGAATCCGCGCGGTGATTTCGACGGTGGCGGAGATGGCGGCGGTTTCGGTGGAGCCGGAGGCCGGCGCATGGGTGGAGGCCGGGGAGCGGGAATGTCCATGCTAACCCTGGAGCAGTGGATTGAGGTGGAGCTGAGCGGGCTCTAGCAGCGAACGTGCTCGCGGCGCCGGAAATGCCGACATTGCACTGCCCCCCCAACCAGGAGTCCATCGATGTCCTTTGCTCCACTGACCGCTGAACAGGTGCACCGCTTTAAGGAGGATGGCTACCTGTTCGTCCCCGAATTCTACGACGCCGAGGAGATGGAGCTGCTGCTGCAGGTGGCCAAGGCGGACATGGAGAAGACGGAGGACGTACGCGGCCCCGTCGACGCCGCAGGACGTGTCAGCAAGTTGTGGCTCACCTCTGACACGGACCGGGACGACGTTTACAACGCGGTGTGCCACGGCCATCGCCTGGTGGACGCCATGGCTCGACTCATGGACGACGAAGTCTACCTGTACCACTACAAGATGATGGTGAAAGAGCCACGCGTCGGTGGCGCCTGGGAATGGCACCAGGACTACGGCTACTGGTATAACAACGGCTGTCTCTATCCTGACATGGCCAGCTGCATGATCGCTGTCGATCGCGCCTACCGGGACAACGGCTGTCTGCAGGTGCTGCGCGGCTCCCACAAGCTGGGTCGCCTCGAGCACGGCAAGTCGGGCACACAGACGGGCGCCGACCCGGAGCGTGTTGAGCTTGCCAAGAAACATTTGGAGCACGTCTACTGCGAGATGGAACCGGGTACGGCCTTGTTCTTCCACGCCAATCTGCTGCACGCTTCCGCCCCGAACCAGAGCCCGGACCCTCGCTGGGCGCTGATCTGCTGTTACAACACGAAGCACAACCCGTGTGACGACAAGCCCGGTCACCCCAGCTACCGACCGCTGGCAAAGTGGGATGACAGCCGCGTGAAGCAACTGGGCCGCAAGCATCTGGAACAGGTACAGGCTGGATAATTTCGGCGGCTCGTCCGCCCTACCAGGAGACACAGACATGAAAAGTTGGAATCCGGCTCTCGCCGGATGTGCATTGGCGATGGCGATGGTCTTCACCAGTCCCGTCGACGCCCAGTGGGAAGGCGGAAGAGGACCGCGCGAACGCCCATCCGCCGATGAAATCGAAAAGCGCCGTCAGGAGGCGCGCACAAGGCTGTTCGACGCCCTGAAACTGGACGACGCGCAGATGCAGCTGGTCGACTCGTTACTCACCGTTCGTGACGAAAAGATCATGGCGATGGTGGAGTTGATGCGCTCCAGCTTCGGCGACCGCGAGATGATGCGGGAAATGCGCGGTGAGATGCAGGATCAGCAGGCGGATACAGAAAAGCAGATCGCCGCCGCCCTGACCGAAGAGCAGCGCGAACTCTACAAGGCGTACCGAGACAAGGAGCAGGAGAATCGCGGTTGGGGCCGCCGACAGCGTGGTGACCAGGCAACGGGAGATGGTGGCGACAGTGGTGGCGAGGGAGGTGGTGACAGCGACGCCGAGGATGGTGATGATGGCGAGGGCGAAGACAGCGGCGACAGCGGGTTCTGATTCAACTCGAACATCGACGCCCCGGTCAGGAGACTCTGACCGGGGCCTTTGGGACGTTGCGCGCTCACCCTCCTACGCGCTTCACGGTCCAGCCTTTCTTCTGCAGTGCCTCGACGATGCGGTCGCGGTGATCTCCCTGGATCTCGATCACGTCGCCACGCAGTGTACCCCCGGCGCCGCACAGTCCCTTCAGCTCCTTGCCCAGCGACTCCAGTTCTGCAGGGGTCAACGGTGCGCCCATGATGGTCGTGACGCCTTTCCCCTTGCGACCCTTTGTCTCGCGACCGACGCGCACGACGCCATCCTTCGGAGTCGATGGTGCAGTCTGCCGCCCGCCCTTACTGGTGGAACCGCGTTTTTGCCGCCCGCCCCCGTCTGTGGAGTACACGAGTTCGGAGTTGCTACGCGGTTTCGCCTTCATGCTGCTTCCCGAAGTAAAGGCTCTGCGCTGTGCCGCCCAGGATCCAGCAACGATCTTCCGAGGTAAAGAAGTCGATCATCTCGGCCATGATGAGATACTCGTAAAAGTTCGCCCACAGCAGTCGTCGCGGTCCGAATGCGTCGTAGACGCGGCGCAGATACGGCCACATATCGTGGAACGGCGGTCGCTTCTGCTTGGATGGGTTGTGCAGCGATGTACGCACATGGATGTTGGGCAGCCGGGCAAGTTCGACGATTCGATCGATACCCTCTTCGTCGGGACGGTTGATGTCGATCATAGCGAAGTGGTCGATGACGACGTTGACTGCGGGATGACGCTCGGCCATGACGCCCAGTTGTTGCAGTTGTTCGGGTGCGAGAAACACGTTGAACGTCACGCCCAGATCGCCCGCGGCCACCCACAACGAATCGCAGAGGGCGTCGTCGAGCCAGCGGACATCGCGGTCGTAGATCGGGCTGAGACGCAGCCCCGCCAAGCCACGTTCGGTGACCAATTCCCGCAGACGTTCGGCGTTTCGCTCACCATCCTGCGGGGGAAACAGCCGGTGGCCGACGAGCAGGCCGATGGCGGCGAATCGATCCGGCCAGGTCTGTACACAATGCGCTGGGTAGTCGTTGTTGCGACCGTAATAGCACACGTGACTGATCACCGTGCGATCCACTCTATACTCCAGCATACGCGCGATCAGGGTCTCCCCGGTCTGCTCACAATCCGGCGTGCTGTTGGGGCAGACCGACACCTCGGCGTCAATGGCAAAACGCGGGTCGTGCAGCGTCCAGGCGTGTTCGGAGGCGTTGATGATCGGAGCGACGCTCATGTTACGGACCAGGAGTAGACGTGTGAACCGCTGGCGAAGTAGATACGGCCATCCAGCAGATCGCCGCCAGGGCCGACGGGCACCGGTGACTCGGCAGCGAGTTCCACACGGAAGCGTGGCTGGGCCTCGACGCCGTCGTCTAGGATCTTTGCGATGCCACGCTCCATCAGTGCGAACACCTCCCCCCCGGGCCCGCGCACGAAGACCCGCGGACCCTGCTGGCCGTTAGTGCGACCGAGTCGCGGGATGACATCCTGCTCCTGCACGATACGGCGTGCCTGCGGATCGAACACGAAGAAGCGATTGCCGTCGGCAAAGCCGAACACCAGCTCATCCGGGCCTGCCCAGAGATCGGTGTAGGCCTGCACGTCCTTCAGCAGGGGCGCGCGCCAGGTCACGGCTTGTGCGGCCACGTCGACGATTAACAACTCGGCAAGTGTCGCCTTCTGTTCGCCGCCGGTGCCGGGCGCCACGGTGGAACCCACAAGCACCGTGCCGTCGCCGAGTTCAACCAGGCTCATCGGCGCCTGTTCGGGCACCATGTCTGTATGCTCCAGCAGCGTGCCCTCTGCCGCTTGACGGTCCCAGATCAACAGTCCGCCGCCGGTGTACCCGTAGCCCGGTGTACCACCCAGCAGCACGTGGCGACCATCGGCGGTGACCTGCAAGCAGTGGGGTCGATTGATGGCCGGCGCCGTCTGTGTCCACCAGCGCGGATTCTGCTTTTCGCCGCCGTCCGTCGTCGTGTCCACCCAGGGCTGCGACGGGTCCCATTCCAGCAGGAAGCCGCCGGTGTAGCCGCCGACGAAGAAGCGATCGCCGTGAACGCGTACCGTGTTCCATTGGTTAAGGCTGGCGCGGTTCGTCCACTCGTCGGCGCGCGGATCGTAGCGGAAGAAGCGCATGGGGAAGGCCGTGCCGCCACAAATTGTGCCATCGGGGGCGGCGGCCAGGCCCATCAGATGCGCGCCCTCGCTGGTGTAGTCGAAATTGAGTTCCTGCCGCTTTCCGGCGGCGACGACGACGAGTCGCTTGTCCACCGTGTCGCATTCCACCAGGTGCGCGCCGTCGGGGAAATCACGGTGGAACAGACCCTGGCTCTCGGTGATAATCGGTTTCGGTCGACGGTCGGGCCGCGAACCGACTGCCTCCGTCGCACCACTGTACAGCCGCAACCACGTGTCGCCATCCTCACCGCCGGCCAGCGGCAGTCCATAGACGGCGCCGTCCTCGTCACGGTAGACGAAGGCGCTGCCCTGGCGACGTTCGTCGTCGGCCAGCAGCGGCCGCGCTGCCCCCGACTCAGGCTCCAGCGCGACGATCTGACTCGCCGTGTTGCCGATGGCGAAGTAGACCCAGCCCGTGTCGTCGGCGGCGACGGAGCGCTGGTACTGACGCCAGTTCTGCGCGTAGACGGAGCCATAGTCACGGAAGTCACCCGTCGCGGGGTCGTAGCAGGCCACCGCCGAGTCCGGGTACGTCACCGACCAGATGCGCCCGTCGTCATCCTCCGTCATGCCCATCGCCATCTGCGGCACCGTCTTACTGTGGAACGTGAACGCGCCATGGGCAGGGTCATACTCGCAGAAGTGATTGTTAAAGTGTGTGTAGAAGCGGTTGCGGCTCGACAGGATCGAGGCGAAAGGACAGTCCCTGCCCGGGTCGAAGGGCATGGGGATCTGCCGAGCCTGTCCCGTGGAGGCCTCGATCTCGAGCAGGGCGTAGCCGCCGCGATGATCGAACAGCCACAGCAGCACGAGATTGCGCCCGGCCCCATCGTCGGTTGCCACCGTGCCGCGGTGGTTGCTCACCGGCGTCGCTACGCCGTGGTGCATGAATCCGTTGCCAAGATCGTCCCGTGCCATCTTTCAGCTCCGCCCCTTCACACGCACGACACCGCCGTCGCGCACCTGCCCCCAGAGCCTGCCCCACTCCTTCGAGCCATCGTCCGCCCATGGCGGTTCCACCCGCATGCCCTCCGACCATCCCGGCCCCGAAGCCGCGTCGTAAGCGTGCGGCCCCATAGCGCCCATATGAACTCGGTTACCGTCAGGAAATATGAGGGTGTTGATGATGCGCGGCCGTGAGTGGGCGTGCAGCTGTCCCGGCGCCAGCGAGTTCAGCTCGGCATCGGGCACGCGGTATTTCTTCACGGCAGCCTCGTCGACCTCAACGCCGAGACCCGGTCCTTCAGGGACGGCTTGATAACCACCGATCACCTCGACAGGCGTCTTCAACAGGTGCTCGGAATACAGGTTGATGCAGCTGATCGTGGGCCAGGTGGCATGACTCAGCACCGCCCCCAGATGGGCCGCCCACCTCGTCGTCAATCCGTTGCCAACCAGCTGCAGCCAGAACGGCAGCACCGCCTCAGCGGCGAGCGTCCCGTGCTTGAGCACCCGTGAGGCGCCGCCGTTGACGACAAAGCCGTCACACACTTCCTCACGCATGGCGGTGACGAAGGGCGGATTGCCGAAATGCATGGCCAGCGGCCGGGGCACGGCACGACGGATCTGTCGGTTGCCGAGGATGTCCTTCTGTGGTATGGGCGTTTCGAACATGGCCACGCATTCGTACCGAGCCAAACGAGTGAGCACGGGCACCGCCGTCGCCGCGTTCTGCAGAGAGCCGTTGGGATCGAGGTCGAGTTTGAAGTACGGCGGTGTCGCGGCGCTCACCGCCTCGACCTGGGCGTAGATATCCCACCACGGGCGTGGTTTGTTCTTGAGGCTCGTGTACCCCGCGGCGACGGCAGCGACGGCCTCTGCCGTCCAATCCTCCGGAGAGGCGTGAGAGCACCACCACGAGATTGGTGTGGCGGCGCGCACCTTCGTGCCCAGCAGCTGGTGCGCCGCCACGCCGGTGATCTTGCCCACCAGATCGAACAGCGCCATCTGCAGGCCGGCGCCGATCGAGTCGTCCCACATGGCTTCGGCGGGACTGGTGTGCAGGACCCGCTCGACGCTGGCATCGGTCACCCGCTGGTGAGTGTAGTGGATGACCGTCTCCCCCCAGCCCACGTCGCCGGTGTCGGCCGTCACCCTGCACAGTTCCAGGATGGACCAGTTGTACACGGTGCGCTGCGTGATCCGCTGTTGCCGTTCGGTGAAGGGCACGTCGACGACGATGCGCTCGATGTCGGTGACCTTCATTCGGGCCTCGCTCATCAGCCCGTCAGCCCAGCCCCGTGCAAGTGTTCGACACAACGCGCCACCTTACCCTCGAGATCGTCAGCGTCTTCCCGGTTGAATGCAGGGCCTTCCAGCTCCATGCAGTACGCGTCGGTGTATCCTGCATTCTGCAGCACCTCGTGCACCTTACCAAAGGGCACCATCCCCTCGCCGAACACGGGGAAGTCGAAGTCGTGATACTTGCCGTGCGTGTCCTTCAGGTGTACGCCGCGCACGTGATCGATGCAGGCAGCGACCTGCTCGACCGTGTCGATGTCATGGTTGTAGTAGTAGACGTTAGCCGTGTCGTAGTTGACGCCAACCCAGGGATGGTTGATGGCGGCCATCGACTCCTTCATCCGTTCGGCGTTCGTGCACAACTCCGGGTGGGTTTCCAGGGCCACGGAGACCTCGTGCGCACCCGTGGCGTCGCCCAGCTTCTGCAACCGACCGGCGGCCTCGTCCAGGGACATCTCGTCACCTCGGGTGCTGGTGAACAGATAGTGAGCCCCCAGGTCGGCGGCTAGCTGGGCGGCCTCCCCGAAACGACTCGGCAGATCTTCGTCTTCGAGCGGGCACGGGAGGCTCAGCGAAGTCACCCGGAGCCCGTGATGTGAAAGCGCGGCTTCGACAGCCCCCGCTGTAACACCGTCGCTCCAGTTTAATTCGATGCCCTGGACGCCGGCTGTTGCGACCCGCTCCCAACTCAAAGTGGGACGGTCGAGACTGCCGCCACGGTAGGAAATGGTGTTGGCCATTTATGGTGCCTCCTGTGGATTGGTCATGGTCCGTATCCGAGTGTGTGGTTGGTCACCCGGTTCTTCGAACTCCCTGCGGGACGAAATGAACGGGCGCTTCGGCGCCATCGACGGACGATTCGATCGTCTCCACGCCATGTTCGTCAGCCTCATGATCGACACCGGTGGTCTCGTCATCGCCGTGGGCGAGCTCTGGTTCAAGCTGTAGTCCCTGGTACCACCACGTGCCATCGGGGCATGCGGTCCTTGCGGTCGGACACCTCGTAGTCCACGGGACCCTGGTACATGTGCTGGCTCTTCGGCATGTCGAAGAGCACCTCTCCTCCCCAGCACAGCCGCGAGCCGCTGATCAACCCGATCTCACGCTCCCCCTTGCGATCCACGACAAATGCGAAACCCGCGTCCGTCTGCAGGACGCCGTAGTCGACGATCCCCGTCTGCCAGTCGAACATGGGCCGGCCCATGAGGGAAAAGAAGGGCCGCCCTGGAGCCGCCACAAGGCGGCCCCGTAGCCTTTCGTCAAAACGTGATCTCACCGAGGTTTAGCCCATGCTCGACTCCGACCAGATCGCTCATTTCAAGCAACACGGATACGTCATCTTGCGTGGTTTCATCGAGGACGATACGCTGCAGGCCTGGCGCGACCAGTTCTGGGGGCATGTGGGCGCCGAGTCCGACGATCCCTCCACCTGGCCTGAAGACTACGTCGTGAAGGACTTCGGTGTCGACCCTGTCTTTGCCCGGCTGCCGCAGATGCAGAGCGCCGTCGGTCAACTCGGCGGCGACAAGTTCACCGGGGGTGGCGGCTCCATGCTGGTGCAATGGCCAAAGCCGGATGCCCTGTGGAAGGCACCAGACCAGGGCCACATCGACGGCTACGGCCCGGGAGGCTGGAGTGGTGGTTTCATGCTCGGCGCCACGACTTATCTGGAAGACGTGGAACCAGGGGGTGGCGCTTTCTACTACTGGCCCGACTCCCATCTGCCGGTGCAGGCGTATTTTCGGGAGCATCCGCAACAGATCGACGGCAGCTTCTGCGAGCGTGACGACTGGGAGGAAAGAAAATGGGGGGTATTTTCCGATAACTCCCCGAGCCAGCCCCAGGAGTTCATCGGCGCCGGTGGCGACGTCATTCTCTGGCACTGCTTCATGTGCCACACCGGCTCACCGAACGTCAACGACCGCCCGCGATTGGGCGTGTTCTCGCGCTGGCACCGCGCTGACCGCGAGGAGACCAAGTGGGACATCCCGCAGGATCTGTGGAAGTACTGGGAGATCTAGTCGAGTCCTGATCAGGCGGGGCGCAGGCGATCCGACCGGTCGCACCATGGTTTAACGGAGCTCGTCGTACTCGCGGCGCTGCTGGGGTGTCAGTTGCGGCAGGCTCTCGCCGGCGTCAACGCTCCCTCGCCGAAGACGACGGGGTAGGTGGTGTCGTTGTCGGCCACCGTCGCCGCGTCCATGTAACACACGCTAAAGGCGCGTCGCGACTGTTGCGTGCGGTTCACGTCGGACGAGTGCAACATCCAGTTGTGCAGCAGCACCACTTCCCCCGCGCCCATCTCCAAGTATTCCGTGTCGGATCGCGCGACGATCTCGGCAGCCATCTCGTCGGTGAGAAAACCGGAGCCGTGCTCGGGATTGAGCAGCTCTTTGTGCGAGCCCGGCACGATCTGCACGCAGCCGTTGTCCTGCGTCGCCGGGTCCAGCGCCGTCCACACCGTGATCTGCGGGTCACGGTCGAGATTCGTCCAACGGTCCTGGTGCCAGATCAGCGGTGAACCAAGGCCCGACGGCTTGTTCATGAACATGGCGCGGAAACAGGCGATGTCGGCCTGGGCCCCGTAGGCACGTGTGCAGATGTCACGGTAGAGTGATTTCTGCAGATAGGCGAGAAACAGCGGATCCAGTTCCAGGTCCTGGATCTTGCGGTAGGCGAGCGACGCCTCCTTGTGACCCCTGGACTGTGGGCCTGGTTTGGAGTCCGGACCGTCGGCGCGGTCCAGCTGCATCATGATCCACTCGTAGTCGATGTCGGCGGTACCCATCATGATGTCGTCGATGCGCTGCTGCAGCCCGCCGATTTCCTCCACGTCAGCACGGCCCAGGTGCACATACCCGTGCTCTTCGAAGTGCTGCCACTGCTCGTCGGTGATTTGTTCGCTCAGCATGATGAGATCTCCCCTGCCGTCGGCCCTGCAAATGTAGTTGGTTCGGCTCGCGAATCCACCGTTTATCCGGCCAGTGTCCCGTCGTCGTCGAGCACCGGCCTCTGCAGCCGTTGATGGTAGGGCGGTTCGAGCACGGCGCGCTGTTGCGGGGTCAGCCCTTCGAGCATGCTCTCCGGCCACGGATTGTAGCCCGTGGCATAGGCCAGGTTGCCCGGTGACATGCGAAACAGCACGCTACGTCGATCGTGGTCCGCACTCCACGGGATCGTGCCGTGAGTGACAGCCTCGGTGAAAATGACGACATCGCCTGCCTTGCACGTCACCTGCTTGACGACGTCCTGGTGGGCTTCCCATTTCCGAACCGGCTGGGGGCAGGCGTAGTTGCCTTTATGGCTGCCCGGGATCAGGGCCAGGCCACCGTCACCTGGATTGACGTCCGCCAGTTGCCAGGCGACGACGGTGAGACCGTTGTGCATCTGACCGTCCTTGAAGATGTAATACTGGTGCCGGTCGAATGCGGGACCCGACGAGCCGTGCAGCAGATGACCCTCGGCGCCCTTGCGCATGCTGATGAGGCCGGCGTTGTGGTCGAGGCGCCAGCCTTTACCGAGGAGTTGGTTCAGGTAGGGGGTGATCTGCGGATGGGCGAGCATGGCGCGGAAAGGATCACACCATGGCTTCTCCCAGCTCAGCAGCCCACCCAGGTCTCCGCGTCCCGTCTCTCCTTGCATCGTCTTGGAATCGCTCGACAATGACGCCTCGCCCACGCGTTCAATGATGCCATCGGCGTGCCGTTCGATGGCCTCGTTCGCCGCGGCCACCTCCGCCTTGGACAGCACGCCCTCGACGACGAGAAACCCCTGCAGGTCGAAGAGGTACTTCTGGGTGTCATTCATGTTTTTTGCTCAGCATTTACAAATAAAGTGTGAACCGAGATCACTTCGAGGCATCCCTCAAACGTCCCTCAATAGTCGGTGAAAACCTGGGGGAAAGTCTGGTAGCGCCAAGCTGCTGTGTGTAGCAGCCACCAGCTCGGCCCGGTCGTAGATCGGGTCGGTGAAAATGTGTCCGTCAACTCTGGAATCTCCCTTTGAGAATCATTTCAGAAGCGGCAGAGGATGTGGCAATCACGCCTCGGTGCCAGATGGCCAAACGTGTCCTCAGCGGAACGGCACGGAGTCGCCGTGCCAGGGAAAGGCGTAGGTCGGGGGATTGCAGTAGCGGTCCATGGTGAGCTGCAGACCGATCTGGGTTCCAGGATGGAGACGGATCGGGAGGTACGGCTCGTCAAGCTCCAGCTCCTTCTTCACCTGGCTGCTTTCTTCGACCACGGTGACTCGGCGAAAGTGATGCTCGCGAAAGCAGCCGGCCCCGACGAGGACGTCCCGTGGCTGGCAAACGGAGAGGTTGACGAGTGTTACCCTCGCGGACCGGTCGCCGAGGGCGGTGACCAGGGCGGCCACGTCCGGGGGCAGGCCGGCGCGCTTCCTGACCGGATCGAAGTAGCGCAGCCGACCGGCGGCGAGGCCACCCCAGTACACGGCCTGTGGACCCCCGGTGGTCAGGTGGGTGAGCGCCTCGGTGAGCACGGGATTCACTTGCTGCCAGTGATGCACATCCATCCTTGTCAGGTCCTGGTCGTCGTGCATCACCACGTCGAGACGACGACGCACTTCACGGTAGTTCGCCTGCAGGATCTGCTCGGGATACCGCGGCAGCTCCCCGAAGAGAAAGCGGGTCCACGAGCGGTCGTCCATTTCCCGGGGCCCCCGGGAAGTCACCGTGTCCCAGGCAGCCTCCCAGCCCTGGCGCAGCTGCTGCAGACGTTGACGATCCCTGTCCTGCATGGAGGCCGCCCACAGATGCACCGGTGGGTGAGGGTGCATGGGAGCGAATGACTTCCAGCCGTCATCGGTAAATTTGTGGGGGACGAC
>Ga0315338_1004278_pt1 | contig 11487 bp, 10 predicted proteins | sample ASW8metaG_FD_204518 | JGI IMG/M metagenome (GOLD analysis project Ga0315338, IMG submission 204518) | Ammonia-oxidizing marine archaeal communities from Monterey Bay, California, United States - ASW #8 | ecosystem: Environmental > Aquatic > Marine > Coastal | place: USA: California | collected...
TATGGTATTTCAGGAATGATAATAGCAATTATTACAACATTATTTCTTCCTGAAATAGAAAGTTATGCTTTGATAGTTCTTGGCATTTTAATTGGCGGAACTATTGGGACATCCATTGCTCTAAAAATTCAAATGACAGCACTTCCACAATTAATAGCAGCATTTCATAGTTTAGTTGGTTTAGCAGCAGTAATGGTGGCAGGCGCAGCTTTTCATAATCCTAGTGCGTATGGAATTGGTGATCCAGGAAGCATCCCAGTTGTAAGTTTAATTGAAATGAGTTTAGGCTCTGCTATAGGAGCAATAACTTTTTCTGGTTCGGTAATTGCATTTGGAAAGTTACAAGGAATTATGTCTGGTAATCCTATAACTTTTAAATTTCAGCATTTTTTAAACGCTATCCTTGGATTAACTTTAATATCTATAGTTGTTTTATTTTGTTTAGAACAAACACAAAACTTTTTTTGGGGATTAACAATTCTTGCATTTATTATTGGTTTTTTAATTATTATACCAATTGGAGCAGCAGATATGCCAGTTGTTGTCTCCATGCTAAATTCTTATTCTGGATGGGCTGCTTGTGGTATTGGATTTACTCTATCTAATAATCTATTAATTATAACAGGGGCATTAGTTGGGTCATCTGGTGCAATACTTAGTTATATAATGTGTAAAGGAATGAACAGATCTTTTATAAGTGTAATTCTAGGAGGGTTTGGAGGAGACGATGTTGCAGCAAAAACTGATAAAGAATCAGAACAGCGTCCAGTTAAAAGTGGAGATGGAAATGATGCAGCTTTCATGATGCAAAATGCAGAATCTGTTGTAATCGTTCCAGGTTATGGAATGGCGGTAGCGCAAGCTCAACATGCGTTAAAAGAAATGTGTGACATTCTAAAGAAAAAAAAAGTAAATATAAGATATGCAATTCATCCAGTTGCTGGAAGAATGCCGGGTCACATGAATGTTTTGTTAGCAGAAGCAAATGTTCCATATGATGAAGTTTTAGAATTGGAGGCAATTAATAGAGATTTTGCATCTACGGATGTTGTTTTTGTAATTGGTGCAAACGATATTACAAATCCAGCTGCTAAAACAGATCCTCAAAGTCCAATCTACGGTATGCCAATTTTAGAAGTAGAAAATGCAAAATCTGTATTATTTAGTAAAAGATCTCTTGGTGCCGGTTATGCAGGAGTAGAAAATGAACTTTTCTTTAGAGACAATACAATGATGCTTTTCGGAGATGCAAAAGAAATGTGTGAAAGCATAATTAATGCTTTAGGTAAATAGTTAATATTATTAAATTTTAGCACTTTCTTCACAATTTCATTTAAATTATAATTTTTAATTTCTTTTCAACCAAATTCCAAAACTTTTTTTCTATTTTAATATTTTCTAAATTATTTATCTCTACAATACCAGTTGGAGACGTTACATTAATTTCAGTTAAATAATTTCCAATAATATCAATACCGGCAAAAAAAATTCCCTCTTTCTTAAGCCATGGTTTTAACTTTTTACAAATAAATTTATCTCTTGTTGAAAAAGCAGTTTTTTCAGCTGTTCCTCCTCTACTAAGATTAGCTCTTACCTCATTTTTTTTAGGAACTCTTTTCATTATACCAACTGGGTTTCCATCAAGAAGAATAATTCGTTTGTCCCCATCTTTGACTTGAGGAATATATTTTTGAACTACAATAGGAAGTTTTTCTTTTTTTAATGTATTTTTTATTTTTTTATCTAAATTTTTTTCTTTCGAATTTATTTTAAAAATTCCCTTTCCACCTTTTTCGTAAAGTGGTTTTACAATTAAACTTTTATGTTTTTTTATAAATTTTTTAATTTCTATTTCATCTTGAGATATAAGGGTTGAAGGTGTTAAATTTTTAAAATAAGTAACATGTAATTTTTCTGGCGCATCTCTTACACTTTTCGGATTATTTATAATCAATGTTTTAGAATTTAAATGCTCTAGCAAATAAGTAGCTGTTATGTAATTAATATTAAAAGGAGGATCTTGTCTTATAAGCAATACATTAATTGTGGATAAATTAATAATGCGACCTTTTCCTTTTTTGAAAGTATATTTATTTTTTTTCTCTATTTTTAATGAAGATGCATTTGCAAATAATTGATTATCTATAAGTGTTAAATCTTTTGGTTCATATATAAATATTTTATGACCGCTATTTTGAGCTTCTTTTGCAAGTACTAATGAACTATCAGATTCATGATGGAGCTTATTTAAAGGGTCTATTTGAATTGCTATTCGCAATTTACCCCTTTTTTTCTTGGAGTTTTCTTTGATATTTTTTGCGTCTAGGATCATCCTTCATTATTGCATGACTTACAACTTTTAAAACACCACCAATGGTATTTGCGTGTCCTACAATTTTTTTTAATTCTTTTTTATTTTCTGCAATTCCTATTATATATACAATTCCGTTTACAACTTCAAAATTATAATTTATGGATGAAATTTCTTTATCTGCTATAACTTTATATCTTATTTGTGTTTTGATTTTTACATCAATTAAATATTGTTTAATACCTCCTTTTTGAGTTACGTCTATTTCATTAATAACTTCTCTTACACCTAAAATTTTCCATGCTAATTTTATGGCATCTAATCTATGTTTAGATTTTTTTACACTTCCTGTAAGTAAAACTCTTCCTTCTACAACTTCAATCTCAACGTTTATAAACATGTTTACATCATGATTAAAAAATTCTTTGTTTATTGATGCATCAATCATTCCATCACTAATTGCCTCTTTAATTCCCTTTTCTTTGACACTAGAAGTTGTTACATTAACAGCTGCGCAGGAACTTAAAAAAATAATTATAAAAATTGATAAAAGAAATTTTCTAATTAGTACATTCATAAATTAATATTCTTATTATCTGATACTTTTAATTAATTTTGTATAAAAAAATTTTTTTGGTTTTTTATAAATTATAGATAAAAGTTTTGATAAATCTTTTGTACTAATTTTTTTTTCTATAAATGAAGTTATTTTTTTAATTTCATCATCTACATCTATTTTTTCTCTAACTTTTTTATTTTCTGGAGGTGCAATTATAATTGTTATTTCTCCTTTTAGATTATTTTTTATATTTTTAAATTTATCAAGATCCCCTCTATAAAATGTTTCATAGTACTTAGTTATTTCCCGTGCAATTACACATTTTCTGTTTCCAAAAATTGAAAACATATCAATTAATGTTTCCTTAATACGCTTTGCACTTTCATAAAAAATTAATAATGAATTAATTTTTTTATATTCGTTTAATATATTTATTCTTTTATTTTTTTTATTTGGAAGAAAGCCTATGAATAGAAATTTATCTGATATTAAACCCGAACCAACCAGCGAGGCCATGACAGCACTTGGTCCAGGAATTGGTATAATATTAATTCCATTATTTATAGCTAAAACAATTAATTTGAGACCAGGATCAGATACAATAGGAGTTCCAGCATCACTTACTAATGCTATTGATTTTCCTTCTTTAATTTTTTCAATTAAAAATATTAGTTTTTGTTCATTAGAATGTTCATGAATTGAAATAAGTTTTTTTGATTTTATTTTGTATGAAGACAATAATTTTTTTGTAACACGTGTATCTTCACAACCAATTAAATCACAGTTTTTTAAAATTGATAAAGCTCTGATAGTTATATCTTTTAAATTACCAATTGGAGTTGAAACAATATATAATCCACTTTGTAATAAAATATTGTCAATTGTTAACATTAAATTAAATATAGAAATATGTTTGTAAAAAAAGTCTTTTATAAATTATACCTTAAACTAATTTTTTTCTCTTTAGTATTTTTTTTAAGTATTACTAATTTAGCAATATCAGACGTATTAACAGAAGAAGAAATTAAATATATTGAGTCGCAAACAAAAAATTCAGATAAAAAAAAAAAAGAAGAATACATTGAATATAAAGATATAAAAAAAGAAAAAAAACCAAAAAAACCCGCGTTTAACTTTTTTGGTGTATTAAAAAAAAAAGAAAAAGAAAAGATAATTAATAAAAAAACTGTTTTTAAAAAAACCACAGAACCTGACAAACTTAAAATTGGTGTTTTGTTACCTTTAACTGGTAAATATTCATATATTGGTCAATCATTTTTGGATACTATGCAAATGGTAATTTATGAAAATAAAAATATAGATAGTGAATTAATAATTAAAGATACAAAAGCAAACCCTTCTCTTGCAAATAAAGCAACAAAAGAATTAGTTGAAAAAAATGTTGATGTTATTTTAGGCCCTTTTTTTTCATCAACCTTAAATAAATCTTTAAAAGTTGCAAAATATAAAAATGTTCCTTTAATAGCTTTTTCCAGTGATAGAAATGAAAAAGATGAAGGTAGTTATTTAATGGGTTTTGAGCCAGAGCAACAAATTATAGATATTACTGAATATACAATAAAAAAAAATTATAAAAGATTTGCAGCTTTATTGCCTAATTCAAAATATGGTAAGAGAGTTTTAAACACATATAGAAAAGTTTTAAATAAAAATAAATTATTACTTAGTAAAGTTGAACTATATGAACTAGGTGATAATGACATTGAAAAAAATATTCAAAAATTAGTAGGTTTGGACAAAAATCCAAAAATAGAAAAAGATGAGGAAACAGGAGAAGACCCAATAGAAAATTTTGACCCAGGATTTGATGTTTTATTGTTAATAGAAACTGGAAACAAATTAAGACAAACCTCTGCTTTATTAACATATTATGGAATTGATGTTCAAAAAGTTAAATTAATTGGTACTGGAGAATGGTATATAAACAATATAGGTTCAGAACCAGGCTTGGTTGGCGCATGGTTTGTTGCTCCAAGTCCAAAATTGTGGGAGAATTTTAAAAAAAAATTTTATAAATTTTATAATTATGAACCTATCCGTTTATCTTCATTAGCACACGATTCATTAACAACTATATTTTCAATAGTAAGTAAAAATGATGGAATTAATGAATTGAATTATGAAGATTTTCAAAGTTCTTATGGTTTTACAGGTATTGATGGTGACTTTAAATTTTTATCAAATGGAACAGTTCAAAGAAAACTTTCTATATTAGAAATTAAACAAAATAGTTTTAAAATAGAAAAAATAGCAAAAAAAAAATCTTTTTAATTAAGAAAATTTAAAAGTTTTTTAAAAGCTATTACTCTATGGCTTATATTATTTTTGATTTTATTTGAAAGTTCGCCAAATGTTTTATTGTATCCTTTAGGAATAAAAATAGGATCATAGCCAAAACCTAAATTTCCTCTTGGAGGCCAAATTAAACTTCCAAAAATTTTTCCAATAAATACTTTTTCTTTTTTTTTATTCCATGAAATAGCAAGCACAGATATGTAATAAGCGTTTGTTTTTTTTTTGTGTAGTAGAAGATTATTAACCTTCTTCATTGCTCGATTAAAATTTTTTTCTTTTCCTGCCCATCTGGAAGAAAATATACCTGGTTTTCCTTGAAGAGAAGGTATAACTAAACCTGAATCATCTGCAATTGAAATTTTTTTTGTTTTATTGTTAACATAACGTGATTTTTTTAATGCATTTTCTATAAAATTTGAACCATCTTCTTTAGGTTCTTTAAGTTTAAAATCTTTTGCAGAATATATTCTGGCATTTAATTTTTTTATAAAAGGCAGCATTTCTCTGATTTTTCCAGGATTATGACTTGCAATTACAATAGAACTTATTTTTTTTATATTTTTATTCATGGATATTGAACTTTGTGAAAATTATCTTACATACATTTTAATTATAATTACACTTTATAATGGATAAATTAAAAAAAAATAAATCGCAAGTAACTGAAGCTAGTAAAAATATAAATAAAAAATTAAATATTAAAAAAAAAGAGAATCTAAAAATTAATTTAGAAAGCTTAAAAAATGAACTTAAAGAAGCTAAAGAGACAAATTTAAGACTTCTAGCAGAAATTGAAAATTTAAGAAAAAGATTCGATAAAGAAAGAGAAGATACCTTTAAGTATGCTGTAACAGAGTTTGCTAGTGAAATAATTTTAGTAGGGGATAATTTCACTCGTGTAATGGAAAGCATATCTTCAATAAGTAAGAATAGTAATGATAATGTAAAACCTTTAATAGATGGAATTGATCTTATTTTTAAAGATTTTCTTAAAACTCTAGAAAAATTTGATATTAAAAAAATAGATTGTTATGGAAAAAAATTTGATCCCAATTTTCACCAAGCGGTATCTGAAGAAATAAATAATGATAAAGAAGTAGGAGAAATTATAAAAATTATTCAAAATGGTTATTTTATTAAAGATAGACTTTTAAGACCAGCTTCTGTTGTAATAGCAAAAAAGAAAGAGAATAAAAAAAAATAATTTTTTTTGTTCAAAGGCTTGTACATGCAAATTAAAACTATTATATAGTTCATCAGTTTGAAATATATGAAAGGTAAATATAAAAAATGAGTAAAATAATTGGTATTGATCTTGGCACAACAAATTCATGCGTAGCTATTATGGATGGAAAAAGTGCAAAAGTAATTGAAAACACTGAAGGAGCTAGAACCACACCTTCAATGGTTGCATTTTCTAAAGATGGAAAAGAAACATTAGTCGGCCAAGCGGCCAAAAGACAATCTGTAACAAACCCAGAAAATACTTTATTTGCTGTTAAAAGATTAATAGGTAGACGAATTGGAGATAAAGAAGTTGAAAAAGATAAAAACTTAGTTCCTTACAAAATTGTGTCAGGTGATAACGGAGATGCTTGGGTTGAATCTAATGGTAAAAAATATGCTCCAGCACAGGTAAGTGCTTTTATTTTACAAAAAATGAAAGAAACAGCTGAAAAACATTTAGGCCAAGAAGTAAAAGAAGCTGTTATTACTGTGCCAGCATACTTTAATGATTCTCAAAGACAAGCAACAAAAAATGCGGGAAAAATTGCCGGATTAGATGTTAAAAGAATTATTAATGAACCAACAGCAGCAGCTTTAGCATACGGACTTGATAAAAAAGAATCTGGAACAATAGCTGTATATGATTTAGGAGGCGGTACATTTGATGTTTCAATTCTAGAGCTTGGAGACGGAGTTTTTGAGGTTAAATCAACTTCGGGCGACACGTTTCTTGGAGGAGAAGATTTTGATAATAGAATTATTGATTATTTAGCAGATGAATTTAAAAAAGAAAATGGCGTTGATTTAAGAGAAGACCCGCTTGCAAAACAAAGATTAAAAGAAGGAGCTGAAAAAGCTAAAATTGAACTTTCTAATTCTTCTCAAACAGAAATTAATTTACCTTTTATTACAGCAGATAAATCCGGCCCTAAACATTTAAATATAAGTTTATCTAGATCTAAGTTAGAGTCATTAGTTGAAGATTTAATAGAAAAAACAGTTAAACCTTGTGAGGTTGCCTTAAAAGACGCTGGATTAAAAGCAAGCGATATTAAAAGTGTTATTCTTGTAGGAGGAATGACCAGAATGCCAAAAGTAATAGAAACTGTTAAAAGAATTTTTGATAAAGAACCACATAAAGGAGTTAATCCAGATGAAGTAGTAGCATCTGGTGCAGCGATTCAAGCTGGAGTTCTACAAGGAGATGTAAAGGATGTATTATTATTAGATGTTACACCATTAACTTTGGGTATTGAAACATTGGGCGGTGTTTTTACAAAATTAATTGACAAAAATACAACTATACCGACAAAAAAAAGTCAAATATTTTCAACTGCTGAAGATAATCAATCAGCTGTTACAATTAGAGTTTTTCAAGGTGAAAGAGAAATGGCAGGAGATAATAAAATTTTAGGCCAATTTAACCTTGAAAGCATTCCACCGGCACCAAGGGGTCTTCCTCAAATTGAAGTAACTTTTGATATTGATGCAAACAGTATTTTAAATGTTTCAGCAAAAGATAAAGGTACTAATAAAGAACAAAAAATCACGATTAAGGATTCGGGAGGACTTTCCGAAGAAGAAATAGAAAAAATGGTTAAAGATGCTGAAAAACATGCTGAAACTGATAAGAAGAAAAAAGAAGTAGTTGAATTAAAAAATCAAGCCGATTCGTTAATTCATGCAACGGAAAAAAGTTTAAAAGAACATGGGTCAAAAGTTAGCGCAGAAGAAAAGAAAAAAATTGAAGAAAGTCTAGAAGCACTTAAAAAAGTTAAAGATAGTGATAACAAAGAAGAATTAAAAACAAAAGTTGATGCTTTGACACAAGACTCGATGAAACTTGGAGAAGTAATTTATAAAGAAGCTCAACAAGAAGCACAAAAACAACAAGCTAAACAAGGTAAAAGTAAATCGCCAAAAGAAGATAAGAAAGATTCTAGTAAAAAAGAGGAAAAAGTAGTGGATGCTGAATTTGAGGAAGTAAATAAAAAAGATAATAAAAAATCAGCTTAACCTCTTCATTTTCTCACATTAAACACTTATATGTTTAATCATGTCTAAAGAAGATTATTACGAAACTCTAGGAGTAAACAATTCAGCTAGCGATGGCGAGATCAAACAAGCTTATAGAAAAAAAGCAATGCAATATCACCCTGATAGAAATAAAGGGGATAAAGAAGCTGAAAAGCAATTTAAAAAAATAAATGAAGCCTATTATATTCTAAAAGATAAAGAAAAAAAATCTCAATACGATCAATTCGGTCACCAGGCATTTGAAAATGGCGGAACAGGATTTAAAGACTTTAATTTTGGTGGAGGTTTTTCTGATATTTTCGAAGAAATGTTTGGAGGTTTTGATGATGATATGGGAGGTATTTTTGGAGGAGGAAGACGAAAAAGTAGCAGAACAAATACAAAAGAATATGGAGCAGATTTAAGATATGATATGGAAGTTCCTTTAGAGGAAATTTTTTCAGGAAAAAAGATTGTAATACACGTTCCAACAAAAGTTAAGTGTGAAACCTGTAATGGCAATGGTCACGAAGCAAGCTCAAAGCCAGAAACATGCCCAACTTGTGAAGGACATGGCGCTGTTAGAGCTTCTCAAGGTTTTTTTACAATTCAACAAACTTGCCCAGATTGCAGGGGCGAAGGTCAAATTATAAAAAATCCTTGCAATTCGTGTAGTGGCACTGGGAGAGTTGATAAAAAGAAAAGTTTATCAGTTGAAATCCCGGCTGGAGTTGAAAATGGAACTAGAATAAGGCTGTCAGGTGAAGGTGAAGTAGGATACAAGGGAGGCCCGCCTGGTGATTTATATATTTTTATAAAAGAAGAACCTCATTCAATTTTTAAGAGAGATGATGAAAATTTGTATTGTAAAGCGCCAATACCAATGGCAACAGCAACTTTGGGAGGAAATATTGAAGTTCCAACTTTAGATGGATCAATAGTAAAAGTTAAAATTCCATCAGGAACTCAATCAGGGAGCAATTTTAGATTATCTAATAAAGGAATGCCAAGAGTAAGACAAAGTGGACGCGGAGATTTATATTTAGAAGCTTTTGTTGAAACACCTGTTAATTTATCTAGCAATCAAAAAGATTTATTAAAAAAATTTGACACTGAAAAGAACAAAAAAACAACAAGCCCACAGTCAGAAAATTTTTTCGATAGATTAAAAGATCTTTGGAAAAAATAATAATATATAATCAAAATTATGAAAAAAATTAAACTAGTCGTAGTAGGCTGCGCTGGCAGAATGGGCCAACAACTTATTAAAGAAATGCAGAATTTTAAAAATATAGATTTAATTGCTGCTATTGAAAAAAAGAATTCACCTAGCATAAATAAAAATATTAAAAAAATAAAAATAACAAGTGATAAAGAAACAGCTTTTAGAAAAGCAGATACAATTATAGATTTTTCTTTACCAGAAAGTACTTTAGAGACTGTTAAATATGCTACAAAATTAAAAAAAAAATTGGTAATTGGCACAACAGGATTAAGTATTAACCAGGTGTCTAAGATAAAAAGTGCATCAAGAAAAACTGCAATTGTATTTGCACCTAATATGAGTATAGGCGTAAGTTTATTGATTGAGTTTGCGACGCAAGCTTCAAATATTTTATTTGATAATAATACAGCGATTGAAGTATTAGACACACACCACAAAAATAAAAAAGATGCCCCGTCAGGAACAGCCTTAGCACTTGGAGCAGCAGTTGCAAAAGGAAAAAATTTTAATCTAAAAAGCAAATCTACAATGAAGCCTAATAAAATAAGAAAAAAACAATTAGGTAAAATAAATTTTTATTGCAAAAGACAAGGTAATATTGTCGGAGATCATTCTGTTATTTTTACAAAAAATGGTGAAGAAATAGAATTAAAACATAGAGGTTTCAGTCGCTCCATTTATGCATTGGGAGCTATAAAAGCTGTTATTTGGCTATCTAAACAAAAAAAAGGTTTTTTTAATATGTCTGATGTTTTAGGAATTAGTTGATTTTTTAACTATATATATTCCTATTAGTATAAAAATAAATCCTAAAATTTGATTTGAGTTTAAAGATTCGTTTAAAAAAATATAACCCCAAACCATAGCTACGAAAGGAGTGATAAAATTTACTGTAGAAGTAAATGCTGCTCCTGATAACTTAATTAATTTAAAAAAAATAAATCCCCCAATTGCAGTATTAAGAATTCCTAAAACTATTCCAAAAATTATACTTTGATTTGTTGCAGATGTGTTTAGTGGATCATTAAAAATAAAGACAAGAGGAATTAATATAAAAAATGCAAAATACGTTGATCCTGTTAACATATATAATGGATTAAAATTAGGAATTTTCCTTATGTAAATTGTACCGATTGCAAAACTTATCGTACTTATGACCACAGCAATTTGTGAAAGGAGGTCGGTGTTTTTATTTGTAGTAATGTCTAAAAGAAAAAATAAACCACAAAATCCTAAAATAATTCCTAAAAATGTATAAATGTTAATTTGCTCTTCTTTAACAAAAAAATAAGCAAGAAATACAGTGGTTATCGGCATGAGGCCCATAATAATTCCTGTAATATTTGTATTAATAGATATTTCTGCCCAACTTACTAAGAAAAAGGGAAATACGTTTCCAATAATTGCAATTACGAAATAGTTGGTAATATCTTTTTTTTCAAAAGGTAAATTTTTTTTTTTTATTTTTAAATAGATAAATAAACATAAAGCAGCTACTGCCATTCTTAAAAGAACAGCAGTTAAAGGCTTTAATGAAAGAACAGTAAATTTAATGAAAAGAAAAGAACTACCCCAAATTAACCCAAGCAAAAAAAGTAAAACAAAGCTCAAGACATTTTTATTAATTTTAAACATTTATTTTTGTATAGTTGAAATGATTTTTTTTTAAAGCTTTATGCAAAGATTTTGCAATACTAATTTTTTCTTGATATCCTAGGAAAGATCCAACGATTATAGATTTATTTTTTGATGAAATTTGTAATTTGTTCATTTCATTTTTTAATTTAGTTAAATTTATTTTTAACCAATTTGCATCCAAAGAATGTTTCTTTA
>Ga0315338_1004279_pt1 | contig 11480 bp, 9 predicted proteins | sample ASW8metaG_FD_204518 | JGI IMG/M metagenome (GOLD analysis project Ga0315338, IMG submission 204518) | Ammonia-oxidizing marine archaeal communities from Monterey Bay, California, United States - ASW #8 | ecosystem: Environmental > Aquatic > Marine > Coastal | place: USA: California | collected...
TCAAATTATTGCCCACTCTAATATCAAGATGCCAAACGATCCAATTCCAACCCCTCACGCACGAAAACATTGAAAAGATTCTTAAAGAGATAATGACCGAACAAATGATTGGAAATGATACTCTAGCTTTTCGCACCCTTCGATCCCGTGGTAGTGTCAAAAAAGCTCTGGCAGAAGATATAGAAAACATTGTAAACATTCGTAAGGAAATTGTGAGCCTACTGGAAACAATATCTTTTGACCGTATGGATGTAGTATTCTCCCATGCCAAGTCCTGGGCCAGTCAATCCGATCAATGGGAATTAATTTTAAATGAACTCATGGAGTTGGTGCGTGACCTTGCATTTTTCCAGTCTGGGTGTTCTGAGTCGGAAGTTTACAGTCGCGACATTGCCAAAAGGTTAAAACTCTTAGCTACAAGAAAAACTGTAAATTCCTGGCTTAAAATATTCAGTGCAATACACACCACTAAAATAGCTTTATCGGGAAATGCGAACGCACAGCTATTTTTCGAAAATATGCTTATAGATTTTTGTGAAGCCACTTAAACATCATGAATACCGTAGCTGAAGAAACCAAAAATAAGAAGTTACCTCCGAAAAAACCAAAGTTCTTAATTGGTATACGTATTAACAAACAGGTTAAATCAAAACTCTATGACCCAACAAACCTGAAACTGCGAGTAGGAATGTCGGTTATTGTTAACACGAGCGAAGGTCTTAAAATGGGACTTGTGGCGTCTAATAAAATTATAAATTTCACAAAAATCAAAGACCAAAACTATGACAAGGTCATTCGAGTAGCCAACGAAAACGATTTTCAAAACGAAAATCGACGACAAAAAACGGAAGAAGGAGCCAAAACATTATGCTTAAAAAAAATTGTTGAGTTAAAACTGCCTATGAACCTGAGCCGGGTTATTTATCAGCCTCACATGCACAAAACCATTTTCTTTTTTACTGCGGAAGGAAGAGTTGATTTTCGCCAACTCATTCGAGACCTCGCCTCAAACCTTCGACACCGTATAGAAATGAAACAAGTGGGGGTAAGGGATGAAGCAAAGGCAATTGGAGGTCTCGGAATATGCGGCGAAACACTTTGTTGTTCATCCTGGCTGCCTAATTTTACTCCAGTAACAATAAAAATGGCTAAAACTCAAGGCCTGGCATTAAACCCAAGCAAAATATCGGGTGTATGCGGCAGACTGATGTGTTGTCTTCAATACGAGCATGAGAATTATAAAGAAATGGCTAAAAATTTACCAATTGTAAACAGTGATATTCATACACCAGATGGGCCAGGAAAAGTTTTGAAAAATGAAATCCTTGAACAAAAAGTTGTCGTTCGCCTGAACGATGAAAGCATCATGACGTACCATCAAGAAGAACTAATAAACAATCCGCCACAACCCAAAACCCCTAATCCCTAACAACTGAAACATGACGGATAAAAAATTTTATATTACCACCCCAATTTATTATGTAAATGATGTGCCGCATATTGGGCATGCCTATACAACCATCGCCGCAGATGTTGCTGCTCGTTTTAAACGCCTAGAAGGCTATGAAGTTTTTTTTCTTACAGGAACCGATGAGCATGGGCAAAAAGTTCAGCAGGCCGCTCAAGACTTAAAAGTGGCTCCTAAACAGCATGTGGACAAACTTCACCAACGATTTAAAGAGTTGTGGGTAAAGTTAAATATTTCTAACAGCGACTTCATTCGCACCACCGAAGAGCGCCACAAAGTTTTGGTATGCAACATCCTGCAAACCCTTTTTGATAAAGATGAAATTTATCGCGACAGTTATGAAGGCTGGTATTGCACACCATGCGAGAGGTTTTGGACGGAAAAAGATTTACAGGAAGGCGATTGTCCTGAGTGCAGACGAAAAGTAGAAAAAATAAAGGAGCATAATTATTTTTTTCGTATGGGGAAATATCAAGAATGGCTCGTTGACAAAATAAAAAGTGACCCACATTTCATCCTCCCATCATCACGCAGAAATGAAGTCTTGGGCTTTCTGGAAAAACCCCTGGAAGATCTCTGCATCTCGCGGCCAAAGTCCCGGCTTCCCTGGGGAATTTCTCTCCCCTTTGATGAGGAATACGTCACTTATGTCTGGTTCGATGCGCTGATCAACTACATTTCCATTCACGGATCCCTGGATGAAATTCGAGCAAGTGGCTACTGGCCCGCTGACCACAATATGGTGGGAAAAGATATTCTGACCACACATGCGGTTTATTGGTCCACCATGTTGAAAGCCATTGGGCTGGAACCACCGAAAAATATTTTTGCGCACGGATGGTGGACCGTGAATGGACAAAAGATGTCTAAATCCCTGCACAATGTGGTCGAGCCCAATCAACTTGCGGACCAATTTGGGGTCGATGTAATCCGTTACTTCCTTTTAAGAGAGGTCCCTTTCGGTCTTGATGGTGACTTTTCGCATAAAGCTTTGATCGGAAGGCTGAATAGTGACCTCGCAAATAACCTAGGGAATCTCCTGAATCGCACCGTGAATATGATGAAAAAATATTTTGCTGGCATTATCCCAACCCCCGCAACTCCGGGAGATGAAGATAGCGAGTTAGAGAGCAAAGCGCGAGAAGTGGTCGATGAAGTTCGAAAGCTATATGATGAGCTGTCTTTTAATAAGATCCTGCAGAAAATATGGGAACTGGTAGACACCACCAACCAGTATATCGATAAGACCGGCCCCTGGAATCTCGCAAAAACCGACGAAGGAAAAGAAAGATTAAAAACGGTTATGTATAACGCTTCAGAATCTTTGCGCATTCTTGGTGTTTTACTTTTCCCTTTCATGCCAAAGAGTTGCGAGTCCTTGATGCTGCAACTAGGAGTAAAAAAAACAATTGAAGAACAGGGGATGAGTTCTTTAGATAACTGGGGCAACCTACCTTCAGACACAAAAACACAAAAAGCCAAACAACTCTTCCCAAGGATTGAAGATAAGCAGGCCGCAAAAATTCTTGCGGAACTGGAAACTCCAAAGAACGACAATAAAAATGACTCAGGAAAAATCACCATCGATGAATTTATGAAAGTCGATCTACGCACAGGAAAAATTCTAGAAGCAGAAAAAGTAAAAAAATCTAAAAAGCTTATTCAACTCAAAGTGGATATAGGAACAGAAACGCGACAAATTCTGGCAGGCATAGCTGAAAGTTATGAACCAGAAAAATTGATAGGGCGTACCGTGGTTATTGTGGCCAACCTAAAACCTGCGAAACTGATGGGAATAGAATCACAGGGAATGGTGTTAGCTGCAAGTAATGATGGAACGATCTTGCTCGCAGGATTCGATCAGGAGCCCGGACAAGGGATACAAGTAAGATGATTATTGACACACACGCACATATAGATGTTGCCGATTACGAGGAAGATCGAGACGCCGTGATTGAACGAGCCCGTGAAGCTGGGGTCCAATATATGTTAAATATCGGTTGCGATGTTGAAAGCAGCTATCGATCGATGGAGCTTGCAGAACAATTCGATTTTATTTATGCCACCGCAGGTATTCATCCGCACGATGTAAAATCTATAGACAAAGACACTTACTCCCATCTCCGTCAATTACTGGCTCACCCCAAAGTTGTTGCTCTAGGGGAAATTGGTCTTGATTACTTTAAAAATTATTCTCCTCAGGATTTGCAGCGCACACATTTTCGCAATCAGGTTCAGTTGGCTCGCGATATGAATAAACCTATTGTCATCCACAGCAGAGATGCAAAAGAAGATATCATTTCTATTCTTTCGGAGTTTTATCCAAAAGATCCAACAGCCCATTCCGGAATCTTTCATTGTTTTTCAGGAGATCAGGAGTTAGCCGATACCGCCTTAGAGATGGGGTTCTATATTTCCTTTTCCGGTTCGGTAACCTTTAAAAAAGCAGATGAGCTGCGTGATGTCGCAAAAAATGTTCCTGCCGACCGTTTATTTGCAGAAACCGACTGCCCTTACCTCACACCCGTTCCGCATCGCGGCAAACGCAACGAACCTGCATATGTAAATTTTACAGCAGAAAAGCTAGCAGAAATTCGCGGCTTAAAAATCGAAGACGTAGAACGCACCATGGCTCTAAATTTTTTCGAATTGTTTGGCATTGGTGAACAAGCAAAAACAGGAACCGTCTCTTACCAAATTCGCAATTCACTTTATCTCAATCTAACGCAACGTTGCACCGCCGATTGTGTGTTCTGCACCCGACTCACCAAACCCGTTGTCCAGGGCTACAACCTAAAACTTGACAGGGAACCCACTGCTAAGGAAGTCTGGGAATCAATCGATGATCCAAAAAATTATGATGAAGTTGTTTTTTGCGGATTTGGCGAACCCACCCTCAGACTGGATGTAATTAAAGAGGTCGCTAAAAAAATTAAAGATTCCGGTGGACGAGTGAGACTCAATACCAACGGTCATGGAAACGTGATCAATAAGCGAAACATTCTGCCTGAGTTATCAGGCCTAATAGATGAAGTTTCTGTAAGCCTCAATGCTGATTCGTCAGAAGCATACGATGAAATTTGTCAACCCTTACCCATGTTCAGGAATGGCATATACGACAAAATAAAAGAGTTTATTGAAGAGGCAAAAAAGCATGTCCCCGAGGTACAAGCATCCATCGTAACGCACCAACGCGGAGTCGATGAAACACGATGCGAGGAAATTGCAGGAAAAGAATTTGGGATCAAATACCGCGCTCGAAGATACAACATCGTTGGCTAGCTACAAACTGAAGGAAATAAAGAAAAATACCATGGAAGACAACAGCACCGATACTCAGGATAATCCATCTTCAAAAGCAGGCTTGAGCTGGATAGCTATTGGATCAGGGCTTGCCGGGTTAAGTGTTATGCTTGGTGCTTTTGGAGCTCACTCTTTAAAAGCACGCCTGACAGAAAAAAATCTCGCTACGTTTCACACGGCTACCGACTATCTGGGATACCATGCTCTAGGGCTTATCGCCATTGGCATTCTTATATTTGTCTTGAAAGATGAAACTGCAAAAAAGTTGAAACGTTCTGCCATTTGGATCGTTGTTGGAATAGTTTTCTTTTGCGGAAGCCTTTATGGCCTAGTGTTTGACGGGCCAAGGTTTTTAGGTCCTATAACTCCTCTGGGGGGACTCAGTCTTATGATAGGCTGGCTAACTTTGGCAATCAACCTCTTCAAATTTTCCAAAAACTCCTAATAAAGGTCTGGTTTGCTAACCAGACCTTTATACTTTTTTATTGTGGGAATTCTTTAGGCGCTTTAACATGCTGCCAACCTGTGCCTTCTAAAGATCGAAGCATAGCAATAAGGTCCTTAATTTCTGAAGATGTCAGATTAAGAGGAATAATCTGGTTATCCAAAAAGGGATTTTTTACACCTCCTTTATTGTAATGTTCAATAACCTGCTCCAACGTTGCAAATCTTCCATCATGCATATAGGGAGCAGTTCTAGAAATTTCACGAAGTGTTGGGGTTTTGAAAGCACCCAAATCCTTAACATTTTTAGTCACATTATAACGACCAACATCCAAAGAGCCCCCACCCCAGCCGATCCCAATATTGTGGAATTTTTCATCGGAGAAGTTTGTTCCGAAATGACATAAATTGCAACGGGCCTTATCAAAAAAAAGTTTTTTCCCGCGTTTTGCAGACTCAGAAAGCGCACTCTCATCACCGTCATAATCAAATCGATCAAACGGACTATTGCCTGAAATAAGAATTCTTTGGAAAGATGCTATCGCTTTTCCAACATGCTCTTTAGTGATAGAGTCTGTCTTAAATTCCTTCATAAAAAGTTTTTTATAGCCCTCAATCTTACTAATTTTATCAACCAATTGATCATGATTTGCAAAACCATGTTCAATAGGATTAGCAAAAGGCCCAATAGATTGATCTTCTAGGGTTGCTGCACGTCCATCCCAAAATTGGGCAGTACCAAATGCACGGTTGATGGCCGTAGGAGCACTTCTACCACCTTGCAAATGGTGTATGCCAGATGAAACAGGCTGACCATCCGTAAATGCCAATGCTGGTATATGACATGTAGCACAAGCAATAGTGTTATTTGCGGACAATCTCTTATCGAAAAAAAGAAGTCGCCCTAAATCAACTTTTCCTTTAGTCAATGAGTTGCCTTCTGTAATTTTAAGGGCTTCTTCATCAAGCCCTAAGGGGATTTTCAATTCATAGGCTTCGCCATGAGGAATTAATACTGTTGACAAAACCAATAAAAAAATAACCGTAAGTGTATTAGAAATTATTATTTTCGACATTTTTTTTGTTTTTATTTTCATAATCTTATCCTTCATTATTTTACAAATAGTAGAAGAATTGTTGATAAATATATAGTCAATCCATGCGCTCTCAAAAAACCTTAGTTTGAAAGACAAATGGTTTCCAATTACTTTTATCTAATGGCAACTACCCATACCACGTTTTTCTAAATATTTCTGATGATAATCCTCCGCAATATAATACTTTGACGCGGCAGTTATCTCAGTCACGATAGGACTTGGAAATCGCCCTGCATTTTTTTCTTTAGACTGAATTGCTGCAGCCTCCTGCTGCGAATCCTGGAAAAATATTGCTGATCGATATTGAGTACCAATGTCCGGACCCTGCCTATTTAACGTTGTTGGATCATGACAACCCCAAAACACATTGATAAGTTCTTCATAGGATACGGAAGAAGGGTCGAACTCAACCCAAACAACCTCGGCATGGCCGGTTTTTCCTGTACATACCTGTTCGTATGTAGGATTCTCTGTGGTGCCCCCGGAATACCCAACAGAAGTTGCGGTCACGCCCTTTACTTTTCCAAAAGCGACTTCGATCCCCCAAAAACACCCTGCCCCAAAAACTGCTATAGCCATAATCCCTCCTATTAACTTCGGCTGGTGATCTCTATAAGATGGTACCCGAATTGAGTTTTAACCGGACCATGAACTTTTCCCACGTCATCATTAAATACTACCGTATCAAACTCAGGAACCATTTGACCGGGGCTAAATTCCCCTAAATTTCCACCCTCATTCCCAGATGGACATTCCGAATGCTTTTTTGCCATATCCGCAAAATCTGCACCCTCTTCAATTTTTGTTTTTAAATCCACACAAGCTTCTTCCGTCTTTACAAGAATATGTCGAGCACTTGCTCTAGCCATTGGTGTTTCCTTTCTTCGTTGAGTTATAAAATCTAAAATATAATCCAGCCAATATCAGCCCCATTACAGCCAAAACAGTAAAATGCAGCAGATATTTCATAGAATACCAGGAAGGGGAAAATTGAATGACTCCTTCGATCTCCCCAGAGTAATGCTTTAACATTTCTCCATATTCTACCATCAGGTGAACCGGGAAACGATCTTCACCCCAATTGGAACCTCGGCTAACCGTCACCTCAAAACTTTTTTTTGCATTTCCTCTTAGGGTAAAACCCATCATTCCATTAAAGTTTTCCGCAACCATTCCAGGAGGTAACAACAACATCATCCTGATATTTTTGAAAGAATCTGACTGATTTTTTAAAAATATTTTCAAAATGGATGACTCGGGTCCGCCCGAGGATTGAATACTGCCAACAATTTGTGATTGCACAGGTTCTTTAAAGTAAAATGTTTCCGAATTAAAAATTGTTTTCCCTTCTCCCTCTTCAAGAAGGGTCTTGTATTTAACCATTGCAGAAATAGGATATGTCCCAACTCGAAGCACCGGGGGATGTTCGTTATTCTCAAGAGTTATTTTCTGCCCAGGACCAAGCTCTCGAATTGTAGTCATCATAGACATTGAGTGATGAAAATGAAACATGGGATGAACATGAAAAACGGGGTGTGAACCTATATTTTCTATTGTCAAAGCCAAGGCCACTTGACCATTTTCATTCACGTTGCTGTCTATAGAAATCTTAAGCGGCTGCCCCAATGCTATATTTGGGAAAATAAAAACAATAATCAATATAAAAAGAAACCTCATGAAATCCACCCTTTTGTTTGCTACTGTCTTATTAAAATCCATTTTAAAACAATTGATAAAACAGAACAATGAAATGTTCTTCTATATTAGTAGGACTTGATCTACAAAAGTTGTTATTATGGAGTAACAGTCGAAATCCTTTGGGAGAATCGTTATGGATACCCTGCTGACCTTTTTAATTTTACTCGGATTACTGCTATTAACTTTCAAGGTATTGAGGGAGTATGAGCGGGGGGTAATATTTCTACTAGGAAGGTTCTGGAAAGTAAAAGGTCCGGGGATCATTGTTGTGGTTCCGGGGATACAAAAAATGGTCAAGGTAAGCTTGCGCACAGTGGTTATGGATGTTCCTCCCCAGGACATCATCACCAAAGACAACGTTACCGTAAAAGTCAACGCAGTTATTTACTTTCGCGTTGTAGATTCACAAAAAGCTATCATAGAAGTCGAAGACTTCTTATATGCAACCTCCCAACTATCACAGACAACATTGCGGAGCATCCTGGGACAAAGTAATCTAGATGACTTGTTATCAAATAGAGAAGCAATCAACTCTCACCTACAAAAAGTAATTGATGAGCAAACAGAGCCCTGGGGCGTCAAAGTTGCTAATGTCGAAGTGAAAAATGTTGACCTGCCACAAGAAATGCAAAGGGCTTTAGCAAAACAAGCAGAAGCAGAGCGTGAACGGCGCGCTAGGGTAATTAATGCCCAAGGAGAATTTGAAGCAGCTCAAAAAACTTGTGACGCCGCAGATTTGATCGGCGCTCACCCACCTGCCTTACAATTACGATTTTTTCAAACTCTGCTTGATCTGTCCAGTGGTGAAGGGTCTCACACATATATCCCTATTCCGCTAGAGTTATTTGAATCAATAAAGAACAAAGGAGGAAAAAATACTCCTAATTAGTAATTGAAGACTCTCAAAGAATTTAGCCTTGTTTAAACATTTATATCTAAGACCTATATGAATGAAATTTCCCAAATAAACCAATTTCTTACTCGTATCCAGGAAAAATGGAACCGAGTCCGATTTATTTTGGGGGCCTATTTAGCAATTACTTTTTTGACTGGAATATTACTTGCGGTTGCACTCTTCTATTATTTTCAACTAACAAGCATAAGCTATATCGCACCCATTGTTCTATTATTAATCTTGGGGAAATATCTCTATTCCAACTTTCGTTCTAATTCGTTAAATGGATTAGATCGGTATGGAGCAGCCCTGCTCACCGAGAAAAAATATCCAAAACTAAACAATTCGCTTATTAATTCTGTGCAATTGGGTGGATACATTGGCGATCCCGCGCGAGAAAAATTATTTTCTTCAGCAATGATTCGTGAGCTTCTGGCTCGTACCCAGAAACAACTAACAAAACTGGACGCAAACCTAGTCTTGGAAAATGGGAAAACGGCTCCAGCACGGAATTTGTTTTTAGCTACTATGGCAGTTAGCATGGCCGTCACTCTTTTACTTCCAAACTTCTGGCAACAGGCTTTAATAAATAGCAAAGGCTCAGTTAGCACAGCCGGGATCACCAAGATGGAGGAGAAAATTCAAAGCCCGATAACCGAAGAACCAGAACAGAATTATCAAATCAATGGTCTCGGTCTGACGCTAAATTATCCATCCTATACCCGGTTGACCTCAAAGGTCATCAAACCTTCTGATGGGTCTGTGGCATCATTGCCCGGAACAGAGGTAACCATTGAAGGGAAAACCAATGAGGGTTTTCATGAAGCAACTCTAGTGGTTAATGCCAAAGATTCAATCCTAATGGAGTCCAAAAACCAGTTTTCCTTTAAAGGTGCTTTGCTGGTTCGCGAAAGAGGGTTCTACCAGTTCCAACTCAAAGGTCAATCAGGAGCCCAATTCCTGTTACCACAAAAATATCTGGTTGAGCTCGAGCAAGACCAAGCACCACGAATTATTCTGTTTCCTGCTAACCCGAAACCAATTTATTACGACTCAGATAAAATTCAGATTTTCTATGAGGGAAGTGATGATTTTGGGATTCAAAATATCGAATTAGTCGCACAAATTGATGACAATTCGATAAGAAAAAAAATCAAAAATTTTAAAGAGAATGAAAAGGAAACTCAGGGAAGATTTACCTGGAACCTCGCTCTGGAATCTCTAAAACCAGGACAGGAGGTTCAATATTATCTGGAAATAAAAGACAACGACAATATTTCCGGCCCCAACAAGGGCCAGTCAGAAATGATGCGTTTTACTATTTTTGATTCACGGGAAGCACTTGACAACCTAGTCCAACTTCAAGATGAATTAACAGAAAAAATGATCGCCCTGTTGGCAACGGGACTGGTGGAAGACAATATTCTCAAGACAACCACAAAAGATATTCTTTACGGGAAAAAGCTACTTGCTTCCAATGCCGATGCTTTGATCGAAATCATCGGTTTGGCGCAACATATCAAGAATCAGGCTGAAGAATTTGGAAATTTCCCACAACCCTATCTGACATTATTGAGTAATATAATTTCGAGATTAAAAGAAATCCGTCAGGAAAAAATTGAAACGATCGATAAAATCCAGAGAACTCTAATGAAACCAACTCCGGTGGGTTACAGCTTGTTGTCTATAGAAGTTTTAAACGATCGAATGATCACCCATTTGGAACGAGATGTTCTCTACCTGATTAAGATCACCAATCGCCAAAAAATGGACCAAGTCATGGATCTGGAGAACGAACTTTCAGAATTAACCGAATCGCTACAGGAAGAATTTGAAAATTTAAAAAACAAAAATTCACCTTTAAATTCCGATCAACTCAAATCTAAGCTCAACCAAATACAACAAACATTGAAACAACTTTTGGACAAGTTGTCACAGCAAAATCAATCATTGCCAGATGAATTCCTGAATTCTAAATCTTATCAAAGCATGAACCTTAAGGAAATGATGAGTTCAATTGAAAAAATTCAGGAACTCGCAAACAAGGGAAAAATCGATGAAGCCATGGAACAGCTTAAAAAAATGGCAGAAGACCTGAGAAATTTTGCAGAACAACTCAACCAAACCAATTCGTCAATGGAAGAAATGGTAGATACTCAAATGATGGAACAGCTAAATGAGTCAATGCGCGAATTAGAAGGTTTGGAAAAGAAACAGAGTAAGATCATCAATGAAACCTCAGAAATAAATCAAAAGCTCCGGCAACAGCAATCTAAACAATCTGAATCGCTTGTTAAAAAATTTTTTGAAGAGCTAAAAAAGGATGTGGGATCCATCCAAGCTATCCTTAATGATGATAAAAATTTTTTAAACGAGCATGAGGCTATGAAAAAAACAAGCAAGCTTCTTGAAAAAGAATCTATTCTGAATCAGGAAATTCAATCCTTGGGGCAAAAAGCCATTGATTCCAGCCTAAAAGAAAAAAACCTTGCGGAAAACTTTACCGAGCTAAATGATCGTCGCCGTCAGCGCACAAAGATCCTTAATGAAATAAACAGCCTTAGAACCCAGGGCT
>Ga0315338_1004280_pt1 | contig 11479 bp, 9 predicted proteins | sample ASW8metaG_FD_204518 | JGI IMG/M metagenome (GOLD analysis project Ga0315338, IMG submission 204518) | Ammonia-oxidizing marine archaeal communities from Monterey Bay, California, United States - ASW #8 | ecosystem: Environmental > Aquatic > Marine > Coastal | place: USA: California | collected...
ATGTAAAAAAAGCAGGCAAGCTTCGGCTCTCGGATACCCTCTCAACGAACGAACAAAAACGTCTCTCCCGATTTGAAATTTCTGTTGCCAGTGCCGATCAGCGGGCGTATCCCGGGCGACTCCTGGGTTTTGGTGGCCGATCATTCTCAATTTGGGACAGCGATGGCAAACTAATCTTCGACAGCGGCGATCAAATGGAAAAAGCAATTGCTGCGAGATCGCCTGCCTATTTCAACTCCCGCGATGGGCACAGGGACAAGATGGACGACATGAGTTGCAAGCGGGGTCCCGAACCGGAGGCCGTGACGGTCGGAGCCATTAACAAGCGCACTTATGCCTTCATCGCACTGGAGACGGCAAACACCATTGTAATCTACGATATCACCGACCCAGCGCACCCTGAGTTTTCCGGGATCCACATAGCTAGTAACGAAAGTGAAGATTACAAAGCGAGTGGGGCGAAACGGGCCGACCACATGAATGCTGGACTCTGTCCGGAAACCATGGCATTCATTCCCGCCAAGCTGTCGCCAACGGGCAAGCCGCTACTCGCCGTGGCCTACGAGGTCAGTGGGACCACCTCACTTTACGAAATCGGATTCAAGAACAAATATACCTCTGCACAAGTGCCTTAAATAGGACTTGTACGGTGCCCTGACAGCTTGCACCGAGCAAGACGAGTGAGGATACTGGAGGTTCTCTCTGGTTCGTCTTTTGACTCGTGAGGTAGTTCTCTTGAGATCTTTGCAAATCACCATTCTTACTCCATGCCTAGCGATTGCTTGCTTGTTTCTCCATTCCTCGGGTAGCAAAGCCGAGGAAATCGGCCTCGAGCATGCCAAAATGTGCCGCTATGGCTCCGAGGAAATTGTCAGCCAACTGAAGGCGAGCGCAAGTGGTCGACAATATGCACCTGATCGGCAGGTCGACCTTTTACATCTGAAGTTGGATGTCACACCCGATTTTAAAAAACGGACCATCGCCGGCAGTTGTGAGCTCACGTTTGTGCCACTTGCTCGTCCGCTCAGCGAGCTTACCCTCAACGCAATCGATTTGGATGTCCAAGATGTAGAGGCGGATGTCGAAATCTCGGATTACGAAATGACGCCCGAGGGACTCGTCATTGCCTTCGAGCCGGCCGTTGAACCTGGTAAGCAAGTGCTTTTGAAGGTCGATTACGAGGCCGAGCCGAAAAAAGGGCTCTATTTCCGTACTCCCGAAGTTGGTTTCCGGAAGGAGGATACCCACATCTGGACGCAGGGCGAACCGCACGAGGCGCGTCACTGGTTTCCGAGTATCGATTACCCCAACGAGCGCTTCACCAGCGAGGTCATCTGCCATGTTCCTCAGGAAATGACCGTTCTTTCAAATGGCCGGATGGTCGGCAGACAAAACGAGCCAGAGGGAATGAAATCGGTCCACTGGCAGCAGCAAAAACCTCACGTTAATTATCTCATCGCACTGGCAGCAGGACACCTCGACAAACTGGAAGGGAACTATCGAGACATTCCACTCGGCTTCTACACAACGAAAAGTCGCGCGCCCTATGCCCCAAACGCCTTCCGTGACACGGCAGACATTCTCGGGTTTCTGGAAGAAGAGATCGGCATTCCGTACCCCTGGCCCAAATATGATCAAATCGTCGTTGAGGATTATCACATGGGTGGGATGGAAAACACATCTCTGACGGTACTCAATCCAATTGTGCTCTTTCCTGACGAGAGTGAAAACCTTCGAGATTTACAAGTCCTGATCGCCCACGAATTGGTCCATCAGTGGTTTGGCGATTATGTGACCTGTAAAGACTGGAGTGAACTTTGGCTTAACGAAGGCTTTGCCGTTTACTATTCGTACCTCTACGGAGGTTACAAACATGGCAAAGATGCGATGCTTTACTCGGTCTACAACGACCGGCGCGGGATCATCTACAACGAGAATGAAAAAAGGCCGATTGTCTTCCGTCACTATAAAAAGGCTTGGGATCAGTTCGACCAACGGGCATATGCCAAAGGAAGTTGGATCCTGCATATGCTTCGCGCTCGACTTGGCGAAGATCTATTTCGCAAAGCGGTCAATCATTATGTCAAGAAGAACGCCCTGCGGAGCGTTGATAGCCACGATTTGCAGCAGGCTTTCGAGGAAGTTTCCGGCCTCTCCCTGGCGCCCTTTTTTGATCAATGGGTTCACAACCCCGGACATCCCCGCTTAAAAGTGGACTATGACTGGCAGTCAGGCAACAAACTGGCCAAGGTCTCGGTCGAGCAAGTCAGGGGAGCGAGTGATGACGATGGTAAAGACAACAAGAAAAAAAATGCTGATAAGAAATCGCCACTTTTTGATTTTCCTGTAACACTCCGTTTTGTGGGAAAAGATTTTGTTCTCGACGAGTCCGTCCTGGTGGACAAGCAACAACAGGATTTTTACGTCTCGCTACCATCCCGGCCAGATATCGTTCGCTTTGATGCCAACATGGAGGTTTTGGCAGACATCACTTTTGACAAGCCGAAGAAGATGCTCTACAAGCAACTGCGAGGGGACGAGGATGTGGTCGGCCGGCTGCTTGCAGCAAAAGCACTGAGTGAAAAGGATGACCAGAAGACCATTGACCAGTTAAAGACCGCACTCAATGAAGACCCTTTCCATGGTGTCCGGCTCGAAGCGGCTAAAGCACTCGCGGCCATCGGCACGCCCGAAGCACTACGGGCCCTTACCGCTTCGCTTGCCCAAGATGACGCCCGCGTTCGTCGCCAGGTAGTACGCAGCGTCGGCACTTTTTTCCACCCTGAATCACAGGCAGCTTTGCTCGGAGTTTTGCAGCGTGAAAAGAATCCGGACATCGTCGCCGATGCGTTGCGCCCACTGGGCAAATATCGGGATGCAGAAGTAGAAGGTGAAATTCGTTCCCTGCTACCGACGGACTCTTACGACAATGCGGTCGCTTCCGGCGCGATTGATGCCATTCGCACACTCGACGATCCGGCCTATATCCCAATGCTGCAAAAGGCGATTGCTGACGAAGGTCAATATCCCTCCAAAGCTTTTCCTTCTTCTCTCGATGCACTGGCCTACGTGGCCCGCAATCTGGACGCCCGTGCCGAGGTTCGCGAATTTATCATCGCTTATTTGAACCACCCGCGAGAGAAAGTTCAGGTTGCTGCGATCAAGGCACTTGGCACGCTACGCGATCCGGCAGCAATCGAGATCGTTCGATCCTTCAATGTCGGTCCCTCTGATGGTCGCAAGAAAAAAGCGGCCATCGAAACTTTGAAAAAGCTTCGCGACGAAAAAAAGTTGCCCGTAGAATTGGGCGATCTTCGTGGCGAAGTGGAGCGATTACGAGAGCAAAACGAAACGTTTCGCAAAGAAGTCGATGACGTCAAAAAACAGCTCGAGGCCGCCAAAGCAAATGATGTCGTCGAGCCGTCAGAGGATGCCTCTGCAGAGTAATATTCCCGACGTAAAGGGGCCGCACAATACTGCTGGCACAGCACTACTGGATTGCCACCGCCCCGTTCATTACCATGCCGCCCCGGTAGCCTTTAAAGTGGTCATAAAAGGCGTGGATCTTGGGATGTTGTTTTGCCAGTTCTGCCGCACTGCTTGCCTGATAGCGGTGGTATTCTGGTTCACCCGGCGGTTGCTGCTGGCAGGTGTAGACCTCGATCGCACCGGTTTTCTGATTCTGAATCATCAAGATCCCCAAACCGCTGCCCTGAATAATGTCAACAAACCGGTGCCCCTTCTCGACACCTGAAACGACAATTTGTGCTCCGTTTCCCAAACGGACCTGACCACCTCCGATGACGATGCCCCCACCCCCGCCAAGCTTGATGGGCCGAGGGCCACCAAGCCCATGGACCAATCCCTTGCCCAGCCAATTTCCATCAGTGAGTTCATAAAAGGGAAATTTGAGGATCTCTTTTGCCCGTTGGGCAACTGCCTCCTGCTCGCATGTGCGCAGCTGCTCGAGTGCCTCGCGGGCCGCCAACCTCAATGTCGGTTGGTTGGACCGGTAAAAATCACCTAACAGTTTCATCACGCGAACCTGAAGTTCCAGACTACCCCCGGGGGCCGCGGCTACGAGAGGTTCTATCGCAGGCAGCCCAATCTTGCGAAGTTGGTCGGTGGCCGTTTTACGCTCTGCAAACCGGTTGCTATCAAGCTGGGCAACCAGTTGACGGATTGTGGCGGCCGAGAGATTTTTCGGCGGGATTGTGGCAGCAGGACCCTCTGGAGGTTCCTCACCACCGAGCCGAGGAGATACCAGAAAAAGCAGCAGCAGGGTTGTCCGAGCGATCATCTTGACAAAAAGCGTCATAGCCGACGAACCGAACAGGGGTTGAAAAATAACCGTTAACCGAGCCTCTATGTATCATGACAAATCGCCCCGCGGGGTCAATAGTTGAGTTGGATGAAGCGGTACCAGAAACAAACCACCGCCTGATCGCCCCGGAAGAGGTTTTGTTAGAGCCTGTTGGGGCGATCGGTAGCCTTGGTGTACAATCGCCGTTCCCGCCAAGTTGTAATTTCCCATGAAAACTTCGAGGCGATCTGCCAGCCAAAAAGGGCCATATGATGATTAAGCAGTTCTGCTCTGAGACCGGACTTTTGATGATCGATGTCCAGGATGGCGTGGATGTACTTGGGCATTGGGGTGGGCAGCACGGCAGGCGGAACAACCCGGACGCCGAAAAGCATATCGGACAGATACTCCATGCCTGGCGAGACAAAGGCCTGTCTGTTTTTTACACGGCCCACGACTCGCGCGAAGCGGCTTCCCCGCTGAAACTTGGCGAGCCGGGCGGCGCCTTCAAGCAAGGTCTTGCACCTCGAGAAGGAGAGGCGGTCTTTGAAAAAGACACCAACAGTGGTTTTATCGGCACGAGCCTCGAAATCGCACTGCGGCGGGGCAAGATCGATCGTCTGCTGGTAGTGGGCTTCTTCACGAACATGTGCGTTGCCACGACGGTCCGGATGGCGGGGAACATGGGTTTTGATACCTATTTGGCACACGATGCTTGCGCCTGCACCAACCGTATCGGGCGCGACGGCACCGATTATGATGCCGAACTCATTCATGATACGACGATTGCCAGTCTGCACGGAGAATTTTGTACGGCACTCTCGACCGCCGATGCGATCCAACTTCTACATGGCGATGCAGAAAAGCTTGAGAGGGTTCAGGGCAATGAATAATTTTGGCGCCCTCGACATGGTAGCCCCCCTGCGAAGGGTCCTGATGAAGCGACCAGGGAGCGCTATGGCCAATGCGGATGCCCAAAAGTGGCACTATACTGGACCACTCACCGCCAAAAAGCTGCAGGCCGATCATGCCGCGCTGGTGGCAATCATTGAAGACTTTGGAGCGGAAGTGGTTTTTCTCGAAGAGGATCCGCTCGAACTGGCAGATGCTGTCTTTACGCACGATCCCTCCATGGTAACGGATGCCGGCGCCATTGTTCTGCGGATGGGCAAGCCGCTCCGTCAGGGCGAGGAAGCACTCCACGCACAGTTTTATCTTGCGCAAAATATTCCGCTCCTTGGCACCATAAAAGAGCCAGGTGTCGTTGAGGCGGGCGACTGCATCTGGCTCGATCGAGAAACTTTGCTGTTGGGACTCGGCTTTCGCACAAACGAAGCGGGCGCTGCACAGCTTGAAAACATCCTCGCCCCGGCCGGCGTCTCAATCCACACCTTCGACCTGCCGATCTACCACGGACGCCTCGCCTGCTTGCACCTGATGTCGCTTGTCAGCATGCTCGACCACAACCTGGCGCTCACCTGCCAGTCGCTCCTGCCGGTCCGCTTGCAAACATTCTTCGACGCACGCGGCATCACCTGCCTGGCCGCTCCAGAGGACGAATTTCACCAGAGTGACACACTCAGCACGAACGTCCTAGCCCTTGCGGAGCGCCGATGTGTGATGGTCGCAGGCTTTCCCAAGACCGAGTCCGTCCTTGTGGATGCCGGTTGCCAAGTGGCTCTCTTTGAGGGAAGTGAGCTCTGTAGGAAGGCCGAGGGTGGCCCCACCTGCCTGACACGACCCTTGCTCCGTGGCTAGCTCTAAAAGGAACAAAACAGAACGATCCGAGTTGGAGCGTTTCTTGATATTGGCTGTTTAAAAAAGCGTGTAGATAAACGGGGCGGCAGCCGTGCCACCAAGCATCACCAAAACGCCAACCAGCAAAAGCACAACCACAATCGGCGTGATCCACCACTTCTTATTGTGCAGCAGAAAATCCCAAAACTCGGCAAAAAATCCTACTTGGCTATTTTTTGCCTGTCTGGCAAATTCCTCGGCATCGGTCTTGTCTTCCGCCTGTGGTCTGTCGTTCATCGTCCCGTCATCCGGTCTATTTGATTTTTCAGAGTGATGGCTCAGTACTGCTTGAAGTAGCTTGCCGGAGGCCGCTTCTTTTCTCGGGCAATCCAATAACTTTTTCGCGAACGGTCAAACTTCCGTTGCATCGGATCGTACCCAAAGAGCCTCATCAATATCCCAATTGGAGTCAAGAGAAAATAATAGATCGTTGCCAGCAAAAGATGGGAAATGATCCAACCGATGGGCATCACGGCATAGATCCAGCCGGTATAGGCAGGACGGCGAATGCGGGGGATGAGATAATAGAGCACCGTGAACGCACCAGCGATTGCCCATAGCCAGTAGGCGACTTGGTGGAGGGCAAATTTCTGAATGAGGATCCAGCCGATGATTCCCACAAAAATTGCGAAAAGCGGACCAAACCAGAGTAACTCTTTGCGGCTGAAATCTTTTTTGACTTCGATCATGCCCATCGGTTTTTTTCTCCTGATAACGTTCGCGTCAATCGAGGGCAAACTGTGCAAGATATTCATCTCGGCCGTGGTGTTGCAACTCGGGCTGCTCTTGTTTGATCAGCAGACACTGTTCCACCACCAGCACATCCATATCGGTCGCTAAAAAGCAGCGGTAGGCATCCTCGACGCTGCACACGACCGGCTCACCGCGGACATTGAAACTCGTGTTGATCAGTACGGGGCAACCGGTCTGCTCTTCAAACCGTTTGAGCAGCTTATAATAGAGTCCATGTCGAGCACGATCGACCGTCTGTACGCGTGCTGAGTTATCGACATGGGTGATCGCGGGTACCGTGCTGCGACAGACTTTGAGTTTGTCGATTCCCTCCCGCGATGCATCCTCCTCGGAGAGCGGCGTCTGCTGGGACGGATGGACCGGTGCCACAAGCAACATATAAGGACTCTGCTCGCCGCTGCGCATTGCAAAAAACTCATCAACCCGCTCCTGCAGCACCGAGGGAGCAAATGGACGAAAGGACTCGCGAAACTTAATCTTCAAGTTCATGACCGTTTGCATCTTTCGGCTGCGGGCATCTCCCAGGATGCTGCGACCGCCTAGGGCACGCGGTCCGAATTCCATACGTCCCTGCATTAAACCAACCACATTTTCGCGGGCGAGCAGATCACTGACCCGTTGGCAGAGCGCATCGGTATCGTCGTAGTGGTGATAGACCGCTTCAACTTGATCAAAAAAGCTCCGCACATCGGTATCCTCAAAGTGCGGTCCGAGAAAAGAGCCTCGCTGACTGTCTGTCTCCTCGGGAACACGTTTTTCACCAAGGAGTTGATGCGAGATGAAGAGTGCTGTGCCTAGTGCACCACCGGCATCGCCAGCCGCCGGCTGGATCCAAACGTTCTCAAACGGACCCTCGCGCAAAATACGGCCATTTCCGACGCAATTGAGGGCCACTCCACCAGCCAGACAGAGTTGATTCAGACCGGTTTCACGATGGATGTGCCGTGAGATCCGCAACATGATCTCTTCGGTCACGGATTGTATCGAGGCAGCAATATCCATGTCGTCCTGGGTCAGTGGCGATTCTGGCTTGCGGGCAGGTCGTCCGAAAAGACGGTTCATTTTTCCGGACGTCATCGTCAGACCCTGGCAGTAGTTGAAGTAAGACATATCGAGGCGAAAGGAGCCATCCTCTTTCAAGTCGATCAGCTTTTCAAAAATCGTATCGGCGTATTTGGGCACTCCGTAGGGTGCGAGGCCCATCAGCTTGTATTCACCCGAATTAACGCGAAAACCGGTAAAGAAAGTAAACGCCGAGTAGAGCAACCCCAGTGAGTGCGGAAAATGAAGTTCACTGAAAAGTTCCAACTGGTTTCCCCGTCCGATACCATAACTGGCAGTCGCCCATTCGCCCACTCCATCGAGGGTGAGCACGGCAGCCTCCTCAAAGGGGGAGGGGTAAAAGGCACTGGCAGCGTGCGACTCGTGGTGCTCGGTGAAAACAAACCGGTTCTTGTATTGGCCGCCCAAACCCCGGCTCATCTCTCTGGGAAGATGCAACTTCTGGCGAAACCAAAGAGGCATGGCCATAAAAAAAGAACGGACCCCACGCGGTGCATACGCCAGATACGTTTCCAACAACCGTTCAAATTTCAGAAACGGTTTGTCGTAAAAACCGACGTAGTCCAAATCCCGAGCCGAAATACCCGCCTCGCTGAGACAGTAGGCAATCGCCTGATCGGGGAAACCAGGATCATGTTTCTTCCGGGTAAATCGCTCTTCCTGGGCCGCTGCTATTATTTCACCATCAACGATGAGTGCCGCAGCCGAATCGTGGTAGAAGGCAGAAATTCCCAGGATTTTGGTCATGGAGAACGATTCCGTTCAGGGTCGCATCAGAGAGAACCGGCAAAAGACCCATTCTATTGGGACGTTTATTTTCTATATAGCCCATCTAAAAGCCCCCAATTTGGCCACCCCCAAAACCAGTCTGCCTGCCGGTGCGTATCTGACGTGTCTCTCTGCAGAGACAAAACGACGCTTTTCACCAAACAAAAAATGGGTTTGGCTCGGAAACTCTCATTTGTTGCGTTACCGAAAGGACGAGGCCTTTCCTCGCCCAGTTCATTCGTTTGTCGGGGCATAAAACAATGCGGCGCCAATCTTTACATGCCCGCTACGCATTTACGCTGGTCGAACTGCTCATTGTGATTGTCACCATCGTAATATTACTGGCACTTCTGCTACCGGCCATCCAGTCCTCGCGTGCGACCGGTCGCTCTCTCAAGTGCCTCAATAATCTCAAGCAAATCTGCATCACGTACAAAAAGGCACAGACCAATATCGGCTCACAACTTCGGGTTGATGGTGACAACTTTAAGCAGTTTCGAGATTATCTGGACAAATACCTTCAAGACGAACAAAGCATCTGGAATTGCCCCGAGAACGATCCGAAAGAAAGTCACAGCTACGGTTTCAATGAGCGACTGCACCGTCTACACGTGAAAGACGCCGGTAAGATTGTCGGGCTTGATTTCGCAACACCTACCATCAGAGTATTTCCAGATCATTCAACCAATTCTCTAGACGACTCCGCTCGAGAAGCAGATTGGGACTCTCAGATACGGCCCCGACATTTCGGTCGGATAAATGTGAGTTTTTACGACGGGCATGTCGAGCCCTTTGACACAGAAGCGATCGACCCCTACCTGTGCCAAACCCAATTGAACCATTGGTTGCCGACGATTGACGGTCCAACGTTACTACCCAATTGCTTTGACGCGGTTTCTCAGAGCAACGGGAATCAGGACGAGCAGGCCTTCGTGGATGAGGCTGAGTACGAGAACGGAAATGAAACTGCCGGTAGTGACACGAGCGGGTCTGATCTCGGACTCAGCAGTTCCGAACCCAACCATTCCGAAATGGATCCAGAATATGACACCGATCGTGATGGGGATGGAATCGCAGATGCCGAAGATACCTGCCCAGATAGCTACAACCCGGAACAAGTGGACACCAACGGCAATGGTGAAGCATGCGATGATTTTGAGGAAGAACACTGTTTTGATGGCAATGGGTTTCCTGAACTTGAGGGGTGGTTTGTCCGCTGCACATACAACGGCGAGGTCATCCGTGACATACCGATCGCAAATGCCGGTTATTGTGAACCGGGTGACCCATATCCGAGGATCATGCTCGTCGAGGAAACACCATGTCAATACAGCGTATTTCTAGAGGACTGGGAGGACTGGGATTACGACTCGCAAATCTCAATCGCACGCTGTCCCGATGGAACGATTACACTGGACTACGGCTTTACTAGCGATGCTTTGTTCGAGCACACGCTTTGTAATAGTGATGGCTACCCCGAGATAGAGGCAGGTAATTTAGGATCGCACGAGGTTGAGATTCCTGCTGGAGAACATGCCGAGTACTGTGATTGTCAACCTGACAACAACGAGGTTGTGAACCTTGCCCGATGCGAAACGAAAGCAGTACCTACCGGGTGGGGCTGCAATGTGGGTGGCGGCGAATACATCGCCTCGGACACTCTTGGCGAAATTGTCTTTCAGGATGAACGCGAAGCGAAAGCTGCGGGTGGCTTCGCTTTGAATTCTAGTCAGGTTCATTCAGGAACCGACGACGATCCCCTCTGGCAGCAACTCCGCAAGTGTGCCTTTGGCGAATCAATGACTTTCGAAATCCCAGTCCCCACAGAAGGAGCCGACTACCGTGTGATCCTTTATGCCACGACCGTACGGCACTCCAAACCAGACCAGGATATCACTTTAGAAGAGGGCGAAGATAGAGAGGTGATCATCCACAGCATGGCACCGCGGAAGCGAAACATCGCGGAAGAAGAGGCGATCGTCCAAGTCGACGATGGAATATTGAATATCACGGTGGAGCCGACCAATCGTGATGGTGCCTGGTTGAGCGCAATTAAGGTTGAATCGCTATAACCATTTTCTAAAAATCAACCATTTTCCAGGAGAAGTTTTGCTTGAGACGACGATTGATTGACTATCGGGCCACAATCCGATAGTTTGGAGATTGGTGGAGGCACTGACTATCGCACAAAACAGGGGTGTTTTGGGACGATGTTTTCCTGCAGTCGTCCCTAAGGAACAGAACCATGTTCTCTCGCTCTTCCCGCTTTCGGGCGGGCTTCACACTGGTTGAACTTCTGATCGTGATCGGTGTGATCGTGGTCCTCATCGCGCTTCTATTGCCTGCGGTCGGTTCGGTCCGCGCCCGTGCCCGGACAGCACAGTGCCAGAACAACCTGATGGAGCTTGGCCTGGCACTGAAGATGGCCAACAAGAACCGCCCAACGCCGGTCGAGGCAGGGAAGTGGGCCGAGCAGATCGAGCCTTTTTTGGGCCAGCAGAGTGCCGATCTCTTCTTTTGCCCCGACGATCCGGCACCCTGGGAAGCTGACTCAGAGCGGGATCCGCAAGACCCGAACTTTTCTGCCAGTTTTGCAGCCAACAGCCAACTTCATCGACTCGGGGGCAGTGATGGCGAAAAGGTGACCCTGCTCGATTTCGGTGACGGCGATGGGGACGGTACAAACGATCCGGTGTTCCATGTTATCCCACCTAACGCGAACGACGACTGGGCCAGCGACCCGGATGGGCAGGCGGCCTGGGAAGATGGGATCAATGAGGCGGGCGATCGTCATGG
>Ga0315338_1004281_pt1 | contig 11475 bp, 7 predicted proteins | sample ASW8metaG_FD_204518 | JGI IMG/M metagenome (GOLD analysis project Ga0315338, IMG submission 204518) | Ammonia-oxidizing marine archaeal communities from Monterey Bay, California, United States - ASW #8 | ecosystem: Environmental > Aquatic > Marine > Coastal | place: USA: California | collected...
ACGCGTCGCAATCGGGAATCGATGGTTCGATTCTTTCAAGCTTCACTCGGCCGCCCCGGTGAGGCCCACGAAGATGAAGCGATACAGGCGCTGTCCGCGGCGGAGCTCACCGTGACACCCACCGGGCAGGTGGCGACGTCTTTCGCCGGAGAGACGGTTTTCTCGATCAATCGTAAGCATGCGCGCGGCCTCGGCGATGCGCTCGAGACGTCCCGTTCTCGCGGTGCCGCTCACCTGTCCGAAGCGCGCCGCGCCGCCGCGCGACTCTCGGGCTTCGTCGCGCCGGAGCCGGATAGCGGAGCCGTTTTCACCGGCAGATACAGACGAGACGCCTACAGCATCGAGAAGTACTTCCTACCCGGGGAGGGAGACTACGTCGTGCCGCTACTTCTCGCCGTCCCCGAGGGCGATGGACCGTTCGAGGCCGTCATCTATCTTCTCCCGGACGGAAAAACCGTCGATGCATCCGTAGAGTCCCTCGTGCGTCAAGGATTCGTCGTCGCCGTTCCCGACGTGCTCGGCGTCGGGGAGACCGGGCCGGGCCGTTTCCGAGGCGATGCGTTCTTCGACGGAACCTCCTACAACGCGTTTTTTGCCGCGATGCTCGTGGGTCGAAGCATCGTGGCGGTGCGAGCCGGGGATGCGTTGCGCGTGACATCTTTCTTGCGCGAGCGTCCGGACGTTCGGAGTGACCGGGTCCTAGGCGTTGCCCGAGGCTCGATGGGACCGGTGTTGCTACACGCTGCGGCGCTTGGCCCCGCGGATAGCTTCGCGGCGATCGCGACCTTGGGCGCGCTCGTGAGCTATGAATCGATCGTGATGGAACGCGAGTACCAGCCGGAGCTCGTACATACGAGCGTGGCGGGTGCCCTCACTGCCTACGATCTGCCCGACCTCGGGGCGAGCCTCGCGCCGGTGCCCTTGTTCATGGGAAACGCGCTCGATGCGACCGGCGCGCCGATGAACGCGGACGCGCTTGCCGGTGCGTTGACGGTCGTTCGCGAAGCCTACGGCCGGGCTTCCGCCGCGCAACGATTCGTCGTCCATGCGAGCGACGCGATCGGCCCTGTCGCCGCCTTCTTCGCCAGACCGTAGGTGATGTCGTGAGCTGCGAGCACGAATGCGCTTTCGCGGTCACGACTTCCCCGAGTGTTTTCGGGGCAGGAGCACTGTCGGAAATCGGGGAGCATGCCTCGGGCTTCGACTTGCGGCGTGTCGCTCTGTTCACGGATGAGCGTCTCGCGGAGAGCGATTACGTCGCGACGGTCAGCCGCTCGCTTTCGGCCGCGGGCATCGATAGCGAGCTGTACCGGCGAACCCGCGTCGAGCCGACGGACGGCTCGTTTCTCGAGGCTGCGCAGTTCGCTCGCGAAGGTCGTTTCGATGGTTTCGTGTCCGTCGGAGGTGGATCGGTGATCGACACGGCCAAGGCGGCGAATCTTTTCAGCTCGCACCCGGCCGAGCTCATGACCTATGTCAACCGGCCCCTCGGAGAGGGAATGCCGGTGCCTGGCGCCTTGGCGCCGCATATCGCGTGCCCCACGACCGCGGGCACGGGTAGCGAGAACACTGGGATCGCGGTGTTCGACCTCGTTTCCGAAAAGGCGAAGACCGGTATCGTCTCTCATCGCCTGCGGCCTTCGCTTGCAGTGATCGATCCGCAAGTGACGCGCACGCTCCCGAAGAACGTCGCGGCTTCCGGCGCGTTCGACACGTTGTGCCACGCGCTCGAATCCTTTACCGCTAGGCCCTACCACGAGCGCCCGCGTCCTTCGCATGTCCGGCTGCGTCCGTCGAGCCAGGGCGCGAATCCGTGGAGCGATATCGGCTGTCGTGAGACACTGTCTTTGCTCGGACGCTTCCTGTTGAGAGGCGTCGTCGATGGTAGTGATTTCGAGGCACGGGAGCAGCTCCAATGGGCGTCGACGCTCGCGGGAATAGCCTTCGGAAACGCCGGCTGCCACGCACCCCACGGAATGTCGTACTCGGTGTCGGGACTCGTCCGAGGGTTTCGGCCGGAAGGATATCCGGACGCCTCCCCGATCATCCCGCACGGGATGTCCGTCATCGTGAGCGCTCCTGCCGTTTTTCGGATGACGGCGCGTCACGACCCCTCGCGACATCTTCGGGCCGCCAAGCTTCTCGGCGCCGACATCACCGGGGCGGGCCCGGACGATGCGGGGCACGTTCTGAGTGCGCGTTTGATCGAGCTGATGGAGAAAACGTCGATGCCGAACGGGCTGTCGGGGGTCGGCTACGAGGCTTCGGACGTGGAAGCGCTCACGGAGGGGGCGAATCCGCAGCGCCGCTTGCTCGACAACGCCCCTGTTGCCATCGGGACGGAAGAGCTTCGAGCGCTCTACACCGACGCGCTCCGCTACTGGTGATGTGGTCGCGTGCTCGGCCGCCCCGGGCGGTAACCCTTGGCGCCCTTGTGGCGTGATTGCTTGCTCGCCCGTTTTTTCAATTCCGGCGGTGCGATGGCATGAACGTAGTCTCGGGCATCCGCGCGCCGACCCTCGATGGCTTCCCGCGGAGCCTGCGAGGGAATGAGAGCGTCACAGCCCTCACCAATCAAATCCGTGCGCCCCGCTTGAATCAACGCCTTTCGAACGTCGAAGTAGTTCTCCGGCTTGAAGAACTGCATCAAGGCGCGCTGGAGCTTCCTATCGCGCAAATGCTTCGCGATGTGAACGGGCTTCTTCGTGAAGGGATCGATCCCCGTGTAGTACATCGCCGTCGCTACGTCGAACGGAGCCGGGATGAAGTCTTGTACCTGATCCGGTTCATAGCCGTTTCGTTTCAGGAACACGGCGAGATCGATCATGGCGCTCAAGTCGCTGCCGGGATGGCTGGCAATGAAGTAGGGGACCATCGTCTGCTTCTTCCCGCTGCGGCGTGATTCGTCCTCGAAGACCTTCTCGAAGGCCTCGAAATCGTCGGTCGCGGGCTTTCTCATCAGTGCCAGCACGCGCTCGTCCGTGTGCTCCGGTGCGACCTTGAGACGGCCACCGACGTGATGTCTCGTGAGCTCGCGCATGTAGTCCGGCGACAGGCGCGCGAGATCCATACGGATGCCGCTGGCGACGAGAACCTTCTTGATGCCTTTGGTCTCTCGAGCCTTCTTCATCACTTTCACGAGCGGCTGGTGATCCGTGCCTAGAAGCTTGCAAATAGTGGGGTGGACGCAGGATTGGCGACGGCAAACTGCTTCGACTTCCGGGCGCGTGCAGCGCATCCGGTACATGTTGGCGGTGGGCCCGCCGATGTCGCTGACGACGCCCTTGAACGCGGGGTCTCGAGTGAGGCCTTTTACCTCCGAGAGGATCGACTCTTCGCTGCGCGATTGGATGATGCGCCCTTGATGCGTGGTGATGGAGCAAAACGTGCACCCGCCGAAGCAACCGCGCATGATCGTGACCGAGTCGCGGATCATCTCGAAGGCCGGGATCGGCTCCTCATAACTCGGATGGGCGCGTCGGGTGAACGGTAGCTGATAGATAGCGTCCATCGCCTTCGTTGTGAGCGGAAGCGCCGGTTGGTTGCAGACGACCGCGCGCTTTCCGTGCCATTGCACGAGCCGTTTCGCGTTGAACGGGTTCGTCTCGCTGTGGATGATGCGCGTCGCTTCAGCGAATGTGCGCTTGTCCCGCCGTACTTCTTCGAGCGAGGGAACGGTGAGGGCGTCCTCCGGTGGTGTCTCCGACGCACCTGTCGCGTAAGCGATACCTCGCATGTCGCGCAGGTCGCGAACGCTCTCGCCGCGATCCAGTCTTTGCGCGATCTCGAGGATCGATTCTTCGCCCATTCCGAAGGCGAGGAGGTCTGCCTTGCAATCCAGAAGGATCGAACCGCGTACGGTGTCGCTCCAGTAGTCGTAGTGCGCCAGCCGACGAAGAGAGGCTTCGACGCCGCCCGCGATGACCGGTACGCCTTTGAAGGCCTCCCGGGCCCGCTGGCAATAGGCGAGAGTCGCGCGGTCCGGTCTCTTCCCGATGGCACCTCCCGCCGAATAGGCGTCGTCGTTTCTCACCTTTCGATTGGCGGTGTAGTGGTTGATCATCGAGTCCATGTTGCCGGCGCTGACGCCTGTGAACAGCCGGGGTCTCCCGAGTCGGCGAAACGCGTCGACGGATCGCCAATCCGGCTGAGACAACATGCCGACTCGAAAGCCGTTGGACTCGAGGACGCGGCCGAGGATTGCCATCGCGAAGCTGGGGTGGTCGATATAAGCGTCGCCGGTCACGAACAAGACGTCGATGCCGTCCCAGCCGCGCGCGCGCACCTCTTCCATCGACATCGGGAGGGCGGCTGGCATGGAGTTATTCTAACCCGCGAGAGCGAAGCGAGAGTGGGACGTCCCGGTGGTGATCACTCGTTCAAGATCAGGCGGTCGAGCTCTTCCTTCGGGATGCGCCGGTATTGACCCGCCCGGAACACGAAGAAAACGAGCCCCAGGAGCAACCACCCCAGCAACGCAATCCATGAGGGAACCGCCATGAAGCCGGGCATCCCGGGAACCGTCAGGAGCACGACGAAACCGAGCGACGCAAGCGTACCCGCGGCCGTGAGCACGCGGGTGCGCGTGCCGCGACCCAAGGAGGGTTCACGCCCGACCAAGACGTAGGCCGCGAAACACGTATAGGCGTACCCGAATGCCGTCCCCAGTGCCGACATGTCGACGACCCACAGCAATGCCTGCCGTCCGAACCACGGCGCGAGTAGAGATACGCAAGCCACGAACACGATCGTGAGATGCGGCGTCTGGTGATGCGGGTGCAAACGGCCGAACCAGGTGGGCAAGAGCTTCGCGCGGGACATACTGAAGAGGAGCCGGCTGCTCGCAAGGTAGAACCCGTTGATTCCGGTGAACACCGCGGCGGCGACGGCGATGCCGAGAACGGAGATGCCGACGGGGCCGAGGGTGCGCCGGACGGTCGCGCCCGTAAGCCACGGAGACCCTTCGGCGACGAGCTCCGTCCACGGCGAGACCGCCGCCGTTGCGAGTAGAACGGCGACGTACATCGCTGCACCGGCAAGGATCGCGGCCACCATCAAACGCCATGTCTTCTTGTGGGAAAAGGCGACTTCCTCGGCGGCCTGCGGGAGCGTGTCGAAGCCGACATAGAGCCAGGGCGCGATCGCGACCATGGCGAGGATACCGGCTAGGGGCTCACTTCCCGGTGGGAATGCCGGGCTCAAGTGCTGGAAGGACGATTCGGGTGAAAGAAAGCTTCCCGCGGTGACGAGTACGACCGTACCCACGAGAATGGTGGTCAGGATGAGCTGCAGGTTGCCGACGCTCTTGACGCTGCGATAGTTGAAAAAGCCGACGAGGATGATTGCCGTCGAAGCGAGAAGGATCTCGCCCGCAAAGACGTCGAAGCCCGCCACGCTGTAGAGATAGCCGCGCGCGAAAAGAGAAGGTGCGAGGAACTTCCCGAGGAGCGCGAGCGCGGTCGCGTTCAGCGGAATGATGCTCAAGTAGCCGAGCGCGAGAAACCAACCACAGATATAAGCGTGATAGCGCCCGGAAACGTAATAGGCGTGCGCGAACTCCGCTCCGGCGACGGGGAATCTCTCGATGAGGGGCGCGTAGCTCTCCGCGATGAGTAGCATGAGGAGCGCTCCCGCGACGAGCCCGATGGAAGCTCCGAGTGGGCCTGCGCGCTCGAGGAAATCGCCTGCGAGGACGAAGCAGCCGAAGCCGATGATGCAACCGAGCGCGAGCGCTGCGATATGAGGGGGCGTCAGGGATTTTCGCAGGTGGGCTCGTTCTTCCATCGTGGCGCGAAGACTCTAGCTCACATCACACGGGCGTTAAAGCTTGACTCCGGACGGTACGTGAGTTGAACTCTATCCTCCGGAACCTACAAAAAGGGAGAGCTAGATGGGAAAGATCGAGATGACACCTGGTGAAGCACTCGTCGAGACGATGCGCGCCGAAGGAGTCGAGACGTGTTTTGGGATCGTGGGCTCGGCGTTCATGGATGCGCTCGACCTCTTCCCGGCGGCGGGGATCCGGTTCGTCTCGGTCGCTCACGAGCAAGCGGCGGCCCACGCTGCGGATGGCCTCGCCCGTGTCACCGGCCGGCCTCAGACCTGCATCGCGCAGAATGGCCCGGGGATCGCGAATTTCGTCTCCGCCATCACCGCCGCTTTTTGGGCCCATTCGCCCGTGGTCGCGCTGACACCGGAAACGGGCTCCGCCGGGCTCGGCAAAGGCGGATTCCAAGAGCTCGACCAGATGCCGATGTTCGAGAAGAGCGTGAAGTACCAGGTGCGTGTGAATCGTCCGGACCGCATGGCAGAGCTGGCTCGCCGTTGCTTCTATATCGCCAAAGCGGAGTCGGGCCCCACACAGCTCAACATCCCTCGTGACTACTTCTACGGTGAGTGCACGGACGAGATCTACAAGACGCCGGATCTCGCGCGGGGCGCCGGTCCGTCCGAGCAAGTCGCGTCTGCGGCGCAGCTCTTGGCGGAAGCGAAGTTTCCGGTCATCCTCGCGGGCGGCGGGGTGTCGATGGGGGACGCCGTCGGTGAGACGCGCGCCCTCGCGGAATACCTCACGGCTCCGGTCGTCAACAGCTACCTTCACAATGACTCGTTCCCCGCGGACCATCCACTCGCCGTCGGGCCGATCGGTTACTGCGGCTCCAAAGCGGCGATGCGGACGATCCAGAAAGCCGACGTCGTCCTCGCCCTTGGTTGCCGGCTCGGCCCCTTCGGGACGCTTCCTCAATACGACATCGACTACTGGCCGCGGGACGCCAAGGTCATCCAAGTGGATATCGATCCCAAGATGCTCGGCCTCACACAGCGGGTGGAGATGGCGGTCCTCGCTGATGCCAAAGCGTTTGCGCGTGAGCTGCTCCAAGCGATCGAGGCCCATTCGAACCGCGAGCCGAATCAAGCGCGGGCCGACGAGGTTGGGGAGCAGCGAAGGATCTGGGACGAAGAGCTGACGGAGATGTCGTCTTCGACGGCGAAGCTCATGCACCCGCGCCGGTTCCTGAAAGAGCTCTCGGAGGCGATTCCCGACAACGCGATCGTGTCGACGGACGTTGGGAACAATTGCTCGATGTCCAATGGCTATTTGCGGTTCACCGGTCCGCGTCAGTTCCTCCCCGCACTGTCCTGGGGCAATTGCGGTTTTGCGTACGGGGCAGCACTCGGAGCGCAGTTAGGTGAGCCGAGCCGGCCGGTCTTTGCGCTCCAAGGAGATGGGGCCTGGGGGATCAGCGGATTGTCGGAGGTGATGACGGCGGTGCGCGAGCAAATTCCCGTGATCGGGGTCGTGTTTCAAAACCACGAATGGGGCGCGGAGAAGAAGAATCAAATCGACTATTACGACAATCGCTTCGTCGGGACCGACCTCTCGAAGAGCCCGAACTACGCTCGGATCGCACAGGATATGGGGGCGACCGGCATACGGGTCGAAGACTACCGTGACGTCAAGGATGTCGTCGCGGAAGCGGTTCGCGCGAACGAGCCTTGTGTGATCGAAGCGATGATCGAAGGCGGCGAGAACGTGCTGGCGGAGCCGTTTCGGCGAGACGCTCTCAGTAAACCGGTGCGTCACCTCGATCAGTACAAGCACTTGGAGCTCGAGTAGAGGCCCCGATGGCGCATTTCTTGTTGTTGTTCTCGTTGCTGGTCCAAGCGCCCGACGTGATCTACGTCTCCGGCACGGTCGTGAAAATGGATGGGAGCGAGACTGCGGCGCAGGCAGTGGCCGTTCGTGGGGGCACGATCATAGCCGTCGGGAGCGATGTCGAGATCGGAGCGTTGGCGGACTCCCAAACCGAACGCGTGGAGCTCGGCGGCCGGGTTTTGCTCCCCGGATTCTACGCGGCGCACGACCACTTTCCCGGCTCCGGACGTGTGGCGTTATTCAGCGCGGACCTCAACAGCCCACCGATCGGTGGCATCGACGACATGGATGAGCTCGTAGCGGCGCTCCGGTCGAGAGCGGAGGAGACACCGGCGGGGGAGTGGGTTCGGGGTCGCGGCTATGACGATACGCTCATCGCGGAGAAACGGCACCCGACCCGCGCGGATCTCGACCGTGCATCGACGGAGCACCCGATCTTTATCTCTCACATCTCCGGCCACCTGGGTGTCGCGAACTCGAGAGCTCTCGAGCTCGCGGGAGTCGATCGGAGCACGCCCGATCCTCCGGGCGGCGTCATCCGCAAAGACCCTGAGACGGGTGAGCCCAACGGCGTCTTCGAGGAGACGATGGGCATGGTCACCCGCTTGATTCCTCCGCTCGACGACGACCAGCGGCAGGACGCCGTGCGCTGGTCCGTGGGCGACTACGTCGAGGAAGGCGTCACGACCGCGGTGATCGCGGGCGGCTCGGAGAGCTCCATGCGCGATCTTCAGCGCGCGGCAGCGAACGACATCTTGTCATTGAGGATCGTCATGATGGGCCGCAAGGGCTCGCTCGACCAGCGTTCGCTCGGAGAGCAGGGTCCGTTCACGAGCGCCGCAGGTGACGATCGCGTCCGCCTCGGAGCCGTGAAGATGGTTCAAGACGGTTCGATTCAGGGCTATACCGGCTTCCTCGGAGAGCCGTACCACGTCCCTTTCATGGGAGATAGGTCCTATCGTGGCTACCCGCGCCAGAGCCGCGACGAGCTCACTGCGATGGTCAAGTCGCTCCACCGCAATGGACTCCAGATAGCCATCCATGGCAATGGAGACGCCGCGATCGACGATATCCTGTATGCCTATCGCGAGGCCCAACGAGACTTCCCGCGACAAGACGCACGCCATCGGATCGAGCATTGTCAGATGGCGCGCGAGGATCAGCTCGACGAGATGAAGGAGCTCGGGATCTCGCCGTCCTTCTTTGTCGGCCACGCCTATTATTGGGGCGACCGCCATCGGGACATTTTCATGGGACCGGAGCGCGCAGCGAGGCTGAGCCCGCTAAAATCCGCCGTCGATCGCGGGATCCGATTTACGGTGCACGACGATACGCCGGTCACGCCGGTCAAGCCTCTCCAGCTGGTCTGGGACGCGGTCAACCGGCTCACGACTAGCGGGAAAGTGCTCGGTCCGGACCAGCGCATCACGGTGCGCGAGGCGTTGCGAGCGGTGACGATCGACGCCGCTTGGCAGAACCACGAAGAGGATCGCAAAGGATCGATCGAAGTCGGCAAGCTCGCGGATTTCGTGCTGCTCGAAGATAACCCGTTGACCATCGAGCCCGATCGGATTCGAGATATTCGGGTGCTGTCGACGATCGTCGGCGGTGAAGTGGTCTACGACGCTCGATGAGCGATGATGCGATCGAGCTCAGAGCAGAGCGATCCGGCGACAAGGACGTCATTCGAGAGCTCCTCGATGAGGCGTTCGAGGGCCAGGCGGAGTCTCGGCTCGTCGACGCGTTGCGCGCGTCCGGAGTCGAGCTTACGTCTCTCGTCGCGGACGACGACGGGGTCGTTGTCGGCCATGCGCTCTTCAGCCCGGTAACGCTCGCGGGACTTCGAGGTGTGGGCCTGGGTCCCATGGCGGTTCGCCCCGCGCGGCAGTGCTCGGGGATCGGCACTCGCCTGATTGAGCTTGGCATCGAGAGGCTTCGCGATGCGGGCTGCCCCTTCGTCGTCGTGCTCGGACATCCCGATTACTACCCTCGATTCGGTTTCGAGCGGGCTGATCGGCACCGCGTCCGCTGCGAATGGGAGGTTCCGATCGAAGCGTTCATGATCCGGATCCTCGACGAAGCGAAGATGAAGAACATCAGCGGGCTCGCGCTCTACCGTCCCGAGTTCGGAGCGACGCTATGAAGCTCTATGCGCTGAGCGACCTTCACGTCGGCTTCAAGGAGAACCGCGAGGCGCTCGCTTCCCTCGGCGACCATCCGGATGACTGGTTGATCCTGGGTGGTGACCTCGGCGAGACCGTCGCCCATCTCGAGAGCGTCCTCACGGTCGCAACGAAACGATTCGCTCGGGTCTTGTGGGTGCCGGGAAATCACGAGCTTTGGACCCATCCCGCCGACGGCGCCCGGGGGGAGGCGAAGTACCGCGAGCTGGTCGCGTGCTGTCGAGATCACGAGGTGCTGACGCCGGAAGATCCCTATGCGCTTTGGGAGGGTGAAGGCGGCCCGGCGCTCATCGCGCCTTTGTTTCTCCTCTACGACTACAGCTTTCGTCCGGAAGATGTCGCGTATGAAGACGCTCTCGATTGGGCGGCAGAGACGGGTATCGTATGTGCCGACGAGCGCTACCTTCATCCGGACCCTTATGAAAGCCGCCGAGCGTGGTGTCACGCGCGCTGCGATGATGCCGAGAAGCGACTGGAAGAGGCGTCCTTGGTGCATCCCGTCGTGCTCGTCAACCATTTTCCGATGAGGCAAGAGTTGGTGCGCTTGTGGCGGATTCCGCGCTTCTCGCTTTGGTGCGGCACGAAGCGGACGGAGGATTGGCATCTCCGTTTTCGCGCGAAAGTCGTGGTACACGGCCACCTTCATATGCGGGCGACGGATTGGATCGACGGCGTGCGGTTCGAGGAGGTCTCGCTCGGCTACCCGCGCCACTGGGAGGTCGGGCAGGGAATGGATGCCTATTTGAGGGAGATCTTGCCCGGCGCGTCCGTCTCTCTTTCATAGGGCCTGGAGAGGAAGACATGGCAAAACCATTCACTGAAGAAGAGTGGAAACGCATCCGGGCACTCTTGAGAGAGAAACCCGAGCGGTACGGGCTGCCGAAGCGTGAGTATGGCTCCGTGCTCGCGGGCTCGTTCAACATTCGCAAGCTCGGGAACCCCAACGGTCGAGACCGTGCGACGTGGGACTTTCTCGGCGACGTTTGTCGACGCTTCGACCTCCTCGCGGTGCAAGAGGTCATGGATGATTTGCGGGGCATTTCAAAGCTCAAAGAGAAGATGGGCTCGGAGTTCGCGATGGCGATCTCCGATACGACGGGCGCGTTTCCCGGTGAGCCGGGCCTCACCGAACGGCTCGCGTTCATCTACAACTGGACGGTGTGCCAGCGCGGCGAGGTCGCAAGCGACATCTCTTATGATCGCAGCAAGCTTCTCAACACGCAGGTGGACCAAGCGGACGCGATCCGGGAAGCCTTCGACACGTACCTCGAGCAGCTCGGGCGTTTCGAGCGGGGCGAGCGCAAGACGAAACCGAGCTTCAAGTCGCCCGCTTTCTTCTTGTCGTTCATCCGGAGCCCCTATCTGGTCGCGTTCGAGGTGATGGGGCAGCCGAGTAGCCGCACGTACCGTTTGATGGCCATCAACGCCCACCTCTTGTTCGGAGACTCGTTCTCCGAGAGGCGCCTGGAGTTCGATGCGCTCATGGACTGGATCATCGCCCGTGTCAAAGAGGACAGCGCCTATTACAAGAACTTCGTGCTGTTGGGTGACCTCAACTTGAAATTCGATAATCCGAAGAAGGACTTGAAGGCAATCCAGAAACATTTGAAGTCTTTTGCCAACAAAGCAGGTGAA